>ERZ772831.2638-NODE-2638-length-14348-cov-5.167495_pt1 | contig 14348 bp, 8 predicted proteins | sample MGYA00580858_ERZ772831 | MGnify/ENA primary metagenome ERZ772831 (study PRJEB29015, sample SAMEA2737694) | human gut metagenome | biome: human gut; feature: human-associated habitat; material: faeces | place: China | collected 2012 ... | reverse complement strand
TGTCATACGGTATTGCACCGATATGGAAACCTTTGCCTGATGCCTCGGTACTCCTCGCCTGCGCTTGCCTCCTTAGCACCAAAGAGGAAACAAGGACGCTGCGCGCGCTGGCGCCCGCCTGGTGTCGATCGTCATGGCTCACGTCACGAGAGCCTCGTGAGGTTTGCCCCGCCTTGATATCTCCGCTCCTCGTGAGCCTGCCTGGCTAGGCCACTCCTGAGGAGGTCTTGGTTCGTCCGCCTCGCGAGGGTCTTGGATGCCTTGTTGATGAAGATGGGCCATACAGGCCTGCTAGCACAGCCACGCCGAGCGTTTGAAGGTGGATCCACAGAACCGTGTGGTCATGCACTGTCACCCGGCGAATCTGCTGGCCATGACCTATGTCCACAGCTTGGACGAAAAGGCCTTTACCCGCACCCTTTGGCAGATGTGTACCGAATGCATCGTGGTGTTCCCCGATGGCGTGAATGTACTGCCGTGGATGCTCTGCGGCACCAATGAGATCGGCGAAGCGACCGCTGAGAAGATGCGCGCCGCCCGGCTTGTTGTCTGGGCGCAGCATGGCATCTACGGCGCGGGAAAAGACCTCGACGAGACGTTCGGCCTCATCGAGACCGCCGAAAAGGCGGCAGAGATTTACATGAAGATCGCCCATCTGCCGCTGGTCAATACCATCACTGACGACCAGATGCACCAGTTGGAGGCCCATTTCGGCGTGAAGGCAAGAGAGGGGTATCTGTCTTAATTTCAAATTCAAAGATGTGTAACAGAGCAGGAAAATGCGCCGCCTAAAAGGAGAATCAATGCACTCCTCTCAAATTGAGAACTGTCCCCTCCGAACCGAAGTTTCACCCCTTTACACGGTTTCTATCAAAATTAGAGTCATTTGCCATAAGTCCACCGTAATTTTGATAGAATTACGGTGGACTTTTTCTGTGTCCGAAAACCGCTTGGAATCAGGCTTTTCGGCTGTTTCAGCGCATAAGTGAACCCCGCTGCAGAGCAATTCTGCGGCGGGGTTTTGTGCGTTTTACGGTTTTTGTGGTGACTTTGGCCAAAGCAAGCGTTAAATTTATGGGTATTCGTTGAATTTTTAGGGTATTCGTTAAATCATTGCCTTTTTCGCTAAAATGTACCCCATAAAGTGGACACTCTAATTGTGCGAAGCCCAAGGGCTGGGGAATTAAAAAGTTTGAATACCAAACTATAGACAATTTCCTCGCTGCCCACGAAAATGTGCGTCAACTCGGTCGTGTTTTTGAAAGGGGTATCAACAACCTATTTCAGTCTTCTCATCTCATACCCTACAACACAGTAAGGAAGGATATGCCTCCCAAAGGGCGCAAGAAGCACCCTCTGGGAATATGGATATATCTAAGAATTGCTAGATCATTACCAACACTTAGAGCTAACCGCAGTGTTATATGCTTAAAAAGCTTGTGGTAATATTTCCAACCATTGAGGAATGCTATGTGAGTGAAATCTGTGTTGCGCTTTGGGCAAGTCAGTGTTTTTAATAGAATAGTGCTTACAATCTGACATAATCGCACAATGCTTTAATTTTGATAATACTTGCATATTTCCATTGATAACAAGTATACCTAACAACAAATACTCCAAGCGCGGATAATTCTCCAAAAAAGATAGGTCATCTGCTGTTTGACTGCCAATCAGCTCTAAATAACGCAAGTTTGGTAACGGTGGAATTTGTGAAACATGAATACGGTTGCACTTTTCAATAGCAAGGCTTTCCAAACCACAACATAAATTAAGGTAATGAACATCCGACAGTCTACGTTGGTTCGCAATCGAGAGTGATATGATCTGAGGTATCGCCTGTATTCCCTCAACGCGTTGTAGTTTCCCATTAAATATACATAAGGCTCGGAGACTACTCCCAACAAGGTATGTCAAATCGTTACCAAGCCATTCCTGCACAACGAGAGTGCAAAGCGATTGACACATAGCTATGTTGTAAAAATTGTATTGCGTTCGTGAAAATAGAAATTGCAAATCGGGGAATTGCGCTAAGTCAATCGCATACAAGTCAATGCAGTCTGAGTAGTAGTCCAACTTTAAGGATATGATACGCAATCCCCTTAGGTATCCCAAACCTTCCTCGCTTATTTCACCAGGACGCAGAATTAGATTCTCTACACAAGGAAAAAAGCGCAAGCATTGCAAAGCATCCAGTTCAACAGATACATTGCGAAAGGGAAGCGAGCCAAGTTTTGCAAGCTCTTCTTCGTCATAGCTGCCAATCTCAATAAAATCTAACCTGCTTTTATTCATAAATTCATTGGAATGTCGCAAATATCACCACCCCTTTACAACCATGAATTAAAGATTTTAAACCCAGGACTCATTATTTTGTTAATTAACTTTCCTCCAAAATCGAAGTTGTATTTTGCCATTTTCATATATTCATCCACAAAGGCAGTTGCATTGTTCCTTGATGGCTGCCAAACGGCGTCTATAACTTCGTATCCCTTTCGTTCAAGGCGTCGTATAGATGCGTTCATTCGAGACGCCGAACCCTTACCCACATATACCTGATCATTTGAAGTACTGATTTCATAGGTACCGGGCTGTTTCACACAACTATTATGCACCAGCACCCCATTATCGGATACATAATAGGTGTGATAATCTGCAACTTGGAAATTATAGACCTTGACCGGGTTCTCCAGCAGCTCATGCTGCACCTTTTCAACGACGGCATATTCGCCGTTGAAAAGGACGAGAATGTCACCCGCGCGGAGGTGCGCCGCATCCGTCCAGCCCTTGACCGGGCAATAGAACGGGTGCGTCGGCGTAGCAACAATTTCCTCGCCTTTGACGAATATGTGCGTCAGCTCGGTCGTCTCGTTGATATAGGTTTCGACGACCGGCTTGAGCGCAACGTCCCCGGTTTCTTCATCCCACGCCCAAACAAGGTCCCCCGCTCTGATTTTTTCAATTGCGACAAGACCCGTTGCGGTAGCAACAGTCGTTCCGGCAACAAAGCATGCGCCATTTTTCAAATAACCGGAATAGCCGCTCATGCCGCCTTGTATTGCGCCGGTGATTGCGCCGGTAAGAGCGCCGTCGCCCATGCCTTCCAGTGCGGCTTGTCCGGCACCCTTCCAGCTGCCTGTTTTTCTCCTATGAGAAATTGCACCTTGAGCCGCTCCTGTAGCTCCACCGACGACCATACCGATTGCCGCGCCCTTTGCAGCGCCTACGGCAATTGCCGCAACCGCCGTGCACGAGCCGGCTGTTGCAACGGTGACTGCCGCAACAACCGCAACTGCGGCCACAATAGCTACCGCCGCAATCGTCTTTTTCAGCCAACTGCAAAGCTCTCCCGTTTCATCTACCCGCATTACCGGATTATTGCTGCAATAAGCGAACAGATTGGTGTCATCCAGGCTGTCTGCGGCAATTTCACTGTATTCCGGTGCGTCAGCGTTGATGAACCGATGTGTTACCGGGTCGTAATATCTGCTTTGGAGGTAATAGAACCCTGTCTCGGTGTCGTAGTAGTACCCACGGTAGCGCAGAGGGTTGATTTCTGCCTTGGAGCCGGAGCTTGAAAGGATATTGCCCCATGCGTCATACTCATACGAGGCTGCAACTGCACCGGATTCCGTCACAAGCTTGACCACGTTGCCTTGGAGGTTCAGGACGTAATAATACGTTTTCGGCAATGCACCCAGTTGGTCGATCATGGCGAACGGCTTGCCCGACTCGTCATAGATGAAATCGAGCACCAACGTGACCGTGCCGTCCGTTTTGACCGTCTCGCGCATGACCTTGCCGCTCTGCGTCAGGTACTCGTGCGTGACCGTCTGCGTCGAGGCCAAGTGCGTGCCTCGCGGCGCGACAGCGTTCTCATCCGCCGCCTCAGCCTCAATCGGCTCGACCTCGTCCACGGACATGATCTCGCCGGACGGCCTTGTCGGAATCGTAATGCCGCTTCAAATCTTTAATGATTTAGCGATTTAGCGTGCTGATTTGTTGGCATAAGCAGCCTAGTGTTTGGCTGTCGGGGGACGGCACTGTGTCGCTTGGGGAAGCCGCAAGCTGTCCGCACAAAAGCCGTCGGCGCTTCAACACGCAAGCGCTTTAGCGTGTTGATTGTTGGAGACTGCAACAATCGTCAAAGAGGCCGCCACTTTCACGCGCTAACGATTTAACGATTTAGCGCAATGGTGCAGCATCAAGGGCAGTCTAGCACGGAATAGGGGTTCGCTGGCGCTAGCACTTAGCCTCTTGACCATTCTTTGGAAAAACCGGGTGCAGAGGGGGTGCGGCGGAAATGCCGCAATCCGCCGCACTTCCTCGCCTCCACACCCGGCGCGGGAGCAACTTTTTATGCCACGATATTGCAGTTAATCAAGTATGGGGCAGATTATGCCGGTTTGCCGGCAAGCATCGCACTGCAATCGGCGTGTGCAAAATCACTTTCTCTTTTTCCGCTGTCTCTTTTTTGCCTCCCGTTTTTCACACTACCGATAATAAGCAACCTGAAACGTCTTTTGCTTTGGCAGATGCTCTACCAGATAATCTGCCAGATCTGCGCGATACCGGAACTTAATAAAGTTATCCGAATTGGGAATCTTTTGAATTTTGTTGGAGAACTCTCTCGGGTATGGCTGCTTCGAGAAGTAAATATGCGGGTATGTCATGTTACATCCCGAAATTTCATTTTCCATGCCGATTATGCAGTCGTCAACTTGTATCACATGGGTCGGACGCAGAGGACAACTCCAAACGATCTCCGTTTCACTGATCGTAATAGATGCCCAGAAAAGCTCCCAAAACTCACGATAGCCTTGCCATAGCCCCCAAACGCCGAGTAGAATGAAGAATGCACTGATAACGGCCTCGAGCCACGCTCCCTCAGTTGCGCATCCATGAGCCGCCCATATGGCCAAACATATATCGGAAATGAAAAGGATATACCAACCCGGGCGAGCATAAAATCGTATCTGGTTATCCGGCTTGAATTTTTTCTTCATTTTATGCTTGTAACCATCCTTTTAATCACTCTAACAGTGAAACGGCCAACACCAGATGTAATGCTTGACAGCCCCTCTTCGGCAATTGCGCCGGCCCATTTCTTTGCGCTGACTTTCATAGCACGTGTCATTTCCTTTTTCTCTTGTATTTTTCCCGATTTCTGACCATGTTTCCGGCATAGAGTGGCCATCTTATATAACACGCTACTCCGAGCGTCAGGAATACAACGGCGCACGCAGTCAAGAATACGCTCGTGACAATTGTGCTCTCATGTATGAAAAAGGCGAGCATTGCCGCATAGGCCGTTACAAATGCGCCCAGATTCACCCAAAACAGCAGATAATGCCACAAAATCACTTCTTTTCTGATGTCCAAAAACAAAAACTTTTTCCAGAATCCTTTCTGTTTCTTTCGGCTTTTTACGCGTTTCTTCCCCTTGCAGAACTCCACATCGTCCTGTAAGGCAACCGAGAACACGCAGTAATTAAGGCAGTAAAATACAAAAAAGAGCACTGAAAAGGCAACAAATGGAAATATGTGCATAAATAGCCCTCTCACGATTAAGTTATGGATGAAAGAATTTTTGCGGTAGCCGCAGACTTCAAAATTGGCTTTATCAGATACTCTTTATATAAAGTTTTAGTTTGTGAATAATAGTATTTTATTCCTTGTTTAGCAACTTGCGCCGAACCTGAAAATAACTTTTTAGTTAGTCTCTTATTCAATGTATCAAGTTTTACTGTATTTTTCATTCCCTTTCCTCCGGGGATTGCCGAAATACCGCCTATGAATCCGTCAATAACCATGTCGCCAACATCAAAGCTTTTAAGTCCCCCGTTATCTATTGCTTGATTCGCGGCATTTTGAGCCATTGAAATTGCAGTATTTCCAAGAATTGATGCGCCCAACCCAACGCCTGAAGCAGCGAGTGCACCGCTTACTAAACCACCAGCTGCTGAGACGCCAATCTTCGCCCATGTTTTTCCATCTGAAAGTGCGTCTAATCCGCCTTCTTTTACAGCATCTACCGCAGTTGAAACGGCGTTTACAACAGCACCGACAACGGCGCCAACAATAAAGTTCCAAAAATCGCCGGTTTCATCACTGCGACTTGTGGGGTTATTCCCACAATACGCGAACATATTGCAGGAAACAGCGTCGCTGGAATCGGTACTGCTGTAGACATCCGCATTGATAAACCGTCTGGTTGCGGGGTCGTAGTAACGGGACTGCAAATAATAGAAGCCGGTTTCGGAATCGTAGTAGTAGCCGCGATAACGCAGAGGGTTGGTGCTGGCCATGCTGCCGGATTGCGAGAGAATATTGCCCCATGCGTCGTAGGTATAAGTAGCGTAGACTGCTTCCGTCAGGCCATTGAGATTCCCGTTGGAGTCCCTCGACGGCAGGGAGCGGAAAATCTTAACCACGTCGCCCTGCTGGTTCAGCGCATAGAAGTATGTTATGTAACTGCCGCCATTATTGGTGGAATACTTGACTGCAAAGGGGCGGCCTTGTGCATCGTAGGAGAAGATCATGATCTTAGCCGTGCTGCCGCTGCCGATCTTCTCATAAACGACCTTGCCGTTCAGCGTGCGGTACTCGTGCGCGACGCTGCCCACCTTTTTATAGGTGCGAATGCCGTCGGCGTCGTATCGGTAGGCCGACGTCCTGCCGCCGGTCGTGATCTGCGCGAGCTGCCGCCCGTTTTTCCACGTCAGGCCGGTGTAGGTCGTCCCGTTATACCAGTTTTTGGGGTTGCCGCTTGCGTCGTAGGAGATCGTCGTGCCGCCGACCTTGGTCAGCAGGTCGCGCCACTGGGAGTCGCCATAGGTGTAGGTCTGAACGGTCGCGCCGTTTTTCTGCACGCTTTGGAGGTTCCCGGCTGTGTCGTAGTTATATGTATACGTGACAGACGTACCGGTCGTATCGGTATTGCTGCTGTACGTATAGCGCGTCTCCGTCCTGAGCTGGTTCTGCCCGTCATAGGTATAGCGAACCTTTGTGCGGCGCGCCGAGCTGCCGGAGGCCAGTTCGGCTTCCTGAAGCTCCGTGATGTTGCCAAGCGCGTCATAGACGTAGCGGTCGCCCGCGATCAGGCTGCCGTTCGGCATACGGTAGTTAAAATACTCCGTCCGGGTGGTGGCCTTTCCGCCGGTCGTGTAATAAGACCTCGCGACGGTGAACAACGTGCCGCTGCCGTCCGTGACGGTGGTCTTTTGCAGCCGCCGCAGCGCATCATAGGTGAAATGCAGCGTCTGCTCCGCCGTTGTTCGGAAGGAGGTCATGCTGCCGTCGGTGGCATCGTCGTAGGAATAATATTCCGTGTAGGTCTTGCCGCCGAGCGTCCACGACTGCCGCGACAGGCGGTTATAGCCGTCGTAGATGTGCTCCGTGCGCTGCACCGTGCCGCCGTCGGCGTCCAGCTCCGCGCTGCGGATCAGGCGGCCGAGGGAGTCGTACTCGAAGCGGTAGCTCGCAAGCTCGCCCGTCGAATCGCCGTAGCTCAAGCGCGCAAGAGAGCCTTCTGCGTTGTAGGCATAGGCAACGTAACTACCGCTATTATACGACTTCCTGACCAATCTGTCAAACCGGTCATAGGTATAGCTGACGGAATCGCCGTTGGCGTAGGTCGTGGATTTCAGGTTGCCGCCGCGCGCGGTGTCGTCGTTGACATAATTATAATAGGTATTGGTGGAAAGGGTGCGGCTGCCGACCTTGGTCGCGGTGGTCTGACCCCAGACATTATACGCGAAGTTATAATACTGGTGCTGCGCCGCGCCGCTGCGGTAGGTCTTGCGGTCGAGCTGCGACAGGCGCCCGCCGGAATAGGTGTAGCCGATCGCCGCAACGCCCGACTGATAGGTGCTCTTGGCGCGGCCGCTGCTGAGGTAGTATTCATAGGTCGTCTGCCGCCCGGCCGCGTTCGTCGACGTCGCGAGCAGCTCCGTCTGACCGTTATAGGTATAGGACGTCGTGCTGCCGTTGGCGTCCGTGACGGAGGACGTGTGGTTGCGGTCGGCCGTCGGGGTCGCGCTGCTTTGCAGGGCAAGGGAGGCATTTCCATTGGAATCCTTGCCGACCAGCCGCGCGCCGGTCGTGTTGCCGGATTTGTTATAGGACGTCGTGGCCGTCAGTGAGCCGACGGTGGTCTTGGTCACGTCGTGGGCATTGTTGTACTCATAGCTGTACTTCGTGCCGTTGGCGGCGGTGTATTGCAGCAGGTCGACGCCGTTGGAATCATACTGCGCGTTCTCCGTGCCCGTTCCGGTCTGCGTCGCGGCGGTCACGTTGCCCTTCCCGTCATAGCGATAGGTCTGCACCGGCTCCTGCCGCAGGGAAATGTTATCAAACCAAGCCGTACCAGAGTTGTAGTCGTAGGCGCAGTAAATATGGATGTTTTTCACCGTTTTGCCGCTTCGCTTTGGCACGATGGTTCCGACAGAACACTGCCAGTCCGTACTCGACCACTCAAAAGGAACACTTTGCGTTTCAGCGGTGCTTGTGTCTGTGTAAATAATCTCTGCGATTAGGCCGAAATAGCGTTTTCCCCACTCATATTCCCGCACAGAATTCGGCGCAGCATACTCCGCCAATGCCCAGCCGGAAAGCAGGAAGGTCGTGTCGGAAGAACAATTCAATGTAATAGTCTGACTTGCACGCCGGATGGCATTCTGACTTCCAGTCACTTTCACGCCGGATGTACCAAAGGGCTTTAATGTGGTAGTGAGAGACGACTTGCTCATGCCGTTGATTGACCAGTTGCCGGACAGCGTGTTCTCAAAGCTTCCGTTTTGCAGCAGATTATAGGTCGAGGCGGCTTCCGCCTGCTCTAATTGCAGGTCGTCCAGATAAGCCGTGCCGTTGCAGCCGCTGAGCTTAAACAGGAAACGGTAGGTGCCGCTCTTTGTCGGTGTGTAGGTTGCGCTGACGCGCTGCCAGCCGTCCTCCATAGCGGCGTTTGGCTTGGCGTCCGTGAGCAAATGCGTTTCCAGCGTCGTGCCGCTGCTGTTCTGCACAAGCAGCTCCAATTTCGCACCGCTGTTCCAGTTCATATAGGAACTGGCGGAAAAATAGGCCGACAGCGTGTAGGGCTTCCCACCGGTCAGCGATGCGCTGCGGTAAATTCCGGCGTAGTTGCTGCTTGTCGCACTGGAAGAAAGGTAGAGATTTAGTCCACCTGTACCATGACGGCGGTTCTCATCGTTTGTGATAGTAGTTCTTGCAGCTGCACTAGCGTTTGCGCTGCAAGAGGAAGTCCAGCTATCTGTGCTCTTTTCAATACCGCCGTCTATGAGCAGATTGACTGCTGTCATACCGGATGAACCTATGTCGAGCGTGCGATTATTCTTGCGACTTGTTCCACTGTTCTGCACATAGGAAGCCGCCGAGCTGCCAAGGACCTCGGTGCTGTCCGTATTGGTCGTGTAGGTGCAGACCGTACGGCCCCAGTTGTCGAAGAGCACTTCCTGTCGCAAATCGTCGCTTGTTTCTTTTTTATGGTCTGCGCCCCAATCACGGTAGCTAGAGCGGTTCAGACCATTCCAGCAGCTTACGATGTTACCAATCACATGGGTTGTGCCGCTCAGATAGTATTCGTAAAACTGATTAACGGTGCCGTCAGAATCATAGGTGTAGCAGATTCCATAATTCGCTTCCTGATCATAAGCGCAAGTCATCCCGTAGGTGTTATAGGTGTAATCCGCTTTCGCACCATCTGGATAAACGACATAGTCCAGATAGCGAATACCTCCGGAGGTATTGTAATAGAAGAGAGTTTCCCGTCCGGCTTCATCGTAGACACCGGTAATGTTGTTGTTGGAATCATAAACGAAGCGTGCCAACTGTTCCGAACTTCCGCCGTTGTTCAGCCGCCAAATCGAGGTAAGCTGATTATGAACCGCGTTTGTTGGACGCCATGTGGTAGAGGCTGCTCCGTTAAAGGTGCTATAGTTATAGCAATAGTAGATGCCGTTGCCGTAGGCGTCTTTTGTGTAGGTGAGGATGCCGTCGCGGAAGAAGGTTTCGTTCCCGTAATCGTCGGTCATTTTGAAATTGGTATGACCGGTTTCGGAAACAAGCGTGATTTTCAGGCCAAGGCCATCTTCGTCTTCGTAGACACCGCTGGAGGTTTCATAAAAATAATGTTGCGTTCCATCGCCGTCCGTGTAGACCCAGTAAAGCGTATTGGTGTCATCTTCTGCAATCCGCACAGATTGAATGCACTGCTGGGCAGAGAGCTTCCAGCCGCCGCCAAGGATCATATTTTGGAAATCTCGTGTATAGCTATCTGAAGAAGATCCGAAGTAGCTGTTGTTCAGTGCAGAGTTATACACCAAAGACAGGCTGAACGGCATAACATTGCTGTCCGAAGTGATGATAGGATTCTCTATCGTCAGACGCTGCATATGGTCGGAAACATAACCTGTACCTGCACGGCCGGCACTTTGTGTCTGGTAGGTATAGTAATCCTCCAGGCCGAAGTCATTCCGATAAGTCACTGCAAAATAGGTGTTGCTTGCAGAAGTGTAAAGGGTTGAAGCAATCCGTTTGGAGGATGAGCAGTCAGATTTTAGGAGCAATGTACGATTCTGCGTGCCGTTTTGATACCAGTCTCTTACCGCTCTGGTAAGGTCGAGGGCAATGTAAGTTCTCGTTGTTGAAGATGTCAGTTTAGTAAAATCCTCGATCCTGCTGTTGTAATTTGTTGCGCCGCCTGGATGTACATTATTCCATGTCATGTTTTTCAGCCAGTTATCGTAAGTTTGGCCAGAACTCTTATCTATGGTCAGACGATGCGCTTCCATCATCATATAATTTGCCGAGGAATCGTTGCTGAATGTGCTGTGGCGAACGTTGATCGCTGCATTGGTCACAACACTTCCGGCAGGCAGCGACGGAAGTGTGTTGATGTGCGTGATGATCTGATACTCGCCTCCGTTATTTAGCGCGGTATAGCCGATATAGTGAGAAGTGCCGGAATAGGTAGTAGCTGGATTACCGGAAAAAATATAACTCCATGATAGAGGATTCGAGCTTTGCAGCTTAAAAATCGTTGGGTCAATAGCAACCGGGAACTGTGCGGTGTTCATCCATTCCGCATCAGCCTCTACGCAGAGGAGATATTTCCCATCTGCAAGATTGTCAAGCGTATATGCTGCTGCATCGGAATACGTATTTGACGAATCTATCATGTAGGGCGCAGGAATGATATAAATGGGTGTTTGTTCATCATCCACCAAAAGAATGGAACCGTCCTCCTGCATGATCGGCATCAAACCGTCAAGTTGCATGACGAAGGAAAACTCATAGCAATCCCGTGGTTGGTTGACAATGATGCTCTCTTTGATGTTGTAGCCAAAAACCTCATATTTGAGATCAACGCTATCATAGACATTCTCGTATAATAAAGATGACGAAAGCGTATCTGGGAGGAATGAGGTTTCCGCTTCAGTGGAAACCGACATAGCTTCGCTGCCGTCTTGAATCTGTGCTTCCACAGCTCCGTGGAACTGAAGTGCTTTTTCAGCAAATACGGCATCCGATTGTGTAACGGAATAAGATGCATCCTCCGTTGTAGTTGGTGTCGTAATCTCGGATACTCCCTGTTTTGGCATCGGTTCCGTAGCTTCCGACACTGAAGCAGATTCAGAAGTCTCTGGATTTAAGGTACTGTCTTCCGGAGAAGTCGTTTGCGTAACGTCCTCCTCAGCATCGGCGGATGTGCCAAACAAAGACAGGTGGACAGAATAATCACCAAACGAGGTAGAAAACAAGTCACCACCCTGCAGATTTGCTGCAAAGCTCAGGTACTCCTGCCCGTTACGGGCTGAATACACCTTGGCTGTGTTCACACTATCAAAATAAAGAGTATTGTCAATATCCTGCCACTGTCCGTTTTCATCCTCGTAATGGACAGGAGTGGCATACTGTACTGCAATGTAACTGCCGTCATTCATGCGAAATTGCTTGATGTTTTCTTCGCGCAGTGCCTCTACTTCAAAGGAAATGTCTGCTGGCATCGATTCTTCTGCCGCCAGTTCTTCAAAAGGCGCAATGATATCCTCCGACTCCTCTGATAAAACAACATCTTCTGGCGTGAATTCATCTTCGTCCACGGCAAGAACCTGCACTGGAAGGAGTTGAATTAGCATAGCAAGCGTTAAAAACACTGCAAGGGAACGCAAAAAATGAGATTTCATTGTTTTTCTCCTCTCTAGCTTTGTAATTTAATTGCTATGTTTATTCTGACCTTGTGACCCTATCTCAACTACCCATTGGAATCATCTCCATCGTGTCATAGGGCAGAAACACCCCTCAATATTATATTTCTCAAGAGCTCCCTAATCAGATATTTTTCAATTTTGATTTTGTAAGAAATGCACATTTGGCCGCCTTTACTTTTGTCCCATACTGTACATTTTGATTATATCAGACGACTATCCTAAAAACAATATAATTCTAAAAATCGTGAAGAAATAATTTGAATTACTGTGAGTTGCGTTTCTGGACTCAGCGCCAGCAAGTCTTGTAGCATCCGGCTGATAACTAAATAAACAAAAGACGCCTGACTACTCACATTATTTGGTGTCAGTCCGGCATCGATTTAGTTTTCAGATTCTATACCGTTTCCGGCTATAGAGATATCCGTGTAACAGTCCTTACTCTTGAAGCACCTGCGCAGATAATCATGTCCGCCGTCAACTGTACACGCACAGCAACTACAGGTCACATACTGGTGTCGGTCAGTAGATTCGATTACATCGCCGCACAGATCGCAGTGGATAGCATTTTTGATTATTTTCACAGTCTGTGTCCTCCTGTTACAATCATATTTGCCTTGGAAGAGTGGCAGCAGCTACGAGCCGAGGCGTCTCGTTGCCTAATCTGTTAGAATAGGAAGGTAATGGTCTGACCTGTTCCTCCAAAGGCTTCGCGCCCGTAGATAAGTCAGTCAGCCATCCTCCTATTCGCAGCGTTCGATTTGTGCAGGTTGAGCTGTGTGTTCGTGTCACCAAACAGATAGAATCGGCAATGGGTAAGGATGGCTTAAGTCCATTGCAAATTCTTTTCAGGAGTGACAAATATGAACGCGCAGGTATTGATGTTTCCAGCAGAAAGAGCACCGTGGCCGTGCCTCGGCCTTTTGGCGAGGTTGTGAAGCTGCCCTTCGATGTGCGCCACAGTGCCGAGAATCTGGCGGCACTGGCAGAGCAGCTCAAATCCATCGAGGGTGAAACACGGGTGGTCATGGAACACACCGGATGCTACTATGAGAGCGTCCGGTGTGCTCCATGAGGCCGGACTTTATGTTTCAGCGGTAAACCCTTTTCTCATCAAGGAATACGGTAACAATTCTCTCCGTAAGGTCAGGCGGATGCGATGAAAATCGCCAAATACGCTCTTGACAACTGGGCCGAATTGCGGGATTATACTCCTGTGGATACAATTCGATACGAACTGAAAACCCTGAACCGGCAGTTCCAGTTGGCCTCCAAGCAGAAAACCACAACCGCAAACAACCTCATCGCGCTTCAGGAACAGTCTTTCCCCGGCATCTGCAAGCTGTTTGACAGCCCTGTGCGCAGCGACGGCACACAGAAGAGGCTCATGACTTCTGGCACGTCGATTGCGTCCGCAGCGGCAGTCAGAACGCTTTTGCCGAGCGCTACCGCAAGTGGTGCAAGCGAAACCGCTACCAATTCAGCATGGAGAAAGCCGCCGAGGTGTACGCTCTGGCAAAATCTGCTGTTGTGCTGGCGCAGAAAACCTCCGTCACAAAAACGCTTGTTCAGGAAGCGGCGAATCAGCTCACAGCAATCTTCCACAGCGCGGAAACTTACCGCAGTGAGATGAACAAGCTGGCTTCTCAGCTCCCGGAATACCCAGTTGTCATGGAAATGTACGGCGTTGGGGAATCCCTCGGCCCGCAGCTCATGGCGGAGATTGGGGATGTCCGCCGCTTTGAGCGGAAGCAGTCGCTTGTTGCCTTTGTAGGTATTGACCCGGCACCGAGCGAATCTGGCGACTATTGCTCTCGCAGCAACAGGACTACAAAACGCGGCTCTCCCTATCTGCGCAAAACGCTGCTCAACATCATGACCGTACATTTACAACGTGCCCCAGCGGATGAGCCGGTGTTCCAGTTCCTGGACAAGAAGTGCGCCGAGGGTAAGCCGTACTATGTTTACATGACCGCTGCGGGGAACAAATTTCTGCGCCGTTACTACGGCAAGGTGATGGCTTATTTCTCTACTCTTGAGGGGCTGCCGCCTGTGGACATGGATTCAACCTTTTCTTTCTTCGCAGCGCCTTTTTTGGCTGGCTCTGGTTTCTTTGGAAATGCT
>ERZ772831.2633-NODE-2633-length-14364-cov-17.458872_pt1 | contig 14364 bp, 20 predicted proteins | sample MGYA00580858_ERZ772831 | MGnify/ENA primary metagenome ERZ772831 (study PRJEB29015, sample SAMEA2737694) | human gut metagenome | biome: human gut; feature: human-associated habitat; material: faeces | place: China | collected 2012 ... | reverse complement strand
ATCTCTCAGCACAAAATGCTGCGGGATTTAGCACCTTGCATCTAAGTGCAGGTTGCCGGGCTTCACAGGGCCGATCCCTCCGCCACTCTTTATAAGGATTGTTATTTATTTGATTATATTCTACTATTTTTGTCAACGTTTGTCAATAAAATCAACTCAAATATTCTTGCCTTTTAAAATAGGGGACAGCGGCTTATAAATAAGCGTTGCTATCAGAACATTTACAAGACCTTTAGCAAAAGTGAACGGTAAATTAAATACAAATAAAGCCTGCCAAAGATTTTTAATCGAAGGCAAAATAGAACTGTATGCAGCAATTATAACGTCCATCGGCATAAACTTTGTATAAATCGGATAAACAATATAATAGTTTGAAACCATACTGAATGCTGCCATTATTACGGCTCCGAGAAGTGCGCCGAGAACAGCACTTTTTTTGGTTTTCTTGTGCTTATAAATCAGTCCCGCGGGAAGCACAAAGGCACATCCCAAAATAAAGTTGGATAGTTCACCGACTCCGCCGGTTTGTGTACTTAAAAGATTAATCAGATTTTTAATCAAACAAACAATAACACCGCTTAACGGGCCGTATGCAAATGCAGCAATCAGCGCCGGAAGCTCTGAAAAATCCATTTTGATAAAGCTCGGCATAAACGGAACATTAAAGCTCAGAAACATAAGGACGGTTGAAACAGCCGCTAAAATAGCTGTTACAGTCATTTTCCTGATTTGAAATCCCGACATTATTTTTTTCTTTTCATTTTTGTTGTTTGACATGGTATCAGACCTTTCATATTTTTGCTGAAATATGCTGCCAAACAAAATAAAAACCTCGCAGATATAACCTGCGAGGTGAAAGTGTAGCTTAAGTACATCTTCTTTCATCCGGACTGTACCGTCGGTTCGGGAGTTGCACCCGATCAGCCGAAGCTTGTGGACTTTTACCACCGGTGGGGAATTTCACCCCGCCTCGAAGACAGCAATATTTTGCATTAACATTATATGACGGTACAGATATATTGTCAATATGTCAATTTAAAAAGTCATACCCTTGTTTCAATTAAATTTACATTTCCGCATATTTTGAATTCTCCGCTATCGGCACTTATAAAATAACTGTCGCCTTTGCACAACGGAAATGTTTCGTTTTCGCAAATCAAAGAGCCGTTGCCATCGATAACGAGAATGGATACAAACGAATTATTGTCGGCTACGGAGGAATAGCTTTTGTTTACGGTAATGTCTTTGACCGAGAACAGTTCGCACGAAGTAAGGTGTTTTTCGTCATAGCCATCTTTCTTAACAACAGGTGGCATTACACCGTTATTTTTCGGTGGTTCGCATTTTGTGACGTCGAGGGCTTTTTCGGTGTGTAGTTCTCTTGGCTTTCCGTCAGCTCCCAAGCGGTTGTAATCGTATACGCGATATGTAGTATTGGAATTTTGCTGAATTTCCGCAAGAAGAATTCCTTTTCCGATTGCATGTAGTGTGCCGGATTCGATAAAGAAAAATTCTCCCTTTTTAACCTTCACATGATTTACTATGTCTAAAAATGTATTGTCCTCAATGCGTTTTCTGAATTCTTCATTTGAAATTTTTTTCTTGAATCCGTATATCAGTTCAGCGCCTTCGTCACAATCAATCACATACCAGCATTCGGTTTTTCCGTATTCGCCTTCAACTCGAAGCGCATAATCATCATTTGGATGCACCTGTACGGATAAATTATCTTTAGCGTCAATCAGTTTTATGAGAATGGGGAAAAAGTCATATTTTTGTGCCTTTGTTCCGAGTATATCTTTTCTTGTTTCTTTAATGACTTCGGACAATGTTTTACCGTCAAATTTTCCGCCGTCAATAATATTTTCGCCGTCTTTATGACAAGACAGCATCCAACCCTCAGCGATTTTTTTTAAGTCGCTTTTAAATCCGAAATCATCCCGAAGTTTTGTTCCTCCCCAAATATAATCTTTGAATGCGGGTTTTAATTTGAGTATCATCAAAAGACCTCCTTTATAGATATTTTATCAAATAATGCTTGCAAATTCAATAATTTATATGATTCTGTTTGACAACGCTTTTTGATATCGATTTTGATAATACGAACATTTATTGACTTTTTTAATACGTTCTGTTAATATGATAACATGCCGTTACAGTAAACAACGTTTAAAATACAACTGAACGGGAGTGCAAGCCCCATGCGGTAAAATTTCACGGCTTGATAAAAAACGTGCGGCAAATTAAAAAACTTTAAATTTAAGCACGGATAATATCTATGATATTGTCCGTTTTTCATATTTTCGATACTTTACTTATTGCGGAAATAAAGTAATTCGGTTACCAAAAGGGGTTTGTATATTGTTCTCTATAATTAACTCTTTAGACACACCGTCATATATTTCTTTAATATTGTTGATAATCACCGCACTCACTATCTATTTAATAAAATACAAAACAAATAAACCGGGGCGAATAGTTATTGGTTGTGAAATAATTCCAATGATTATGTTGATTGTAACCAGACTTTTAGAAGAATATAGACCATACGATACTCTTTTATGTAAAATCAGCCGTATTGCAACATATGTATCCGGTGGAGTATTTTTTATTGTACTAATTGTTATGGCATATATTGCAAAGAAAAAGCGTTAAAGCGGCATTATTATCGGTGCCGTGTACATTAAATATTGCAATGGCAGGAGAAATGTTTTATGAAACGCAGAAGGGTTATATTTATTTTACCTATCATTTCTTTGATTGTTTTAAGCCTCAATATATGCTCATTTGCCATGAATACGGGTTTTTCAACAAGCGAACCTGACGAAAAAAAGCAACAGTATTTTTTATCCGGCAATGCCATATCGCTGACGTATGAAGAACCGAAAAAATATATAATTTCGTGTTTTGATGTAAGTGAGAGCGGATTGGTAGCAGTTGGCTCCGCTACTTACGGTAACCAATACATATATGTGTATGATGCAACCGGAAAATTTCAATATGGATATGCTTTTAATAATCCGGGGTCTTACGGCTTGCAATGGGACGGTTCTGATTTGATAATTTATTTTGTTCGCAGCGATATTGCGGCTTTGGTTGATTCAGCGGGCAATATCAAAGAATTAAAAGTCATAGACGATACCGAAGCCAACAATTCGTATTGGAACAAATATGTGTTTGCAAAAGAAAGAACACAAAACGGTAATACATATACAATGAAAAGCAATATGGGCTTACTCAATATTGTTGCAACTGGTTATTCGCAAATAATCATAACAGCCCCCGACGGGCAGGAAACAATGATATACGATGTCAGCAAGGCTCAAAAGTCGGGAACTGTCCTTGAAATTACATTTGTGATGTTGTTTGTGGGCGCGGTGGTATATGGGTTAACGCGTGAATTTTCAAAAGCTAAAAAGTGCGCAAAATAACTGTATCATTTTGCCGATTACAAATACCGATTGTCCTCAAACATTTCAGAGCAGAGATAATAAAAATTTATGCACGCCGTACAAACAATATTTAAAAGAGAGGTTTTATAATGATTGAATTTATGGGTCGTTTAACAGGAAATGCTTTTAAATACTACAAAAAAACTATGATAAAAACTTTACAAATAGTGCTCTTAATAGCGTTTGGCATTGGAATGCCTATTATGTTTTTTGTGTTCAATTCAATAGGCAGCGTTGATTTAGAATTTATGCTTTTCACGGCTTTGCTATTTGTGCTTACTGCAATTTTTTCACCGTACCTAATTTTGATATTTGCAAAAGGTGATGTAACACAGCGAATATATATAAATGACGGTTTGGTTAATGCGGTTAGCTGTGAAGGAAGAACACGCAGTGCACAAATTTGTGCCATAAAAAAGGTAAAGGATTTCGGCGATTACTATGCAATGACCCTTCCCGGAATATGTGCAATTGTTTCCGTGTACTTTATATGCGAAAAAGACCTTTTAACAAATGGCACAATCGAGCGGTTCGAAGAACTGTTTGACGGTAAAATAGTGAGAATGTCAGACCATAATTAACGGGGAAATTAACAATGATTGAATTTACGGGCTATTTAACAGCGAATGCTCTAAAATACTATCAAAGAAGAAGTATAAGACTTACACGGATGTTTTTGGCATTGTTGTTTAGTATGTGCGTGTCAGGCTTGTTTTACGCTAAATTTTGGTTCGGGAAACAAATCAGCGCCATTACAGCTATTTCGGCAATCGTAATTTTTGCGGTATGTATAATTTTTTTACCGTATCCCATTTTCAAGTGGCAAAAAAGCAACTCGCTCGCAAAGCAAATATATATAAAAGACGGTATGGTTTTTTATGTTACCGATAAAGGAACCGCAACCAAAGCCCTTGAGGGGGTAAAGGGAGTGCGCGACTTTGGCGAGTATTACGTGTTGATTTTTCGTGACTCTGGAAATTTTTCGCAAATTATATGCGAAAAAGACCTTTTAACAAATGGCACAATCGAGCAGTTCGAAGAGCTGTTTGACGGTAAAATAGTGAGAATGCAGTCAAACTAAAAACATAAGTGTTTGGAAATGTACGTAACACATACTTTAACGGTCAGGCTGTGACCTATAACGAAATCGGCAATCCCATCACTTTCGGCAGCAAGTCGTTTGAGTGGTGCGGCAGGCAGCTACGACATTTGCAAACAACACAGGAGGCACAACCATTGATTCCACAGTTATAGGGCAAGTTGCAGATGCTGCTACAAAAGTTCCAAGAGCAGTCTTTACAACTGTGTGGTCGCAGGCTTCCGCTGCATTTTCCATCAAGCAAGTGGTGTAGTAAATGCATTTGTTTCAAACAATGCCTATCGTGGAGCAGATAGTATCTTTTGGAGTGTCGAAATGCCTACGCTTTTGAATAACCCTAGAGTTACAGAAATAATCATTCATATTTTCGAATGAGAGCGGAGAAATATATGAAACGATATTTTTATATCACAATTCACTTCTCTCCTGACTATGAAGGAACAGTATTTTCAAAATATCAAGATGATCTTTATATAAATACTGAAACAGGAGAGATATATCGCAAAAGATTGTTGTATGATTTTGGCTGGGGGCAAGAGAACGGATTTGAATTAATGCCGCAGTTGTCGTTTGATGAGTTGATTCAATTAGTTGAGCATCCAATGGTGCAACCTCAAAAGAAGTTTTGGCAAAAAAATACCAAAGAGGAAATCCAACAAGCTGATATTTGGCGCAGCAACTTATATGGTGCAGTTGCGGTGATAATGCAAGATTACGTAAAAGAACTTGTTGCGTTCCTATCGACCAAGGTTGATACGGATTACTTTTTAAATCCAAGTATACGAGAGAATTTTAAATGTTTCTCTTTCGACTCACAAAAAACAAGAGCGGGGGGGAAGATTTCAGGTGGAGTTCTTACACGTTCATATGAGGACATTCTCAAGGATTACCCTCAATGGGAAAGAATTTCTTCGAAGGTTATCAATCAAGTATACGTATAATCCCAAGCCTTGAAAGGTTTTAGGAGCACTCCTGACAAGTTTTGCCTTTGTGGTTTCACAAAGGCGATGCTTTGGTTTCATTTATAACGGCGAAGAATATTACTACATAAAGAATGTACAAAACGATATAGTCGCAATAGCCGATAAAAACGGAGATATAGTTGCAAACTATTACTACGGCGCATTGATTGGTGGCATTGTAGGAGGTGGCTACGGCTATAACAAGGCTGTAAAAAGCAATATTCCAAAAGGGCAGCGTTGGAGGTACGTTGTTGGATATGGTTTGGTTGGTGCAGTTATTGGAGGTGTAATAGGGGGATTTGTAGGCTATGGCGTAGGTGTTGCTCTGGGGGCAAAAACCTCAAGTGAAATAGTTATAAAATCTGTTTCAAGGTCGCTTTCATCTGTAAGTAGAAACACAATACATCATATTATGCAAAGCAAACATGCATGAGGACGAGTCTTTAGAAATGCTACTTGGAAAAATGTTAAAGGTTTAATTAACACTACTATAAAAAAAGTGCAACGACGCTGATTAACAGACAAGGTAGAGCCTTAATTTACGAAGCAGTTAGAAATAATGTTGTCGTCCGATATGCCATTATTGACGGTGTAATTAAAATATCTGATGCATGGGTGAAAACAAGGTGATAATATGATTTTATACAGCGATGAATATACTCGAAAGCTTGAGTTTGATGGAAAATGGATTGATTGTGTCCGGTATTCGCACGAAAAGCTGACAGCAGATAGAAAAAATGTTTCGCTGTTTTTGAAACTATCGGTTAACACTTGGTATACCTTGACTTTAGATGGACCGGTACTTTCATTGAAAAAAGGCGAATATGACACATTGACCGATATGTTGTGCCATTGTTTCAAGTATTTCAATTCTGCATTTTCTGCTAATGAGAACTGCCAATGGCTATTTGGATATATGATGGAAGTTAGACCAGATTTGTTTCTCAATTCCGGAGTGGAGTATACTGCAATAGAACAGCAAGGGAAAATTCAAATTGAAAAAGCAAGCAAAAATGGTAACATGTTTGCACAACTACTATTTGCGTTGGATAACCGTTCTGATAAAGAAATTGAAAGGAAACGGAAAAAAGTCAGAGAACATATATCAGAATATTTTGACGAAAGTCAGGAGGTGGATAAGTATTTCATTGAAATATTAACGACAATTTTTTAACATTCTACTGGGATAATCCCAAGCCCTTAAAGGTTTCAGGAGCACTCCTGACAAGTGCCGTGGTATTCGAGCGGCGGTGCTTGCCGGTACATAGCAGAATCCAGCCGAGACGGGGTATTACCACCTCAAATCACGCTATTATTCTCCCGAAGTCGGCAGGTTCTTGAACGTGGACGGTTACGTGCAAACCGGACAGGGCTTGTTAGACAAAAATATGTTTGCATATTGTGGCAACAATCCTGTAAACAGGAGAGACAATAACGGTAATGCTTGGGAAGATGTAAAGAAATGGTTTCCAAAAAGGTGAAACGCATTTAAGAATTTTGTAGGTAATACCTTTGGAAACGAGAAAACAAGTGTTTTTATTGAGGATTCCACACCAGCTGTAGATACTTCTAATTTGATACCGGCTTCTATGACTGTTGGTAACCGTATAAGCACTCAAAAAAAGCCTTCCTCAAAATCTAAACCTGTTATGACTTACAAACAAGTTCGAGGCGATTTCGTTATTGCCTCTTCGTGTGGTGTAAAAATAAACTTTAAAAACCAATATTATGATTTAAGTTTAGGACTCGATAACATAGGCTTTTCAAAAAGCACATATTTTTCTGACAATTTCTATAGCTCTAAAGGAATTAAAATGGATTTATCGAGAATGCAAGTTGGTATTGAGGCTTCAACTACAGGGATATCTTGGAGCGCAGATAACCAAATTGAAAATACTGATTATATTTACTATAATATAAGTCTGGTTTGGCCAATTGTAGCTGTAGGTACATTGGTTGGGATAACAAATGTGCCTGAATATAGCGGTTATCCTCAATTGCAGCCACAACCGAATAATTAAAAAAGTGGTGTCATTATGTTTTATATAATAAGACTTGTTATAGCGTGTATTGCTGTTTTGCTTGCATTGCTTTTTACAAAACGTACTAAAAATAGAAAACGCATTGTTGCTATTGTACTTGTTATGGTTGCGGTTTTATATCAGCTTTCTGTTGTTTTTCCGATTGAACAAATACATAAATACGATAATGTTGAAGAGGTATTTGATTATATGTATTCGGGAAATATCGACTTTATAGAATACGGTCAGGATTCGGCATTTGTTTCATTCAGGCAGAAATCCTCTCCCAATAGGTTTAGGTCTGCAGTGATTTTGAAAAAGGACGGAAAATATATAGTCGGATTTCCTAAAAAGAACCAACGTATTTACTATTGTTCAGGTTCAGGGGTTAGTGTAAGCTTTTACCACCTAAAAGATACTAACGATTATTATTTGACTATTTTCGGCAGTGTTGCTCCTGATAGTGTGTCGGATTCTGAAAATCACAAATTTAATTTTGCCAACGGTAACATATCAAGCACAACTACAGTTTATATTAAAGACATCAGTAATTATAGCTTGACTTATACCGGATTGGAGCACGAATACACGATTTCAACTTATATGGAAAATGAAAAATTATGCTTTAATGTGACAGGTGATATTAATAACAGCTCGGAATACTTAAATAATATATAAAATATAAAGCAACATAGTGGACGTTTTTGTTTGCAGAAAGGAGTTAGGCTCATATATAGTTAAATAAACATATTAAGATATAAGCATTTTATATGTCTAATATCTAAGCTAAACGGATTCTAATTTATCAAACGCTTTCAAGTGTTTTAAAAAGTGCCGTGGTATTCGGGCGGCGGTGCTTGCCGGTATATAGCGCTCTTTTCGGCCTAGTAACATTCCAAAAAATCATCCCCCCGGAGGGGACACCCCCTCCGGGTACATAACAGAACCCATCCGAGACGGGCTATTACCACCTCAAATCACGCTATTATTCTCCCGAAGTCGGCAGGTTCTTGAATGCGGATAGTGTTGATGTACTTGATGAAGACCAAAATAATGTTCTTGAGAATAATTTATTTGCATATTGCCTTAATAATCCTGTAAATATGGTCGATTATGATGGAAATAGCGCAGTAGCTATAGCAGGAGGTTGTGGTTTATATGTATGGGCGTTTGCCGGGGCAAATGCATGGAATATTATTGGTCAAGTAGTACTTGTTGGAATGGCTGTTGTAACTATTGTATTAGCAATAAAAATAGTTTACGATAAAACATCTGGCAAAAAAACTACTAAAAATGGTTCAAAGAAAAAAACTAATGACAAACATACAAGACCAAGACCGGGGCGTCAAAGTGAAAAGAAAAAGATGAAACCGTCTTGGAAAAGAAGGAGGTAAAATAATATGGACATTATAAACAGCATAAAATTTTGTCGAGACAAGCGAAAGGTTGCAAGCGTATACCTCGATAAAGAGGACACATGCCATCATCTGACGGGATATATTACCGCCTGTAATGATGACGAGGTGCTGATAGCCCACATTAACACACGTGGCGAATACGACGGATTTGTATATGAATATGCAAGCAATGTTTATCGTGTCGATTATGACGGAGAGTATGAAAATAAAATCGGAACGCTGTATAAATTAAAACATCAAAGTCACCCGCAATTTGAACCTGATGAAGAAAACATTCTCTTTTCATTGCTGAAATTTGCCGAAAACAGCGAATTTTTGGTTTCGTTAGAGGATGAAGAAAACAGCGTAATCGGTTTTTTGAAAAGCTTTTCTGACACTCAAATTGAGCTTGAAACCGTAAACGACTACGGTAAATACAGCGGTGTTACCGTAATTGATTTGGAAATGGTTGAAACCATTTCCGTTGACACCGATTACGAGCAAGACGTCAAATTGTTGGCAGATAATAGTACAGAGAACGGTTCTGGGTGTTGAAAGCCGTGCGAAACAGTTGAAGTGTGTATATTCCAAAAATAGTATTGGAAATTTTGGGGAGTGAATAATTATGAACAAGAAAAGAGTTTATACACTTCTGATTATATTGGGTGTTTTGGTTCTTGCCGTATTATTCTATGTATCCATTCCGTATATTGCAAACGCGGCAACGCGTCCCGTTAAGTCTTTTAACAAGAAAATTACCGCTATATCTTGCGAAAGCGAGGATATTCCTTATGTTGAAGCATACGGCAATATATATAAGGGCAAAAAAGTAATTTCGCTTTTTGATTTGTGTGAAAAGAAGCATAAAACTTATTATGATACACTTTGTATTTACGATAACAGAGCTTATTTTATATGTTCCGAGTCGGATAAAACAAATAAGCAGTGGTGTATATCTTCCGTAGATTTAAAGACGCATAATATTCAGACTCATTTTGTATTTAAAAATCCTGCCGCAGCGTATGACGATTTTATGAATTTAGCAGAATACAGCAAGCGAAACGGATATTATTTTGACGGTAAAATTGTACTCAACGACTATGCTTCTGTTTGGGAATACGATTTAAAATCGGGTTCGGCAAAAGAATACGGTTATGACGATTTTGAATTTCCCGTACAGGAAATATACGGCGAGTATGCCAGCGATAATGCCATAAAGATTCATACTCCGCAATGGGAAAAGACGTTTTCATTTTATGACATAAGCCAAGAAAGCACCGGAGTTTCAACCGTTTATTCTTTTAAAGACAGAAAAATCCGTGTTACCGGTTGTAACTTCATAAACGATTTTTTCGTTGACAATGCCATTCAGTATATTAACGGAAAAATCTATGCGTTCGGTGAATGCACAGATGATTTAGGCGGTGCATATGCTGTTCTTTTGGAATATGATTTACAGCAAAACAAATGGTTGTATGTAACATCCATTTACACGTATAGTCCGGCTTCAGAAGCCTATATCATTCCGTCGGCAAGTTAAAAGTAGTACAAAGTTAGCACGTAACCGCCGATGCCAACTAACGGAGATGTTTAACAACATTTGTGCTGATATGTAGAATGTACAAAACGATATAGTCGCAATAGCCGATAAAAATGGCACCATAGTTGCAAACTATTACTACGACGCTTGAGGTAACGTAACCCAAATAACCGGCGACACCGCCTTGGCTCAAACGAACCCTCTGCGGTACAGAAGCTACTATTATGACAGCGAGACGGGTTATTACCACCTCAAATCACGCTATTATTCTCCCAAAGTCGGACGGTGGATTAGCCCTGAACCTAATGTTGATTATGGTGAATTTGACGAAGGTTCTGAAATCCTTGGATACAATGTGTATGCTTATTGTTTCAACAATCCCGTTAACAATTTTGACCCCAAGGAGAGTTTGTAATATCTACAGCTGTTCTATTGGAATTGGTATTGGCGCATTGATTGGTGGCGGTGCAGTAGGCGGCGGAACTACTGAAGTTCTCAAGGATGTCGGCTCAAATGTACTTGGTAAAGTCGGTAAAAAGCTGGTTGAAGACGGCGTTGATATGGCGCTTGATCTTACACAGACGGCTACCGAAAACGGTGGATTAACAGGCAAAGATGTTCTGTTCAGTGCTGTAACAAGCTTCGGCGGAGATTTAGTCGGTGCTGCAAAGACCAACTCTACTGCAAGAAATCAGCTTATTGATGGCGCTACGGATAACAGAGCTATTAAAGATGCTGTTGGAGATAGTGTTTCTGATGCAAGTAAAAATACTACAAAATATATAGATACTCCATATGGCAAAGCATTCCAAGAAAACTCTGAAGAGGCATTAAGAGTAAAAAAATATGTTGAAGATGGAGGAGATTTATATAGAGGAGGATCTTTTGGTCGATCCAACACTACAGATGCACAATTTTGGGCACCTGAAAGTCCTTTGTCCCCTGGATATGCTGATAAATACGGAGTTGATTTTAAAGATACCGATTATGTTATAAAAGGCAAACTTGATCCAAATGCAGATTTTATAACCAGATCAGTACCTGGACTTGGAAATAATTCAGGAGGGGCTATAGAAATTGTTACAAATCCAAACGGTGTTAAATTGGATTCATTTAATATGATTGGAGAATAAATATGATTTATAAAAATACTGCTGAATTAAAAAGTAAAATAGTTCAAATAATGAATTCAACTGATAAAAATAGTAAATATTATAATGATTTAAAATGGTTTAGTAATATAAATTACACAACAACTACTGAATATTTTGGAGAGTTAAAATTATTTTTATTGGACATCGTGAATTTAGATGAATTTAAGCATTATAAATCTGATTTATTGGACATAATTAATCAAATAAGTCAAATATTAAATTGAATATATGTAACAGTTATTTAGAAAATTTCTATAGGCAGAGTGGGCAACCACTCTGCTTTGCAAAATACTCTAAAAATCTTAACAAACCTACAACAAAGTTACTAACTATGTAGGCGGCAAGGTTCAGAAGTTCTACAATGACTATGTACCTCCGAAAATGCAGAAAGCCATCGAAGAGGCTAAGAAGTTTGTCTGTACAACCAAAGACCGTATTGTTAAGGATGCAAAGGAATTCATCCAGAATGTAGACTGGAAGAAGGTAGCAATCGGTGTTGCAGGAACATTAGCCGTTGCGGCTGTTGTCGTTGCAACAGGCGGTGCGGCAGCTCCCGTACTGATAGGAGCGGCAGCCGGTGCAGGTATAAGCACAGGAACAACTGTAGTTTCGGGAGTAATACAGGGCAAATCTCCTGCTGAAATTGCAAAGGATGCATCCGGTGCATTTATGTGGGGTGCAATCGGCGGTGCAGTAGGCGGCAGAACTACTGAAGTTTTCAAGGATGTCGGCTCAAATGTACTTGGCAAAGTCGGTAAAAAGCTGGTTGAAGACGGCGTTGATATGGCGCTTGATCTTACACAGACGGCTACCGAAAACGGTGGATTAACAGGCAAAGATGTTCTGTTCAGTGCTGTAACAAGCTTCGGCGGAGATTTAGTCGGTGCTGCAAAGACCAACTCTACTGCAAGAAATCAGCTTATTGATGGCGCTACGGATAACAGAGCTATTAAAGATGCTGTTGGAGATAGTTTAACTGATAATAATACATCTAAAAAAGCATTAAATAGTTTTGATGATAGAGGATATAAACCAAAACCTGGTGAACGAACATTAGATGGATATGTTAAAAATAGTGTTAGTACAGATGCTGAATTAAGTTTATCAACAAATTCATCTGGATTTAATAATCATGATGGTATTACAGGAGGAGAATTCAAAAGATTTGGTTCGGAAGAACATGCAGGATTATCTCCACATGTCCATCAACCCATTAGAAATGAAGCACCTAATGGTAATATTTACGGAAGTGTTGGTAGTAAAACATCTAATGGTGGCGTTACTTCTCCAACTGAAAAAGATGTAAAGCAATTGTATCAATATTTAAATAATGGTAAGTATCAGTAAGGAGAATGATTATGAATAACGTTCATGAAAAATTATTTAAAGAAATTAAAATGATTCAGGAAGAAGTTGTTTATACAGCATTAATCGAAAATCCTGATTTAAAAGACTTACTTTTTGATATAACATATGATACAATTTTTAAATTACTTGAAGTTTTTGATGGATATAGAAATACTGAATTGAATTTAGACATTATTGATAAGAAAAATAAAAATTCAATAAATATAAATCGTAATTTACACGATTTATGTTCAAAATATCTTCATGACAAAGGTGAATAGAATTTAGTTTGACACAGAAAAACAATTTCTAATGTTAACAAATGAAGCAGAGTGGGCAGCCACACCATTATTCGGGCAATCCGGCGGTGGTGTACAGTGGTGGATATCTGTATTAGGATAGGAGGATAATGTGATGAAGAAAAATAACTTATTTATTTGCTCGTTGGTTGACATATTGGATTGTGCGGAAAAAGAAAAAAATGCAATGCTTGATGGGAAAGAGTCATTGTGGAATTTAGAACAAATACAAAAAGTCATCGTTCCTGAAATAAGCGAATTGCTATCGTATGCAAATAAAGGTAAAATTTATTTCAAGTATGGAAAGAAACAAAGACTTTTGGAATCATCATATTTGATAACAGATTCACTAAATGATTTGTCTCATACTGCTTTAGGAGAGTGTGTTTTGAGATTACAAAATCTTTATGACACTTTATGAGATGTTATATCGCATACTTCCATTCCACTCTCCTCATAAAAGTGGTCCTCACCAGCAATGGCACTGGCAACGGAACACATGGAATCCAAAAACAGGTGGAATTACAGGACGTTCAATTCACTGGACACTATTTGGGAGGAGATTTTGATGAAATTTGCATATGATAAAAGTAAGGCACAGCATATCATAAATCATGAAGATATAATGCTTAAAACATATTCTAAGATTATTAGTACCTATACATCATTGTTTGAACAATACGATTGTTCTCTTAAAGTTAGACTTTTTTGGATTGATTTTTCTACCGAGAGGCGTTCTAACCGTCGTTTGCCGTTTCGTATTGGTTATGCGTGTTATGTATGTTGTGAAGTTCAGAGAGACGGCAAAGAAGTACAAGTAAAAAGTGCTGATGGCGAAGCAGATTACTATTCATTATCAGCTACATGGATGGTGTCATCAATAGAAAGGAGCTTTTTAAAAGCAAAAGCATCACTATATTCAGACACTGATGATATTGTAAACGACATGAAAGAATTGTTTCGGTTGTTATCGAATGACCAATAGAATATGCTATTGTATATACTGGAACTACAGAAATTAAGTGGGATGATAAAACTACGGAAACAATATATACCGATGTAGGTTTTAGTGGATATGCGCTTTTAGCCCTTG
>ERZ772831.2626-NODE-2626-length-14392-cov-27.878984_pt1 | contig 14392 bp, 7 predicted proteins | sample MGYA00580858_ERZ772831 | MGnify/ENA primary metagenome ERZ772831 (study PRJEB29015, sample SAMEA2737694) | human gut metagenome | biome: human gut; feature: human-associated habitat; material: faeces | place: China | collected 2012 ... | reverse complement strand
GCGGCCTTGCGCACACGCCGATGTTCGTGCCGGTGGTGTGCGACTACTACTGCGGGATGCAGGTGCTGGTGCCGCTGGATCTTGGCCTTGCGGGCACCACTGCCGAAGCCGTAGCTGCCGCCCTTGCGGACTACTACAAGGACGCTGCCACCGTCAAGGTGCACGGCCTGAACGAGCCGCTGCCGGAAAACGGTCTGTACTCCAATGCCATGGCGGGCACCGACCGCATGGAGCTGTACCTGACCGTGAACGCCGCCGGAGATCAGATGATGCTGGTCTCGCTGTTTGATAATCTGGGCAAGGGCTCCTCCGGCGCCGCCGTCCAGTGCATGAACCTGATGCTGGGTCTGGAAGAGACCAAAGGGTTGGAATAAACTTGTTTTTCTTTGTGGGAAAGGAAAATCGTTATGCAGTATAAGGAAGTTGCGGGCGGCATCTGCGCGCCCAAGGGTTTTGCCGCCGCCGGTGTCCATTGCGGCATCCGGGCAAATCACAGCGAAAAATACGATCTGGCGCTGATCAAGGCCGAGGTGCGCTGCGCTGCTGCGGGCGTGTACACCACCAACAAGGTCTGCGGTGCGCCCATCAAGGTGGACCGCGCCCATCTGGCCGATGGCTATGCACAGGCCATCGTGGTAAACAGCGGCAACGCCAATACCTGCGCCGCCAACGGCGTGGCACTGGCCGAGGAGTGCTGTGCACTGGTGGGCAAGGCGCTGAACATTGACGAAAAGGACGTTCTGCCCGCCTCCACCGGCGTCATCGGTCAGCCCATGGTCATCGACCCCTTTGCCCGGGGAATCCCGGCGGCGGCGGAAAAGCTGGCTGCCACCGCGCAGGGCAGCACGGACGCCGCCACTGCCATCATGACCACCGACACCCATAAAAAGGAGTACGCCATCCAGTTCGAGCTGGGCGGCAAGGTGTGCACCGTGGGTGCCATCGGCAAGGGCAGCGGCATGATCGCCCCCAACATGGCTACCATGCTGGCGTTCTACACCACCGACGCCGCCGTCTCGCCCGCGCTGCTGGAAAAGGCGCTCAAGACCGTTGTGCCCGGCACCTATAACCAGATGAGCGTGGATCTGGACACCTCCACCAACGATACCCTCATCATCATGGCATCCGGTCTTGCGGGCAACCCGGAGATCTGCGAGGAGAACGCGGACTACGCCGCCTTTGTGGCAGCGCTGACCGCCATTGCAGAGCATATGTGCGCCGAGCACGCCGGAGACGGCGAGGGTGCCACCCACCTGATCACCTGCGAGGTGACCCACGCGCCCGACCTGAAAACCGCCCGCGCCGTCAGCCGCAGCGTGGTCTGCTCCAACCTGTTCAAGGCGGCGGTCTTTGGCCGCGATGCCAACTGGGGACGCATCCTGTGCGCCATCGGCTATACGCCCGGGGATTTCTCCATTGATAAGGTCTGCGTCTGGCTTTCCAGCAAGGCGGGCGAGGTGTATGTGTGCGAGAACGCCGCCTACCACCCTTACAGCGAGGACGAAGCCGCTAAGGTGCTGGCTGAGCACGATATTCTGGTCAAGGTGGATATGGGCACCGGCGATGCAAGCGCCAAGGCATGGGGCTGTGACCTGACCTACGACTATGTGAAGATCAACGGCGATTACAGAACCTGACAGGAGCGCGAAATAGATGAAAAACGAAGAAATGGCGCGGCTTTTTTCGGAAGCCACCCCTTATATCCAAAAGTACCATGGAAAGACCATGGTCATCAAATACGGCGGCAACGCCATGATCAACGAGACGCTGAAAAACGCCGTGATGAACGACCTTGTCACCCTGACGCTGCTGGGCGTGCGGGTAGTGCTGGTGCACGGCGGCGGCCCCGCCATCAACGAGATGCTGAAAAAGGTGGGCGTGGAGAGCCACTTTGCAAACGGTCTGCGGGTGACGGACGATGCCACCATGGAGATCGTGCAGCAGGTGCTGGCCGGTAAGGTGAACAAGGATCTTGTGGCAAAGCTGCGCGGGCGCGGCGTGGGTCTGTGCGGCATGGACGGACAGATGCTCCGCTGCACCGAGCTGGACCCCCAGCTGGGCCATGTGGGCGAGATCGTCCATGTGGACGCCACCCTGATCGAAAGCCTGCTGGACGGCGGCTTTATCCCGGTGATCGCCACCGTGGGCATGGATGACCTCGGGCAGGCGTATAACGTCAACGCGGACACCGCCGCTGCCCAGATCGCCATTGCCCTCAAGGCCGAAAAGCTGGTGTCCATGACCGATATCGCGGGTCTGCTGCGGGATAAGGAGGACGAGACCACCCTCATCCCCGAGGTGGAGGTGACCGAGATCGAGGGCTACAAGTCCGCCGGTATCATTGCGGGCGGCATGATCCCCAAGATCGGCGGCATGGCGGATGCCATCTATCAGGGCGTGCACGAGGCGGTCATCATTGATGGCCGCGTGCCGCACTCCATCCTGCTGGAACTGTTCTCCGACCGCGGCTCCGGTACCCGCTTCTACCGCCGCAGCCACCGCGAATAAAAAGATTGCGCAATCGCCGGCGGAAAGTTATAATAAAGGCAACGAAACCGCTCCGCTTTTTCCCTTTGCAGGAGCGCTTAAAAGCCTTCACCCCTTGGGGGGAAGGCTTCAGCGGTGGCGGTACAGCTTCAGAGGAGTCCGCACAGCATTGCGCAAGAACTCCATGTTACAGGAGGTACACCTATGGATTCTGAAAAAGTCATCAAGCGGGACAACGAGTACGTCCTGCACACCTATAACCGCAATCCCGTCGTGCTGGAAAAAGGCCACGGGCTGTACGCCGAGGGCCCGGAGGGACAGAAGTATCTGGACTTCACCAGCGGCATCGGGGTGAACAGCCTTGGCTACTGCGACCTTGCATGGGCAGAAGCTGTGTCCCAGCAGGCACACAAATTGCAGCACACCTCTAACCTGTACTACACTGCACCCTGCGGCAAGCTGGCGAAAAAGCTGTGCAAGCGCACCGGCATGAGCAAGGTTTTCTTTGGCAATTCCGGTGCTGAAGCCAACGAGGGCGCCATCAAGGCCGCCCGCAAGTACAGCGTAGACCACTATGGTAAAGACCGCTACAACGTCATCACGCTGGTCAACAGCTTCCATGGCCGCACCCTTGCCACCCTGACCGCCACCGGGCAGGAGGTGTTCCACAACTACTTCGGCCCCTTCAACGAAGGTTTCCAGTACGTCCCGGCGGGGGATATCGAAGCGCTGCAGGAACTGGTAGACCGCCACACCTGCGCCGTGATGATGGAACTGATTCAGGGCGAGGGCGGCGTGATGGCGCTGGACCCGGACTATGTACAGGCCGTGCGCGCTTTGTGCGACGAAAAAGACCTTGTGCTCATCGTGGACGAAGTGCAGACCGGCGTAGGCCGCACCGGCACCTTCCTGTGCTGTGAGCACTATAACCTCAAGCCGGACATCGTCACCCTTGCCAAGGGGCTGGGCGGCGGCTTGCCCATCGGCGCGGTGCTGATGAATGAAAAGGTAGCCGAGGGCATGGGCCCCGGCACCCACGGCTCTACCTTTGGCGGCAACCCGGTGGTCTGCGCCGGTGCCAACGTGGTGGTAGACCGTCTGGACCAGAGCTTCCTTGCACAGGTCAGCGAGCGCGCCGTACAGCTGCGCACCGGCTTGGCAAAGCTGCCCCACGTCAAGAACATTTCCGGCATCGGCCTGATGGTGGGCATTGAGTTCTTTGATGTGCAGGCTGCGGATGTGCTGACTGCCTGCCGCGAAAAGGGCCTGCTGGTGCTTACCGCTAAGACCCGGCTGCGTCTGCTGCCGCCGCTGACCGTCTCCGAACACGAGGTAGACATGGCGCTGGAGGTGCTGGCTGAGGTGCTGGGCACGATGGAGCCGACGGCTCCGAAGGAGCAGGCATGAAAAATCTGCTGAAAATGAGCGACCTTTCCCCCGCCGAGCTGACCCACATTCTGGATGTGGCAGACCAGCTGAAGGCGGACTGCAAGGCGGGCCGCACCGCCCCGCTGCTGGCGGGCAAAAGCGTGGCGCTGCTGTTCTCTAAGGCGTCTACCCGCACCCGCACCAGCTTTGAGGTGGGCGTGTACCAGATGGGCGGTCTGGGCAATTACATGAACACCGCCGAATTACAGGCCGGGCGGGGCGAGCCTTTGCGGGACACCGCCCGGGTGCTGGGGCGCTACTACGACTGCGCCGTCTGGCGCACCTACCGCCAGCGGGACTTGGAGGAACTGGCCGAGCTTTCCGGCATTCCGGTGATCAACGGCCTTACCGACTACGCACACCCCTGTCAGGTGCTGGCTGACCTGATGACCATTCGGGAGCGCCGGGGCACGCTGGCAGGGCTGAAGCTCTGCTTTGTGGGCGACGGCAGCAACATGGCCAACAGCCTGATCGTGGGCGGCCTTTTGGCGGGGATGCAGGTATCCTGCGTCTGTCCCCCGGGCTACCGCCCGGCAGCGGATGTGCTGATGTTTGCCCACCAATACGGCAATGCCTTCCACCTGACCACCGACCCCGCCGAGGGCCTGCGGGATGCGGATATCGTGGCCACCGCCGCGTGGAACACCACCGCCCCCGGCACTGCCGAGAGCGAGCAGCGTCTGCGGGATTTTGTGGGCTTCCAGCTCACCGGCCGTCTGCTGGAAAACGCAAAGCCCAACGCGCTGGTGCTGCACTGCCTGCCCGCCCACCGGGGCGAGGAGATCTCCACCGCCCTGTTCGAGCAGCACGCGGACGAGATTTTTGACGAGGCAGAGAACCGCCTGCACGTCCAGAAAGCCGTGCTGGCGGTGCTGCTGGCGGGCAAGTAAAACGGTTTTGAATGCCCGCCGCTATCGGGTTGCGGCACCCAGCATCCGCATCGTGCCTTGGGCGGCACGCGCGTCTTGCTGGCCGCTGCCCCAACAACTCCTCCCTGTTTCCGCCGCTGGCGGCGGTCGTCGTCGTTGCACTTTGGGCATAAAGAGCGGAAAGAATATTTTTATAGCAGTTCCGAAACGCCTGCGGGCGTTTCGGAACTGCTTTTTTATGGGAGAGAAGCATACCCCCCCCGTATCGTGATTTTGCCCATAATTTTGCACCTTTTTTTGGCAGGTGCTGCCCGCAAAAGCGCTTTATTTCCTTGAATTTTGGTGCTATACTCAACTTGGCATTTTTGTCCGTTCCGGCTGTTCCGTTTGGGGGTATAGCCGGACAAATCAACCGACAAAGGAGAGGATATCATGAAAAAACGCATCGTGAGCATGATACTGGCACTCAGTATGATGCTCTCCATTCTCCCTGTATCCGCATTTGCAGATGCAGGGGCAGGGCTTTCTTCCGCGGTGGCGGAAGAGGCCAACAGCATCACTTACAGCTCGGAAGACGAGCATGAGGCTGTTGGTACGAACTCTGAAACAAAAAATCAGGTGGTCAAGATCAAGATCGGTACGAACGGTCTGCCCAAGGCAGCGTCCGGTACCGGCTGGAGCTTTGACGAAACTACCGGGCTGACCATCACCGGTACCGGCAGTGAAGATACCGAGTACATTCTGGACGGCACGGTCAGCTGCAATGTGACCGTCAAGAATGCTAATAGTTACACGGTTTATCTGCTGGATGGCACTGTCACCAGCACACTTTTAATAGAGGCCGACAATATGTACGGCGTCTGCGTTCTGGGCGGCAGCTACGCCGATGTGCAGCTGAATCTGGGCACCATTGACGGCGGCACCTACGATAAGGTGACTGAGAACGGCGGCAATGTCCGGGGCGGCTTTTTCCGCGATATCTCCGGCCTGAGCGCCGACACGTAGCAGCAGGCACACCAGCTGCTGCTGCCGGAAAACTGCACCCTGAACGGCCAGCCGGTGACCGGGGATGTGTATATGCTCAAGCTGTACAGCGATCACAGCCTGAAGCTGGAGGTGCAGTACACCCCCGGTTGCGTTGCATGGGCTGCATCGTTGACCGGCGGCAGCGTCGTCCCCCTGCCTGCGGGCGTCAGCAACGCTTCCTTGAACGGCTGTGCCACGGTTTCCATCAGTGCAAACGGTACAACGATCTCTGCCGAGGTCAGTATGTTCCCGCCGCTTTCAGAGAGCAACGCACCCATAGCACTGACTCCGATCCCGTCTATGGACAAGGAACTGAGTTTTACCGATAAGGGTACGCCCGATGTGAACGATGTGCCCCATGTGTACAGTCTGGACGAGGGCATATATCAGGTCTGCGTATACTTTGGCAAGGGCTGAACTTATACCTGCTACCCCAATGTCGCCAGTGCGACCGGACAACTGAAGCTCGGGGATCAGGGCGGTAAGGTGATCAATTTCAGCCAGCTGAGCGCAGTGCCCATCAACTGCTATGTCGAGCTTTCGAATGCTACCGTGACCGGCGGCATCATCCGTCAGGCTGACTTCAAAGATGTCACGATCGAGGGCGGCACCTTTGATTACCTCTCCTGCATGGGCAAGTGCACCATTTCCAAGGCAGTGGCCCAGAACTTCAGCTTTGACAGGTTTGGCGACCTTGCCATTTCCGACACCGTTCTGTGCAAGCTGTCTGGCAACGGCATAGAGAATGCGCTTGCCGATGGCCAGCAGCTCAGCACGCTGACCGTGCGCAACGGCGGTGGTGTGACTGCGATCAACGGCAGAGACCTGCCCCTTTCTGTCAATACCATCTATCTGGTGGGCAATGCCAGCGCAGAGCTTACCCTGAACACCGATGTGTTCAGCATCAACGGTGCAGCGGCCAACAGTTACAATGAACAGACCTATGCCGAGGGCACTGTACTGCATATCACCGGCAACAACGATGGCAAGGAGATTTTGGTAAATCAGGCTGGCGATCCCAGCAACCTCAAGCCCCTGCGCATTACCGAAGAAGGTCTGCCCGACCGGACCGGTGTGACCCCGCATTCCGTGAGCGAGGGTGGTGTGACCGGCGATGTCTACGAGGGTCTTGGCTGGCAGTACGCTGAGGTCTCCGGTGAGGACGAGGATGGTTATAGAACGATGTCGGTGCTTATCCTCACCAGCCCCGATGGCAGCCCGGTGAATCTGACCTCGGATACCATCAACCCCCATCATGCAACTATTGCTTCCGATCAGATCGTGCTGACGGATGTGACGGTTGCTGGTATTCAGGCTGGCGCGCCTGTTATCGCCCAGAACGCCATTATTGAGGGCGGCACTTTCCAGAAGGCTGTTAACGCGGATGGAAACAGCAGCATCGCAGGCGGCACCTTCCAGGAGAGCGTCGAAGCTAATGGAACCATCGCCAACGGCATCTTCCAGAAGAGCGTCCAAGCTTACGGCGAGATCACCGATGGTCAGTTCGAAGCGGAGGTCCGTTTGGGCTATAACGGCACCATCACCGGCGGCACCTTCCAGAAGAGCGTCCAAGCTTACGGCGAGATCACCGGCGGTCAGTTCAACGCAACTGTCCAGTTGAATAGTAGTAATGCCCAGATCCTTGGCGGCGTGTTCAACAATATCAAGCTGCCCGACTATTATAATACATCGGAAGGAACGGTCATCCAGAATGCCGTGATCACCGGCAGCCTGATGGCGAATACTTATAGCAAGGCTGCTGTTTCCAATACGGTGAGCTGCGGCTATATTGAAAGCAAATACCTCGCCGCCGGTCAGCAGCAGAGCAAGCTGATGATGACGGACGGCACTGTGGAACGCCTCAACGACTATGCCGCAGCAACAGACGCGGTTTACCTTATCGGTAATGTCAAGGCAGAGATCCGCTTCAGCAATACAGTCACGAACATCAACGGTGCGGAAGCCAGCAATTACAACGAGGGCACCTCTGCCATTGACCGCTCGCTGACTATCACCGCCAAGAATGACGGCGAGCCTATTGTGGTGAACATGGCCGCCACCGGAAAGCTGCCCTTCTCTTCCCTGAGCAAGAGCGACTTTGACATCGACTGGAGCACGCTCGTCCCGGGCATTACCTGCAAAAAGGATGGCGTGGGCAAATTGAGCCTCGTCTATGTGCGCACCTCCGACAACAAGGTGTTTGCAACCTACCCGCCGTATGACGAGTACGGCGTCTACAAGCAGCGCATCGTAGCGCAAGAGGGCGACAAGTACACAGAAGGCTCGCTTGATATCGGCGAGGTGGTACGCAAATATACCCCGAGCAGCGCCGACTTTGCGTATGACTCCAAGACCCAAACTGCAACCTATAACGGCAAGATGTATTTTGACGATGCCCCGCTGTATTCTATCCAGTATGGCGCGGAGGATGGCTCGTTCCCGTCTGTGACGAAGCCCACCAAGGCAGGCACCTACTCTGTCTACATCGTGGTGAATGATAGTGACCACTACGTTGGCAACCAGTACGAAGTGGGCACCTATACTGTGTCTGAGTCGAAGTACACCCTGACCGTGGACGACAAGTCTACCGAGCACGTTGCAGGTGAGAAGCTCAGCTTCACCGCAGACGAGAAGGACGGTTACACCTTCACCGGTTGGAAAGTGACCGGTCTGCCCACTGACGTGGACACCACTAAGGCGACCATCTCCTTCACGATGCCCGCAAACAAGGTTACGCTGAAAGCACAGTACACCGAGAACGCTCCCGAGACCTATGAGCTCAAGGTCACCGATGCAAAGGTCACCCTGAAGGATGGCAGCGCTGTTGCCGACCTGAAGGCTGTGCCTGTGGGTACAGAGCTCGTTGCCACCGCAGCCGAGAAGGACGGTTACACCTTCACCGGTTGGGAAGTGACCGGTCTGCCCGCTGACGTGGACACCACTAAGGCGACCATCTCCTTCACGATGCCCGCAAACAAGGTTACGCTGAAAGCACAGTACACCGAGAACGCTCCCGAGACCTATGAGCTCAAGGTCACCGATGCAAAGGTCACCCTGAAGGACGGCGGCACTGTTGCCGACCTGAAGGCTGTGCCTGTGGGCACAGAGCTCGTTGCCACCGCACCCGAGAAGGACGGCTACACCTTCACCGGCTGGGAAGTGACCGGTCTGCCCACTGACGTGGACACCACCAAGGCAACCATTACCTTCAAGATGCCCGCAAACAACGTTACACTGAAAGCACAGTACACCGAGAACGCTCCCGAGACCTATGAGCTCAAGGTCACCGATGCAAAGGTCACCCTGAAGGACGGCGGCACTGTTGCCGACCTGAAGGCTGTGCCTGTGGGTACAGAGCTCAAGGCCACCGCAGACGAGGACACCGAGACCAGAGTGTTCAAGTGCTGGACTGGTCTGGAACTGGCCGAGGAGCAGAGCACCGCACGCGTGGTGTACTTCACCATGCCCGACCATGATGTGAACCTGAAGGCGGAGTTCGTTACTCCTACGAATAAACTCGAGGTCACCGATGCACAGGTCACCCTGAAGGACGGCGGCGCTGTTGCCGACCTGACAGCTGTGCCCGTGGGTACAGAGCTCGTTGCCACCGCAGCCGAGAAGGACGGTTACACCTTCACCGGTTGGGAAGTGACCGGTCTGCCCGCTGACGTGGACACCACTAAGGCGACCATCTCCTTCACGATGCCCGCAAACAAGGTTACGCTGAAAGCACAGTACACCGAGAACGCTCCCAAGACCTATAAACTCGATGTCTCCGATGCAACGGTCACCCTGAAGGATGGCAGCGCTGTTGCCGACCTGAAGGCTGTGCCTGTGGGTACAGAGCTCGTTGCCACCGCAGCCGAGAAGGACGGTTACACCTTCACCGGTTGGGAAGTGACCGGTCTGCCCACTGACGTGGACACCACTAAGGCGACCATCTCCTTCACGATGCCCGCAAACAAGGTTACGCTGAAAGCACAGTACACCGAGAACGCTCCCAAGACCTATAAACTCGATGTCTCCGATGCAACGGTCACCCTGAAGGACGGCGGCGCTGTTGCCGACCTGACAGCTGTGCCTGTGGATACAGAGCTCAAGGTCATCGCAGACGAGGACACCGAGACCAGCGTGTTCAAGAACTGGAGCTGCACCGGTCTGGAGCTGACCGAGGAGCAGAGCACTGCCCATGTGCTGGAGTTCAAGATGCCCGCTCAGGATGTGAAACTGACTGCTGTGTTTGAAGTTCCTGCTACTCCCGATCCGGATCCCACTCCCGATCCTAAGCCGGACCCGGACCCCGATCCGGAGCCTACTCCCGATCCTAAGCCGGACCCGAACCCCGATCCGGATCCCACTCCTGATCCTAAGCCGGACCCGAATCCCGATCCGGATCCCACTCCTGATCCTAAGCCGGACCCGACTCCCGATCCGGAGCCTACTCCCGATCCTAAGCCGAACCCGAACCCCGACCCCACCCCCGCACCCGGCGGTGACAGTGACGGCGGCGGTGCTATCGTAATGGTGGCCGCTGTGGGCAGCGCAGCCATTGGCGCAGGTGCCTACATTGTTGGCACTACCGCCTACCTGAAGAGCGTCCTGCCCGAGGGCATGGCCATCCCCGCTAACCGCCAGCAGCTGGCAGTTGCACTGTGGACCGCCGCAGGCAAGCCCGCTACCCAGAGCACTGCACTGTTCAACGATGTGGCAGCAGATGCCGCAGAGCTGCAGGCCATTCGCTGGGTCGTGGAGACCGGCCTGATGACCGCACAGGACGGCAACTTCAAGCCCGGCAGCCGCGTGGGCCGCTTGGAGGTCATCCGCACTTGGAAGAACTACCAGCAGCGCGGCTAAAACCGCTGCCCCTTAACCCCTTATAACCCCGCAGGGACTGCTGCACAGCGCTGTGCGGCAGTCCCTTTTTTGCGTCCCAAAAGGGTGCGCAAGGGCTTTTTTAGGGCTTTTCAGGGCGATTCGATGCATTTCAGGGGCCATTCACGCAGAATTGCTCCACTTTTGCCGCCGTTCGTGGTATACTACAGGCACAGAGCAATACTCTGTTCAATATGCCATTCCCATAATTCCTATAGAGCAGAAAACCGTCCGGCAACCGCAAGCCGGGCGGTTTTCTGTTTTTTGCGGGTGCGTATGGTGCACCGGGTCGTTTCAGCGCATTTGCGGGGCGATTCATGTCCAAAACCGTCCAAAGCGGGCAAAACGTGGTACACTGGGTACAACAAAAGCGCCCGGCTTGGAGGGCGCTTGAGAAGGAGAGAATCTTATGCAAAAACGGCTCATCAGTATGGTTCTGGCGCTGAGCATGGCACTGACCGCAATGCCGCTGCCCGCCCTTGCCCAGAGCGCCCCGCCCGACACCGCCAGCGCCGCTGCACTGGCAGAGGAAAACGGTGATGTCACCAATATCTATACAAGCAATTCCTCCGGTAAGCCCATCGGCGATCTGGGCGACAGTGGAGACAGCTGGTCCTACGATGAGGCCAGCAAGACGCTCACCCTGAAAACCGGCACATTCCGGCTCTACAATTACGGCCATGACAGCTACAATAATTGCATCCAATGGAACGTGAAGATCGAGCCCGGTGCCACCCTGCAGGAGGCGCGGATCGGCTCGGAATACCATAACGGCTACACCGTGACCAACGCAGGCACTATCTCCGGCGGCACCTTCTACGGCAAGGTGATCTGTGAAGCCGGGGCTGTCATCAGCGGCGGCACCTTTAAGGGAGCTGCCAGAGTTGATGCTGCAGGCGGCGAGGTCACCATTGAAGATGGCACCTTTGAAGAGGTTAGTTATACCAGCGGCATGACCGTTAAAGCAGCGGGTACCCTTACCATCAACGGCGGCACCTTTAAGGGCAAGCGCACCTGCTCCGTGGATATCAACAATTGTGAAAAGATCGTTATCAACGGCGGCAGCTTTGAAAGCGCGCTCACGGATCTTGAAAGGACAACGGAAACCATCATCAATGGCGGTCTGTTCAACGACAAGCTGTATGTTGCAGGAGATAAATGTACCGTCAACGGCGGTCTGTTCACCACTGAAGATGACCCGCTGCCCGAGGGTGCAGCCGTCAACGGCGGCTATTTCACGGCAAAAAGCACAGGCCTTGTAGCCATTGATGCAACCGATGTTCCGGTGTACGCCCCTGTCGCGGTGGCAGCGGACGGCACGGTGACCGAGTGGTCGGCAGATGCTTATAGTACCCTCTATGTCGCGCCCAATACCAGTGTCGCCCTGAAGCCCACCTGCAAGCTGGAAAGCATCGTCAGCGGTGACGACAAGCTGAGCTATAAAGCCAAGGGCGGCGCAGTCAGCTTTACTGTGGGCGCTGAAGCTGTCCAGCTCAACAGCGTTATTTGGGAAGAGCTGGTCATTGAAGCGGACGGCTTCCCCAAGGGCACGGACGGCGGTGTCTACGGCGCAAAGGGCAACGGCTGGTCCTTTGACCCGGCGCACAAGCACGCAGAACTGTTTACAAACGATGTCCCCACCCTGACCATCGAGAAGGACGCTGTGCTGGACTTCGATGAGGTGATAAACAACGCCGATACAGTAAAATTTGCAGTTGAAAACTACGGCACCTTCAGCGGTACGCTGAACTCCACCCGGTATGTGTACAATAGGGAGGGCGGCGTCATCAAGGATGCCACGCTGAACAGCGCGCAGAGCCTTTACAATGACGGCCTTGTGGAGAATTCGGTGCTGTGCGTTAGGTACATCGGCAACGGCTGGCGCGACCCGGCACAGCCCGCTACCATTCGCAACTCTGCGCTGGATGTTACCGGATATTCGGTAGTCAACATGGCTTCCAATAAGGCTGTGCTGGACGGCTGCTATAACAGCGCCGGTTACACCGGCACTGCCGTGATCCAAAACGGCGGCACGGTCGAAAACAGCCAGAACACCCTGAAGCTGCCGGTGGAAAATACGGCCGGCTATGACGGCAATGCAGAGCCCTACCAGCCCATCATTGACGGCGGCGAGTGCACCGTTGTTTATAACGAGGGCGGCATCATTCAGAATAACCCCATCATCCACGCACTGGTGGCAAAGGATACCGAAGACCTGAACGGTGCTACGGATTACTACACCCTGAACTACACTGCACCGGAAGGTGCCGAGTACGCTAAAAAATACATCAACGGCATCAATGGCATGATGGAGGGTGTTTGGGACGCAGAAACCTCCACCCTCTACGTTGACACCGATCTGAACACCATCTCGGTCATCACGCATGCCCCCATCAAGAGTGTGAACGGCGTAGCTTATAGCGGCTCTGTAGCCGATGGAGAGCGTTACAACAGCACCATCGACCTGCGCAAGTATAACATCCCGCAGACCCATATCCTTAACCTGAGCGCCACCGGCGAGGGCGCGGCGGAATTGCCGCCGGCAGACCCCGCAGACTTTGCCTTTGTCCTGCCCAACAACCTGACCTATGACGGCAGTCCCAAGGAAGTAACTGTTAAGAACACCAGCAATAAGGACTACGGTGATGTTACCGTGACCTACATGCAGAATGGCAAAGTGCTGGACGGCGCTCCCATTGAGCCGGGCGATTACAGCTATACTGTAACCATCGCAGGCAGTGCACAGTATGCGGGTGGAACTGTTAAAACAGGCTCGTTCCGCATCATCGCCGAGACCACCCCGGAGGAGCCGCCAGAGCAGCCGCCGCAGGGGGACAGCACCGAGTTCAGCCCGCTGCAAACGGTGGCCATCGTAGCCGGTACAACGGCGTGGTTTGCAGGCAGCGCAGTAATGGGCTATGAGGCTGTTACTTACAGCATCCTTGCAGACCTGCTGCCCAAGGGCACGCCCATCCCGCGCACCCGGGAGCAGCTGGCAGTGCTGCTGTGGAGCACCGCAGGCAAGCCCGAACCCGCTGCACCCGCTGTTTACAGCGATGTAGCGGAGCCGGATACCGCCAAGGCAGCCCGCTGGGCTGTGGAGGCCGGGCTGCTGCCCGACATGGGTGAGGGCGCCTTTACGCCCGGCAAGCGTGTGACCAAGGTACAGGTCATCCGCGCATGGAACCGGCTGAAAAAGCTGGGTCTGGCGAAATAACAATTGCCATCTCCTGATCGATCCTTTCCAATAAGTGCAGCAAGGCCGTCCGGCATTCGCCGGACGGCCTTGCTGCGTTGTGTAGGAGGGGATTCCCCGCAGCGCCGCCGCTTCCGCAGGAAGCAGGCGCTGTAAATGCCGTTTGCCATTACGACCCCACCCGTGAAAATGGGATAGCGGAGCGTCCGCAGACGCTCCGCTATCCCGAAAATTAAAATAATTCTTCCGCTGCAACGACGACGACCGCCGCCAGTGGCGGAAACAGGGAGGAGTTGTTGGGGCAGCGGCCAGCAAGATGCGAGTGCCGCCCAAGGCACGAAGCGGATGCTGGGTGCCGCAACCCGGAAGACGCGGAGGGCATTTTCAATCGTTCTCCACCCCGGGGCACCCGGCGGCGCGCCATGCGGCGCACAGCACCTCTTTTTCCGCCTTGGAGAGCTTTTTCAGGGCGGCTTCCCGGCGCAGGGCGGCGCGCTTGTCCGCGCAGCGCTCC
>ERZ772831.2624-NODE-2624-length-14399-cov-4.932515_pt1 | contig 14399 bp, 12 predicted proteins | sample MGYA00580858_ERZ772831 | MGnify/ENA primary metagenome ERZ772831 (study PRJEB29015, sample SAMEA2737694) | human gut metagenome | biome: human gut; feature: human-associated habitat; material: faeces | place: China | collected 2012 ... | reverse complement strand
GTGCAAAAGTACAGCTTATTCAGATAACTGCAAGCTTACAAACGGTTTTTTTCGACACTTTCTTGAACTTTTTTCGCAATTTACTGATTTACAAGTATGTTTTATAGCAGCATTTTCAAAGACGAAATGCACAAGATGAAATGACCACACATTATAATATTTCATGCGCATGGGCGCGCGCGTTACAATTAAAGTTACAGGTAAGTTCTATGCGAACAAAACAAGAAAACAATGGTTTAGGGAGGGGAAAGCGATGATTTAAGGAGAGGAAAACAATGCGTTACGAAAATAAAACCATGAAATCCGATAAGCCGACGAGAGAAAAATGTGTTTTCTGCAACGAAAAGAGCCGAAAAAACAAGTTATTGCATTCCCAAAGAGTGCCCTCTCAAAAGGTTTTTCTTATCTTTGCAAACGAAATATCTTTTTAATCAATAACCCCAGTATTAATCAACAAGACCATGAAAAAGCTATTCGTACCTTTTGTGGCATGCGTTCTTGCCGCATGTAGCTCCAACGAACAACAGGTTACGTCGTATGACGTCATCCCGTTGCCGCAGGAAATCACTATTTCGCAAGAAAATCCGTTCAAACTAAGTAAAAACACTGTCATCGCCTATCCGAAGGACAATGACCTGCTGAAGCGTAATGCAGAATTCCTGGCTGAATACATTGCCGAAGCTACAGGCTACACGTTGAAAACCAAAGCCATCGAAAACGGAGAAAAGCCCAGCAAAGCGATTGTTCTTGGCTTGGATTCAAGCATCGCCAATGCTGAAGGTTATCGCCTGACAACCCAGGCCGACGGTATCAGCATCTGCGGACAGACGCCCAACGGCGTATTCTACGGCATCCAGACACTCCGCAAATCAATCCCCGCTCAAGCTACCGATGCCGACATCTTGCTGCCCGCCGGCAAAGTGGAAGACCAGCCACGCTTCGGTTACCGAGGCATGCACCTCGACGTAGGCCGCCACTTCTTCCCCATAGAATTCATTAAGGAGTACATCGACCTGCTGGCTCTGCACAACATGAACACCCTGCACTGGCACCTGACTGAAGACCAAGGCTGGCGAATCGAAATCAAGAAGTATCCGAAACTGACCGAAGTGGGCTCTATCCGCAAACGCACGGTCATCGGGCACAACTCTGGTGAATATGACAACACACCTTATGGCGGCTTTTACACACAAGACGAAGCTCGTGAAATCGTAAAGTATGCACAAGAACGCTACATCACCGTCATTCCCGAAATCGACCTGCCGGGCCACATGCTGGCTGCACTAGCCGCTTATCCTGAACTGGGTTGTACAGGTGGGCCATACGAAGTATGTCCGGAATGGGGCGTATTCGAAGATGTGCTCTGCATCGGTAATGAGAAGACCCTTCCTTTCCTGGAAGACGTAATGACCGAAATCATCGATATCTTCCCGTCGAAATACATCCACATCGGAGGTGACGAGTCACCACGTACCCGCTGGCAGAAATGTCCGAAATGCCAGGCCCTCATCCGCAAGGAAGGCTTGAAAGCCGACAAGAACCACTCGGCCGAAGACCGCCTGCAGAGCTACTGCACCGCACGCATCGAAAAGTTCCTCAACGAACGCGGACGTCAGATCATCGGATGGGATGAAATTTTGGAAGGCGACTTGGCTCCCAACGCCACCGTCATGTCATGGCGCGGATCGGCTGGAGGTATCAAGGCTGCACAAATGGGCCACGACGTCATCATGACTCCCAACACTTACTGCTACTTCGACTACTTCCAAAGCAAGGACAAGGAGAACGAACCTTATGATGCTATCGGAGGCTATCTGCCTGTAGAACAAGTGTACAGCTTCAACCCCACCGAGGGCCTCAATGAAGAGCAAGCCAAATACATTCTGGGCGCACAGGCCAACGTATGGACCGAATACATGACTTCGACCCAGCAGGTAGAATACATGATCCTGCCGCGTATGGCCGCACTGGCAGAGGTACAGTGGACCGAGCCGAGCAAGAAGGAATACAACAACTTCCTGGAACGACTCAACTCACTCGCCAAGATTTACGACCGCGACGGACTGAACTACGCCAAGCACGTGTTTACCGCCCCGGCAGATTCCGTACAGGCAAAATAATCTCAGAACTGGAAATAGATGAAGGGCTGTACATCGGCACTCTTCATCTGAATGACCAGATAAATGAGAGCAACCAACAATACCGCCTTTCCCACCAGGGGGAGGCGGATTATTGTTTTTGTACATCCCCTCTCCCAACTGTCGGGCAAGAAATGGAGCACATAGCCCAGCCCCATCAAAGCGAATACTTCCCAATAACCGACAATGAGCTGCGGAAAGACTTGCGGGCGGAAGGCCATAGCAATCTGCTTCAGCATATCGACCGCCGGCGAGAACTCGGCATGGCGAAAGAATATCCAGCAAAAACAAACGAAATGGAAGGTTACCAACATGCCAAGAAAACGGCGGATACCATGCGGACGTTCCCCCTTCGGACGGCCCACCAATGCCATCCAGCCTTTATGCAAGGCCAGCGCCACGCCGTGCATCATGCCCCAAAGTACAAAATTCCACGATGCACCATGCCACAAACCACCCAAAAACATGGTGATAATAAGGTTCATATACTGGCGTATTTTCCCCTTACGATTGCCGCCCAACGAAATATAGAGATAGTCGCGCAACCAACTGGAAAGAGAAATGTGCCAACGTCGCCAGAACTCCGTAATCGAGGCAGACTTGTAGGGCGAATCGAAGTTGATATTGAAATGGAAGCCCAGCAACAGGGCAATACCTATCGCCATGTCGCTATAACCCGAAAAGTCACAATAAATCTGCAAGGCATACCCGTAGACGGCCATCAGATTTTCCACGCCCGAATAGAGAGACGGATTGTCGAAGACTCGCTCCACAAAATTCACACTGATATAGTCGGATATAATGGCTTTCTTGAACAAGCCTGCCATAATCAGGAACACTCCGCGTCCGAACATCTCGTTCGACACGAACAACGGGCGACGAATCTGTGGAATGAAGTCGCGTGCACGCACGATGGGACCCGCTACCAGCTGAGGGAAGAAAGATACGTAGAACGCATAGTCGAGTAAGTTGCTGAGGGGAGTAATTTCCTTCCGATAAACGTCAATCGTATAACTCAGCGACTGGAAAGTAAAGAATGAGATGCCCACAGGCAAGAAAATATCCAGCGGATCGAAGTGTCCCCCCGTAAACGATGCCCAACACGCTCCAAAGAAATTGGTGTACTTGAAGTAACAGAGTAATCCCAAGTTGATAACCAGGCTCAGTGTGACCCACAACTTACGCTTCCACTTCGCAGTCGTCCGCTCCATAAAGCGAGCTATCAGGAAATCGCTGACTGTAACCAACGCCAGCAGAAAAAAGTACGTACCGCTGCTTTTATAGTAGAAATAGTAGGAAAACAGGGTGACAAACAGCAAACGGGCGGTAGTGCGCCTTTGCAAAAGCAGATACACAACCACAAAGGCAGCAAACAACCAAAGAAACAGGCCGCTGCTGAAAATCATAGGTGCCTGCGGATCGTACAAAAAAACGTTGCGCAAGCGGGACAAATCGATGTTAAGGTAGGTCAATATTGTATCAATGTTCCACATAAGCATTATAAGTTTTCACGATAGCCTCGTAAAGCAACTCACCCTGCAAGGCATATCCGGCAGGCATGAAATGGATATGATCGGGACGCATCAGTCCGGCTTCCTGCCAGTTCAGGCAAGCCCTCTTCACTCCGCCTGCAATATCATACAAATCCCAGACAGCCAATCCGTTTGCATCAGCAAAACGAATGATGTTCTTTACTACGGCCGAAGTACGAGGATTGATTGCATACGTTCGACGCCCCCTTCCACGACGTTTGCTTTCGTAAGACCCAGGCGGCGTAGTCAGCATCATGGGCACATCGGGCAACCGTTCCCGAAGCATACGCACCAACTCATCCATCTGCCGGTAATGCACCTCCGTATTGTACCGGTAATTATGGCTTTCATTGGTGCCAAATGATAAGATGAGCAAATCGGGCTTAAGAGCCGCAATTGCCTCGACACGCTCTTTTCGAGTAAAAGAAATACAAAATGCCCCATTGATACCAAAATCCCGATAAGTCATATTTGTAAACACCTTTCGTAGGAGAGAAGCCACAGTATCCGTTAACATGTGTCCTCGAATATGACTGTCACCGACGTGCACCACCCGAACAGTGTCGGAAACATCTCCGGCACGTATCAGACGCAATTTCTCCCAAAAAGGATGAAGGATGCCCAAGCTGTCAGTCAACACATTAGCTTGCTGCATACGAAAAACCGAAGGCCAAACGACTGGCAACCAATCAATGGTATCAGTACGATGTCCATAGGCAAACAGCGTATCGCAAGAAACGGCTTCACAATCTACCACAGCTTGCAGAGGCAGTGCATCCTGAGCCCGCAGATGGCACAGACTCATGACAGCCAACAAACACAACATCTTGCATCGCAACGTCATTCTGTTCAGATATTTCACACTATGGTTCCGACTCATAAGCACGTCTTCTGTCATATTGTTCCTTACCATAGACCAAAGCTTCGTAAAGCAGACCGGCCAAGTATTTACCTCCACGGAAATTGATATGTGTATAGTCGTAATTGGCTTGGGCAGGATTCGCTTCCACCAGTTTTACCATGCTTTCATTACCTCCCATTGCCTCGAACAAGTTCCAGAAAGCGACTCCGTTGTCAGCTGCCAGCCGCTGTTGGTAGCGCACCAGGTTACGAATGCCAGGCATTGTACGCAGGTCGCCTTCTTCGGTCTTGTAGTCTCGGTCGCCCACACTGACAATCAGAATAGCAGCCTGCGGAAAAGCTTCCTTCAGATGCTTCAGAGCGGTAGTCATGCCTTCGACATAATAGTTGTAGTCGCGCCCCCGTTCGGTAGCCACGTTCAACCCATATTGCAGCACTATCAGGTCGTATGGACGCAAGGCATTAAATTCTTTCAATGTCTGAAGAGGAATAAAACGCAAGGAAAGACCGGACATTCCGCGCAAGGAAAAGTTGTCCAGTACGATACCCGACAAGTCATCCATTGCCACGCCATAGAACACGGCAGAATCGGCTGCATTCACCGTCCAACGGGCTGTACCGATACGCCCCTCGACGCTCCATTTGCGAATCTGCTCTTCAGGTCCGAACGATTGGGACAAGGCCGTTGCTCCATTTATCTTCAGCGAAAGATCCATCGTCCCGGTATTGCGGAAAAAGACACTGACCTGACGGCAGGTGTCCAGACGAGAAGCATACTTCCGTTGCCCGCGGAGTTCGACATATGCGCCATCATAAGGAAAGAAATAATGTCCCGAAATCCCCTGCCTGCTCCGCTCGAAACCTACGGAATCCGTAGCTGCATGACTGTTCCAACCTCCAAAAGTGTGGACCACCGTAGGACGAAAACCGTTAATGGGGGAAGTAATGGGAACAAAACCCACACCACATCCGCCATATTTCTGCTGGAGCATGGCCCGTAAATCGGCAGTCAGGATATCTGCTTCAATAAAAGAATCGCCGAAATAGGCTATGCGTACAGGACGCGGACGCTGTGCATCCAATGCTTCGTAAAAGGCCGACATTCCCCGACGAGTACTGTCGCTATAGTCTTCGATGCACACCTTGCCCGATGGACAAGTATCGGCAAACGCAGGTTTGGCAACAGGCAGCTGCACTTCCAGCGTATCTGGTTCGTCCGCAAGGGCCAGCGGAGGCCGTACGTCGGCCAGGATATCCACCCGTCTCAGGGCGTGTCCTCCCACCTCTGTCGCAGGAAGCCAGTGCAGCAACAGCAAGGCAGCCATCACCACCAGCACCAATCCTCCTACTTTCTTCAGCTCATTTTTCTCCATATTCTCATTCTATCCCTGCGGCGTACGCCGATATTCACAGATGAACTTTTCCAGTTCACGTGCCCCTTTCTCGGTAGAGATACCACGGAGATAAGTAAACATGATGGACTCATAAACCTCCAGGAAAGAATATTTCTCGCAAATATCGGTGTTGAGTAAAAGTTCTATCTGTTCATGCACCAACAGATTGACTATGGCAAAATTAATATCATCGCGAAAGATTCCCTGCTTCACACCCTCCTTGAAAAAACTGACAGCTTCTGCCGAATCATGTTTCTTGTCGCTTTTGAAAAGTTCATAGACTTTCGGATATTTCTTCAAATCCTCAAAGAAACTCTTATGAGTGGCATGAAAACGTTCGATACTATGCAAATAAAGCTTGAGCAGCACCTCAAGAACATGGTCAGACGTTGCCAACATTTCGTCTACATAGGCTTTCATGTCTTCCCGCTCCTTCAGGATACAAGCTTCCAAGAGCATCTCCTTGTTCGCAAATACCTCGTAAAGGGTACGTTTGGAAATACCTAACGACACCGCAATGTCATCCATCGTGATGCTTTTTATGCCGTGCGACTTAAAGGCTTGCATCGCTGTCTCTACAATTCGTTTTTTCAGTTCGGTTCTTGGCACCGAGCGCTTTGCATTATCACTCATCTCTTTCCAAAATTTGGGTTATAATTCCGCTTTCAGCGATAAAACGCTACAAATATACGGAAAGGAAACCCAATCGCCCCATTGCGTTTCCTCTCTTTTTTGAAAAAATTAATAATAATAACAATTGGCTCAAAAAAAAAGCAGCCGCTCCGCACGGAGCAGCTGCACATCATTCACAGAATAAACAGGTGCACAAATCTACTTGTGCATAAAGTATTTTTTCAATCGTCAGAGTCCATGTCGATAACATTGAACTTTGTGTCGAACTTAATTTCCCAGCGGTTATTGAGTTTCACTTCGTAAGAGTAACGGTCTTTCTCCAAGGAGATGATTTTGGCATCGGGATAGCGATCAGTGACAAATTTCTGAATGGCTTGCGGCACAACTGCTGCAGGCACCTGCGAATGTTTACACTTAATATCGGTCCACTCACCTTTCTTGTTAAACTCGACCTTATCACCGTTGGTAAACATCACCTCGTAAGAGGTATCGAACAACTCGGAGTCTTCCTTGGCAAAGGCTACCTTTTCTGAAGCAAAATGCTTCTTGACAAACTGCTGTGCAACGGCGGGAAGCTGCTCGACAGTGATCGGTTTATCGTTGTCGGCTGATGCAAACTGAAGGGTGAACACACTCACTAATAAAAGAACTAACTTTTTCATAACTGTACATTTTTTAGGTTTAATACTTATTCGATCTTTTCATTTGTTTTCGTACAGCAAAGAAAAGCAGCCTTTCTGGAAAGATTTGGGAATAATGAAGAAAAGGCTAGAAAAAAGTTTCCTTATTCGCCCAAACGTTGCAACGCCTGCAGGTAACGCACCATCACATCGGCCGCCTCACTCTGTTCCAAACGAAGGTTTGCCTGCAAGTCAGGATAGTCTTCAAGGAGAGCCATCATTTTATCCTTACCTACAAACTCGGCACGGCCGGTCTCGGGATTGATTTCGTAGAACACACGGGCGGCCACCAGCGCCGATGCGGCAATGGCATCGCCTACTTCACCGCCCAGCTTTGTGGCGTCGGGCGACTGGGCCGTACTTGTAGCAGCCTGTCCCACAGGCTGGGCACAGAAGTAGAACTTGTCGCCCACGTGCATGGCGGCCGCATAGCAGTTGCCGAAACGGTAGCGCTTGTAGCGCATCTTGCGGCAGTTGACGTAGAGGGCTGTATCAATCCGCACCGCATAGCAACGCTTACGCAGATAGCGGTTCAAACCACGGTTCTCGACAGCTTCGATACGGTAGTCGCCTCCGCCCATCAACAGTATCTGATTTCTACTGCGTCGTTCTACCCGCAACGTTGTAACCGTATCACCTTCACATTCTACCAGTTCACGCAGGTTGGCATACATAATCTGTTGAGCCTCGCAGGGCAGAAACAGCCCCGAGACACACAGCAACATCAGCAACACGACCCATTTTTTCATATTAAAACAATCTACTCTTCGGTTCATTGGTTTTCCGAGATAAAGGTAAGTTATTTTAGAAAAATCTGCAAGAATGCGACCAAAATAATATAAAGAGGAAAGGCTAGAACGATACTTGCCCGTATTTTTATACCTTTGCCGCACAAACTAACACCCAACAAGTATGATGACCGAAAACGAAATACGCGCCGCCTACCGGCAGGATGCCGAACGCGCGGCCGGCGAAGTGACAAAGACGCAACGACTGATTTACCGCACCGGCACCCTGCGCCTGCTGCTGTTCGGCGGAGCCGTGGCGGCGGTGATAGGGCTGTGGGGCCAGGGCGCACTGATGTATGCCGCGACGGCTGCCTGCCTGCTGCCCTTCCTGCTGCTGGTGAAGTACCACAACCGCCTGTTCCTGCGGAAGGACTATCAGGAAAAACGGCTGGAGGTGAACCGCCAGGAGCTGGCCGCGCTCGACCAGGACACCTCGGCCTTCGACGACGGCAAGGAGTTTGCCGACCCGGCTCATCCCTATACGTACGACCTCGACGTCTTCGGTCCCCGCTCGCTCTTCCAGTACGTCAACCGCACGTGTACCCGCCTCGGACGCGAACAGCTGGCCGGGTGGATGGCCTGCCACCTGGACAAGCGGGAACCCATCATTCGCCGGCAGGAGGCCGTGCAGGAGCTGGCGGTCAAGCCGTCGTTCCGCCAGCGCTTCCGCATTCTGGGCCTGCTGAACAAGGGGCAGGCGGCCGACCGTGCCGAGCTGCTGGAGTGGGCGCAAAGCCCCGTCCGCTACCGCAACCGCAACCTGCTGCGACGGCTGCCCTACATGGTAACGGCGGTCAACCTCCTCTGCCTGGCGGGTGTCGTAACGGGCGTGCTGCCGGGCAATGTATGGGGCGTGATGTGGTTCGGCATCGTAGTGGCCAGCTTCGCCTTCACGCGGCAGATTACCAAGGTGCAGAGTGTCTACGGACAGAAGCTCCGCATCCTGGGCACCTATGCCAAGCTGCTTCAGACGATGGACGATGAGCCGATGGAAGCCCCGCTCCTGCGGGCCGTCAAAGACAAGATTGGGGGTGACCGCCGACAGGCCTCGCAGGCCATCCGACGGCTGGTGAAGCTGATGAACGAGCTGGACCAGCGCAACAATTACCTGATGTACACCGTGCTGAACGGCTGCTTCTTCTGGGAGCTGTGGCAGATTATGCGCATCGAGGCGTGGAAGGAAGTCCATGCGGGCGAACTGCCGCACTGGCTGGAGGCCATCGGCGAGATGGACGCGCTCTGTTCGCTGGGCACGTTCGCCTACAACCATCCGGAGGGATACACCTACCCCGACATCCTGGGCGACACGAACACGGGGACGGACAATGCGGACACGCCTTTCCGGCTGGAGGCCGAGACGATGGGCCATCCGCTCATCCCGCGCGACCGCTGCGTGCGCAACGACATCCGCATGACCCGCCGCCCCGCCTTCATCATCATCACCGGAGCCAACATGGCGGGCAAGAGCACTTACCTGCGCACCATCGGCGTGAACTACCTGCTGGCCTGCATCGGCGCGCCCACCTGCGCCGAGCGGATGTCGCTCTACCCCGCCCGACTGATGACAAGCCTGCGTACCACCGACTCGCTCAGCGACAACGAATCTTACTTCTTCGCCGAGCTGAAGCGGCTGAAGTCCATCATCGACCGTCTGCAAAGCGGCGAGCAGCTCTTCATCATCCTCGACGAAATTCTGAAGGGTACCAACTCGGCCGACAAGCAGCGGGGTTCGTTCGCCCTCGTCCAGCAACTGATGCGTCTGCGGGCCAACGGCATCATCGCCACGCACGACCTGCTGCTGGGCACGCTGAAGGACCGCTTCCCCGACTGCATCGACAACTTCCGCTTCGAGGCCGACATCACCGGCGACGAGCTGACCTTCTCCTACCGCCTCCGCCCCGGCGTGGCGCAGAACATGAACGCCTGCTTCCTCATGAAAAAGATGGGGATTGCCATGGATCTATAAAAAAAGAGAAAAGAAATCAGTCCTTCTTCTTGAACAGCGCAAAACTCTCGCCGAACGTATGCGAGTAGAACAGCAGCACGGCAATGGTGCCACAGCTGATGGCCGCATCGGCCAGGTTGAAGACGGGACTGAAGAAAATGAAATGTTCCCCGCCCACGAAAGGCATCCACGACGGCCAGTCGAATTCAAACAGCGGGAAATAGAACATGTCCACCACACGCCCATACAGCCAGTCGGCATAACCCTGTCCGGCCGGTACAAACGTGGCTATGTCCATAGGCGTACTTTGACTGAAGATGGCACCGTAGAAGATACTGTCGATGACATTGCCTACCGCACCTGCAAAAATCAGCGAAATACAAACGATATAGCCCGTCTTGAAGCGCGCCTTCACCAGCAACCAAATGTACCCCAGAATAAATCCTGAAAACACCAGCCGCATCAGCGTCTGCACAGCCTTAGGCATCACCTGCATGCCGAACGCCATGCCATTATTCTCGATAAAGGCGATGTAAAACCAATTGGTAACAGGAATGTGCTGGCCATAATACATATTTGTTTTCACCACAATCTTGATGACCTGGTCCAAAATAAGCGTGAGCAGGATGATACCCAACGCCAGCCAGAATTTGTTGTATTTCTTGTCCATATTATTATTCAATTATTATCTTTTATAACCAATCTATAGGGAACCGTCCTGCGGTACAATCTCCACAGCAAATCACCATCTGTGCCGAATCCGTATTTTTCTTCAAATTGTTACATGATTGTTGCACACGGACTTCAGCACCGACACCCAGCAAGTCTTTACCGAACCAATAAGCCATCGTTCCAAAAGGCCATACATATCGAATCGTCCATCAGCATCCACCAAGAATCATCTACAGGGGCTGATGCTACCGTCGAATCAGAAATTCCAAAAGCGTTCATCTTGTTGGTCCATGTCTAAACCATCGTTATAGTATTCCCAACTGTAGAAATCCATTAAGCCGTCAGAGTTATTCTCTCTAACTTCATCACAATATTCATTTTCCCGTAAATATCTAAAATCCTCATATGGTGGATACCAAAAACTATTATTATGCGATATATGTTTCCAATATTCCATTACTAAAGCCTTATGTTCATCACTCAATCCAATAGTATTCCAAGAAGATTGTTCTAAAACAGGATACAACAATTCTAACAATTGAGATCCTGTTATTTTTGCAATACTTTCCTGACCAACGGCATTCTCATCATACCTCAACAAATAACATTGACACTGATAATTTTCCTTTTCTTCCACATATTCAATTATGAAACCTATAGCCAGATTATTATATGGATTAGTAATCAAATTAAATTGTGGTACAAGCAATTCTTTTACGACATTTCTTATCCCTATTAAGCCTTCTTGATCCCTAATGAAAAGTAATTTACCATCAAATAGCTTAACATCTCGATATATAGGAGGAATAATCTTGGATTCATTACAAAAAATAATTCCTTTTAATCTCATCGAATAATCATCTGTTTCAATCTTTCGATACGGACTATATATTACTACATTGTCACTTATTGAAAATGCTGTATGGACACAAATCCCTTTTATTATTTTATCATTTTCACTATATCTTTTACCCTTTCGTAACATTGGATATTCTCCAATAAGCAGTCCCTTCTCCTTAGGCAAATTATTACTGAGAAAATCATATTCATATATTATTTCCTCATTTGTTTCTTCAACCAAATGTCTAGGGATATATGACTTTAGTTCTTTATCTATAATAATAGTGCAGATTTTATCAAAGTCCAAAATTGGTACCAATTTCTCACCATATTCGATATCCTTATTCCAATATGTCTTTTTTCTTCTATAATCTACAGCTATTCCAAAATTAAGAATTATACAATTAGTTCTAATTTGGCATTTGCTAAATCCACCAATAACCATATTCCCCTCACTATCGTACAAATCATATAAACCATAATAGTTAATAGTAAAATTATCATTACTACTTACATATCCATCATCACCGGCAATAAAATATCCATTAATATAATGAATCGCATGAAATTGTACAGGAATAATCTCTTGACCTTGCCAATTATAACACCCCCACACGCCATTCCACTCACTACCAAATTCCCCTTCTTCTACATATCCCCAGCTTACATATACATAATTACGGCTTTCACTTTTTTCTATTTTGGAATATATAGTAGGAACAATCTCATAACCATTAATATCCACCAAACCTTGCCGATGAGTACATGCGTCCTCAACAAGCATGGCATTCCTACATACATTCTCCTCAGTCATTTTATAAAATTGACTTATTAATGGAATAGGATTATTATACTTTATTCTAAATATTTCTCTCCCTGACAAATCTATTACCCCCCATTTATTGTCCAATAAAACATTAAATCTATCCCCTTCAAAGTATCCTCTATTTTCAAATCTATTATAAACAAATGGGATTATAATCAATCCTTCAGCATTAACTACTCCATATTTCTCCTCCTGTTTACAAAGCAATCTATCATTCGCTAAAAAAACAATCGGCATTTCAGACCATATACTATACGCATCAAAATCATAATCATCCACCATTATATAGAAAGCATCATCTATCTTAGCTGAATAAAAGTTTATATTATCTTTATTTACAAACAGATGAGTATACTCTAACGCAGTACAACAATCCGAAAATAAGGGTTTATCCATGGTCAAGCTTATATAGTATCAATAAATAAAAAGTTAAATGCATCACTATAAACTAATAACATATCAAATAGGACACAATAATTTTATGTTAACCAGCAATTACATCTAAAAACGATTCAATATCATTTCCAATGATAAAGTTACAGAGAAAAAATATATTCCAAAGAATTAATACATATAATTTGCAGAATATTAAAAAATAAGAGAATAAACATCTAATAAACATGCATTTTACTCTCATAAAAAAGTAAATAACAAAAGCTCTATAAAAGATGGATATATAAAGGGGAATAAAAACACTTTCCAAAATCCAATAAAAAAGGATAATAGGTACAAGCAACCAAAACAACACAGCACTGCCTCAGACTCTCACGAAGCACTGGCACGCCTCCCCACGAAGCACTGTGTCAGTGGGTAACAAAGCACTGCCTTGCCTCCTAACGAAGTGCTGCATGACCCCGGCAGGAGATAAAAAAAGCCGCCCCAATCACTGGGACGGCTTTCATATCATATAAGAATAGTGTCGGATTACTCAGCCTTTGCTTCTTCAGCAGGAGCTTCGGCTGCAGGAGCCTCTGTAGCAGGAGCTTCCGTAGCGGCAGCCTTCTTGGAAGAACGGCGCGTACGAGTTGCCTTCTTAGCCACCTTGTCCTTAGCCATGTTCTCGTTGTAGTCAACGAGTTCGATGAAGCACATCTCGGCATTGTCACCCAGACGGTTACCAGTCTTGATGATGCGAGTGTAGCCACCCGGACGGTCGGCAATCTTCACAGAGATTTCCTTGAAGAGTTCAGTTACAGCATACTTGTCTTGCAAGTTGCTAAATACTACACGACGAGAGTTTGTAGTGTCGTTCTTTGACTTGGTGATCAGCGGCTCAACAAACTTCTTCAGAGCTTTAGCCTTTGCAACGGTCGTAGTGATTCTTTTGTGCTTGATCAAAGAGCACGCCATATTGGCCAACATAGCGTTTCTGTGAGAAGCAGTACGACCCAGATGGTTGAATTTCTTGTTATGTCTCATTGTTTATTCTTTATCTAATTTATATTTAGAAATATCGGTTCCAAACGACAGATTCAGACTGTCCAGCAAATCATCAAGCTCGGTCAGCGATTTCTTACCGAAGTTGCGGAACTTCAGGAGGTCGGTCTTGTTGAACTGTACCAGGTCGCCCAGCGTCTCAACGTCAGCAGCCTTCAAGCAGTTGAGGGCACGAACGGAGAGATCCATATCGACGAGCTTGGTCTTCAGCAACTGACGCATGTGCAATACTTCTTCATCGAACTCTTCATTGCCGTCAGCGTCATTGCTTTCGAGCGTGATCTTCTCGTCAGAGAAGAGCATGAAGTGATAAATCAGAATCTTTGCAGCTTCCTTCAGCGCCTCTTTCGGGTGAATGGAACCGTCGGTAGTAATCTCGAGTACCAGCTTCTCGTAGTCGGTCTTCTGCTCAACACGATAGTTTTCTACCTGGTACTTGACGTTACGTATCGGAGTGTAAATGGAGTCGATAGGAATTACGTTCACATCGGTGCAGTATTCACGGTTCTCGTCAGAGGGAACATAACCGCGGCCTTTGTTAATCGTAATGTCTATCTGCATCGTAGCTTTTGAATCTAAATGACAAATAACTAATTCAGGATTTAACACTTCAAATCCAGTCAAATACTTACCTATGTCACCTGCTTTAAATT
>ERZ772831.2603-NODE-2603-length-14525-cov-3.195992_pt1 | contig 14525 bp, 11 predicted proteins | sample MGYA00580858_ERZ772831 | MGnify/ENA primary metagenome ERZ772831 (study PRJEB29015, sample SAMEA2737694) | human gut metagenome | biome: human gut; feature: human-associated habitat; material: faeces | place: China | collected 2012 ... | reverse complement strand
CCTCTATCACTCTATAATACTTTTATTCAAGTTAGCGTATGGTCTGTATATTTTTATTTGCATATTTGTTATTGTTTCCTATTATTATCACGGTCACAGATCAAATCGAGCATTGCAGTCGATGAGGTTAGACGGATGTATAAGTCAAAAATCAATTTGTTTGTATCTTTGGATAAAGAGTCAGAAATAGACGATATAATCCCTCTTGTGTAACTTCTTGTTGAAAAACACGATTCCCATTGAATACAGGTCGATCGTCACCGTTACTTCGGGATGACAGCATACTTCCCGCCAGAATTCGCGCATTTTGCGGCTGGTTTTGATGCCTTCGAAAACAAAGACCGTATCGCCGTGCACATGTTTCAAGCATTCCTCAAACAGCCAGCTATTGTTTTGCTGCTCATACAGGGTGTTGAAAAAGACAAAATCGAGTTGCTCCATGTCTTTCAAGGCTTTCGGTAGTAAATCTTTGTAGCTTCCGACACGCAGGTCGACCGGGTTACGGGCGGCTTTGCCGAAAGCGATACGGGCGATGGATGCAAACTCCGGTACGTTTTCCAGAGCGATACATTTCAGATCGGATGCATATGAAGTCAGATACAAAGTGGACAGGCCCATGGAAGGGCCGAACTGAAGGATGTGTTTTGATTTGAAATAGTTGGCAAGACGGAAAAGTAAGGCGCCGTGCTTGGGCCGTATCGCTTCGCGTTCGACAATCCGGCCGATCGTGCGGCGGCGCATCTTCCCCTTTTGCTGGCGGTCGGGATAAGTGATCTCGTCATCTTGGAAAAGCAGCTGCTTGCGGATCAGTTCGATGTCGTAGAAGCTATAGTATTGGCAACGCTCCTCAATCACTTTCGTGATCAGGTTGAAGACAAAGGGGGAATGAACCCCGAAGCCTTTGCGGTAACGGATGCCTCTGTATAAAAGTATGCCTTTTCTTAGTGTATTAGCTTTGGGGATAATGCGCATGATTTATGATTTTAGATTTATGATTTTAGATTTATGATTTGTGAACCTCGATCATAAATCTAAAATCATAAATCGTTAACTCTGCAAAGTTAATCATTTTCATGGAACATATCCATGATCTTTCCGCTAAGCTGCAAAAGGGAGATTTCGCATATCTTGGTGGAGTATTCGGCGATGGACTGGCGCTCTTCCGCTTCGAGCAGGCTGTTCTGGGCTTCACGCAATTCGATACCGGACAGGTCGCCCAGTTTATAGCGGTCGATCGCAATCCGGTAGTTTTCCTGTGCCGCGACCAAGTTCTCTTTTTCCAGGCTCCACAAGTCCAGGTTGTTGCGATAAGCCATCCAGAAGTTGCTCATATCGGCCCGCAATCCCAGTTCGAGTTCTTGTGTGCGCAATTCTTGGTTCTGAATCTGTATCCGGGCATTCCGTTGTTCGCGTTTCCGGTTGAAACCGTCGAATACGTTGATGCCGACCGTCACCCCGTAGTTGAGGCCGAGGCGGCGCTGGAGGTCGGTCGTTCCTACCTCGTACCAGTTCGCCGTGTAGCCGTATCCGGCATTCAATTTGACATACGGATAGTTACGGCTCTTGATCTTTTTGTAGTCCAACTCGGAAATCACCTGGTTCTTCTTGGCGATCAGCAGAGATGAATTGGAGGTAAGCGTGCTTTTCCATAGTTCCACTTCATCTAAAAACGGGTTGGGGGTAATCAGGGAGTCCTTGATCAGTACTTGTTCCTCCACATCCTCCAATGCCATCAGCCGGTTCAGGCGGATACGTGAAGTATGCACTTGTTCCAACTGGTTCAGGACGTTGGAGCTGTCGGCATTGAAGTCGACTTGCGCTTGTTGGAGGTCCAGGCGGGACATCGAGCCGATATAATACCGCTCTTCCACGATACGCAGACGTTCGCGGGACAGTTCGAGCGTGGAACGGAGGTTGCGGAGGCGGATCTTCTGGCGGATCAGGTTGTAGTATTCGCTCGAAAGGTCGGCAACGAAATCCTCGATTGTCATTCGGGTGTTCAATTCTCCCAAGTTCTGTAACTCTTTCAGTTTTTCGTAAGTGGCCTGTATGCCTAATCCGTCGAAGACGGTCCAGTTCACATTCAGGCCGATGTCTGCCGTCTCGTTGTGGATGCCGTTCGTTTTTTCTGTCGTTCCGTCGGACAACTTGTTATTGTTATTGTTAAGCGTGCCGCTAAAACCACTGCTCAGGTCGACGGTCGGCAGGTAGCCGGCATTGCCGGGAGTGGCGTTGTTGTCGCTGATCTGCTGTTCGTTACGGATGATGCGGATGGAATAATTGCGTTCCAATCCGGTCTGGATGCAGTCGTCCAGGCTGAACACCCGTTGCGCCTCGGCCGGGACGACCGTAAATGCTATACATATTAATAAAAGAAACCTCTTCATCCTCAATTGCCTTATTTCTTAATTTTTAATTCTTGATTATTAATTTTCGATTGTCTGTCCGTGGAAATAAAGCTGTACATCGCCGGGACGATAAACAGGGTAAGGAATGTCGAAACGATCATACCGCCCACTACGGCGATACCCATCGCGATACGTCCTTGTGCCCCTTCGCCCGAAGCATATACGAGCGGAACCAATCCTAAGATCGTCGAAATACTGGTCATCAGGATCGGCCGCAGACGTTGTGTGGAAGCCGAACGGATCGCTTCCGCCATGCTCAGTCCCGCTTCCTGGCGCTGGTTGGCAAACTCTACGATCAAAATACCGTTTTTCGCCACCAGACCGATCAGCATGATGATACCGATCTGACTGAATATATTCATGGTTATATCTGAATAGCTCATAAAGATCAACGCCCCTGCAATAGCCAGCGGAACCGTGAACATCACGACCAACGGGTCTTTGAAACTCTCGAACTGCGCGGCCAGGACCAGATAGATCATGAACAGTGCGAGGATCATGGCAAACATCAGGCTGGACGAACTTTCGCGGAACTCTTTCGATTCGCCCGACAGGGCCGTGCGGAAACTGTTGTCCAGCGTCTCCGAGGCGATACGGTCCATTTCGTCCAGGCCGTCACCGATCGTATAACCTTTGTTGAGTCCGCTGGAAACCGTTGCCGACACAAAGCGGTTGTAACGGTACAGCTGAGGAGGGCAACGTCTTCTTTCAACGTGACGAGGTTGTCCAGTTGGATCATCTCTCCTGCATCGCTGCGGACATAAATGGATTTCAGGTCCAACGGCGTGTTGCGCTGCTGGCGGTTGATTTCGCCCAATATCTGATACTGTTTCCCGTTCATGTAAAAATATCCCATACGCTGGCCGCTCAATGCATATTGTAGTGTCTGGGCAATCGTGCGGGTGCTGACGCCCAATGAAGAAGCTTTGTCGCGGTTGATCTCGATACGGGCTTCGGGTTTCGTAAACTTCAGGTTCACGTCTGCCATCTGGAACACCGGGCTTTCGCTTACCTTCTGCATAAAGGCGGGCAAATACTCCTGTAGCTTCTCCAGGCTGGTCGCTTGTAAAACATATTGAACGGGCATACCTGCGCGACGTCCTCCGAAAGTGGATTGCTGCTGGACGAAAGCACGTGCTTCTGTCTTGCCCCGTACATTCTTTGACAGCACATCGGCAATCTCCATCTGCGAACGTTCGCGATCTTTGATGTCGGGAAGTAAAACGGTGATGTATCCGTTGCTGTTATTCGCACGAACCGTTAGGGCTTGCCGCTCGGGAGCCAACGTGTCGGCCATGGCGGCCACTTGGTCCGTAAAGTCGCGGATGAACTCGAAGGTAGCTCCTTCCTGTGCACGTATATTGATCGAAATGGATGAACGGTCTTCCAATGGAGAAAGTTCGGAGCGGATGGTTCGCCAGAAATAGCCGATGGAGCCGAAAAGGATCACGACAATCGGTATGGACCACCACTTGTGGTTCAGGAACGCGTTCAGCGACTTTGCATAGATATTGTTCATGCCTTCGAAGAACGGTTCCGTCTTTGTGTACAACCAGCCTTTGTTTTCGCGTTTTCTCAGCAGCTTGGTCGCCAACATCGGCGTAAAGGTCAAAGCCACAAAGGAAGATATCGTTACGGAACCGGCGATCACGATACTGAACTCCTTGAACAAGCGTCCCGTCATACCTTCCATAAAGACAATCGGGAGGAACACGGACACGAGTGTTACCGTCGTAGACACGACGGCGAAGAATATCTCTTTCGCCCCGTCTATACCGGCCTCTTTCGGTTCCATTCCCTGCTCGATGCGGACGTAGATGTTCTCCGCCATCACGATCGCGTCGTCCACCACCAGTCCGACCGAGAGCACTACCGCCAACATTGTCAGCACATTGATGGAGAAGCCGGAGACATACATCACAAAGAATGCCCCGACCAATGATACGGGGATAACGACCACCGGGACAAGCGTCACGCGCCAGTCGCGCAGGAACAGGAAGATGATCAGCACCACGAGCAGGAATGCCACATAGATGGTTTCTTCGACCTCCGCGATGGAGGCCCGGATAAAGCGTGTATTGTCGTACACCATTTCGACCGTTACGTCTTCCGGCAGGTCTTTTTTTCAATTGCTCGATACGTTTGTATGCCTCATCGGCAATTTCGATCTGGTTGGCGCCCGGCTGCGGGATGATGACGTCGATAACCATCGGTTCGCCGTTCTTGCGCATCACGCTTCGCAAGTCTTCCGGGCTCACCTCGGCTCGCCCTACGTCTTGGAAGCGGATGATATTGTCGCCGTCACGCTTGATGATCAAATCATTGAATTCCGTTGCCGTGTGCATCAGTCCTAACGTACGGATAGACAAGTCGATCGTGTTTCCTTCAATGCTCCCGGAAGGAAGCTCGACGTTTTCGGCGTCCACTGCGTTCTTCACATCCAACGGAGTAATTCCGTAGCCGGCCATTTTGATCGGGTCCAGCCACAGGCGCATGGAGTAGCGTTTCTGTCCCCAGATGTCCACGCCACTCACGTTCGGAATGGTCTGAAGCCGTTCCTTCACTGTCAGTTCGGCAATTTCACTCAGTTCCATCAACGAGCGTTTGCTGCTTCGGATACCGATCTGCATGATCGGGGTAGCATCGGCATCCGCTTTCGATACCGTCGGCGGGTCGCAGTCGCGCGGCAGGTAACGCTGGGCACGCGAAACTTTGTCGCGCACGTCGTTGGCCGCCGTTTCCAGGTCGACAGACAGTTCAAACTCTACCGTGATACGGCAACTTCCCTGACTGCTGACACTGCTCAGCGAACGAATGCCGGGAATACCGTTGATATTCTGTTCGAGCGGCTCCGTAATCTGGTTCATGATTACTTCGGCATTGGCTCCCGGATAGGTTACGTTGACCGAAATGATCGGGTTGTCCACACTCGGAAACTCACGGACCCCTAAGAACTTATAACCGATCATCCCGAACAACAGAAGGATGATCGTCATCACGGTCGAGAGTACCGGTCTCTTTATGCTTATTTCGGAAATATTCGCCATGTTGCTTCGTTACTTCAGGTTATCAATCGACACTTTCATTCCCGTCCGAAGCTGCATCACGCCGGAAGTAATCACCGTATCACCTACGCTCAGCCCTTTCAATACCTGGACCTGGCTTTCCGTGCGGAGTCCTAAGATAATTTCGGCAGGTTCGGCCACGCCATTCTTATACAGGTAGACGATGTTCTTTCCCATTTCCGGGATCAGTGCCTCGCTGGGGATCGCCAATGCGTCTTTTATGTCACGGCGGGTAATTTCGACAGATGTATAGCGTCCCGGCACGATCGACTCGTCCCGGTTCGGATAGGTTGCACGCACTTTCAGCGAGCGGGTTGCCTCGTCGATCTTGCTTTCTACTGCATAAACGGTCGCTTTGTAGTCTTGCATCATGCCGACGGACGTGTTCATTCTGAATACGATCGGCGTACCGTCCTTGATGTCGGCAGAGTAGCGTTCAGGAACGGAGAACTCGATTTTCAAGGGAGATATTTTTGTCAGCTTGGTGATAACTGTCGAGGGGGAGGCATAGGCTCCTTCGCTGACATTACGAAGGCCGATAATCCCGTCGAACGGCGCCCGGAGCTCGGTCTGGGCAATATTGGCTTTTACCAGTTCGATGTCCGCCATCAGCTTTTCATATTCGGTAGCCACTTGTTCATAAGCCTCCTGACTGACCGCGTCCTTTTCCAAAAGCGTATGCTGGCGGTACACGCGATCCTTGGCTAAAGGCACTTGCGCTTCCAACTTCTTCAGTTCCGCCTGTAACGGTTTGTCATTGATCTTGGCAAGCAGGTCACCGGCTTTCACATGCGTACCTTCCGTAAAATAGATGGCCACGATCTTGCCCGACGATTCGAACGAGAGGTCTACCTCCTCATCCGGGATCGTACTGCCGGTTACAATGGTCTTGTCGGTAAGGGACTGATATTTCAGCACTTCCGCGTTAATGTTCAAAACTTGTTTCCGAACTTGGCTTCCGGCTGGCGGAACCACTTCGGCTGCATCTTTGGATGCCTTCATACGGCTTTTAATCTGCGGGTAAGCGATCATTCCGGCAATCATCAAAACAATTGCGGCCGTCACGCTCCACTTCACTCTCTTCGTCATATTTTTCTGGTATTCTACTTAAAAACACTTATCGACACGTAAATATACACAAGTACACGAAATTATAGACGAATTAGGTGCAAAAAGGTTTAACAAGAAACAAACTTTTGTTTTAGTCCGGCAGAAAAAACAGCAAGGACCTTCACAGGCACTTGCTGCCAAACACAAATTATGTTGAAAATCGTTTCGTTATTCCTATTTGTGTTACCTTAATTGATTTCACTGTGATTCTCTGTCGCTTCGTTGATAAGCGGTTTATAAGAATGTTTGCTAAATCGGACCGATTTTTTGCCTTTTGCTTCAGCACATCTCCCAATTGTAATTGGTGAAATCGTCACTTTGCCTTTGATAAGGCGAGGCAGATTATAAGCCTTTAGGTTGCGTTGGTTGTAAGTAGGATCTCTCTGTGGAAGTAGGAAAGGTTTGCTTAAGTTTCCTACAGAATCAATATGAGCGATATAGAGTCGGTTATAAATGCCATCCTCCCGTCGGCTGCTGAAGATAACCCAACGGCTGTTAGAGGACCATGTTGTACAGCTTTCTGCTTCCGGGCTATTCCACTCAGTCGCAGCTATCAATTTCTTAGTTTTTGTGTTATATAGATAGAGATCTGATTCGGGGATCCAGCTGGAGAAGCACCCATGAGGGGCGGCAGAACAGGCAATAAACTGTCCATCAGGTGAAATGCTGGGGAGGGTTACGCTTTTACCTGCATTTGTTAAGTCAATGAGAGTGTCTACCTGCTTGCTGAATTGATTATTTTGGGGATCAAAACCAATACTACAGATACGATATTTTATATTAGAGAATTGTTGAGGCAAACTATCTATCCGGTCACACGTACAAAAATAGAGCTGTTTCCCATCTGGTGAAAAGAATGGAAAATTTTCTAGTTTGTTTGCATTGGCTAAAAGGGGACTGGTATAGACTTCGTTTTTGGAAATATCATACAAAACTATATCGGATTGCGTATCGTATACTTCGATGATTTTAGGGTGTGCATCGTAGAAAGACATTTGGGTTAGGTTTGTAGAGAATGCAATCTGTTTGCCAGAAGGATGCCAATCCGGATAAACGAAATTGGAAATCGTATGAGGAGTCTTTGTGTTGAGTTTTTGACATGCTCCTCCTTGTATCAGAATCGTTCCCGCATTTATTTTGCGCATGTGCATGACCATTTCATTCGGGTTTCCTTGGTTAAAGGTATGACAATTGATGCAGTTCTGCCCGCTTTTTTTGTTTGATATGATTTCCGTTTCCTTGAAAGAAGATAGTTCACGTTGACAAATGGCCATACTGTTCCAATTCGCATAGGTCGGTTCTATTAAACGATAGGCTAAGTGACTATCAATGGAATCAGTGGATACATCCCACGTGAAGGGAGAATATTGATACCATTCTCCTTTTTTTCGACTGGATACGGTGATACTTAAGCTCCCTCCTTGATTTTGATGAAGTAATTGTCGCCAGCGTTTAATCGGAATCTCTACTGCGTCATGCGCCGTAATCGTGATCGGATTTCCTTTCCCTTGAATCTGGATCATCCATTCATCACCCTCATCTTGTATCTTAAAATTCAAAGGAGCAATATTGACGGGCAAAAGAGCACCTTGATACTCCGGATAAATTGTTGGGAGTATGTTAAGATTTTCTTTAATGATTGGTTGTTGATGATTTTTGCATCCATAGAGGCCACATAAGGCGATTAGAAGTATGTAAAAAATGTTAAGTCTCATATTTGTTTTTTATTATATTGTACGTAATACCAATAGGTGTCTTTATAGGGGCATAGTAATTCCTGGATTTCTTCCGGAGATTTTCCCGACTGGTTGATTTGTAAATATCGGTAGAAACGCTCTATTACAGTTTGTTCAATTTGCCATTTTGAAATCAATGAGTTATCTTTCAGTAGATAAGCATACATTAGCAAAAACTCTTGATAATGCTTGCTACTATGTATTGTGAGATGAGTCCGGGCGGCTAATTGGATAAATGCGTTATATTGATTGTTGAGCATATATTTTGCTAGCAGGAAATCGATGACTTTTTGATTGTTGGCTCCTGCTTGTGTCTCAAATTGTTCCACGTTGAAAAGCATCTCTTTGGCAAGAAAAAGCTTATTGGTTTTGGGTGAAAGTTGACTTTTTTTTGTCGAGGAGTCTGTGTTCATCTTTTGCCTAAATTTGTAAGCCCAGTCTTTGTAGAATAAGGTAGACTCCAGTAAGGCCACATATTTGAGGCTGGCAGCCCGTTTTCCCCTTCTGTATTCGATCTCCGCCAATCGTGTCAGATAGAGCGGGGAACGTCCGGATGGAGTTTGCGTGTTCGCCATGAACATATAGGCTCTGGCAGCATAGAGCATATCTAGCTGAAAATAAGTCTCAGCAGTCAGATAATTTAATAGATGGTTGGAAGACCAAAATTCGTTGACATGAGCTACTTGGAAATACGAGAATAGCTCTTTTGAAAGACGTTGCTGATGAAGCAGGGCAATGTTGGTATAGGAGGACATCAGAACATTTTGGACAGGCTTTTTTTGCATGAAGGTAATCGCTTCGTCCCATTTTTCGTGGGTGATTAGATAATGTAGTTGATAAAGTCGTTCATCCTCATTTTTGAGTTGGCTTAAGATGATCCCGATAGCGAAGAAAGCCATGAGCAGATTTAAAGCGAATCGTTTTTTGTCTGTTAATCGCTGTAAAAGATGATATGTCCCGTAAGCTAATAAGGGAGATATTAAAAATGAAGTGATAACGATACCAAGTGGATGAAGTAAGTCTTGTGTAATAAAACAAGCTATACCTATCCAAGCTTGTGTTTCATTGATGTCGAATTTATAATAAGTTAAGATAGGCAGTAGGATTGTAACGAGTGTATATAGAATCCAAGCAAGAAGTGAGTGTTTTTTCTTCGAAAAAACTTCATCGAGGAAGATGAGAATAAGATATAAATAACAGCCTATTCCAGTAAAGAAATAGCAAATCGGTAAGTTGATTAGGATCAGAAGTCTTTTGCGTTTGCCTTCCTTTTCATGAAGAGTTATTCTTGCAAGTAAAAGGGTAATCAGAAGTCCAAAAATGAGTCCCAATGATGCGTTAGGGTTTAAATAGAAGAAAACCAGTGAAGTGATAGGAATCAGTTCCCATGAGACATTTCCTCCAATTTTCCAATGGCAGATCAGGTTGCGATATAATATACCGGTTAGTCCGACTCCGGCTCCTAAAATCCATCCCCCAAAATGATTTAAATGATAAAACTGTGTGAAAAACTCCCCTATATAGGCAGATAATCCTCCTGGATTATAAACTATTTCGTTGAAATAGTCTTTGTTCCATTCAAACAATCGTAACTGCTCGGCAAAGAGCAGATGATGATTATAGAAAAAGGCATAAAGGATTACTGTAAATAGGACGAATGGTAGTAGCCCGTAGGAAAATGTATGAAGTTGTTTCATATTTACCATGGATGAATAAAATCTTCTTTAGAATAAGTCTTAACTCGTTCGTTCATTGTACTATCTTGTTCCTCTTCTGTCCGGTTGAACAGGCGGTATAACCACGCAATTGGCGTGAGGATCAAAAAATAAGTAATTCCCAACAGGATTGGTGAGGTGATCTTGTTTAACAGGTTTCCGAAACGAATCCAAACCGTACGTATTTTCTTGTATATGTGAATCCAATTCATAGGACATTCAAAATAGAGTGTAAATAAAGGGGGCAATCACTGTATTGCTTGTAGAGATTAGCAACAAGCCAATCAATAGCAAGAATATTAATACAGGTAGCAACCACCATTTTTTTCGTTCTTTTATAAAAAGTAGTAAGTCTTTCAATGTGTCCATATTTTATGATTTTTGTATGTTATTTTTATTGATTATATAATTCCCTAAAACCAAGAGATCTAAGTTGGTTGTCATAAAACAGCGGTATGCATCTTGCGGGGTGCAGACAATAGGTTCGCCACGTACGTTAAAACTTGTATTGATAAGCAAAGGGTAGCCTGTTAATTGTTCGAATGCCCGTAAAAGCTTCGTTAATTTGGGATTACTTTGTTCATCAACAGTTTGTACGCGTGCGGAAAAATCCACATGGGTAACTGCCGGAATATCTGATTTTGGTAACGCCAATCGTTCTGCGGCATCTAAATCTTGATAATGCTTTGGCAATGGTATCCGATGTTTCAGAGAAATGTTGGTTGTTATCAGCATATAATTGGATTCGGTCAGCTTTTCAAAATAATCGCTGACTTTTTCTTTTAATATAACTGGAGCAAATGGTCGGAAGCTTTCTCTGAACTTGATTTTCAAATTTAATCTTTTTTGCATCTCTTTATCACGGGGATCTGCCAAGATACTTCGGTTTCCTAATGCACGTGGGCCAAACTCCATACGCCCTTGAAACCAACCTATACATAAACCGGAAGCTATGTGTTTAGCCACTTCTTCATATAAAAATGCTTCATCCAAATAGTGATAAGAAATGTTATTCGAGTCCAAAAAATCTTGAATCTCATGCTCTGTATATTGAGGACCGGTTTGGGCGAAGTGCATCTTGTCTCCATTCATCCCGGCTTTTCGTGAATGTCCTTGGTAAATATAATAAGTGGCCCAAGCCGCTCCTAATGCTCCTCCTGCATCTCCTGCGGCAGGTTGGATGAAGACATGCTCAAATAATTGTGAACGAATGATTTTACCATTTGCTACGCAATTTAGAGCGACTCCTCCGGCTAGACATAGGTTGGAACAGCCAGTGAGCTTTTGGGCTGTTTGAACAATTCTCAATAGTATCTCTTCCAATACAATTTGAGCTGCAAGTGCTAGACTTGCGTGTTCTGGGCGTATTTCGCTTTCTGCCTTTCGAGGTTTCAATTGAAATAATTGTTCCCAACGCTTTTCATGAACCATTCGCATTTTTTTGTGGAAGGAGAAATAATACATATTCAATGATATAGAACCATCGGGATGGATCGTCAGTAGATGTTGTTTGATCTGATCGACAAATTTTGAGGTTTGTCGGTCAGATCGATCGGCGTAAGGGGCTAATCCCATCATCTTATATTCCCCGGAGTTCACCTTGAATCCTAAATAATAGGTAAATGCAGAATAGAACAATCCAATGGAATCAGGAAATCGCATTTCTTTTATTAATTGAATTTGATTGGCTTTCCCATGAGCGATAGATAGTGTATTCCATTCTCCTACACCGTCTACTGTTATAATCGCAGCTTCTTGAAAATCTGAACCGAAAAATGCGGAAGCCGCATGTGACAAATGATGTTCCGAGAACAAAAGTTTACAATGTTGTTCATCGAATTTTCCTAACTTGCGTAATTCACGCTTGAGCATTCGTTTGCAAAAAAGTTTTTCTTCAATCCATATTGGTATTCCTTTAATGAACTGTTCCATCCCCCATGGTGCGTATCGATAAAAGATTTCTAAAATTCGCTCAAATTTCAGATAGGGTTTTTCGTAATAGATAATTGTGGAGATATCACACAATAAAATTCCCGCTTGCTGTAAACAATAACGGATTGCATTTGCAGGAAAAGATGCATCGTTCTTGATTCGGGTAAAGCGTTCTTCTTGTGCGGCAGCTATGATCTCGCCATCTTTTATCAAAGCTGCGGCTGCATCATGATAATATGCGGATATACCTAAAATATAGCTCATTTTATTATTAATTGTATAGGTCGGCTGCATCCTGATTACCCATTTGTAGATAGATCGATCGGATTGCTTGCCGGATTGAATCATTCGATTGCCAATTTAATTCTTGTTTGTACTGGATGATCTTATGGCAAAGCTCTTTGAGTCCGTTAAATTTCGGATTTCCGTTTCGGAGTATATATTCAATGTAAGGAAGAGCCAGATCGGGTTGATCGAGCCGTAAATGGATTGCAACTAAGTTCTGTGCTGTTTGAACCGTGGGATACAGGCGGAAACTTCGTGTGTAGAAGAAGATAGCTAAAGGATATTCTTTTCGGATCTCTGCGAATTCTCCTCCTTGACCAAGGAAGGTGAGGTCGTAAGGGTTATCCGTGATACGAACCCGGAGAATATCCAAACATAATTTTTCATTCTTGCTATTAAGTGCGTACTGATACAGTTGATCCATGGATTGATACCAGTTTTTTTGTCGTACGTAGTTTGCTGCGATCTTTTCTACTTCTGTTTTAGGGGTAATTGTAGAGAGATCTTTTTCATAGAATGGGAATCCTTTACGCAGTTGTAAGCAAGCATATTCTCCAGCTAAGGAGTCAAACTCTAAAACAGGAAAGTTGTATAGATCTTCTGAAGTGCCGATTTGTAGTTTTTTGTTGGAAAAACAGGATTGGTTTTGCCGAAGAACTTCCAAAAAGCAATTTGCGATCACCCGATGCCCTTCGATAGTAGGATGTACATGTTCCAGCAATAATTCTCGTCCGGGAATACCGAACGGGCTTTTTCGGTTAAATTCCTCTTCGGTATTTACCAAGTAAATATTATCGTCATCTTTGGCTAATTCTCGGATGATCTCATTGATCTCTTTGGATGCTCTAAATCTAAGGGCGTCCAAGTCTCGTGCCCGACTGAAGGATGTGTATGCTGCTATGCTATCTTGTGCTTGCAATTGTTCTTGTGCCAGTTGATAATATTCATCGGCGCTATGTTCGTCAGACGATATGCTTTTGAAAGGCTTTAAGTCTTTTAAATTAACTCCGACAGTTGAGAAGAAAACTGGTATTTGGTGTTTTTTGAACAGATTAAGTACTAATTTCATATTGTTTTGAAACTGTTCCAGTCCTTGTTGAAATAGTTTGCTTTTGTAGGGGATCACTTGCTCTTTGACCACATATTTCATCAAGTTGTCTGAGAACTCCTTTTGAGGGCTTAAGTGGCTTTTTAAAGAATCGAGCCATTGAGTAAGACGTAACTGACGCAAACGGATTGCCCAACGGATAAATGTTGGATGGCTACCGAGTGTATTATTGGAGCCTACACCCAAAGCTCCGTAATACTCGTTGTGTCCACCATAAATAAAAATCGCATCTGGCTCAAAATGAACGAGTTCTTGTGCGAAATCGTAAAAAGTGTAACTGTTGATTGCAGTCAGAGCTAAATTGATGATCTCGATATCTTTGTCTGGATTTGTCTTTTGCAATTGGTATTTCAGCATTCGTTGGAACGAAATATTATTGGGATAGGGAAATCCCATTGCTGCTGATTCGCCCAGAACAAAAATTCTGAATGTGTTTTTTTGTTTCTTTTTCCGAAAAAACTCTACATTTCCGTTTGTGGCTTGTGATTGAGTAAAGTACCTTCTACTGATGTTTTTGTTGAGATATAAATATTTACCATTCGCTGTTTGCAAGAAAAGATGGTCTAAATCTACACCATATCCGAAAGCTCTCAATCCACACTCTATTCCGATAAGAAAAAGCAAGGAAAGAAATAGATAGATACCTATCATCAGCAGATATTTGGATGTTTTACTCATATTAGGCCGTTTACATTGTGATGATTAAGGACTGTCTTGCATTTTCTTGTGTTAATGAAAAATGCAAAAACAGTCCTTAAATAGATCTGATTTATTTAACGGTAACTTCTATTACTTTACTATAATTATAGAATCCGCCAGGGTTAACAGCTAAGGCTCCTACCCGGAAGTAGAAAGTCTTTCCGCTTTTGAGATTCTCGAACGTATGAGAATAAGTGGCAATGTCTAATTCGGTCTCCGTACCAAGTTCTACAGATTCTTTAGCCGTAAAGGTGTTTTTATCCACATACGGAGTCTTGCAGTAGTAGAATTCTACTGCTTGTATTGTTTTATCTAAAACATTGTCTACGGAAGTTTTAACCGTAACTTTGCCTGTTTCGTTGGATGTCGCTTCTGCCGATATGCGCAAAAACGGTGTTACTTCAAAGTTCATCTGTTTTGAACCTGAGACTTCCATTTCGATCGGTTCTACTGTCTCAAAAGGCCCT
>ERZ772831.2602-NODE-2602-length-14525-cov-13.196683_pt1 | contig 14525 bp, 8 predicted proteins | sample MGYA00580858_ERZ772831 | MGnify/ENA primary metagenome ERZ772831 (study PRJEB29015, sample SAMEA2737694) | human gut metagenome | biome: human gut; feature: human-associated habitat; material: faeces | place: China | collected 2012 ... | reverse complement strand
CGGAGCCAGCCGTTGTAGTAGGTTCCATTGCCAAGCGACGGGTAATTCGGATCGTCAAACCAGTCTGCGACTTCGTGGGCATAGTCGTTGACATAGTGCCAAATGACTACATCGCCGTCTTTCAACGTCCAGTATTGCAGACCCTTGTTAACGTGTGTGCCGTTGACAGTGTACATCCAGCCAGACCGTGTGCCGTTCGTGAACTCGCTCAGGGCATAGCCGCCGAGGCAGGACGGCGCGTAGATCGTGCTGACGTAGTTGTTTTCTGCACCAACGTACCGCAGGCCTGCTTCGCCCATCGCCTTGGTGAACAGGTCATAAACGGTAGCGTTCTCTGCCAGTTCATACGTCGCGGTGGGAACCCAGGTGACATATTCGGGCAGATAGCTGTCGTTCGTCAGGTTGACATCCTGCGTTGCCTCCAGAGCGCCGATCAGACGGAAGGTGACGGAGATGTCGCCAGGCTTGACGGCGTCAAGGTCATCAATCGCCTTGTAGTAAATGGCGTTGACGCGCTCACAGGAGACTGCGGCGTTCATATCCTTCTGTGCAGTCTGGAGGATGGACAGGAGTTTCTTCTTTGCGGCTGTACCATACTTCTTGGTGCTGTCGTTCAGAAGCTGGTCATAATGATCCTTCAGCAGTTTATACTGCTCAGTTTGCTTTTCGCTCAGGATGACTTTGTACCTGGCTTCTGCGTCGGTGAGGTCATCGTAGTTTGTGACTTTCTTCTTGTCTTCCGCGGAGAGCTTGTCATAGGCGCTGCGTGCGTCTGCGATGCGGTCGTAGCTGTTTTCATCAACATAACCAATGTTGTTGATCAGATTGATGACACCCTGCGCGTCCACATCTTCCATCGGCACAACGTCTCTCATGTCGTACAGACGGTTTGCCTTGCGGCTGAACCGGTCATACGCCGCCAGTGCGTAATAAGCCTGCTCCGTTGCCATCTGATTGACGACCTTATCATCGTGACCGAAGCCGCCAGTCTCTACGGCAAAGTACAGGAGTCCATCGAGTGCGGAATTGCCGCTCTTGACGAAACGGGAATCCTTGTCCGCATCAATACCGAGCGCACTGAGTGCTACGACGACCTGAGCCGCAGATTCGGAGTTCGTAGTACCCCACGACTGGAAACGACCGTCATCCAGCTGTTTTCTGGACAGGCAAACCAGCGCCTTATCGACTGCGTCCTTGACATCCTTGCGGGTGTTGTAGTACGGAGCCAATGCCTGAATCGCCATTGCCGTCATGTCGACGTCAGCAGTGGTTACAGGTGCGCTTCCTTCCGGGGTAACTGCCCAGCCGCCGTCTTCAAACTGCTGGCTGAGAATGGATGCGATCAGGTCTTCGCGGCCGGGAGCATCATAATTCTTGCTATCCAGCGCAAGCAGCGCCCAGATCGGACCGTTGACGCCCTGCTGATTCACATAGTCCACATCGTTCAGCGCAGTCAGAAGATTGTGACTGCCGACGTTTCTCGGGTCTTTGCCGATTGCAGTTACTGCAAGGGCAACACGGGCGTTTTCGGTCGATTTTACAGTATGCAGCTGCCCATAAGCGTTAATATTTCTGTCCACATAGGCTACAACTCTGTCATAGTAACTGCTGTAGTAGTTTGTGGACATGGATGCGTCGCTTCTGGCAAGACCGATGATTGCCCATTCGCCCTTTACGGAGTCAACAATCGGGTTGGGGACCGCAGACTTCAGATAAACCTGTGTCTTGTGGTACGGCGTCTGCCAATCCGCCGGGTTGCTCGGCGTTTCGCTTGCGTCCAGCTGCTCTTTTGCTTTCAAGAGCTTCTGATACGTGAGCGAACCGATCTTGTTCTTCTGCTCCGTGGTCAGTGCGTCGTATGCCGCTTTGGCTTCGTCGTACTGCGCACGTTCAGCCCCCGAAATCGGGTCGGGCAGGGCGTTAATCAGTGCCTCAACCCGGGCAACCTCCAGCTGGGAGATTTTCACGGTTGCGTCGGTGATCCGTTTCCGCATAGCAGCGCTGATTTCGGTTTCTGCGCCAAGCGCGGTGAGCTCATCCAACGCGCCCTGCGCATCCGCGACGGTCTGCTTGTCTGCAAGCGTCAGGTTGGCAGGATTCTGCGGAAGCTTGTTTGCGGCGGTTGTTACCTTAGAAACAGCTCTAAGGATCGGCAGTCTCTTATAGCAAGCCATGAGCTTGTTGTAGTTGGCTGAACCGAAATCAGCTCTCTGGCTTTCGTCCAGCGCCTGATAGAGGCTATACGCCGTTTCTACGTCTTCCGCATCTGCAAGCGTCAGCTTCGAGGCATCTGGCAAACGAGCAACGATTGCCTGCAAATCATCGAGATTGCCCTGCTTGACAACACGGATGGTGTACTTTGTTGCCGGGCTGGCTTCGTTCATGCTGGGCCAACCTGCTTCGCCGACACCGATGTAGATGATGTCACCGGACGTGACCTGCATACGGCTACCACTGTTGTAGCGGCTGTTCTCATTATTGTAATTGTTGAGATACATCCGCGCCTGATAGTTCTTGTTTGTCGGTTCGTAAGAAACCGTAACAGTCGCATCAGACTCCGTAATTTGCAGGACATAGTCCGTCACGCCGGAGGAGAGAGAAGCAGGCGAGAGCGTACCGCCTCTGACGTTCAGGGATTTGAGCGTCGTGCTGGTATTGCTCCACGAGCCGCCGAGATCAGCGCCGAGCGCGGTCGTGTACATGACGCGGATATAATCGCCGTCTTGCAGCGAATTATCCGAGGCGCGGAAGCTGTTGAAGCCCTTGTTCACGAACCAGTCGTTCAGCGTACCCATCCAACCGGAGTTGCCGCCGCCGGTAAACTCTGCAAGCGTGCCGCCGTCTTTCTCGACCGAAGCCAGGTAGGAAATGGCGTAGTCATCTGCGCCACCCTGCCAGTGATAACCCTTGCCCTCAAGTGCCTTGAGGATCACGGTCATCATGCTGTCGTCTTCGGTCAGGTCATACCAGTTGTTGATGAACTCATTTTTCAGCGAAATCGGGAGGGTTTCACTCTCGAACGTCGTGTTCTCGACGATCACGTGGACACGGCCGACGACATTGGAATTCTTGAACGGGTATTTCGGGCCGATGTCGCCGGTTTTGCCATCCTCATTCTTTGTCGGGATCGCAGCCATCGCGTTGATCGCGGCTTTTCTTGCGGTGGTAATATCAGCTGCGGTTTTGCTCGCTGTGATTTCAGCCAGACCGTCGTCCTTTGCCTTTTCGAGCTTTGTCCAGTTCTCATCGGTGTAGTCCGACTTGACGTAGGCGTTGAACTCGGCCAGAACAGCCTTTTTCGCAGCGTCTCTTGTCTGCTCAAGCGTTTCAGCCTTTGCCCAGGTGATCGTGATCGTTACATCCTCATAGGGCATGGTAAAGGTTTGCAGACCGGACCTGAACTGAACATTGATCCACTGATAGTCCTTGCCTTTGTACTGCTTGCCGTTGCTGTCAAGGTCGGCGTCGTAGATCGTCAGCGATTTTCCGGTAATGTCATTTTTGCTGATACCGGAATAGGTCACGCTCTTGAGTTCGTACAACTCATTGTCGATCCAGAGCGTCAAACCGCCGTCTGCGGCATAGTACAGAGTCTCGCCGGTCTTCGTGCAGATCAGATTCTCGTCGGTCAGCGCCCAGCCAGAACCTGTTGTGTAGGAATTCTCGCCTTGCAGGAAGATGGCGTTGCGCGTCTGGAAGTAGGCGGCATACGTCAGATCTGTCACAATATTGACATATCTCAGCGGCTCGACTGCGATGGTGCCGTCCGCTCCAGCCTCAAACGAGGTAAAGCGTTCGTTTGCCTTGCTATATGTACCGAAGGAGAATGGCGTTGCAATCGGAATTGCGTATGTGTGGTCGCCGCCGCCGCTGGTACCGCGGTCCTGCTTCGCAGGATTCTCGCGCAGGGAATCGTACAGCGCGTTCAGAATCTTTGTGGATTTCTCGTTGTCGCCCTTGACAACAAGATTCAGCTTGTAGGACTCCGAAGCGGGCAGATTGTCACCGTTCTGCTTCATATAGTCCACGATGGCTTTGTACTTCTGCTGCTCCGGACCGGTAAGGAGCGATTTCTGGTACGAAGTCAGCGCAGAATACGCAGTCTGGAGGTTCTTGACGGCCTCCTGCACCGCCGCTGCGCGTGTGATCTTGCTGGTGTCGTCGGGCAGCATGGCAAGATACTTGCGGAAACGGCTTAGGGCATCCTGATTGTCGCCCAGCATCTCGTTTTGCAGCTTCTGGATCGTTTCAATCGCAGTCTGCTGCGCCGCGCGTGCTTCGGCAACAGTGCTGTCGGAGCTGTTCAGGACTTCAACGGCATTGTCATACGCCGCTTTCAGCTGTTCCCACGCGGTCGCGCGGAACTGCTCCTGCGGGTAGGCGTTGAAGATCGTGTCAAGCTCGGCTCTGAGTTCCTTCTTCACGCCGTCCGCGTCGTTGGACGTGCCGACCGTGACCTCGAGATACGGCGCAGCCGCCATGCCCGAGTAGAAGGTGGACGTGGACTCGTCGTTTTCGCGCGGGTCAAACGCCGTGACGAGATACGTACCCTCGGCATAGAGCTTGATGGAGGTCTTGCCCTTTTCATCCGTTACTGCGTCGAGGATGGTTGCCTTGGCCGGGTAGCCAGCGCCCGTCTTGGGGCCGTAGACGGCGATCTTCGCGCCCGCATAGGGGGCGTAGCTGCCGTTATAGCTCCAGAGGTGCGCCGTCTTCGCGCCCTCGACGCTTAGGGACAACTCGGCACCTGCATCGGCGCTCGTGCTGCTGTCCTTGCCAAAGCGCAGCGTGCCGAGTACACTGGCCGTCTCGTCCCACTCTGCCAACTTGCGGTAGATGTAGTTGTAGGCGTAGGACGGCGCTTCGGAAAACGCGATCTGCACCTGATCGCCGTCGCGGAGCGACAGCTTCAGATAATCCATTCCGCTTTCTCCAGCAATGAAAGCAACATTCTGCTGGACGCCGTTGACGTAGATGTTCCACTGATAGAAGCGGCGTGCATCTGCGTCAAAGGCAAAACCGGGATAGAGATCAGCTGCCCAATCGCCGCTCGGATATTTGTACCCGATCTGATCGAGAAGCTGACGCAGCGTGGTGCCGCTGTCAAGCGTATAGCTTGTGACACCGGGCGTCAGACCGCTCTTGTCTGCCTGCTTGCTGGACGGGACACGCAGGTGATAGTCGTCCGTGTAGGTCAGCGTAACGCTGATCTGCTCTTTGGTGGACTTGAGTGCGCAGACCGCGTCCCAGAGCTTAACTACATGGTCGTGCAGATCTGTGTTCTGTTGCCGCGTCAGATTGCCCGTCACCGGATGCGCCTTAACGTAGGCAAGCGCCGCAGTGCGCACCGACTGGAGATTCGCCCAGCTTTCATCCATATAGCCCGGATTTTCCCCCGCGCCATAACGGGCAGCCAGCGCCTGAATGTTCTTGGCGTTCTGTTCGCTGTAGGAAACCAGACTCTGGTGGACAAGCAGCGTCGGCAGCGCCTTTGCATTGGCAACCGCTGCGTCAAGCGCAGCCTGATTCTCGGGTGAGTTTTCGGGTGTCTTTCCATCTGCAAACAGAGAGTCCAGATACGCTTTTACTTTGTCGCGCTCTGCCTTGAACTTTGCTACGCTTGTTTCCGTGTATGCTTGCAGGGAAAGATCATTGTAGTCGAGACTGTTAGCACGCTGCCACGCCTCATAAAGCGGGGTAGTATTCAGCGCACCCGTGAAGATCAGGTTATCAACTGCGGCATCCAAAAGCGCCGCAGCTGCATCCAAACCATCCTGCGTTGCATCATTGGCAACATTCCGCGCTCCATTCGTCGAGGGATAGAGTGCATTCGCACGGGCAAGTGCAGCCTGATACAACGCGCCGAAACCGGAAACATTTGCTTCCTGATTCAAGATGCTGAGCGTTGCAGTATCTTTTTGAATCGTAGTATTTGCTTTTAACGTTTCGACCAGTGAAGCAATCGATGTTTTTCCGTTGTATCTGTCGTCGCTTTGATAATACGCGCTTTTCAGTGCATCGGCTTTTGCTGTTGCCTTTTTTATAGCTGTTGTATCTAGTTCGGGCTTTTTTTCAACATCAATAAGGACGATTCCTTCTGTTTTTATAACTTTCTTTGTTGTGTCGGACTTTGATTCTTGGCCATACAAAATCAGGAAGAAACATAAGTAATCGTGATTCTCAACGACCGGAAGAGATTTTCGAAATTCTTCTGGCAGAGCATTATAGAGAGCTTTACCACTCGAAACATTCTGCGTGGAGAGTCGTGTAAAAAAATTTTCAAAATCATTATTGCTTGTTATTGTGTTTCCGATTGTAGGAACTTTTTCTCCACCAAAATAGAAATTATACTTAGGATTTTTCTTCTTTAATCCTAAATCTACCGTTATTTTTACCTCTAACCTGTCATCAAAAGGGCCAAGCGAGTAATTATATACTGTATATGTGCTACCATTGTACGTTACTGTGCCGTATTCTGTTTTAAAGTCTGTTATCGCTTTTACTGTATGGTCTGCTGCAAAACAGTACGGTACAAGCATTGCGATGATTAGTACAAGAATAAAAAAAGAAAGGAGGGAACGCCCTAACGGGCGTTCCCTCTCAAATTCAAAAGGTTTAATTGTCATAAGCCATTATACGATTACACGCCTTTAAGCACGGTAATGTAGGGAGACTCGTTACCGTCCTGCGTAATGATCTGAACCATTTGACCAGCGGAAATTGTGAAGCTATAAGTGCTTTCTTCAACAAGAGTGCCGTTAACATAGACATACTCTGCTTCCGAACTCAGATTAACCGTTCCGCTCGCGATTTCAGATACGCCCATATTGGTGGTGGGGACTTCAACGTTAGCCGAGTTCTTAACTACAAGATCCTTCGAAATACTCGTAGAGCCTGTGCCGTTCGCAACATACAGACCGCAGACCTCAGCGGAGGTTTCACCGAAGATACCGGCGTTGAACAGAACTGCACTGTAAACACGAACGTATCTTACAGAGGTAAACGGAACCGGTACGCCGTTTTCATCGACAGCCCAAGAAATGTCAAAGCCATCGCCGCCGCTGACCGCAGAGGCAGCGCTTGCATACGGGTTGATCGCGGTGCCGTAAGCGGTGCCGTTGACACGGACATCGGCATAGCCCCACTGATAAACGTCTGTCATCTGTGCCTGCGACGGGCTGGTGATGTTCTGCTTCTTCAGAACCTCAGTGTCGTCCGGGACAAGCGTCAGACCGGAGTAGGTGATGACTTCTGCACCGGTCGGGACAGCACTGGTCGTGTCGGCCTTATCCCAGTTGACACCGGCGTTGTTCGCCGTGGATGCAACAGCGGGGATGTTGGAATCCGCACCGATCTTCCAGACGTTGCCATAGTATTCAGCCTGCGTGGCGTTATTCACAACGCGGGTTGCCCATTCTGGCCAGTAGGACAGGTTTACAGCTGCGGCACTGCTGGCTGCGGGGATGCCATGCCACGTTGCAGTGGAGATCGCGGCGTCGATGGCAGTCTGCGTCTGCTCGCTCGGGCTTACATAGTTGGTGGAGTAGTAAACGCCGTCAGCGGTGAACGCGGAGTTCAGCGCACGCTGATTGGTGCCCTCGATACGGGCGTAGGAGATCTTCTGGTTCCACTTGGTATCGCTCATATAATGACGGGAACCGGCCAGTGTGTACCACTTGACGCCGTCGTTGGAGACCATAACACCTGCGGCCTCGGGGTTTCCAACGAACGCATTGCCATAAACGATGAAGTCAATGCCGTAGGGGTTATCCGCATCGTTCATGATGGGATGGCTGCCCATGTCGAACTGGATGTAGCCGCCGGCCATGCCGAGGGAGACGCCGGTGGAAACATAACCGTCCAGGAACTTCGTCGTGTTGCTGGTCGACTTGATATTGGTGTTGTCGGTGTACAGCGTGCCCCAGCCGAAGCTGTTGTAGCGGGCAAACTGTCCGACGGGCAGATAGCCAGTAACGGCTGCCGGGTTGCTGCCTTCCGCGATCTGGACATTCGGAGCCGAGAAGCTCACGGTCACATTGCCGTTGACAGTGATCGTAGAGTTGTCGGTCTGCGGCTTGATCGTATAGAAGTTCTTCGTGTTCACAGTCGTAGTTTCGGACTCCGTGGGCGTGCCGTCTGCATCATAGGTCACGAAGATCATATCCGAACCAGTGATGCTGGTGACGCTGCCCGAAATGTACAGAGCGAGGATGTCGGGGTAATAACTCGTGTCCTCGGTCGTGCCATCGGTGCTGTAGATGGCGTCATAGGTGCCGGTACCGGTTTCCTTGAAGTACATATACTTCTCCGGAGCGGTTGCGGGGTAGTTCGGATCACCGAATCTCAGGGTGACGCCAGAGACGGTAACGGGATTGCTCATGTCACCAGTTGCAGCAAGCGCCGAAGTACCCAGAGCGAGTACCATGACGAGTGCCAGCACGAGAGCAACGATTTTCTTTGCTTTCATATTCTGTTCTCCTTTTAATTTTTTCTTCCTTCGTGCCAGCGCAGCCCGGAAGTAAGGCTGCGCTGCCCATGCAACTTACTTGCGCTGCCGCCGCATGAATGGTAGCAGCGTGTTTTTTCACGATAGAAACATTTCTCGCAGGGAATACCGGCACGGATGAGAAACACTCCGCACCGGCGCATATGTCTACGGCTTGCGCCGTTGACCACAAAGGACTTTTCACGCCACAGATACAATACCGCTTCCTGCGCTCCCGCCCGCCGCGACGTAGACCGCGTTTTCTGCCCGTTGGCGCGCTCGTTTCTTCGCGTCGCTTCGCCGGGGCAGTATGCTCTTTTGCTGTGGCTATTCAGTTGTCGGCGCGTATCGCCTTATTGAGACGGGCGAAGGCCCGGTAGATTTGTTTTGAGATCCCCCGGTTCCGCGTTCCCATTCGGAACCGGGGATTTCGGCAGTCGGCTTCAGGGGGATGAAGCCAGTCTATGTGCAAATCCGTTCCCAAACAGATTGCATCTAATTTATTGTGCAGCTTCTTCCGCCGCAGGCTGCTGGGCAGCTTTCTGCGCCGCTTCTTTTTTCGCCGCGATTTTGGCGGCGTGTTCCTGCCGGAACAGCTTGAGCTGCTTTTTATATTCGTCCTTAAATTCCCGTGTACCTCGAACATTCGTACCCGGTGGGAATTTGACGCCGCGCTCTTGCAGCGCGTGCATAGTTCTGCCGCTTACTTTTTCATCCAACCAGACATCGCCGCGGAACCGGCGATTTTTGCCTTGAAACTGCTTTTTGCTTTTATTCGCTGCCATCCTTCAACCCTCCTTTCATTCACTTTCTGAAAGGAGAGATCAGGATTCGGCTGTTACCGGCGCTTTGGCAGCGGATTTCTGGTTCCTGGCTTCTGCCTGCTTGCGCATCCGCTGCTCATAGCGTTCTTTTTTCGCGCGTTTCTTTGCGTCGCGCTCCTGATTGTAAATGAGGGTTTGCCGTTTGTATTCTTCGTTATAATGCAGGCGGCGCTCGCCGGCCGGGTAACGCTCCAACGCTTCTTTGGTGCGCTTGCGAAGAAGCTCTTCCCGCCAGTGCTGCCCGTCGAAGGTGCCGCGCCCGCCGCTCATTTGGAACCTCCGGCTTTTGCAGCCTGTTTGCGGCGTTCGGCATCCTTGCGCTTGTTTTTCTCTTTTTTCTGTTGCTTTTCCTGCTGGTGCAGCTGCTTCTGCGCTGCATATTCATCTAAATACAGCTTCGTTTCTTCCAGCTTTCGCGGTCTGGCGTTCAGCGCCCATTCACTCTTTACGCCGATAGCCAGCAAAGCCTTTCTCCAGCTGCCAAAGCGATATTCGATGTAGTCTCCGCCGACGACCTCCGAGCGAGTCGGCGCGTGGTCAAACTCCATGCGGCGCGCATAGAGGTATTCCGTCAACTGCTCAAGCGTATCGTTCTGATGCTCCAGCACGAACGCGACGTTCCTCATGGAAATCGAGGCAAGCGTGCGCTGCTTGACGATCCGATGCAGGGCGTTCTCCAGCGATTTGTCCGGATGCTGCCGTCCCATCACTGCACCCCCTTTTGAGGATGCGTGCTGCGGTACTGCTCCAGAGCTTGCCGAAGCATATCCTGCACGATTTTCCTGTCTTTGAAGGCTGGCGGATATTTGATCGTAGAAAGCGGTCCGCTGTAAATTATGCCAAGGGCTTTTTCCCACGAACCGAAGCGGTGTTCGATATAGTCCCCACCGATAACTTCCACCTTCGCCGGTGCGTGTCCGATATCGTCCATGCAGGCTTTCAGGTAAATCGCAAGCTCGTCCTTGGTATCGTTCTGGTGCTGAATTATGAACTCAATGTTTTTGTAGGCGATCTTCCGCTCAATTGCGGCGAGCAGTTTCGCCTGACGCTGCGTTCGCTGTGCTTCTTCGCTGCGCATGATCTCCCTCCTATCGTACTTTTTTGCAGACTGTCTCCATGATGGGATAATCTGGATAAGACACATACAAAAAGAGCGCCAATTGTTCCGTAAAAGAGGGAACAGTTGACGCCCGTGTCAAGTACAATAAGCAGATCATCGTGCTGCCTACCATACGTTTTTTGCCTGCCTTCTGCATTTCAGGGGTCATAACCAGACAGAATCCCATGCAGTGAGAATAGCGATTCTTCCGACTTGGACTATGGATGTAATTTACATCCGCGCTCTGACTCCTACCTTCTCATGGGGCAAGCCCCACAATGGCGATCTTTCGATCACATGACTTGCAAACAAAACACTGTCTTACGTTCTGCCGCGTGCCACTTTGGAATCTTGCTCATCCTTACGGCTCCGGGCGAGTAGCCGCGTACACTCCCAATGTACACAGCCTTCCTCTTTCATCACAGGCTCAGTCCAATCATGGCTGCGACCTGTGATTACACATCCTCGGCAAGCAAAAATCACGCAGTATGAAATTGTATGACCGCAGAATTGGTTTTCTCTTTTGTGGTATCCTAACCGTGTGTACGGCAAGGATTTTTTCACGTAAAGTGTCCCACTTTACGTGAATTAGTATCCAAACACTTACCGCGTCAGGGTTTCCTGTGTTGGTGACGGGAATACTGACTGCATATGGGCATAGAAAGACCGCCGACACGATACCGTATCGGCGGGTAAAACCGTATTGAATTTTGCACGTTATGCGCCGATCTGCAAAACGCCGACGCTCTGGATGCAGCGGCGCTTACTCTCCATCGACGGGTGGACATAGAGCTTCAGCGTCGTTTTAATGTCCGCGTGACCGAGCAGCTCACTGACGCTTTTTATATCCGCGCCTGCCTCCACACATCTCGTCGCAAACGTGTGCCGCAGGGCATGAAAGCCTCGGTGACGGATGCCGCAGCGCCGCAGAAGCACCGTGAACTGATACTGGCAGGTGCGCGGGTCCATGGGGCGATCTTCGCGGCCGGTCATCAGATAGGCATCTGGCGGGAGCTTCGCGGAAACCCTTTTCAGCAAAAGCAGCAGCTCTGGATGCAGCGGTATGATCCGCTCGGAGCTGTCGCTTTTCGGGCGCTGCACCAGAAGCTGGGATACGCCATGCAGCGTGACGCGCTGCACAGACCGGCGGACATGGAGCGTCCCGGAAAGAAAATCAATATCGCTTACGCGCAGCGCGCAGGCCTCACCGACGCGAAGTCCCGCATGAAGCGCCAGCATTACGGCAAGGCTGATTTTCTTTGACGGGAATAGGGCTTTTCCGAGTACAGCAAGCTCCGTCTCAGAAAATACGTCGATCTTCTTCTGCGTACAAGCCGGGAGCTTCGCGTTCAGCGCGTCGCAGACGCAGTGATATTCCCGCTGAGCAAAGCGCAGCAGTGTTTTGATCAGCACAGCCAGATCGCGTACTGTTTTTGCGGACAAACCGCCGCCACTGTGAAGGCGTCCGTGCTGCTTCATCCAGAGAAGGAAACTAGAAAGCTCTTTCGCCGTCAGTCTGGACACTGGAATGCCTCCGAGGTACGGCAGAATATGGCGTTCCAGCATGAAACGGTAACGCTCCCGTGTGGAGAGTTTGACATCGGTTTGAAGCAGATACTGAGAAAAAAGCTCTTTCAGCGTCAGCTCACACGCAGCCGTGCTTTCGTGTGTCAGCGCCTGCATTGCTGCCAGCTGCTTCTTCTTTGCAATATCGTGCGTCCGCCCATAGACAGACTTGTATTTTGCCTTGCCATTTGGCAAGCGCATGGCGATATACCGCGCCTCCCAGCGACCGTCTTTCCGGTGATAAATGTTCTCTCCGTATTTCGGCAAGTGCTCCACCTTTCCTTTTTACCAGAATCATGACGGCAAATACAAGACAAAACCGTTCTGCATCTGCTGATGCAGATTTACATAACTGCTTCACACACTTTTTACACGATGAAATTTGCAAGAAATTGATGATTGAAGACATGGAATCGGGTTGACTTTTCTATATCTGCATGTATAATAAGTGTGAAAGTAGAATATTTTGTGGTTTAATCGTCACGTGAAGTGGGACACTTTACGTGATTTTTTATAACCCATATTTGGCTGCTGGCACTGTTTCACCATCGGCTCTCGCCGTCTGGCGCTGGCGTCACGGCGCTATTTCTTCTCCACGCAGCCGCTCCACCAGCCGGGCAGCCGTGTGCCGTGCCATGTGCTGGCCGTTGGGCCGCGCCGGTGTTTGGTCGAGTGTTACGGCTACGATGTAAATCTTTCACAGCGCGACATGAGCTATGCCGCCATCCCCGACCTGCGGGAACAGTACCATCCGGGCGATGAGCTGACCTGCGTGGTCAAGCAGTTTGACCGCAAAACCGGTACCTTGGAGATCTCCGTCAAGGAGACCGTTCCGAATCCCTTCGACGAAGCCAGCCTGCGCCACCCCGTCGGTTGCCGCCGCAGGGCAACCATCGCGGGCAAATACGCAGGCGGCGTGTTCTGCAACCTCCCCGACGGCGCGGTCGTCATGTGCCGCTACTCGTTCCATTACGAGGACTCCGATTTCAAAACCGGCGATACCGTCATGGTCGTGATCCAGCGGTATGACGAAGGGAAGAAGCAGATTTTCGGGAAGATCGTAGGACGATAATGTAAACTATAGAAACGCTTCTAACATAAACTTCAAACCATCTCACAGCGTTCCTACGGCGAAGTCCGATCCTGTCTACAGGATAGAGGTCCACTGATTGGTCCATTAGATATGCTGATTGCCGCGCACGCTAGATCTGAAGATATTATTCTGGTCACAAACAACGTCCGAGAGTTTGAGCGTGTGCCTGATCTGGCCGTCGAAAATTGGGTGGAATAAACACCGCGTATCTGTGGAATCCTCCCCTATTGGGTCTCACATAGTTCCCATTACAGACGAATAAATTATACACAACTGCATAACAGGCTACCGCGGCTTTGGGCTCTCCGACTGGTTTCTCACACCGATTTTTACAGCAGTATATAGGCTGCTGTCCTGCTTATTTCAGAGCATAATCTTATTTCCTCGTGCTTCGGTATGCTGCACCTACGCGCATGGAATAACTGAAAGCAAGTTGCTTAAGTCTTGCTGGGTACGGTTTTACGCTGCAAGAAACACGAGGGGCATATGTTTTCCTTGTCATAAGGAAATTCAAATGAAAACCGTGACATCAAAAATGCGGGACACATAGTTAGCAATAACTTTGTGCCCCGCATTGCGTTAGGTGCTTAGCGAAAACTTCTCTGAATTTTGCTAACCGAAATCAGTAGTACCCCATAGTGATCTGATTATCACTCAACCGTTTCGCCTGTTTACTTTTTAGGTGGAGTATCTTTTATTATTTCATGGATAGAGAGTAAAAGGCCAACCAAGGACATCAGAATATAGAAAACAATAATCGTAACACCTGATCCTGCGCGAAGTGCGCTCATAACGGAGGATACTCCGCCACGCTGAAATATTGAGGTGCTTGCAACGAGCCATCCAGCAAGTCCAATTTGACCTCCAAGAAATAACGCCAATCCTAAAAAGAATTTCTTCATAGGCAAATCACCATCTGCCAGTAACCGTTAGCGCATCCGTATAAACCTCTGTTCCGCTCTGCGCTCCCATATAACGCCACTTAAAACCCAATCGTTGAAACCCTCGAATGCGATCTCTCTTTTTCGGCGACAAGTCCATCTTTTCCGGTCCTCTCTTTACAGTTATTTCGCATGGTTTGTAAGTATCACTCATCTATGGAAAGAACGGAAACGATTTTATTTTTCTTCTACGGTCACAGTTGGGATTCCGCTGGTAAATACTTTCGTGACTTCTTCATCACATACCGGGCAATAAACCTCCTCAAGCTCTCTACATCCCGGCATAGTGTCGTTTTCATCAATTTTCAGCTTTGCTTTGCACTTGGGGCAAACACAGTAAATCATTTGAATCCTCCCGTACTTAATATTCATTTTTTCTGGCTTCTTGTGTTGTGGGCTTTCCTGCATAGTCTGCTTGCGTGCATTTATTCAATTGTCTCAGTTTCACCCCGCTCGCATCCCTAAGAGCCGGCTTTCGCCCGGCTCTTCCTCGCATTCCGCAGGAGCTGCTGCGCTC
>ERZ772831.2587-NODE-2587-length-14601-cov-34.114808_pt1 | contig 14601 bp, 10 predicted proteins | sample MGYA00580858_ERZ772831 | MGnify/ENA primary metagenome ERZ772831 (study PRJEB29015, sample SAMEA2737694) | human gut metagenome | biome: human gut; feature: human-associated habitat; material: faeces | place: China | collected 2012 ... | reverse complement strand
AAAGAATTTTTGCGGACAAAGGGACTGTATATTGCGATAGGCACAGGCGTTCTGGCGTTCGTTGGTCTGATGGTAATCTATAATTACAATACTTACAAAAGCGAGTTTGGAGTAGACAAGCAGACGGTGGATCTGAATGCACCGGAGGTAACAGAAACAACGGAACAGGTTGCTGAGACAAAGGTGGAGATGCCAGAAACAGCAGAGGCAAATTCCGATGAAGCAGTTGCGGGCGATACCGATGCGGACAATCAGACAGCACAGGAAATAGCTGCAAATGAAGATGCACAAAGTGTGGATACAGAAAACAGAGCAAATGAAAGCGCACAAAATACAGATGAAAGTACAAGTGACAGCAATGCATCATCCCAAGAGACTGCAGAGACAAGCAGTGATGGCGTGATCGTCAATGAAGATGGTGTGGTTGTTGCGAATGCCTACAACGAAGGTGGCACGCTCGTATGGCCAGTAGATGGAAAGGTCATCTTGCCATACAGCATGGACACAACCGTATACTTCAAGACACTTCGTTCTTATCGTTGCAATCCGGGTATCCTGATCGCTGCAGATGAGGGAGAAAATGTATTGGCAGCCTATGAGGGCGTTGTCGAGTCTGTCAGCGAGGACAAAGAGCATGGAACGACGGTGACTGTAATCATGGGAAATGGATTCAAAGCAATCTACGGACAGTTGATGAATGTCACTGTCGCCGAGGGTGATACGATTACAACCGCGCAGAATATCGGCGAGGTTGCTCCTCCAAGCAGTTACTATACCGAGGAAGGTACACATGTATTTTTCGAGCTGATGAAGAATGGCGTGCCAATCAACCCAATGATTCTGATGCAGTAGTACTGATTATTGGGTGACTGTTGGGTAAAAAATGCAGTAGAATAAAAATTCCCCAGTTGGAAGCTGGCTAGAAAGTGGCTGATTGGGGAATAAATTCATATAACAAAAAATTCCCCAACCGGAAGCTGCTTGAGAGCGTAAATGATTGGGGAGTTTTTTGTTTTTACGTATAATTTACCCAGTAAAACAGACACAGAAGTCAAATATTGGGGAAATTGTTATGAACCGGCGATTTTTCATCAATTACAGTTCAACACCAATTATGATTTATCACCCATCAAAGTTCATCGTCGACACAGTCTGCGCACTCTTCACATAAACCAGTAAACAATACAGATACGCCATCCACGCGGCATGGTGAGATTTCTGCAGCCTGTGCAATCAGATCATCCTCGAAATTCATATGGATATCACGCACGGCACCGCATTTCGTACATAAAAGGTGGGCATGTGGGTCGGTGCAGGCGTCGTAGTGATCGGTTTTTCCGTCTACATGCAGACGCAGAATCCTGCCGGACGCTGCCATCTGGTTTAAGTTCCGGTAGACCGTACCGAGACTGATCGTTGGGAGGTCGTTCCGCAAATACTGGTAGACAGCATCCGCAGTCGGGTGATCGGTTCTGCCCGTCAGAAAGTTTATAATTGATTCTCGTTGATGACTATATTTGCTTGTTGCCATAGATACCTCCGTTACTATATATACTAATACACTGTATGCACAATATATGAGCTAACACACTCTGAACAATATATGAGTTAACGTACTCTGCACATTATCTGTATACGAATAGTATTGATACTATATCATAAAATAGTAATAATTCTTATTATTTAGTATAGTGAATAATACACATTCTGTCAACCAAAAAATTATATAAAACGAGGAAAAGAATCTAGTAAAAACATAGAAAATCACAAGTATTTGTAAGTATTTGACTGATTTCGATTGACATAAAATTCCATCATTGTTATAGTAAATCTGTGTTGTTTACTAAATAAATATTTACCTGATAAAAGGAAGCGAATATATGAATTTCGGTATGATAACCGATGAATTAAACATGCAGGAGACGAAGCAGGTCATTCACTCCATTTTAAATGCCGGATGTGAGGCAAGCATCGTCATTGACCGTTCCAGCTTTGAGATTCTGTATCAGAATGACAAGGCGATTGAATTGATGGGAAATCGTGTCGGCATGATTTGTCATGAGGTGCTTTGTACGAAGGAAACTCCGTGTATGGACTGCCCGATGCAGCATATCAAGACACAGGCACCGCTGGTGCGGGAGCGTTATGAGGAGCTGCTTGATGGCGTGGCAACGTGGCGTTATCATGATATTGCATGGTTTGACGGTAGAGACGCTGTGCTTGCAACATTGGTCGCATTTGGCGACAATGAGCAGGTAGTTATGCAGAATATGATGGAGCAGGCAGTCAAGCTGATGAACCATACACCAGACGAGGTGGACAAGCTGACTGGCATTTCGAACCGGATTCGGTTTTATGATCAGACGCAGGTTGCGATTCAGGATTTATACAATAATTATGCAATTGTGTTGTTAGACATTGAGCGTTTTAAGAATATTAACGATATTCACGGTATTGCGGAGGGCGATCAGGTGCTCCGTTTTGTAGCGCGGGTATTGCAGGAGACATATGGCAATCAGAACAATTACGCAAGATTGCATTCGGATATGTTCGTCTTTTATATGAGCTATGATAAAAAGGGCGAGATCATCAAAGAGATTGAGAAGCTGCGCAAGAAGATCAGCAACAATCCATTCCAGTATGATATCGTGACAAAGTTCGGTATTTATCTGGTGGACGACCGAAGTATTCCAGTGAATCTGATGTGCGACCGTGCGATGATGGCAGAGCGTACCGTAAAGGGTAATATCATGAAGTTCTGTGCATTTTATGATGAGCATTACCGCGAGGAGATGCTACGTGCCGGACAGATCGAGCAGGATATGGAGAAGGCGCTGACCGAGCATCAATATCAGATGTATCTGCAGCCGAAGTATCGTTTGAAGGACAACTCCCTGTGTGGTGCCGAAGTGCTTTGTAGATGGCAGCATCCAGAGAAGGGCTTGATCCCGCCGAACGATTTCATTCCGTTATTTGAGAAGAACGGCTTTATTTTGAAGCTGGATGAATACATGTGGGAAGAGGCGTGTAAGAATATCCGCCGCTGGTTGGATCAGGGACGTTCGGTTGTGCCGATATCCGTGAATATATCGAGATATCATATTCAGCACAACGATCTGGAAAAGGCGTTGATGGAGCTGATCCACAAATACGATCTCACACCGGATATGCTGAATCTGGAGATTACAGAATCCCTGTTTTTAGACAAGCCGGAGGAGCTGAATCGTGTGCTTGACCGTCTGCAGAAGCTGGGATTTAAGCTGGAGGTGGACGATTTTGGTTCCGGATTCTCCTCATTGAATCTGATTCGAAATATCTCGGTCGATACGATCAAGATCGACAAGGAATTCCTTGATAGTGAGATCGCTTCGGAGAAGGGCAAGATTGTGGTAAATCACACCATCGGTATGGCGAAGGATCTGCATTTGCAGGTAATCGCGGAAGGCGTCGAGACAAAGGCACATGTGGATTTCCTGAAGAATTCCAACTGTGATATCGCGCAGGGATTTTATTTTGCAAAGCCAATGCCTGTACCAGAGTTTGAGCGGATTGCTTTTTAGCCACGCTTATTAAAAATACGAATACTAGCTTGACATATAGTATAGGGCTGTTGTATATTTTCTGTATGAGAGTCACTTAGCCGATATGCAAGTGCAGTTATAAAATGAAATGTAAAAGGAGACTAATAGTATGTTAGAAAAGTTAAAGGAAATTATTGCAGACCAGCTTAGCGTTGACGAGAGCGAAATCGAACTCTCAACATCTTTCAAGGATGATCTTGGCGCAGATTCTTTGGATCTTTATGAGCTTGTTATGGCTTTGGAAGAGGAGTATGGTTGTGAGATCCCTGCAGATGACGTAGCTGCTATGGCAACTGTAGAGGATGTTGTTAATTACCTTAAGAACAACGGTATCGAGGACTAATCGAGACTTAGAACCGAATTTCTACATATGAGGGCATCACCCAACGGGTGGTGCCTTTTTTATGTGATTATGAAAATGTATCCATTGCATACAAAAACAGCGGCTGCACGATGTGCAGCCGCTGCTATTTTTACCTGTGAATTGTTTCGTTAGTTATCAATTAACCAAGAACAACCTCAACCTTGTGAGCCTTGCCATCACCAGCAACAGGGATTACATTTCCGTCGATTGCCTTGCCATCAACAGTCATGCTCTTAACACCCTTGCATACGTGATCTGGGTTCTTAACCTCGATATCATATGTGTCGCCACGGAACTGACGGGAAGCCTTCAAACCATCCCAAGCAGAAGGGATAGAAGGATCAATCTTCAAACCGTCGAAGTCAGGCTGTACACCAAGGATGTACTGAGAAATAGCTACCATGTTCCAAGCAGCTGTACCTGTCAGCCATGAGTTCTTACCCTGACCGAAGTTCTTGCCTGTCTGACCGATATCAGAACCAGCATCCTTACCACCGATCATCTGTCCATATACATATGGCTCTGTCTTGTGGATATCAGATGTCTCTTCTGTAAATGCAGGAGCGATCTCTGAGTAGTACTTGAATGCCTGATCACCCTGACCAGCGTAAGCAGCAGCACAGATGATCCATGCATTGTTGTGTGTGAAGATACCAGCGTTCTCCTTGTATCCGCCCGGATATGTAGAGATCTCACCGTACTGGATGTAGTACTTTGTATATGCTGGGTTGTTCAGTACAAGACCATGCTTTGTATTCAGTCTCTCATCGATAGCTGCAAGTGTCTTCATATCACAGCCCTGATCCTTACCAATCTCAGACATGATTGCGAAGCCCTGTGGCTCGATGAAGATCTTACCTTCTTCACATTCCTTAGAACCCATCTTCTCGCCGTTTGCATCGTATGCACGGATGAACCAGTCGCCATCCCAAGCGGATTCCATAATGTTTGCTTTCATCTTATCAATCTCAGCCTGAGCAGCTGTAGCATCGTCATCCTTGCCGAGGTGCTTCAGGATAGATACATAGTTTGGACCTGCATAGGTAAAGAGTGTAGCAACCATAACAGACTCAGCAACCTTAGAGTAGCCACCCTCAGCAGCAAACTTAGGGTTTGTATATGTCTGGAAGCTCTCACCTGGTGTGTCAGAGTAGCATGAAAGGTTGATACAGTCATTCCAGTCTGCACGCATTGCAAGTGGAAGTCCGTGAGGTCCAAGGTTATTTACGATCTTGTAGAAGGAAACCTTCAAGTGATCAAGCATTGGCTTTGCCTTAGACTCGTCGTTATCATAAGGAACCATCTCATCGAGGATACCCCAGTCACCTGTCTCCTTGATGTAAGCGGAAACAGAAAGGATCATCCACAATGGATCATCGGAGAAGTCACCACCGATATCGGAGTTACCCTTCTTGGTCAGTGGCTGATACTGATGGTAGCAACCGCCATCCTCAAGCTGAGTTGAAGCGATATCAATAATTCTCTCTCTTGCACGGTCTGGAATCTGGTGAACGAAACCGAGGATATCCTGGTTTGAATCACGGAATCCCATACCACGACCGATACCTGATTCGAAGTAGGAAGCAGAACGTGAAAGGTTGAATGTAACCATACACTGATACTGGTTCCAGATATTAACCATACGGTTAACCTTGTCATCTGGTGTGTCAACATTTAAGATTCCAAGGAGATTATCCCAAGTAGCCTTCAGCTCTGCAAGACCAGCAGCAACCTTCTCAGGTGTGTTGTACTTGTCCATCATAGCAAGAGCCTTTACCTTATTAATAGTCTTACCATCTGCTTCGAACTTCTCCTCAACTGGCATCTCTACATAACCAAGGATGAAGATGAGTGTCTTAGACTCGCCCGGAGCAAGTGTGATCTCTTTATAATGAGAAGCGATTGGTGACCAGCCATCTGCAAAGGAGTTGTTAGCCTTACCAGCTTCAACTGCCTGTGGATTGTGGAAACCATTGTACAAACCGATGAATGCATCACGGTCTGTATCGTAACCATCGATGGTGTCATTTACAGAATAGAATGCGTAATGATCACGTCTGTCTCTGTACTCAGTCTTGTGGTAGATGGTAGAATCCTTTACCTCTACACGACCAGTACTGAAGTTTCTCTGGAAGTTTGTGCAGTCGTCCTGTGCATCCCACAGACACCACTCAGCAAATGAGAAGAAGGAGAATGTCTTAGCTTTGTCGCTCTCATTTGTCAAAACTACCTGCTGTACTTCTCCGTCGTAATTCTGTGGTACGAAGAATGTTACTTCAGCCTTCAGGTCGTTCTTCTTACCTGTGATTACTGTGTAACCCATACCATGACGGCACTCGTAAGCATCCAGCTCTGTCTTCACTGGAGACCAGCCCGGGTTCCAGATCGTACCGTTCTCATTGATATAGAAATAACGTCCACCCATATCAATAGGTACGTTGTTGTAACGGTAACGAGTGATTCTTCTAAGACGAGCGTCTTTGTAGAAGGAATATCCTCCGGCAGTGTTGGAAATCAGGGAGAAGAACCCCTGTGTGCCTAAGTAATTGATCCATGGATATGGAGTTCTAGGCGAAGTAATGACGTACTCACGATTTGCGTCATCAAAGTAACCAAATTTCATGTATAATACCTTCCTTTCATAAAACACTGCCCTCATTATATAATAAAAATAGTCAAAGCACAACAAAAATTCTCGCATTCAGGCAACAAATTGCACAAACGAAAAATGCAGAAAGTATGCCAGAAAACTCCCTATTTACAAGGACGAATACCAATTATGACAGATTAAGTGTCAATTTTGCAAGGTCTATTGCAATTCACAAATTGCTATACTATATTTTTGGAGATGAATGGTAACAAAAGATAAAATTTCCGGGCGTGGCGTCCGGTGACAGGGAGAAATGGGAAACATGGGAGAGAAAAAGTTCAAAATTCAGCACTGGCATATTGTCGCAGTGATGCTTATGGTGTACGATACAGTTGTAGTTAATTTTGCGTATGCGGTTGCATTGTGGCTGCGGTTTGACTGCCGGTTCTCAGCAATCGATATCAAATATCTGGAAGCGTGGATTATATATATACCGGTTCGAATGGTTATCACGCTGACAGTCTTCTGGCTCACAAGTATGTACAAACGAATATGGCGGTTCCTTGGCATCCGTGAATTACTGCCAATGACGAACGCGACATTGATCGCAGGACTGATCAATCTGTGTGGAATCACGATCTTCCTGCAGCGTATGCCGATTTCCTACTATATATTAGGATTTGTTCTGGAATATGTATGTGTGATCGGACTGCGGTATTCGTATCGTATCTTTGTCACAGAACGAAACCGGGCACATGGCAAGCAGGTGGACAATGTCATGGTTATTGGAGCCGGTGCGGCAGGACAGACGCTGATGCGAGAAATCCAGCGGTCATCCAAGCTCAACAACATGCGTGTGAAATGTTTTATTGATGATAATAAGAACAAGAATGGACGTTTTATCGAGGGTGTTCCGGTAGCAGGAACAAGAGACGATATATTTGCTGCATAAGATCGATCAAATCATCTTTGCTATTCCAACGGCAACAAAGGATGAGCGTCGGGAGATACTTAATATATGTAACGAGACGGATTGTGTTGTGAAGACCGTGCCAGGTATCTACCAGATTGTGGATGGTGATGTGAAGCTGAGTAAGCTCCGGCCGATCTCTATGGAAGATCTGCTCGGAAGAGAACCGATCAAGACAGATCTTGCTAGTATAACCGGCTATATCGAGGGCAAATGTGTGCTGGTAACCGGTGGAGGCGGCTCGATCGGAAGTGAGCTTTGCAGACAGATCGCGGCAAGCCGGCCGGAACGACTTATCATCTTTGATGTATATGAGAACAATGCATACGAGATTGAACAGGAATTACGACATAACTTCCCGAAACTGAATCTGACTGTACTGATTGGATCGGTACGTGACAGCCGCAGAATCGAGCGTGTGTTTGAAGAGTATAAACCGCAGATCGTCTACCATGCGGCGGCACACAAGCATGTGCCACTCATGGAGGGAAGTCCTTGCGAGGCGATCAAAAACAACGTATTTGGCACTTATAAAACCGCACTTGCGGCAATCCGAAATCAATGCGACCGTTTTGTGCTGATCAGTACAGATAAAGCAGTCAATCCGACAAATGTCATGGGTGCGAGCAAGCGTATGTGTGAGAAGATCAATCATCGCATAAGTCCGATTCAGGATGAGTATATTGAGAAGTATCTGGCAGAGAAAGCGTTAAATCTGACAGCTACATTGGATGCAGAGGAGGCTTATGCGGGGGCAGATTTTGTTGTGATTGCGGCACCGACGAATTATGACAGTCAGAAGAATTTCTTCGATACATCTGCAGTAGAATCGGTCATTGAATTGGTAATGAAGTATAATCCATCTGCAATTATGGTAATTAAGTCCACAATTCCGGTGGGATATACGAAATCCATCCGGAAGAAATATTGTTGTGAAAACATTATTTTCAGTCCGGAATTTCTGCGGGAATCAAAGGCGTTGTATGATAATTTATACCCAAGCCGTATCATTGTTGGAACGGATATGGATGATGAGAGACTGGTTGCGGCGGCACATACATATGCGGGGCTGTTGCAGGAAGGCGCAATCAAGGAGAATATTGACACGCTGATCATGGGGTATACGGAAGCAGAGGCGGTCAAGCTTTTTGCAAATACATATCTGGCACTGCGTGTATCGTATTTCAACGAGCTCGACACATATGCGGAGATGAAGGGCTTTGATACGCAGCAGATCATCAATGGTGTGTGTTTGGATCCGCGAATCGGCACACATTACAATAACCCAAGTTTTGGTTATGGAGGATATTGCCTGCCGAAGGACACAAAGCAGTTGTTGGCGAACTATCAGGATGTGCCGGAGAACCTGATTGAAGCGATTGTGGAATCAAACCGGACGAGGAAGGATTATATTGCGGATCGAGTGCTGGAGATTGCTGGAGCGTATGGACCGAATGAAGACTACGATGCTTCGAAGGAAAAGGAAGTTGTCGTTGGTGTGTACCGCTTGACGATGAAAAGTAATTCGGATAATTTCCGGCAGAGTTCCATCTAGGGAGTCATGAAGCGGATCAAGGCGAAAGGCGCAACCGTGATCGTGTATGAGCCGACTTTGGAGGATGGTAGCACATTCTTTGGCGGCAGAGTTGTGAATGATCTGGCGCAGTTCAATGATCTGTCGCAGGCGATCATTGCGAACCGGTATGATGCTTGTCTGGATGATGTGGCGGACAAGGTGTATACGAGAGATATATTTAGAAGAGATTAGGGATGGGAGACCGTCGGGAGCGTAGTGCTTTCGGCGGTTTTTGTGTGTTTAAAAGATAAAATAAATCGAACAAATATTCGATTTGCGATTGAATAAACATGGGATATATGGTATTCTAAATATGCATGGAAACATGTATTGGAGTACCCATGACAGGGCGCATGATGTCCGGGGGACATCAGTTCTGCGCCGACCGTAACGGAGTGAAGAGGCAGCCTCCCGAACTTATACCAGAAAACTGGATTATATAGGAAGGTCGCTAGGTGTCCGGTGGACACCTGTTCAGCGAGGACCGAAGCGGGAGCGGAGACGGTCCGTTATAATGACGGCTTTTGAGATTATTTCGATAATTATAGGTATTTTGAGCTTGCTCATTGCCTTTGGAAGTTTGATTGTAGCGTTTCTTGCCTTTTTCGATAAGAGAAACAAGAAGAAATAAAAATGCCTCACCTGTCTGATCCACAGGTGAGGCGATGTCCGTAAGGACAAAACACACTCTTGGGAGCATCCACTTTGGAGTGGGTACTCTTCTTAATTCATAATATAACACGAATACTTAGAATATTCAAGTTTTTAGAAATATAATAGAGAACTTGAAAAATATGTTGATTTGTGTAGAATATTAGTTATAGGTCATGTATGGGAGTATGGCTTATATGGGGCGAGGGGAATTCTATATGTCTATCTTTCTTTATTTTTAGAGTTTAGAAGAATTTTCCCTTTAATTAGGCAAACGCCCATAGTCAGTATATAGAATGCTTTATGATTTTTTGAGAAAATAGACTTAACATTTTATACCAGTCCAAGAGGTTTAGTTTATGAAATCCAAGAGATTTCTTCAAGAAGTTCAAGGGAGTCTGTGTAACAGATACTTGTCAGAATGAGCATACAATCAATAGGCTTGTTAATGTCAGGAAAATGGAAATCATGAATGCAAAAAGAAATTAAGAATAAAAATGATTCCATACCTAAGAGGAGGACAATTTGTTGCAAACGGAAGTAATTGAAAGTATAATTTTAGCAGTAGAGCCTTCTTCAGGTATCAATCTAATGAAGTTCATGACTGAGTTGAGCAGTGATTTACAAGATTTGTGGTGGCTTTTGCTATTAGTAACTGTTTTTGTTGCTTGTGTTGCCGCTATGATTTTCTTTTGTAGGAAAACACATAAGGTAGCCAATAATACAATTTTGGGATTAAAACAGAACAAAAAATACATTCCAAAAGTTTTTGTGGAATTAAATGAAGGTAAAGATGTATTACGATATTTTATCTATGGTAAGAAGTGGAAGACGCGTATTATAAAAGCATTTAACTCTATTTATGGTAATTCGTACGGAGATATTCTAAAAAATGCAGTTAATGAAAGGAAACGCAAATTTCGATTGACTTTTTTGGATAGTTTTTCAGATATAATGTCTGCAATTCAGGATAAGCAGGAGTTACATAAATCTTTAAGGTTGAGAAAGTATGAATTTAAGGCAGATTATTCAGAATCAAAGGTTCTGTTTGAAATATGTTATTATTCATATGATAGCGCATTGAATAAATTAGTGAAGTTTACGCAGAGTGCAATGAGTCGATATTTAATACTGACAGGGAGCGCTGGAAATGGAAAAACGAATCTGTTATGCAGTATTTCAGAATTGATAATGAAATTGAAACAGGCAGTAGTATTTATTACTGCAAGAGAAATAAAAAGCAATCTGGAACAGTATATATTGGAGTGTTTGCGAGTTCCTCAGTTTCTAAAAGACCATCCTAGGTTATATTGGAGTGTTGAAAATATATTGCTAGGTATTCGGAAAAAATATTTTTACATTGTTATTGATGCTGTAAATGAGAACGAGGACAAAGAATTTGCAAATGAGTTATCTTTGTTTATTAATGAAATGCTAACATTTACGCGTTTCAAAGTGATTGTGTCATGTAGAAATGAATATTATGAAAACCGTTTTAGAGAGAAGTTAGTTGATAATATTAATTTCCCAGCTTTTGAATTGGATATCAAGGAAGAAGCATATAGCAATGCGGCGTTAGATAGAGTTTTTTCAGTATATAAGGAATATTTTAATTTTACTGGTCGATTATCTCCAGCTGTAAAAGAAGTTCTGTGTAATCAGTTATTAATGTTAAGAATATTCTTTGAAACGTATGCAAATAAGAATACCGATGTTTTGTCGTTATGTAAGCATGAGGTATTTAAAGAGTATATCAATAAAGTATGCGTGACCACATCAACAGAAACGGATAAAGTACTTAGAAAAATGGCAAGAATCATGCTAGATAATAATCAGTATGATAGTATATTGGTTTCTACAATAGAGAATAGTGCCTTGGATATTAATGTGGTTAAGAAAAACATTGATGAGAGTATTCTCATTAGTAAAAAAATTATCAATAACGAGGGTACTATTGCGGAGTTAGAAAACGAGGTGATATACTTTGTTTTTGATGAAATGAGAGATTATATCTTGGCTAGGGAGATAATAACAGAAAATACAGATATCCAAGGAAATGTTGATTCTGAAACAATCATAAAAAACATTTTTAGCTTGAAAGATAGAGGAAGTTCTGCAGTTGAGGGAATTATTCATTATACGTATGTATTATTTAGGACAGAGAAGAAGATTGTAGATTCTGGAAGGTCAAATGAATTGTGTGCCAAACTTTTAGATTTAGTAGGGATTCCAGAGGGAAGAGAAGGGCAGTTGTACTATGGTAGACGTCATAGGGTTGAGTTTCAGAATCTTGGGTTGAGAATTATTCTTACTTCAGGATTGCCACTTACAGAGGTGGAAATGGATTATATCAGGGATTGTTTAGTAAAGAATCCACGTGAAGATGGAGGGATTATTTTTGATGTAATGCTAAAAGGAACCATATTGGGAGGTGTCTATAATCTTGATACTTATCTTGATATTCTTTTTGGCATACATGATAAGGAATGCATGAGAAGGGCTTTTGGCAGCATGAAGGCCAGAAGCTCTTATGATGACTATTATATGCCAGGAAACCTTGAAGATATTCATCGTGATTTACTTGAAAAGAATTTGTTGGCAGCGGAGCAAGTTCATAAAATTGCAGAGTTGTTTCTTATATGTTTTAAACTAAATGATCCTAATGAGCAATTCTTGCTTGAAAATTATTTTGAAAACTTATCAAATCATCAAGCGGTTCATGAGCAGATGGTTGAAAGAATAAAATCAGCTTTAAGGTAGGTGGAGAAAAGGTGAAGAATTGCATTGGAATAAAAAAAGAAGGAACTCTCTATTTTAACCATTCGAAGCTGCCTAGTAAAAGGACTGTGATGCATCGTATGGGAGTAAAGTCCAAAAGCTTTGCGGGGAATATGGTTGCCAGAATGTATGATTATTATTTCGCAGATGCGGTGAATTTTAATATAGAATTTCGTAAGTACTATAAAAAAGAATATGATTCAATTACTGAATATATGGAACAGCACTATAATATTTTACATGAAGATGTAGAAAGTATGGCTGCTGGTTCATATTCTATGAAAAGATGTACACAAGATTCTATTGAAAGAAATGTCGAAACATTAAATTATGATGATGCTTTTAAAAATGCTTTTTCTATAGCAGTAGGAGGACTTATTGATGAAGATCAGGACGGGATTTATTACTAATAGTTCGTCGACTAATTTTTTGATTATTTCAAAAAAAGAATTAACGGAAGAGTATTTATATAAAAAACTTGGTTTTAAGGCTGGAAGTCCAATTGAAAAACAAGGACGTACATTATGTAGTGATATTATGAGAGCTATAAGTTATGGAGGGCTAAGATATAATAATGTAGATGAGCCTGATTATGAAACTATAAAAAAGGTGTTTGGCGAAAAGTCAGCTACACTTTTCAAACAAAAAGCAAATTTCCATGTATATTGGGGATATACGAATAGTGATGAATCACCGATAACGCAGTTTTTTACAACCGACAGTTTTGAAATTGAAGAGAAAGATTTTTATTTAAATGGAAGAGCGTGTGCCTGGTAAATGATATTCTATAAAGATGAACAATTTGGATTTTATGAAATTTTTAATGAAGAGAATGGAACATTGATTAGAAGTGATGTTTGTGGAGTGGATCCTATATGTCGATCATTTCCAGAGTTATTAGATGTTGGAATAATGGGACACTGTGATAGTAGATACGATTGCAAATTGGCAGGAATTGATTGCTATCAAAAAGGAGATTCGATTGCTACACCGCATATGACATCATCTGATTTTGATTTGATTGCAAGGCAAGCAGCAGGAAAAACATTTCAAATAGCTCTTGGGGGAGCTGGTGATCCCAATAAGCATCCTGAATTCCAGAAAATATTGAGAATTTGTAAACATTACAGAATAGTACCAAATTTGACGACAAGTGGTTATGGGTTGACTGATAATGAAATTCAGAATATCAAAGAATATTGTGGAGCTATAGCTGTTTCATGGTATTCTCGCATTATTGGTGGGAGAGAAAGTAATACAGCCACTATTGAAGCAGTAAATCGGTTGGTAAAAGAAGGCTGTACAACAAATATTCATTATGTGATATCAAACCAGACTATTGATGAGGCTATATATAGATTAGAGAATGATTTATTTCCTCAAGGTATTAATGCGGTAATATTTATTCTTTACAAACCAGTAGGATATGGACGAAAAGATAAAGTAGTGTCACAAAGTGAATTGCTTAAAAAGTTTTTGAGGTTAGCTGTTAAGAAACATCGTTTTAGAGTTGGGTTTGATACTTGTTTTACGCCTGCCGTTTTAAGATTTTGTATGGATGATATTCCGGTAAATTGCATCGATGCATGTGAAGCTGGAACATTTTCGATGTATATCGATAGCCAGCTTATTGCGTATCCGTGTTCTTTTGGAATAGATTATAAAGTAAACGGAATATCTTTGAAAGATAATACAATTAGGGATGTTTGGAATTCGGAGTTATTTTCGCAATTAAGGAAGTCGGGAGATAAGAGATGCTTTGGCTGCGAGGACAAGCTGTATTGTTTGGGTGGTTGTAAACTTGGTTTGGACATAAATTTGTGCAAAGGATTGAAAGAAGATAACAAAAAATTCTTTTTAAAATAGGATGGAGAAGATTTGATCGTATAGTAGTGGCGCTGCGTGTATCTTATTTCAACGAGCTTGATACGTATGCGGAGATGAAGGGCTTGGATACGCAGCAGATCATCAATGGTGTGTGTTTGGATCCCCGAATCGGCACACATTACAATAACCCAAGCTTTGGTTATGGAGGGTATTGCCTGCCGAAGGACACAAAGCAGTTGTTGGCGAACTATCAGGATGTGCCGG
>ERZ772831.2585-NODE-2585-length-14613-cov-25.598296_pt1 | contig 14613 bp, 14 predicted proteins | sample MGYA00580858_ERZ772831 | MGnify/ENA primary metagenome ERZ772831 (study PRJEB29015, sample SAMEA2737694) | human gut metagenome | biome: human gut; feature: human-associated habitat; material: faeces | place: China | collected 2012 ... | reverse complement strand
TAAGGAGTGTCTACTATTTCAGTTTTATGAAATTGATAGTGTCTACCTTTTTAGTCAATAAAGTAAAAAAGTGTCTACTGAAATCAGGAAAAGTCAGGAAACTACACCATAAAATCGTTAAACTACATGCCCAAGTTGTAGTCCTTAGTTTGGGCACTTGTTGCCCGCCTCATGTTCACCGGTTCCCCATCACGTGGTCCCCGAGGGACCGCTTGAAGAGCATGGCAGGAACTTCTGGAGGGGTTGAGAGTCATTATGTAGTTTCCTATATTTAGTTGACTACATTAGCTTTTGGTGAAGTCAATTTCATCAGAGAAGTACTCGAATTCAACATCATGATATCCGTAACTATCGAATAGTTGTTTGTCGATTTGCAAGCAAAATTCTACTAAACCCTATAGGTTGCGGATTCGAGGAATATTTGTCATCAGGAATTACCAAAAGACGATGAAACTGATTCACAAGTCTTTGATAATCCAGAGGCACCAGAATCCTGTATAACAGAATACTGCAATATGACAACAGACTATAAAAATGAGGGAAACAAGATTATCACCATCCAAAAAATCTTTATAGAAAACTCAGAAGGAGAAAGGGATTTGGTGGAAACACGAACACGAACTGGTACCAACAATCAAAATTGGGAATGCCCTCCTCATGATATGACTAAAATAGGTAATAACCTTTATAAATGCAAAAAATGTAATATTACGAGGTACGGAGAGGAAGAGAACTTCAATTTGGTAAAAAATAATCATGCAGTTCCCGCATCTAAATGCACAGCTTCTACAATCTCAAAAAACATCAATGGTGTCAACTTTGTTTTTCAAAAGGCCATTATAGATGACAAAAAGGAAAAAGCCATTTATATAGGTGAAACGGAAGTAACAGAAGCTATGTGGATGGCAATATTTCCAAACCATCAGTATGAGCTAAAAAAGACATGTAAAGCAGCAATCGACAAGATTCCTTACGAAGATGCAAAGATGTTTATCTGTATGCTCAACTACTTGTCTAAGAAAGAAGAATGGAAACTTAAATTCTTCCTATCAACTATTGAGGAGTGGGTCATGGCATATCATGCTGGCGGCAAATGTAATGATGGCTGGCTGGCACATAACTCCTGCAAAATTGCTAGGCAAGTAGGTCTAAAGCCCGCTAACAATCTACACGTCTATGACATGAAAGGAAATGTGGCAGAATTGTGCAATGAAGTTCTCGCACGCTCTGAAGATGATGGAACATACAATAAAAGTTATCTAACCACATCTGAGCGAGGTCGACGCAACCACGATAATGTTTATGCAGGCAATAACTTTCTTGATGATATAAATGAAGTAGGACCGACAGATGTAAGGGTAACGAATATCTCCATCGGAAGAGAAGGTATTGGATTCAGGGTATTTGCCGTACCAGAATGATACACTTTCATACTAAGGAACCTGAATAGACGAGAAGGGGTTCAGATGTTCAACTATCAGCATCTGCCCCCCTTAGTATGCAAAAAACTCTTGGAGCATTTTGTTTATTTACTGTAACTTCTACTTGTATGGATGGTACACTGGTTCGTTTTTTCTATCTTTTTAATACTCTTCATCCCATAGACTATGATGCCGTTTAGAGAAGGCTTCTATGTTGTCAGGGGTATAGTTATATATTTCATCGCCATTTCCCACACCGCCACCGCTTCCAGCCAGCAGGGAATCTATATTCACCATCTGTTTTTTGATGGATGGTGTTTTATATACTTTTTTCATGTCAATTTCTTATTTGATGATTTTGCTTATTTAATGATGTACTTTTTGCCATTTCTGATACATATTCCCTTGAATGGACTGCTTACCCGCTGGCCGTTCAGGTTGTATATGATACCCTTCTCTTGCAGATTCTTATCTTTGCTGGAAACACCCGTCATACCTGTGGTTTCGGTAAAGTCAAATGAGAATCCTTTGGCAGATGCTATATGATCTGAAACCTTCAGGATGGCAATACCCGGTTTTACTGTAAATCCAAATTTGCCTCCATCGTTGGAACCCCAATAAAAGCCAAGTCCCTTTTTGGTTGTTGCATCTGAATAGGTCATGCGATAATATTTGTATCCTGCATCCCAGCTGATGTTTTCTGAGGCAACCAGGCAATTTCCAGCTGCTTTTTCCACTTCGGTGGAAAGAGCAGTAGCTGTGACTTCAGATGAAGTAGATTCGATGAGTACGCCTTCGCCCTTGGAAATCTTACCGTCTATACGTTCTGTTCTTTTCAGAATCTTTCCATTCTCTACTTCAAGTGTATAGACCTTGACTTCTTCACCATTAGCAGCTGTGATTTGGATGTCCTGTTTCAGATTACTGTAGGTGGCATAGAATTTTCCATTGCTTATGGCAGGCAGATGGAGGACTGTTCCTGCTGGTTTACCTGCCACATATACTACCATCTTGAGTGCGCTGAGCGTATAGCTGCTTGCTTCATCCACACACCACAGTTTATAGCTTGGCAATGATGTAGGAATAGTAATGGAATTCATGCCGTTTTCATCGTATGTCCAAAGTTCAGATATAATGTTTTTACTTCCCGCTTCATTTGGCGAAATGGCTCTGGAAATGGTGGTAACCTGGCCTTCTCCTGGAATATGGATGGTTTTCATTTCAGAAGGATTCATATTATTTACACCTATGCCGCATTGCAAGGTTGTTGATCCGCCGTCGTTTTGTATCTCATAAGAGAATGTTACCTTGTCGTCATCCACTCTCGGCGCTTTTACCCTGTCTTTTCCATAGTAGGCATTTTCTGTTTCGTATGCGTCTGGAGTAGCATTGTTCCAGGCTTTAACGATGGAAAGTACAGGCTCGGAAGAGGTGGTCAGTGTAAACTGCTTGCCATCTACCAGTATATTTCCCTTATAATCAGTAATCCACAGATAGAAATTCTTTCCTGAAGGTGTCAGTTCTATCTTTCTTGAAATCGTGGAATGAGCTGGTACTGCTACATACAGTTTCTCATCTGCGTTTTCTGGTTTATTGGAAGTCATGCTGGAATATATGTCCAGATAACCAAGGTATTCCTGATCACCTTCATTGGTTACTGTCACATCGAATGTACTCTTTACGCCACTTGTCAGATTGCCTTCTGCTGAAACTTCCGAATTCAGTTGGGTTGGTACGATGGAAAGAGTCGTTTCCGTAGCTTCCACTACGTAAGGCTGCATTCCCTTATAGGCACATGGAAGCCAGGTGTATCCATTAGTACTATAAATGGCATAAATGGTAGTTTGTCCTATTGGAAATGCATAATCCACAACTAAATCTCTAACTTGTCCTACAGAGAAAGAGCCATCAGAGCCAAGCGCTGCCATATTTAGCCTTGATGAATATTTACCGATAGGCTGATAAGTGCCATCAGCTTTTTTGACACCAAATTTAAGTCTGATGCTATAGACATCATTTAGGGATTGGTTTGTAAAATCGTTGGAGATTTTTAAACTGAAAGTTTCTGATGCATTTGTGCGACTTGCCTTGGCAAGTTCTAATTTGCTATTATTCTGATCGTAGGTCATTACGATGGAAGGAACATTTACCAGAGCATTATCTTTCTGACCATTGTCTGGTGCAATGCCAATCAGCATACCGCATCCTACATTATAGCCGTCAGCAGCATTACTTGAGTTTTCTCCTTCCTGGTAAGGATTGAGAATCGTCAGGTCAAAATATCCATTCTGCTGTCCGCTCCATCCCCAGTTGATATGATAGAGTCCATTGCCATCTGATCCATCGCATACAAACTCATGACCACCTTCCTGGGAAGATGTTCCTGAATAAAGAATCGGTCGCCCGGCAGAGAGTTCTTTGTCTATCAATTGCATCCATTCTGTTAACGTGAATGAGTAGCGGAAAACTTTCTGCATCAGGTCTGCATCGTAGCCAAAATATTTAACGAAAGGAGTAGGGGAAGCGAAAGAACCCGATACGCTTCCATAGCCCATCTGCAGGGCTACTCCGCAGTGGTAAACCAATTTAGTTACGGCATCGGCTTGTGTCTGGTTAAACTGTCTATTGGTATATTTGGGCAGAATGTTGCCCCAATCATACGTTCCTTCTGCTTTGCTGATAGCAGGAATTGTCGTCTCATATCCGTTCCATGACTTTGTATATCCAGGTATATCTTCTATGAGTTGTTTGGGATGCTGATAGTGAGCCATTACCTGTGTCATTGCAGTTGCCACGCATCCTGTTGCAGCATGGTTTGTGCCATCGTAAAGAGGGCACATATTATTGAATGGTGCAAACTGGCTCCACTCGATATTGCCGAGTAGAGGGCTTACTGCAACTTGAGAGCTTTGGGTGGAGCGATAACTGTTGATTTCAGCAAGATCTTGCTGGGCCTGTTTGTCACCTTGTGTTATCTTATCTGCCAATTTCTCATAGGCCTTCATGAAATTGACATAACTTTTGGGCAAGGAAGTTTCGTTGTAGGTTCCTTGATCCGAATAGCCTATGATTTCCGGCAAACGGTCATCTCCCGAAACAATGGTAAATCCCTTATCTTTCCCATTGGAGAAAACATAATAGGCCGGAGTTTGATCAGCTGGAATTTGTCTGCTTACTGATTTTACTCGTGAGCCAACTTTTACATTAGCAGTTTTTGCCAACGTTACTTCAGAATAATCTTTGATGATGCCATGTCCTGTAGCATGTCTTTCTGCAATTTTTTTGGCTTGTTGAAAACTGCGTGGCCCTGCAAAAAGGGTTAAAGGAATAGCTAAGAAGGTTAGCAACGGTAGTTTTACTTTATTCATTATGTTCTTTTTTGTTACAAAGATATGCTTTTTAGCACAAAAACTTATGGCTTTTACATTTTTTTGCTATATTTTTATCCATAAAATGCGCGAAATGTTTTTCATATTCTTTCTTTTTGCTTGTGATTGACTATAATACATATTTATAATAAGGCGTGACTTTCCTGCTTCCATAAGTTCTACATTAAGAAAATGTCACTTGCAAGATATTTTTTTTCTATATTTGTTTGGGAGTTCAAACTTTTTTTCCTACCTTTGCAACTGATAATTGTATTTCTACACTAAACGGAAGATAATTTATCAAGTCTAAAAAATAGACATCGCTTCAATTCTTCAAGATTGAAATAACCTATAAATATTAAATTGTAAACCTAAAAAATGAGAAGAAAACTATTCTGTATCGCCCTGATGTTGACGGCTATGGTATCTCAGGCTTATGCCCAGATGACTATGTCGTTTCCTAACATTAGTGGGGGGGCAACAACCAAAACACTTAATACAGGCAGCACGCTTGTAGAGTTTCCTGTGGGTACGGACTTAAAGACCGTTATGTCTCAGGCATCCTTTACTGTAGATGGTATCTCAGTGGATGCTTCCAGTATTATTCCGAATCCTGCTACACTTTCCCTGCAGGATGACCAGTCCGTAACTTTTCTCTATAAAGGAAAGGCTTATGGGTTCAGGTTCTCTGAAGGTAAGTATTTTACAGCCGTATTCTTGTCCGATCCGCATATTGGGCAAAATGACCATGACGGAACATCGGTGGCTGATATGCAGAAATACGTAGGAAAAATCGTGAATATGGGTAAGGAATCGGGAGCTATCTTTGGATTTGATGCTCTGCCGGGTTATGTTCCTACCTGTGACATTGCTTTCTCTACAGGAGATATGGATGCTGATAATTCCAAAAGTCATAATGACTTTAAGTCTGCTCATGCAGGGTTTGCTGCAGCAGGTATTCCTTTTATATCCATGTGTGGAAATCACGATTTGGTTCCTGATTATTGGACTGGAGAAAATCCGGGCAAGGGTTTGACCATTGGTATAGGGAATAATGGTGGCATGAATTCAAATAAGCTATCCATTAATTTGATTACAGAATACCGAAATAACTTAAACAAATATGGTATCACTGATGTTAGTCTGATTACTGATGGAACCAAGCACACTCAATTTAATCCTTATTCATTTACTTTCAATGGAGTACGCTTTTATGTAGGTCAAACATATTGGTTTCAAAAACCTTATGATGCCCCTTCGCTTTTTTCTTCTGCAACATATTATGCTCCTGATGGTGTGATTTCTGCCTTGGAGAATTTTGCAAGCAATCATTCCACAGAACCATCTGTATGGATGCAGCATTATCCGTTCCTGGCAGGTAGTGATTGTGACCGATGGTGGCTTGACCAAAATGATGTGGGTAAATATATCAAGACCCAAGATGCGTCAGACTATGGAACCCATGATGATGTGGCAGTTTATACCGAAGCCAGTGCAAAAGCTATGGCAAAGAAGAAGAAGGACAAACTCACAGAAATCATAGGTAAGACCCGAAATCCTGTTCATTTTTCTGGTCATACGCACCAGTTCTCAGTAAATACCTATAACGGTATCAAGGACTACACCACTGCAGCCTCTGGTTATGCTGCTTCTAAAGGTGCTGCCTACATTGTATTGATGAAAGGCAATAAGGGCGTAGTGGAAGTGAAGCAGGTATTGTTTTCACCGGATTTCATGTCGGGAGTCACTGACAGGAAGATGGACTTGTTGCCTGATGACACTAATGCTGTGGCGGTAAAATTGCAAGAGTCTCTTTCTCATCTCGGGGCTGATGTAACGGCTCAATCAAAAGCATTGGAATCTGCTGGCAATGAGGCTGATGTTACGGCTGCCGTTCAATCCATGGAAACAGCTTTTGATTCCTATATCCAGCAGCAAGGTGGCAAGGATGTGGATGTGACTAAGTTGCTTGGAGAGAACACGGACTTTGAAACGCAGCAGGATAATGCCAATAGCGAATATACAGAAATCTATCCTCAGGCAGGTTGGAACAGTTACGTAGAATCGTTTTCTAATGGGGGTAACAAACCCTATATCAAATTACAGCAGTCTGTTGTCAAGGGTTCATCTCAGGGAAGTAAGAGCCTGTATCTCAGAGCTAAATGGCAGGATTTAACAGGAAAGGTTCAGGTCATGAAACAGTGTGCCTTGCCTGCTGGTATTTACAAACTCAAATATTATGCATCTTGTGTTGGCAGTCCTACACAGAATCTGAATTATATAGTTTTGGATGGAAAGAAACAGATGCTTGCCGTACCAGCTGCATCAGCTCCTCAGTTGCAGGAAACCACTTTCACATTGGATCATCCATCCGTCATCAACCTCAGTTTTGGATTTACAGGTGGAAAGGGTGGTACGGAAAATGACGTAAGAATCGATGATATTACCCTTACTTATCAGGGAAGCAAGATAGCACCGAATACGGACATGACTTCACTGATTCAAAATGTGGAATTTACCGAAGGCACAACCTCACGTCCAGTACAGGGAAGTGGCGGAGTGGTGCAAGTTCCTAATCACTGGGATTTCCAGTACAGTTATGATGGATGGAACGATACCAAGCTTTTAGATGGTTCATTCAATGCCTGGGCTGGTACTATCAATCGGGCAGAACTCTCCCAGAAAGTCAATCTGCCAAATGGTGCTTATCTTCTTACTGCAGATGTAAAGACGGACATGACCCCGGATGCATCTACCATCGCTCTTTATGGTGTAGGTGGAAACGGTAAAGTGGGCAGATCGGAAGAAGTGGGCAAGGGTAATGGTGGCTTCAATAGCTATTCCTGCTATTTTGATGTAACAGACAACACGGCCACCATCGGTATCCGCTCTGACAAGGCTTATTATCAGATAAAGAATATCAAGCTTACCTATGTGGGAGAAAGTGCGGATGAGCAGACAGCCAACTCTTATCTCAGACAGGACTATTACTGGAATGGAAGAAATGCGCAGGAGTTTGATGCCACAGGCGAAAAATATGCCAAGGCACGGAATGTGGTGGTTTATCCGCAGGTAAAGAATCAGCTCATTAGTGCTGCTTCCATAGACCAGTTCAGCAATACCTCTAACAAGATTGTGAATGGTGTTTGTCAGAAATTGGAGATAAGTGATCAGGAGAAGTTCGTCTCAAGCAAGGATTTCGTGGCTAAGGAGGCTGTTTTTGACAGAGTATTCAAAGTGGGGCAGAAATCCACTGTCTGTCTGCCATTCGGACCATCCACGGAGAAAGGCAAGTTCTATCGTTTGTCCAAGGAAAGTGGCAGCATGCTGATTTTTGATGAGGTTTCTTCTCCAGAGGGTAATACACCTTATATATATGTGGCATCTGAAGAGGGCACGCTTCGTGCATCTCAGGCAAATATCAAGGCTACTCCTGAAACAATGAATAGTACATCTACTGAAAGCGGTTTTCATCTGGTGGGTGTATATCAGACCACACAGGTGAACAACATCTATGGATTCAGTGTGGATGGAGAGTTGCTCAAGGCAAGTTATGCTACGATGAATCCGTTCCGTTCCTTCATCCAGTCACCAGTGGACGTATCAGGAGCCAAAGTATGGAAAGCTTCTTTTGATGGAGAGATGACTGGCATTGACAGTATTGTTTCTGATGGTGCAACGGTAGTGGATGTTCTCAATCTTAATGGTATCTTGCTCAAAAAGCAGGTAAAGCGTCAGGAGGCTCTTGATGTTCTGGAGCCTGGCATCTATCTTTTAAGAGACGGAAATCTGTGTCTTAAAGTGAAGAAGTAATCATGAGTTCTGAAAACAGAAAATAAAATTATAACACGAGAAAAATATATCGATTAATCATGAAAAGAGTATATATAAAGCCCGCCGTAAAGAGTATGATTTTGGCAGAAGAAACCTGTATTTTGGCCAGTCTTTCCATCGAAACTAAAAATCCTGGTAACGGTACAGGAAATACTAACTGGGGTTCCAAAGAACATACTTTTGGGGAGGAAGAATGGTCGGAAAAAGGGTGGGGAGATATTTAGAAAGTTCCTCAGCTGATTATATGATAAAATTCCCTTGCTTGTTGGTTCTGGTATTCAGAGCTAAATAAGCAAGGGAATTTTCTTTAAAATAGGATAGATTATCCCAATTTTAGGGGATTATGTAGATGTTTTTGAAATTATATTTTCTTATTTGACTGAAAAGGAGTATCTTTGCATCATAATTAATAGAGTTACATAAGATGAATAGAACAAAGATTATTGCAGCATTTGCTGAGAAAGCAGGTATCACAAAGACTGATGCAGCCAGGTATTTTGATACCATGATAGGTTTAATGGCGGACAACATGGTGGAAGGTGATGGAGAAATCGCTATTCCTGACTTCGGTAGATTCTCTATCAAGCATGTAGCAGAGCGTCAGGGTATTAATCCTGCCACTAAGGAGAAGATTACGATTGCAGCCCGTGATAAGATTGTGTTCAAGGCTTCAGATTGCATTCAGTATTACTCACGTAAGCATTGTAAGGATTAAACGATAGTGGTATTATCAATCAGTAAATTAATCTAAATTGGTATAGCCACCAGATTTTCTGGTGGCATTTTTTATGCCTAAATATATGTTTTTGGGACAGTAAATCATGTTTTTCTCCAGTAAAATTGAAGAAAAGCTTCAGTTTACGCAGGAGCGATATATTCGTGCATGGGATGAGTATGCAGAACCAGTATCATCAGTTCATGAGTCTTACGCCCCTCAGGATGACTGAAAAGCAGCTCATTCTGGTGGTCTGTCTCTCTCGTGCAGGAGAAGCTACCTTGAAGCATCCTCTCATGGTTCGTCTGGAACAGCAGGTGTCAAATTTAGACAAATTTATCAGGACTCCGAAGATAGATGAAGAGAAGCTTTTGGATGTGAGGGTAGTGGACAGAGAGGAAGCGGCAGCAGAGATTCAGTTTGATCATGCCAGCAAACTTCAGTGGCCAGATCATCTGAGTCCTACCAGCATTGCCACCCCAAAGGAAATAGCAGAGAGGCTGAAGGAATATGATGCCGTTTATAATGAACTGGTGGAAGCCAAGGGTGCTATCCTGCAGTTGGCTGAGAACAAGCTCACGGAAAAGCTTCTTCATGAGCAGCTTCGTTCCTGTCTTGACTCTCTGCTGGAAATATTGAAGGACAATGAACTGAAGGTGCTTCATCAGTTTGCCAGATATTTTGATCTGAGGGAAATGAAGGATTTCAGACCCACCAGCAGCATTGACTATAACGTATGGCAGGGACATCTGAAGGCCATCATCGGTTATGCCACCAATTATGAGATAGATGATTTCAGCAGGAGTGAGGAGGAATCTCTTTCTTTCATCCGGGGTTTTGTCAGGGAAGGAAGTGACTTTGGCTTTTCTTACGAGGATCTCAAGGCCGTGGTAGATGAGCATGAGCAATTCCTGCGCTCCAAAAAGCAGAGTAAAGCAAATGATGAGCGTATCGAGAAGCTGGTACAGGCAAGAAGAGGTTTGGGGCGCATCACGATGGGCACTTTGAAAAATATCAATTCCACCATAGGAACACCAAAAGGATATGGTCCACTGGCAGCGGATTTTCAGGATAGGATGTCTGAAATATGGGCCAGCAAGATGGTTTATGAGAAGCAGGAGGCCTACATCCGTCTGCTTTTCAGTCTGGCCTGTAGATGGAAGGAAAACTTCGCCCAGTTCAAGAAAGAGAAGAATCTTCTGGACTACAATGATATGGAGAAATACATGAGGCTTTTATTGAAGGATGAATCCGTGGCCCGTGAGATTTCCCTGTCTTACAGATATCTCTTTGTGGATGAGTTCCAGGACTCTTCCCCTATACAGGTGAAGATATTTGATGCATTGAGTGATCTCATGGAGCATTCATTCTGGGTGGGGGATTACAAACAGGCCATTTACGGATTCCGAGGCTCAGACATAGCTTTGACCAAGGCTGTGGTTGACCGCATCAGCCTGAAAGAGGACGGGTGTGATACTGATACGCTTGACACTTCATGGCGCTCGCTTCCGGATATCGTGCAGGTAAATAACGCTATCTTCAAGAAGACATTTGCCCATGTGCTGGATGAAAAGAACATTACCCTCAAGACACATCGTGAGAACAGTAATGGGACTGATTCCTTGAGATTTTTTCTCAACAGTGATGATGCAGGTGTGGCAGAGCATGTATTGAAATTGCTTTCCCAGCAGGTTAATCCTCATGACATAGCAGTACTGGCACGAACCAATTCCACACTCAAGGATGTGTCTGAGAAACTGAAGGAATACGGCATTCCTTCCAGTAGGGAGGATTTCCCGATTATCAAGACCAGGGCATACACCCTTGCTTCATCTCTTCTGCGTATTGTGGAAAGCAGCAATGATGCATTGGCCAAGGCCACGGTAGCCTATCTCACAGAACAGGATTACAATACCAGGAAGATTATCGAGGAAAAGATTCTTCTTTCCTGTGATTATATTTATGACACAATTAGTATTAAAGAAATTTGGAAAATCATTCGTCTTTTAAATGACAAAATCGTATCTTTACATTTGCAATAAATGGTTTCTATTTAGAATTCATTTTACTGAACTTTTAAATAATTATAAGGAATGAATAAAACAGCTTTTATTACTGGTGCCAACAAAGGTATTGGCTTTGGAATCAGTAAATATCTTGGCCAGTCTGGCTGGGACATTATTATCGGAGCTCGCAATGAAGCAAGAGCTTTGGATGCAATGAGCAAATTACAGGACGCTGGATGTACTGTTCTGGGATGGGTGGAAATAGAACTGAGTAACCAGACTAGTATCAGCAAGGCAGCAAAGGAAATCAATGAGAAATATCCTTCGCTCAATCTCCTGGTAAATAATGCAGGTATTCCGGGAGATATGTCAAAGACAAGTTGGGATACTGATATGAAGGATATCAAAGAAACTACTGATGTAAATTACTTTGGGACATTAGCCATCACCCAGGCGCTCCTTCCGCTCATCAAGCAAAACGAAGGTAGAATTGTGAATGTGACAGTACCAAGCGAAATCAGTCCTTATTGGCATCCACTGGCTTACGTAGCAAGCAAAGCAGCCCAGAATGCTATGATGGGTGTGATGGCAATGGAGTTTAAGCAGAATAACATTCCTGTGGAGATTTTCAGCGTACATCCTGGTCCTACCACTACAGATTTGAATGGCAATATGGACTTGCCGGGGTTTCATACGACTGACAAGGTGGGCGAGAAATTTGCCAAACTCATCAATGATGGTAAGTCTCATAATGGCGAGTTTATTGAATTATATCCTATTGTAAAAGAAGATTAGAGACTTTGCAATAGGAAAAAGTAAGTATTGTTTTATCTTAATGCTATTGTCAATATGCTTGGAATTAGATCATACAAAGAATTGCACTATTGGGAATCATTGTGGCCCAATAGAAATCCTGGTAAACATAACTGGTATATTATTCTTTTGAGCAATTTAAACTATCAAACTCCGGCAATGCGATTGGTTTTTAATAACTATGAATATCTGCATTATAGGACTAAGAATATCCGTTATTTCATTCCAGGTCTTTTGAATGAAGAAGAAGGTATATATCCTTTGAGAAGTAGAGTTACTACAAAGCCTGTTGCCTTCTCTGAAAAATTTTATGTAGAGGGATTTATAGAGACTGTGGAGTGGTTAGAAAATAATAATCCAGCTTACAAATACAATGAAGGCATAGATATGATTCTGCTTCCATATACACGTCAGGAAGATTCTGCTACTGATAAGGAAGAGTATGACTTCAAACACATGCTGTGGTATTGTCTGGATGACATCATGAATCAAGGAATCAATCTGATTTCATTCATGAAAAAGCGATGGATGTTGTTAGTGAAGACATGTCCTATGAGGAAACAAAAGCTCATTTGAATATTGCAGTTTCTTCTGGGCTTTTAGAGGCACCCAAAATCAAGGTATCAATCGTTAAAATGCCGGAACAATGGAAACTTCCTGAGGGAATGAGAACCAAGGAACTTTGGGCTATCAAGATTAATGTAAACGGGGAGTCTTTCAACATCAAGGTTGGTTCAAAAGACCAAAGAATGGTGTATGTACACTCATCTGACAGAAACTCGGTGAACATATGTACCTTCATGAATTTTTCAGGAACAGTAGAGGTAGATATTGTAAATTTACCAAGAAAGGTTCCGAAGGATGGCTAAGGGATGTCTACAATCTGCTTTTCAATCATCCTGCAAGAGATTTTAGTGAATGGATGAGAAAAGTAGAAGATATAGAAAACAGGGGACGCAGCATCAACCAGGGAAAATCGCAGATTAATGCCTATATCAAGGACAGACTTAAAGCGTTTGAGTTGGATGTATCAGAAATGCCAATCATAGACAAAATGGAGGATGAACATCAAGATTCTTACTACACCACTTACCTTCAGCTTGAAGATATAGAGATACCGGAAGATTTTTTGTCCATTCCTTTATCAGTAAGATGATGCAGAAGCAATGGACAACATGGGTGTGTGCTATGCACAGGGCATCGGTGTCGTGGAGAATCTTGCCACTGCATTTGATGGTACATGAAAGCCGCTACACTGGGCGATATTTATGCCTGTTACAATGTGGCAGAATGCTATTATCTAGGTGACGGGGTAGAACAGGACTACGAAAAAGCACTTCATTGGTATCTTATAGCTGCAGAAAAAGGAGATGTACAGTCACAGGTAAATGCTGCCAATGCCTATTATCTTGGGCAGGGAACCACAGAAAATCATGCCAAGGCTCATGAGTGGTGGCTCAAGGCTGCCCAGCGAGGACACTTGCAAAGTCAGAAAAATGTGGGTGCCAATTATTGGAATGGAGATGGAGTGGAGAAAGACGACAGCTGGGCTGCTTTCTGGTACGAAATGGCAGGACAGCAAGGAGATGCACAGGCACAATTCTCCATAGGCTGGTTCTATATGACTGGTACTGGGGTCAAACAGGACAAGCGCATGGGACTGAAATGGATTCATAGGGCCACTGCTCAGGGATTCGAATATGCCAAGCAATGGTGCAGGGACAATGGTTACAGTATATATTAAAGGAAGAATGAAAATGAAGACAGATTTAATGTTGATAGGGGAACGGCATCACCTCATTCATAACATAACCAATTATGTGGCTATGAATTTTGTGGCCAATAGTCTTTTAGCAATCGGTGCTTCACCCATCATGGCTCGTGCAGAAGAAGAAGTGGGAGAAATCAGCGCTAAATGCCAGGCTCTGGCACTTAACTTAGGTATAGTGGAAAGCAGTACTGCTCGCTCTATGCAGATTGCTGGGAAAGCTGCCCATGAGAATGGGGTTCCGATAGTTTTTGACGTAGTGGGAGTGGGAGTTACTCAGTTCCGTATGAAGATTGCTTCTGATATTATCAATAGCTCCCATCCAAATGTCATCAAAGGAAATGCAAGTGAAATACAGGCGTTATACTCCCACCAAATTGCCATGAATGGGGTGGACAGCAGCATTGAGCCACAGGAAATAGAGATGAAAGCTATCAAACTGGCACAAGAATTTTCTTCGGTCATCGTTGTTACAGGACCTACAGACTTAGTTACAGATGGCCACCGTGTGGCTCATATAAAGGAAGGTCATCAGCTCATGTCTAAGGTTACTGCAATGGGATGTACTGCCACAGGTTTCTGCGCAGATAGGCTGCACAGAAATATCGTAATTTTGTGAGCAAATTTAATTTTTCCTAAATTCCGCAGCATTTTAGTTTAACTTATTTTATAAGTACCTGAGCAACAA
>ERZ772831.2584-NODE-2584-length-14624-cov-12.410941_pt1 | contig 14624 bp, 8 predicted proteins | sample MGYA00580858_ERZ772831 | MGnify/ENA primary metagenome ERZ772831 (study PRJEB29015, sample SAMEA2737694) | human gut metagenome | biome: human gut; feature: human-associated habitat; material: faeces | place: China | collected 2012 ... | reverse complement strand
AGTACCTGCAAGCATCTGGTTCTTATTGTGAAGATAATTCCCGAACCTGCAAACAGTATAAGCACCGGTATGCCCCATACTATGTTTTCGTTTATCCACTCTAATATTTCCATACTGACTTGTTCCTTTTCATCAAGCACAGACGTGGGTGCCTGTACGTTTTATATATTGATTGTATTCCCGAATGTCGCCGAATATGACGGGAAAACTTCACATCACGATATAATCTCGGCATTTCAGGGTAATTTCCGATTAAAAATAGTATATAAAAAAAGTAAAATCTGATAAAATTTTGAATAGTTACTGCTTGTTAATAATTAAAAGCAAAAGTATACAAGTCGAAAAATAACCCCTCCGGTTTTCCCGGAGGGGCGTAAAAACCTATTCTATTCCGACTATTCAAAATTTTTGGGCTTTTAGATTATTTCGTGCGGATTATTCGCCGCAGTATTCCTTCTTGTAGTATTCAACAAGGCCTACGAGATCCTCGTAACGCTTCTTGGAGTTAGCAACCGCCTTATCGAACAGTACGTTAGCTCTTTCGGGGTTAGCACGCATAAGAGAGTTGTAACGAACTTCTCTCATCATGAATTCCTTGTAATCGCCTGTAGGAGCCTTGCTGTCGAGTGTGAACGGATTTGTTCCTGCAGGAGCAGCGGGGTTGAATCTGAACAGATGCCAGTAACCTGCCTGTACAGCTTCCTTTTCTACCTTCTGAGCGATTGTAAGACCGCCCTTGATACCGTGGTTGATACAAGGAGCATAAGCGATAACCAGTGAAGGACCGTCATATGCTTCAGCTTCTGCGATTGCCTTTAAGCACTGGTTCATATCTGCACCCATTGAAATCTGAGCAACATATACATAACCGTACTTCATAGCGATACCGGAGAGATCCTTCTTCTTAACGTCCTTACCGCCAGCTGCGAACTGTGCAACTGCACCGATGTTTGTAGCCTTTGAAGCCTGTCCGCCTGTGTTGGAGTAAACTTCTGTATCGAATACGAATACATTTACATTCTTGCCTGATGCGAGAACGTGGTCAACACCGCCGTAACCGATGTCATATGCCCAGCCGTCGCCGCCGAATATCCAGTTGGACTTCTTAGCGAGGTAGTTCTTAGCCTTGAGAACTGCATTCTTTTCAGCGCAGTCGCAATCAAGAGCTTCAAGAGCAGCAACGAGATCCTTTGTAGCAGCAGCGTTTGCCTTACCGTCGTTAGCTGTTTCGAAGTATGTGTCGATCTTAGCCTTAACGTCAGCGTTTTCAGTTTTTTCAGCAATTGCCTTTAACTGACCCTGTGCTCTGTGTCTTAATGTATCCTGAGCGATGAACATACCGAGACCGTACTCAGCATTATCTTCGAACAGTGAGTTGCCCCAAGCGGGACCCTTGCCTTCCTTATTTACTGTATAAGGAGTTGAGGGAGCAGAGCCACCCCAGATTGATGAACAGCCTGTAGCGTTGGCAATGTACATTCTGTCGCCGAAGAGCTGTGTGATGAGCTTAGCGTAAGGAGTTTCACCACAGCCTGCGCAAGCGCCTGAGAATTCGAGCAGGGGCTGCTTGAACTGTGAACCCTTAACTGTTGTTTCCTTGAACTTCTCGTGAACCTCGGGCTTGTCGGCTACTTCCTTAACAGCGTAGTCGAACATGGGCTGTTCGTTCATCTGAGAATCAAGTGACTTCATAACGAGTGCCTTGTTCTTAGAGGGGCAAACCTGTGCGCAAACGCCGCAGCCTGTGCAGTCGAGAACAGAAGTTACCATAGCGAACTTCATGCCGGGAAGACCCATAGCGTCCTTCATCTTTGCACCTGCAGGAGCCTTAGCAGCTTCTTCTTCGGAAAGAATTACGGGACGGATAACTGCGTGAGGACAAACGAATGAACACTGGTTACATTCGATACAGTTCTCGGGAATCCACTCGGGAACGTCTACTGCGATACCACGCTTCTCATAAGCTGCAGAGCCCTGGGGGAATGTACCGTCAGCCATGCCTACGAATGTAGATACGGGGAGCTTGTCGCCTCTCTGAGCGTTAACGGGGATAAGGATATTGTTAACGAAATCAACGAGATCCTTTCTGTCACCTGTAGCTGTGTGAACGGGAAGTGTACCCTCAGCGTCAGCCCAAGATGCAGGAACGTCAACCTTGATAACCTCGCCTGCGCCCTTTTCGATTGCGGCGTAGTTCATTTTAACAATGTCGTCACCCTTCTTAGCAAATGACTTGTAAGCAGCCTTCTTCATATATTCGATAGCATCTTCAGCAGGGATGATGTTAGCGATTGAGAAGAATGCAGACTGTAATACAGTATTTGTCTTGTTGCCAAGACCGATATCCTTAGCTACCTTGATAGCGTTGATGATGTAGAAGTTGATGTTGTTCTTAGCAATGTATGCCTTAACGGGAGCGGGGAGCTTCTCGTCAAGCTCGTCAACTGTCCACTGGCAGTTGAGCAGGAATGAACCGCCGGGTACAACGTCCTCAACCATATCGTACTTGTCGATGTATGAGGGGTTGTGGCAAGCTACGAAGTTAGCCTTGTTTACAAAGTAAGTTGACTTGATAGGCGACTTACCGAAACGAAGGTGAGAAATCGTAACACCGCCCGACTTCTTTGAGTCGTATGCGAAGTATGCCTGAGCATACATATCTGTGTGGTCACCGATGATCTTGATAGAGTTCTTGTTAGCACCGACAGTACCGTCTGAACCAAGACCCCAGAACTTACAGCAGGTTGTGCCTTCGGGAGTTGTGTTGGGGTTCTCACCGATGGGCAGTGAAAGGCCTGTAACGTCATCCTCGATACCGATTGTGAACCTGGGCTTTTCTGTGTTGTTGTATACTGCAATGATCTGAGCGGGGTTAGTATCCTTAGAACCAAGACCGTAACGACCTGTGAATACGGGTACATCCTGGAACTTGCCAGCCTGCTTGAGAGCTGCAACAACGTCGAGGTATAAGGGTTCGCCGAGTGCGCCGGGTTCCTTTGTTCTGTCAAGAACTGTAATCTTCTTAACAGTTTCGGGAATAGCAGATACGAAAGCGTCAACGCTGAAGGGTCTGTAAAGTCTAACCTTAACAAGACCAACCTTCTTGCCCTGAGCTAACATATAGTCGATTGTTTCTTCGATAGTATCGCAAACAGAGCCCATAGCAATGATTATCTGCTCAGCATCGGGAGCACCGTAGTAGTTGAACAGCTTGTAATCTGTACCGATCTCAGCATTTACCTTGTCCATGTACTTCTGTACGATAGCGGGTGTAGCTTCATAGTACTTGTTGCTTGCTTCTCTTGCCTGGAAGAAGATGTCGGGGTTCTGAGCTGTGCCGTGCAGAACGGGCTTCTCAGGATTGAGAGCTCTGTTTCTGAAAGCGTCTACAGCTTCGTGGTCGAGCATCTTGTCGAGTGTTTCATAGTCCCATACTTCAATCTTCTGGATTTCGTGTGATGTTCTGAAACCGTCGAAGAAGTGAAGGAAAGGAACTCTTGCCTCGTATGTTGAAAGGTGAGCTACAGCACCGAGATCCATAACTTCCTGAGGGTTAGTGGAGCAGAGCATAGCATAGCCTGTCTGACGGCAAGCGTAGATATCGCTGTGATCACCGAAAATAGAAAGTGCGTGTGTTGCAAGAGCACGAGCGGAAACATGAATAACGCTGGGCAGTAATTCACCTGCAATTTTATACATATTGGGGATCATGAGCAGTAAGCCCTGTGATGCTGTGTAAGTTGTAGTACATGCACCTGCTGCGAGAGAGCCGTGAACTGCGCCTGCTGCGCCGGCTTCTGACTGCATTTCTACTACCTTTACTTCCTGTCCGAAAATGTTCTTTCTTCCGGCTGTTGACCAGGAATCTGTTACTTCAGCCATTACTGAAGATGGTGTAATGGGGTAAATCGCTGCAACGTCAGTAAACGCATAAGACACATGACCTGCGGCGTTGTTACCGTCCATAGTAAGTTTTTGTCTTCCCATGGGAATCGTCCTCCTTTGTTTTTGCATACGGTCATACCAAGACGTATGCTTTCAACTTAGTATTATATCATAATCGTTCCGGAATGTAAACCTCTAAAAGTGAAAATTTTCAGAATTTTTTAGTTTCCTGTACAATTTTTTGAGTCAGCTTAAGCTAACCCGATATAACTGTCTTGAAAGAATGTTTTCCGCCGGCAACGCAAAATATGCTCTGTATAAGATGTGACAGGCGTATTTCCGCTATCTGTGCGGTGAAGGCGGCTGTGCCGCTGTGAGCGGATATCTGCTGTTTCGATAATCTTTGTGAAAAGTAAGAAAAAATTTCCCGCTCCTCCTTGAAATAATCGCCGTTTAATGATACAATATTATATATAAACTTACTATGAAATTCGCTGCAACAGCAGTTATAGGAACGGAGCAGAAAAATTGATCCAGTATTTAAAGGATATCTGGGAGAATATACAGAGTGTTTTTGCAACAATGGGACTTGTTGATTATCTTGATATTCTCCTTCTTGCCTATCTCATATATAAAGGCATTAAAATCATCAAGGAAACACGGGCGGAGCAGCTTATCAAAGGTATAATTCTGCTTGCTATACTTTTCTTTGTCGTAAACCAGTTTCAGTTGAAGGCGATGAAGGTTATAATAGAAACCTTCCTCAATGTCGGAATTATCGCTATTCTTATTGTATTCCAGCCTGAGCTTCGCCGTGTGCTTGAAAAAATGGGACGAACCACAAAGGTGAAAAAGCTGGCTCTTAATTTTGAAAGTAAGACGGATGCGGCGACCGCCGACATACATAACTGTATAGAGGCTGTCTGTACGGCTTGCGAACAGCTTTCGCAGACCGCTACGGGCGCACTTATCGTATTCGAGCGTGAAACAAAGCTCGGTGAGCAGATAGACACCGGTACGATAATCAACGCAACGCCAAGCCCTGAGCTTTTCGGTAATATATTTTTCCCGAACACACCGCTGCACGACGGTGCGGTGATAATCCGTGACAGCAAGGTATATGCCGCAGGATGCTTCCTGCCTAAGCCACAGAAGGAAGAACTGATTTCAAAGGCTCTCGGCTCACGTCACAGAGCGGCTATCGGTATGAGCGAGGTTTCGGATGCGGTGATAGTTGTTGTTTCAGAAGAAACCGGTACTATATCTATAGCCGAAAACGGAAGTCTTACACGCTTTTACAATAAGGATACACTGCGAAAGCTGCTTACGGCAAAGCTGATTCCCGAAAAGCCCGAAGCAAAGAAGATGAAGGGTAAGGCTTTAAAAAAGCATAAGAAAAACGCACCCGATGCGAAAAAAGAACAGGGGGCGGATAAATAATGAATGAATGGATAAAGAGCTTTTTACAGAATTTTGTAAAGAATCTTAAGAATATTATATTTGCGCTGATTATTGCAATCATTGTATGGTTTGCAATCTCAATGCAGATATTCCCCGATGTCACAACTCACGTCAGCGATATTCCGGTTGAAGTCAAGGCTACGGAATATATGACGGAAAATGCGCTTTCCGTAACGAACAGTTACGTTGATAAGATAACCGTACAGGTAACAGGCAAAAGATATGAGGTAGGAAACCTTACTGCAAGCGATTTTACAGCCAGTGCGGATCTGTCGGCTATCACGGCACCGGGTGAATATAAGGTAAAGGTTAACGTAACACCGGTAAAGGAAAACAGCTGTACGGTTGACGATGAGGGTCTGAGCGTTAAACTCAAGGTCGAAAAGACGGTATCAAAAACGTTCAGTATTTCCGACGGCAGTATGAAGGCTGTAGCTGAAGGCATTACCGCTACGGCGGGTATGAAGATAGACAGCGTTACCGCTGAGCCTTCGACTATAACACTTACGGGCGACAGCACCGCAATAGACACAGTGAAATCGGTCGAGATACGTTCTGTATTTGCAGGCGAAACCTCAGAGTCGGTTTCTTCAAAAGGTCAGATCGTTTTGCTTGGCAGTAACGGAGATATAATCGAAAATCCCGATATAAAATACGACAACGAGAGCTACACCGTGAATATAACGCTGTATAAGCAGAAAACGCTGCCTCTTACGGTACAGTTTACGAATGTTCCGTCAAACTTTGATTTAAGCAGTCTTAAGTACAGCATCTATCCGGAATCGCTCACTGTTTCTTCACCCGACGATTCGCTTGATTCACAGGAGAAGTTCGAGATAGGAACGATAGATCTCAGTCAGCTTACGACCAAGTATTTACAGAAGCTGACGCTTCCGATAGCTTTACCCGAAGGATATAAGAATATCAGCGGAAACACATCCGCTATGGTTTCGTTTGAGGATGCGGAGAATTACACGTTCCTCAGCTATACTGTCCAGAAGGACAATATCCGTATTATAAATGCACCGGACAATTTTGATGTCAATGTTCTTACAAACGAACTCAGCGTCAATGTTACGGGTCCGGCAGATGAAATAGCGGCGCTTGCGTCAAAGGATATTTATGCGACGGTTGACCTTATGGGAACTACTCTCACAGCAGGGCTTAAAGATGTGACTGCGGAATTCACGTTGCGTGGAACCAAGGTCAGAAGCTGGGTGACAGGAGAATACAAGGTATCTATACAGGTAACCGAGAGGGCAGAGGATACTGCGGATTAAAATCGGAACGGAGATGTTTTCTTGAATATTTCATTGCTTTCACAGGCGGTCGGTACGTCTACCGATCCGCTTGAGAATGCGCAGGAGCAGATAAAAGAAGCTGAAACGTTTTTCAATCAAATGATAAACGCTTTTGTAGGATATCTGCCTACGCTGATTGCGGCGGCGATAATACTGATAGTAGGAATAGTTATTTCCAAGCTCGTGCTGAAAATGATGAGCAGGGGTATGAAACACGATGTTATCGACAAAACTGTTTCACGCTTTATTTATTCATTGGTCAGAATACTGCTTTATGCGCTGCTCGCTACTATTGTTCTCGCCGTTCTCGGCGTTCCGATGACTTCTATAATAGCTGTGATAGGTACGGCAGGCGTTGCCATCGGACTTGCACTTCAGGACAGCCTTTCAAATATAGCGGGCGGATTCAGCATAATGCTCACAAAGCCGTTCAAAATAGGAGATTACATCAAAGTCGATGATGTCGAGGGTACGGTTGAAGCGATCAATATGTGGTACACCGAGCTTCATTCATACGATAATAAAGCCATCTTCTATCCCAACGGGCAGATAACATCAAAGAAGGTCACCAACTATACAACGCTTGGAATAAGGCGTGTGGATATGGTATATACGATTTCTTACAACACCGATTTCAGAAAGGCGATGGAAGTCCTCAAAAGCATCACAGACGCTCACGAGCTTATACTTAAAGAGCCTGAGCCGAAAATAAGGATAACCGAGCTTGCCGAGAGCGCTGTAAGAATAACCTGTTATCCGTGGGTAAAGGCTGAGGACTACTGGACGGTATACTTTGACCTTAACGAAGCGGTCAAGGAGCAGTTTGACCGGAACGGTATCGAGATACCATATAATCAGCTTGATGTGCATCTGAAAAAAGACAATCAGGATGCCGCTATGAAAAAATAAAGCAGGCAATAATGCTTTCGCAGAGCTGTCGCAGGCTCTGCGAATTGTTATATCGGACGATATACGGTAAGGGAAATTGATTTGCGAATGAGAAAAGGAGTTTTTTGTGGATAAGATACATCTGAAATCACCGTCAAACTGGATAAACGATCCCAACGGATTTATATATTATAAAGGTAAGTACCATTTGTTCTATCAGCATTTTCCCTATGCGCCGATGTGGGGCAGAATGCACTGGGGACACGCTGTAAGTGACGATCTTGTTACATGGGAGCATAAGGGGATAGCTCTTTATCCTACCAAGAAAAATGACAGGAGCGGATGCTTCTCGGGCAGTGCGGTCGAGCATGACGGGAAAATGCACATTTTTTATACCGGCATAAATTATCGTGAGGAAGATCCCGAAAATATCAACTGCGCACTGAATTACGGCTTTATAGCGTCACAGATGAAGATTGTTTCGCAAGACGGATATACCTTTGATAATTTCAATGCGAAAACTACGATAATCCAACCTTTGCGTGACAGTGCCTCAGGCTCGGAATCCGACACCAGAGATCCTAAGGTATGGCGTGGCAGTGATGCGTGGTATATGATAGTAGGAAGCACCTATGACAACAACGGAAGATTCCTGTTTTTCAAAAGCGAAGATCTCGAAAACTGGGAATATGTGAATTATTGCGAAAAAAGAGGATTCGGCTGTATCTGGGAATGCCCGGATTATTTTGAAGTCAACGGTAAAGGCGTAGTAATCTTTTCGCCCATCGGAATACTTGATGATAATATGATGTATGATTCTGCGGCGATATGCTGTTTTGCGGATTTTGACGAAAAAAGCTGTAAAATGACTATGAGCGATGAATACAGTATGTTTGATTACGGCATAGACCTGTATGCGCCACAGAGCAATACGGACGAAAACGGCAGACGTGTAGTTATTGCGTGGGCGAGAATGCCCGAAGCGGTAGGAGATAATGAGAATAAACACATAGGTATGATGTGTATACCTCGTGTGGTTGACATAAGAAATAATCACATATATTTTTCACCTCACCCGAACATAAGAAAAGCCTTTTCAAAAAAGAGCGGCAAGCCTTCGCATAAATCGGGATATATGCTGAAAACAGCGATAAACAACGGGGAAAGCATAAATATCGGCGGTTATATCATACGCCGTGAAGATGATATTATCATAACTGATCGTACAGCGGTTTTTATAAATGATAAAAATTACAGGCTTATTGCAAAAACTCCTGTTGTGAAAGAGGGGAACAGGCTCGAAATCTATGTCGACAGCAATCTGATAGAAATATATATCAATGACGGGGAATATGTGCTGAGCAGTGTGGTTTACGGATTGTCGGATATAATTGAAGGCGGAGAATACGAGATTTTCGTAACGGAATAAATATCTGAAAGGGAATATATCATGGAAGAAAAGAACACAAATGTTTCGCAAACTAAAGAAAATCCGGAGCAGAACAGCCCTGAAATATCGGCTGAGAGTGAAAGCACGACCGAAGCGGCAAAAGACGGCGTTAAGACGGCAGTGCCTAAATGGCTTATCGTAATTATAGCGGCTATGGCGGCGGTGATAATAGGGCTTTCGGTAACGCTCGCAGTGATTCTCGCAGGAGGGAAAACCGTTGATGAATCGTCATCATCGCAGAGCGGCACATCCGCAGATAACAGCGAAAGCTCATCATTACCACAAAGCACGCAGAGCGATACTTCGACAGACAGCTCGCAGGGCGCTGTAACGGAAGACGGCATCATCCTGCAATATTCCGTAGATAATTCGTGGGGCGACGACGGCAATATGAATTACGGAGTTCAGTTTGGTATCACCAACCATACAAACAGCGGAATTTCGGGCTGGGAGCTGGTCGTTGAAATAGACGGTCTTAAAGGCTGTGAGGGCTGGAACGGCACATACAGCCAAAACGGAAATACGGTAACTGTGACAAACGCTGAATATAACGGGGATATTCAGCCAGGCTCCACTGTGGTTATCGGCTGTAATCTGAATACGGACAAAGAACTGAAAATAAACAGGGCAGAGCTTAACAAAACGCAGTGCGTTGTTAAAGCGGGAAATGTAAATCAGAATAATCAGAATAATCAGAATACAAACGGTAATAGCACTTCCGAAGCAGATGTTGACGCACTGCTTGAAAGGAGCAAGGACGGCGAACAGGGTGACGACTGGCTTCATACGGACGGAAACAAAATCCTTGATAAAGACGGTAAGCAGGTGTGGCTTACAGGTGTGAACTGGTTTGGATATAATACCGGCACGAATACATTCGACGGCTTATGGAACAGTGAGCTTAAGTCGTCCGTAAAGGCTATTGCCGATCACGGATTCAACCTTATCCGTGTGCCGATGTCGGCTGAGCTTATAAATTCGTGGGCGGCGGGAGAATATCCCAAGGCAAACTACAACAATGCCTACAACACAGAGCTTAACAGTATGAACAGCCTTCAGATATTCGATTATTTTCTGAAGCTGGCGGAAGCAAACGGCGTTAAGGTTATGCCGGACATTCATTCCGCAGAAACCAATGCCTCAGGGCATACGGTGAATCTCTGGTATACCGACAAGGTAAGTGCAGAGGATTATTACAAGGCGCTTGAGTGGATGGCGGATCGTTATAAGGATAATGATACGATAATAGCGTACGATCTCAAGAACGAGCCGCACGGCAAGCCCTATGAAGCGGATAAAGCGGCGATATGGAACGATTCCGATTCGGCTAACAACTGGAAATATGTTGCCGAAACTGCCGCATCAAGAATACTTGCCAAGAATCCGAATGTGCTTATAATGGTAGAGGGTACTGAGATATATCCGACAGATATTAAGAGCAACAAGGATTTCAGCTCGACAAATGACGATGATTACTATTTCAACTGGTGGGGCGGTAATCTCAGGGGCGTAAAGGATTTTCCTGTCAATCTCGGAAAATATCAGAACAAGCTGGTGTATTCTCCACACGACTATGGTCCTACGGTTTATCAGCAGCCGTGGTTTGAGGGTGACTATGATTTTGACAGCCTTATGCGTGACTGCTGGCAGGACAACTGGTTCTTCATCTACAAGAACAATACCGCACCGCTTCTTATAGGAGAATGGGGCGGATTTATGAAGGAGCCTAATCTTAAATGGATGACCTGTATGCGCCGTCTGATAAGCGAGAACCATCTTAACCACACGTTCTGGTGCTACAATGCCAATTCGGGCGATACGGGCGGACTTGTGCTTGATGATTTTTCAACGTGGGACGAAGAAAAGTACGCATTTGTAAAGGAGGTCCTGTGGCAGGAAAACGGCAAGTTCGTAGGTCTTGACCATAAGATCGCACTCGGTGAAAACGGTATCACGCTGAAGGATGCCAAGGGGCTTTAGAGCCTGATAAGCGATGAAATTTAAATGCCATAACATCATATCCATCCTCGCTAAAAGGGCAGGGATGGATATGATGTGAGGCAAATAATAAAATATGTATCTGCTTTACGGGATGTTTATTGTCACAAAATGGCGGCAATTTTAAGCTGTAAAAGAAAATCGAAAAATTTTCAAAAAAGTCTTGACATTTCATTTTTATTATGTTATAATATACAAGCGTCAATGAGATGAGTGCTTTTAAAGCAGTTAATGAATATGCGGGTGTAGTTCAATGGCTAGAATCCCAGCCTTCCAAGCTGGTTGTGTGGGTTCGATTCCCATCACCCGCTCCATAGTTTTCACGAAAGTGAAAACTTATTTATTTTGATAAATATGAAAATGCAGACCATGCGCCACTAGCTCAGCTGGATAGAGCAACCGCCTTCTAAGCGGTAGGTCACAGGTTCGAATCCTGTGTGGCGTGCCATTTATGGTGGGTGTAGCGTAGCTGGTTAACGCGTCGGATTGTGGTCCCGAAGATCGTGGGTTCGAGTCCCATCTCCCACCCCATATTTATTAAGAACGAATGCCGCCTGCGCTGGCTTATAGTGCCGGCGGCATTCGTTTATACTGGGATATAGCCAAGCGGTAAGGCAACGGACTTTGACTCCGTCACTCGTGGGTTCAAATCCCGCTATCCCAGCCAAATAGCGTTTAAACCGCATAACAATGCGGTTTATTTTTTTACTGACCGAAATGTGACCGTTTTATTTCAAAAAAATTCTGTCAAGTATATTTACAGCACGTTCTTCTTCTCTCGGATATCCGAAGATGTAAAGGCACTTGAAAAGATTGAAAATCTGTGGAGAGACGCCTTGACAGCGGCGGTTGATAATCATGCTGAGATGACCGGCGTAAAAGAAAACACCGATACGGAGAGTAGCGGTGGGGTGAAATATTCAAAAGCAGAAAAAAACGCTTTGACAAAAGAAGAATACAAGCGTGCAACAGCTGCATTTATGAACGGCGATACAAGTGCAATAATTGAAGATTGTGCTATTCGTGTAACGAATAAAAACGATGTGTACAAAATTAAGATTGTATGTTATAATTTATTTGACAATGGATTTGACTTTCAAATAACAGAAGTTTATCAGATAGAAAATTACGATTATAATATTCATAGCGAAAACGAAGATCCAGCGGTTATAATTGCGAAAGGAGTAAGAGATGGATACACGCAAAGAGAAATCGAGGCTTTATTACAAAACAATAAATTTGATGATGGACAGATATTCAAAAGATTCAGTCCTCAAAGCGGCAGATATTATAGGCTCAAAAAATCTACTGGACGAGGTGAACGTGTTAGTGGAGGAAAATCTTCCGGAAGTGGACTTTCTGAAGAAACTGAACAATCTGAAACAGAAAGCAAATTAAAATTTTCCCTTTCTGAATCTGTCGAGGAAAAGAACGACCTTATAGCTGTGCATAATATCTATGCGAACAAGATAAGTAAATCGTTAAAGCTTGGTGGTTTCCCAATGCCCTCAATAGCAGTCACAAAAGCTGATATGGGACACGAAAATTACGGCGAAATATCGCTTGTATTCGATAAATCCACCATTGACCCGAAAACCGATAAAAGGAATAAAATCTACGGTGGGGATGCAAGCCTTATTGATAACCCAACAATCATAAATCAAAATCAAAATTGAAGCAGTTGACAAGAGGGATTTATTATGCTATAATATTTAAGCTGTATTCAGATAATAGCAGTATCGAGGTGTAGCGCAGGTAGTAGCGCGCCTGCTTTGGGCAAAAAACGTGAGCGCTGCCGGTGGCAGAAAAAGCGAGTGTTTTTAGGCGCAGCGGTCGGAATGTCTAGGCTCACTATTGAGCCGAAGAGATTACGGGAACCGCAAGAGGGCGGACAAAGCAGGGAAGAAAACAGAGATATAAGAAAAAAGTTGATATAAAAATATCGAGGTGTAGCGCAGGTGGTAGCGCGCCTGCTTTGGGAGCATAGACGGCATTTCTGACGTTTATCGGTGCCAACCGCCGAAAACCCTTCAACCGTGCGATTTCGGGCGGTATGGAAAACAAAAAATAACGGTCAAAACCGTGCCTGACCACAGATTTGACCACCTACACGACCACAATTAAATAGTTATCGGGGTATAGCGCAGTTGGTAGCGCGCGACATTTGGGATGTTGAGGCCGGGAGTTCGAGTCTCCCTACTCCGACCAAAAATCCCCTAATCTACTTAAAAAGTGGGTTAGGGGATTTAACTTAATCATTGGTAAATATGGAGGCATATATGAAAAAAGCATGGTGGATAATATTTATAATAGCAATAGTATTTGTTATTTTGTTAATGCCATGGATTGTAGATAAAATATTCTATACAACACCTCCTTCGAAGTTCTTTTATACACATTATGATGTTTCGGATATATTGTCATATTATGCAAGCGTTTTAAGTTTATTGGGAACTGCGATTCTTGGAATCTTGACATTGCGTCAAAACAAAATTGCCCAAGAAAAATCTGAAGAGGTAAACCGCTTGCAATTGGAATTACAACGAAAAAGTATGGCCATGGCTGAAGCACAATATGAAAAAAACAAAGAAGATAAGTCAACGCCTCCTAAGTTTGAAATCGCCTTAAAAAGTTATAACGGTGCATATTGTAATATGCGCCTTGAAATAAAAAACGTATCTTCCGCTATTTCTTCGGCAATTACACCGATAGCTCTTGTGGCTACTAATTCTGACAACCAACGGCTCGCTGTAGCAAAGGAACTAAAAATTAACACTCGGTCGTTATCGTCTACCCAAGCTGCAACGATTGAAACTGTATTTCCAGAATTAGTTTCGAGAGAAGGAACCGGATATGGCACAAAAATACAATATTTGAACGATATAAAGTTATCGTTTGATTTTTCTTGCGAAGATGAATTGAGCAAAGTGTACTATTTCCGTGCTACGGCTTCTATTTCAACAACCAAAGAATTTTACAAGAACATTTGGGAAATTGAACGAGTTGGCTAATCGATTTTCTTTGTCAACTGCATCTCAAATTTTGACAGGGTGACTTTTTCAGTCACCCTGTCATTTTGTCTTTTTCCGCCTTGATTTGCGCCTTGACCTCTGCAATCATTTCCGCCAGCTTTTCTTCACATTCTTCTCTTGTTTTCGCGTAGATATTATGGCTTTCACATTTGCCGTAGGTGTTGGTCGGCGTATACCGCCCCTCGTATAGATGGTCGTTTATCATCGTAACACAACCCGTCCCAGGCTTTCGTATTTTGGGCTTGTACGGCGTGAATTCGATCGGGGCGGTATCTTTCCTTGCCGACGGCTCAGCCGTAGGCATTCTAGCGTCTGTGCCGCTGATTTTGCGGTCAATATGCACCGCCGCCTGCCTTTGCATGGTATCGGTGATATGGCTGTAAATATCCAGCGTGGTTGCCGAGGACACATGGCCTATGGTTGCCGAGAGCGTTTTCACATCCATAGTCGTACTGACCGTTGGATTTTTAACAATCAGCCGTTGTTCCACCGCTATATCGAGTGCTTCGTGCAGCATCATATGAATACCGCGCACCATGCTGTCGGCAAGCTCTGTGCCGTGCAGCTTGTCAGGTTTCACCCGACCTTTCTTTTTGACGGTGTTATAGA
>ERZ772831.2583-NODE-2583-length-14628-cov-5.668153_pt1 | contig 14628 bp, 10 predicted proteins | sample MGYA00580858_ERZ772831 | MGnify/ENA primary metagenome ERZ772831 (study PRJEB29015, sample SAMEA2737694) | human gut metagenome | biome: human gut; feature: human-associated habitat; material: faeces | place: China | collected 2012 ... | reverse complement strand
AGTTTTTTTTCTGCTGCACTCAGCCGTGGATTTTTCCTTATGTTGTCGTATCTGGTCACGAATACTACGTTGAATATTGACCGCCTTGTGATACGTCAGGTACTTGGAAATGAACAGGTAACATGGTACTATGTGACTTCACTGATCGGGAAGACTCTGGTTCTTCTGATCGCTCCGATCAATACGATTGTGATTTCCTATCTCACAAAAAGAAAAGAGCGTCTGACACGTTTTCCGTATACGCAAAAAAGGCTCCGGGCCTGCACTCCCCTTTCACAGGGAGGCAAGCCCGGAGCCTTTTCCGTTTCAGCCCAAGGGCTGGTTTTTATTTGGTGTGCTGCTCGGTGCTCTGGTCGTCCGATTCAATCGGCGTATCCAGTTCCTCCACGGGGGCAGCGTTCTTTTTGGATCAGCTTCCGTGCGAGGAATGCTGCCACCAGCAGCGCGGCTACCGTGCCGCCGCAGAGCTCCCAGAGCGGGATGCCCTTGGGCACAAAGGCCATGACGATCTCGGTCCCGGCAGCCGTAAAGGTGATGTAGCTGCCAAAGGTATCGGTAGGCACTTTGATCCATTTGCCATCCTGCTGGACATAGACGCTGCCCTGCTTGCCCTGCGGCAGATAGCGGATAGTGTGGGTCTCCTGCCCGTCGTCCGAGAAGTCCAGCAGCCACTGCTCGGTGGCATTCGCCACGCCGGACGGCGTCTGGGAGGTAACGCTCAGGGCATTGGAGCCGCCAAACAGGCCATCCACATAGAAGATCGGACGGCCGTTGATGCGGACATCAATGCTCTTCAGTGCCGGGATGTAAGAGGTGTACAGCGCCGTGACCACGGTGTCCAGATGGAGGTCATCCAGCACCGGGGTGTTCCACTCGGCAAGGTAACCGTCTTTCTGGGGCAGTTCGGGGTAATCCGCCTCGGTAAACGATGCACCGTAAGTAAAGGTGCGCTGGTCCACGATGTGGCCGTCGGCCATAAAGGTCAGCGTCAGCTTCTGGAAACCCTTGGGCGCGCCCTCCAGTGCCCGCATGGTATCGTAATCAATGGGCTCTGCCTGACCGGCACGGCTGATGCGGTCAACGCCGCGCAGGGTATCGGAGACAAACAGGTTCCCCGTGAACGTACCATCCTGGCCGCCGGAAATGGCGCCCCAATACTGACCGTCGGTGTTGCTGCTGCTCGTGGAGAGGGCCACTTCGGAGTCATCCCCGTCATCGTCCGGCTCATGGATCTCCACCATGGCGCGGTTATCCTTGATGATGCAGCTGTTGCCGGTCAGGACACTGTCCGCGCCCTGGCCCACGATGCCGCCAATGTACTTGCTGCCAGTCAGCTCACACTTGGCCCAGTTGGAGATCAGCTTTGCGGAGGAATGGCCTGCAATGCCGCCCACCTTGTTGTTGCCATCCACTTTGCCGTAAGCTTCGCAGCCCGTGATGTAGCCCAGATCCATCTCGCCGCAGATGCCGCCTGCCGCCTTTTTCTTTTCCGGCTTGGCGCACTGGTACATCGCCAGCGCCGCGCCGGGCAGACCGAACATCATAAAGGGGAACTTACCGGCCATGAAACGGGTAGCGCTGACCGAGAACACAGTGGTGGACTTGGAAGCCAGCTCGGCAAAGAAGATGTTCTGTGCGCCGGTCACGGTGACGCCATCGATGATGGCGGTGCCGCCCACAGCGGTCTGCCAGAACGGCATATAGAACACATGATGCAGTCCAAAGGGGATCAGCGCACGCTCCAGCAGGCCGTAAATAAAGGTGCCTGCGTAGCCGGAAGCCAGCACCAGTGCACCCAGCGCGGCAATACCGCTCTGCACCACCGGCCAGATATAGAACATGGCAATGCCGACCACCAGATACACGATGGAGCTGACGATGGGCACAAAGCGTGTGCCGCCAAAGAAGGCCAGCACCTGCGGCAGCTCGATCTTATAGAACTTGTTGTGCAGCGCTGCCACGCCCAGACCGACCACGATGCCGCCGAACACACCCATTTGCAGGGTTGTGATACCCAGCATGGTGGTGGTGGAGTTGGCAGGCATCGCTTCTACGCCGCCTGCCGCATTGATCATGGCCTGAATGGCCGTATTCATAATGATATAGGCCACTGCGCCGGACAGGGCGGCCACCTCTTTTTCCTTGCGAGCCATGCCGATGGCCACGCCCATGGCGAACAGCAGCGCCAGATTGTTGAACACGGCGCTGCCGGTCTGGCTCATCACGTCCAGAATGGTGTAGATCAGGGTACCGGGGTGGATGACGCTGTTCAGGCCATAGGCCGCCAGCATGGTTTCGTTGGTGAACGAGCTGCCGATACCCAGCAGCAGGCCCGCTACAGGCAGCAGCGCAATGGGCAGCATAAAGCTGCGTCCCACGCGCTGCAGCACGCCAAAGATCTTGTCTTTCATCTTCAGTTCTCCTTTTCTCAAGTTCGTATCCAGCATATATATCCACACAGGAAAGACCTGTGGAGAATCAAAGGTGAAGCAAGAAAGCTTACTTCCCCATCCGAATCCGTTTCAGATGGATCGTAAGGAACACCAGTTCCTCGTCCGAAAGCTCCTTGTGCCAGGTGTTGCGGACATACTCCGCAATGCAGCAGGCGCATTTGTAGTGTTCGCTGCAATTGCGGGCGATCAGGGCGCGGAACACTTCGTCGTGGGTATCGTTTTCCTGCTCCTGTTTTCCTTGAAATACGCGTTGCGCAAAAAAGCGCAAATGCACTGTAAAGCGGCTGAAATCCAGTGCATCCCGGTCAAAATGGCAGTTGTAAAAGTATTCCACTACCTGCACGCAGCCATCCACAAAGCGGGTGACATCGTTCACCACGCTCATGGTGGTGTTGAGCTCTGCGTTGACGATGTGCAGCGCAATGAAGCCGCCCTCGTCGTCCGAAAGGTCTGCATGGCAGCGCTGGCGGATGGTGGCAAGGCACTCCATACCAAGGCGATACTCTTCCGGGTAGAATTCCCGAATGGGAGCCATCAGCGGGTTGGAAAAGCGAATCCCCTGCTCGCTGCGCTGGATGGCAAAGCTGATGTGGTCGGCCAGCGTGATGAGCAGGCTCTCGTTCAGCGGGTAGTTCACCCGGCTGCGGATCATTGCCACCAGCTCATCGGTGAGCAGCAGATGCTCATACGGGATCTGTTCCAGAAGTTCCACCAACTTCTGCTGCACGGCAGGGCTGGTCATGCGGTAGCTGCGCTCCACGGTTTCAGCCTCAATTTTATAGCCCGGCTTAACGCCAAAGCCCAAACCGCGCCCGGTGACGATCAGCTCACAGCCCGTGGGGTCCACCACGCGCAGAATGTTGTTGTTGATCGGTTTTTTGACGGTATATTGCATTGTTTCTCCTCCTCAGGTTGAAAAAGGCAATAAAAAAAGACCACTCTTGACACAGCAAACATACCGAAGGCTGAAACACGCTTTCGGCTTGTGCTATGCAGAGTTGGTCTAGCCCGCCAAACGGTAACAATCCAACGACGCTGCTCACGTACAATTTTCTTTTTTGTAAAGCACGAACAAATTAAACACTTGAATGGAAATTTATTCTATGCTTAATTACAATACCATATTCTTTGCGGAGTGTCAAGATGGGAACGGGTTTCTTTTTCACTTTATCAATTTTGCCCAAACTCAGGTGATTTTCTACAGCAAATCGACAAGTAAGAATATTCCTTTTTTGCTTTATATGTGCAGTTGTTTTCAATCGAGATCATTGCGGAGAAAGCTGTGCTCCATCTCGTAACCCATCACCTTCACAAAAGACGGTCAAGAATTGCTGCCCTATATACAAAAAAGCCGCCGAGGACATCTTCCCAAAATGGGAAGAGTCCTCGACGGTATTCGCTTATCGGGTATGCTGCGGTCTGAGAACGTCCTTCTGTACAGCTCTCTATCCGCATCAACGATATTTTCGGATGGGCGGTACAAAAACATTCAGATTGATCGGCTTTGCGATAAAGGGATGCTATTTTGCAACAGCCCCAAAATCAGCTTTTTCTTAATTACAGCTGGCCCATAGCATGCTTTGCAGCCAGCATACCAAAGGTGTAGCAACGACCCAGAGACAGACCGGTCTGGTGGAACGGATAGTCTGCACCTCCGTAGAACACACCGCCTACGTTGCCCACGCAGTACAGGCCGTCGATGACGTTACCGTCAGCGTCCAGAGCCTGGCCGTTGGCGTTGGTGTTCACGCCGCTGTCGATGGAGGACACGCGGATGTGCTTGCGCACACCCCAGAAGGGAGCCTTCTCGATCTTGTGCATATAGGTACTCTTCTTACCAAAGTCCACATCGCTGCCCTTGTCGCACAGCTCGTTGTAGCGGTCAATGGTCTTTTGCAGCTCATCGGCGGGCACGTCCAGCCGAGCAGCCAGCTCCTCGATGGTGTCGGCCTTATAGGTGTCGATCAGGTTGGTGAACACGCCCTGCGGGTTCTCCACGGCACCGGGGATGTACTTGGTCATCACCTGCTCCGGCACGGGGCTGTTGGCGTAGCTCATGTAGTCGCTGTCGTAGATCTGGCAGTACCAGCCCAGAGAGCCGTCCGGGTGGTTGGCATCCACGTTGGCACCGTTGTAGCGGGGCAGATACTTGGTGATGTTGCCCATGTAGACAAAGCCGGTGTCCTCGTTGCAGAAGCGCTTGCCCTCCATGTTGACGTACAGGAAGGGTTCCTCGTACATCAGGCCGGAGTCGAAGTCATGCATCATCTTGGTGTGGCCCAGGTTCTCCATCTTGGCGCCTGCGTCGATGGCCATGATGTGGCCGTCGCCGGTCTTCTGGTACTGCTTCTTGTCGTAGCCGTCCACGTCCGGGCACCAGCGCTTGACCATGGCCTCGTTGTTCATGTAGTCGCCGGTGGCCAGGATGACGCCCTTGGAGGCGTTGAACTGGATGTACTTGCCGCTCTCATCCTTGGCGATGACGCCGGTCACCTTGCCGTCGGCGTGCACCAGCTTGACGGCGGGGGTGTTGAAGAAGGTCTCCAGATTGGAGTTCTTGGCCTGCACATTCTCCAGCACGGTGGCCAGCACGTCGCCCACGTTCTTGGGCTTGGGGCCGATCCACGGTGCAAAGAAGTAGCAGTGCTCATCGCCGAAGTCGTAGGTGTCCATGCGGTCCTTCCACACACCGGTCAGGTCCTGGCTGGTGCACATGTAGGCAAAGATCTCCTTCTCGTCGTTGTGCAGCAGGCTGGAGGGATCCTTCACGCTGTCCACAAGGCTGCCGTCGCCGTACTCGGTCTGGTCGGTCAGACCGGCGCGGTTCAGATACCACATCAGGGCCTCTTCGGAGTTCTCGACGTAGGCGTTCAGCAGGCTGGTGTCGGCGCGCCAGTCGCACAGGCCGTTGGTCATGTGCACCCACATCTTCTTGCCGGCCTCGGTGGACTTGGACTTGATGATGGCGGAACCGCAGTTGCCCTGGCTCACCACGATGCTCTGCTTCTGCAGCAGGGCCACATGGCCGCCCAGCTCGGCTGCCCAGCCTGCTGCGGGCACACCGGCTGCACCGGCACCCACAACGACCACGTCAAAGTCCTTGGTCTCGTCCGGGGTGATGTCGCCCAGCTCCACCACAGAGGACTCCACTTCCTCGGTGGTCAGGCCGTCGGGCACCACGGTCTCGGCCTTGCTGGCCTCGGTGGGGGCCACGGCCACGCCCTTGGCCTGGTTGATGCAGCTCTCGGCAGCCTTCTTGATGGCACCGGAGGTGATGGTGGCACCGGAATGGCCGTCCACCTCGCTGGACTGTGCGTCCAGGATCTTCTTCACCATCTCGTCGGCGATGTCGGCACCGTAGCCCTTGGTCTCGTTTGCCACGTCGATCTGCACGTCGGTGATGGCATCGGCGCTGAAGGTCATGGTCACGGTGACCGGGGTGGTGGTGTTGATGCCGGTGGCGGTGGCGCTGTAGGTGCCTGCGGTATAGGTACCGGCAGCAGTGCTGGCAGCGGTGCTGCCAGAAGCTGCGCTGTTGCCGCAGCCGGCCAGCAGGCCTGCGGCAGCTGCACCCAAGGTAGCAGTGCGCAGGAAGTTGCGGCGGGAAATCTTTTCGCTCATAATCGTTCTCCTTGCCTTTTCTTTTTTCTTCGTGTGATCCGTGTTTGGCAGCAAAGTCCGCAGACTTTGTTACTGGATAAACAAAGCTTACACGTTAGAGCAGCGCGAAGGTCAAGGGCCATTTTGACAAAAATATCACAAGAATTTGTCTGATATAACAAATTCTCGTGATATTGCAATTTTATGTATATATTTTTGTCCGCGTCAGATGGTAATTCACGATGCTCCCATCGGGCTGCTCCCGGCTAGCAGCGATGCTGCTGAAGGTCTCGCCCACCGCACGGAACCCGCGCTGCACGATCTCCGCATGCAGGTCGTCCAGTGAGTCCCACCCAAAGGACCCGCGATAATCCTTTTTCCAAATGGTAGTCAGATAATCTCCGCCGCACACCACCTCCACATGCTTTGTGCGCTTCAGCCCCAGCCTGCGGGCGGCATCGGCCTCAATCATAAGGCCGTAGTCGTACTCGTTGCGTCCCACCCGAAACTGCTCCATCACCCGCCGGGGCAGGCGGCTCACCCAGCGGGTCGCAGGCATACATTCCAGCCATTCAGCCTTTTCCTGCTGCAATTCTTTATCCCGGTCTGCTGCTTCTTCCTGTGAGAAGGTCAGTCGCCACATTTCCGGGAAATTCTGCACCCAGATGCGCCCGGCATTCTGTTCCAGTGTACGGTACTGCTCCCGCTTGTGTTCCAAAAAACGGATGGCCAGTTCGTCCAGCACCTGCCTGCGCCGCAGCTGGGCGATCTGATGGTTGAACATGGCGTCGCTCTGCTCCACCGTGGGTGCGCCGATCAGCTCCCGGCATTCTTCCAGCGAGAGCTCTGCCGCCCGCAGTTCCCTGCACAGGTTGAACCGCCGGGTATCAGTGACTGTATAGTAACGGTAGCCGGTATCCTCGTTGACCTCGGGGTGGATCAGGCCCATTTTTTCGTAGTAGCGCAAAGTATGGGTTGTGACACCAAGCAGAGATGCCATCTCACTGATGGTATAGCGCATAACAGTAAGCTCCTTTCCGGGCAGCAGAACCTTAGAGCTGCTCGAATGTTATTTTTCTATCCATCCTTATTATATCGTATCCGCGCACCGTTTCAAGTAAAAAAACTTTGCCGTTCTCTGCCGGAAAATACCGGGCAGCAAAAGCAGGGCGTTGACTTGGATGCCGTGACCGGCAGAGAGTAGGACCGAGTTTTAACAGAATGAATCCAACATCTTAAACCTGCTGCATAAACAAAAATCCGCCTATTATAAGTATGACTTATTCAGCACAAAAATCAGTTCTTGAACGTTCCAAATCAGCACATTTTAGACGATTGTACGGTTATTTTTTCGGTTTGGTTATTTTATTCCCCGTGGCCGGAGCAGGCCCTGCGGGCCAACATCCACTGCCAGATCTCGCTGGCTCTCAACCGCATCTACACCGAGTGGTACCCCAGCAAGGGCTACAGTTTCAACATCACCAACTCCACCAGCTACGACCAATACTACGTCCATGGCCGGACGGTGTTCGACGTCATGGTGCGGCTGACAGACGACATCTTCAACACCTATATCCGCAAGACCGGCACCGTAAACCCCTACTACTCTGAATACTGCGACGGTAAATCGGTCACCTGCCCGGGTCTCAAGCAGTGGGGCACCGTGACGCTGGCCAATCAGGGCCGTAACGCCTTGCAGATCCTGAAGTATTACTACGGCAACGACATCGAGATCATCCGCACCTCGAACATCCAGTCCATCCCCCAGAGCTACCCCGGTTCGCCCATCCGGCAGGGCGACAGCGGCACAGCGGTGTTCACCCTGCAACGCCAGCTGAACCGCATCACCAAGGACTATCCCTTCCTCGGCCTGCTGACTGTGGACGGCGTGTTCGGGGCCAAGATGGCCGCCACGGTCAGGGCGTTCCAGAAGCAGTTCAACCTGACCGCCGACGGCGTAGTCGGACGACAGGCATGGTACAAGATCAGCTATATCTATGTGTCTGTCAAGGATCTTGCGGAGCTGACCAGCGAGGGCGAGGTGTCCAGCGGCACTCTCTCGGACGGCACATGGGGCGGCACCGTACTGCGCACCGGCTCCACCGGCAGCGCCGTGGAACAGCTGCAGTTCTGGCTGAATACGCTGGCACAGTATGAGTCTTCCATCCCATCGTTAACAGTGGACGGCGTTTACGGCACTGGAACAGCCAACACGGTGCGGGCCTTCCAGCGCAAATACGGCCTGACCGTGGACGGCGTGGTGGGCCGTGACACATGGACCGCACTGTACGACCAGTTCCGCAGCATCCAGTCCGACAACGGCACCCCCAATGCCTACCCCGGCACCGCCCTGCGGGAGGGTGCAAGCGGACAGAATGTGCGGCTGGTGCAGTTCTGGCTCAAGATCGCGCGCACGGTGTACTCGAACCTGAACAACATCACGGTGGACGGCAAGTTCGGCAGTGCCACCACAGCGGCAGTCAAGCGGTTCCAGACCTACTTTGGCCTGACCAGCGACGGTGTGGTGGGCCGCACGACATGGAACAAGCTATACGAGGTGTACAACGACATCGCCAACAAGCTGCTGTCGTCCAGCCTGCGCCCCGGCGAGTACCCGGGCGTGCTGCGCAAAGGCTCTTCCGGCACAGCGGTGCGGGAGCTGCAGTTCTACCTCTACCTCATGAGCGCCTACGAGAACAGCATCCCGGCCATTGGCATCGACGGACAGTTCGGTGCTTCCACCGAAGCTGCCGTGCGGGCCTACCAGCGCTTTGCGAGGCTGACTGTAGATGGCATCGTGGGACGTACCACATGGAACAGCCTGTACGACAAGGCGTCCACTCTGCGGACATCCGGGCCGGTGGTCACCCTGAAACGCCTGCCCTACCCCGGTACCCCGCTCACAGTGGGGTCTTCCGGCAGTGCAGTGCTCTACTACAGCCTGCTTTTGCAGCGCATTGCCTACTACTTTACCAGTGTGGAGAAGCCGCCCCTCTCCGACCAGTACACCGACGAGACTGCCGCCGCCACCCGCAGCGCACAGGAGCTGCTGGGCCTGCCCGAGACCGGCATTGCGGATGCCGGCACATGGACAGCTGTGGAAGCGCTGAGCCTGCAGCTCGCCGCCGAAATGCCCAACCCCGACCGCAGCATCGGGCATGGCCCGGTCTACCCGGGCCGGGCCATCGGCGCGGGCAGCGTGGGGCCGGACGTGGCGCAGGTGGAGACATGGCTGAACGGACGTTCCTGCCTGTACTGCACCGAGGGCTATGTGACCGAGAACCGCTGCTTCGGCCCGGAAGAGACTGCCGCCGTCCGGCTGGCACAACAGCGGGCTGGGCTGCTGGTGACCGGCACCGTGGACCGTGGAACATGGGCCGCGCTGCAGGCCCAGAGCTGCCCACACTGCAGCAAGGAGGAATGAGCGATGGCACGACTTCTGATCTACGATGCCTACGAGAACAAGGTATACACCTATGCAAACCTGAACGAGAACGACCCCATGCCCTACAGCACCGGCACCACCCTGCGGGTGCGGGAATTCCGGGGCAAATCCGCCAGCCCCACCCTGTGGACCACCATTGCGGCCATGGAAGCGTGGAACCTGACCCGCCGCAAGTACGGCAAGGGCATCCCGGTGGGGTATGCCTTCCGCCGCATCTGGGAGGGCGGCCACGGCACCCGCAGCCAGCACTACGCGGGCGTATCCTTTGACGTGGGCCAAAGCCTGACCCGGACCGCCCGCACGGCCATCTACAACGCAGCCCGGGGCACCGGGGCATGGGGCTATGTGGAGCCGCTGAGCCAGACCCCCACATGGGTGCACATGGACCGCCGCTACGGCACGCCCGCCTGCAGCGGCACCACAGCAGGCTACCCCACCCTGCGGCGCGGAAGCCGCGGCTGCTATGTGATGATTCTGCAGGACGCGCTTTCCACGCTGGGCTACCAGACCGGGAGCCGCATCGACGGCATCTTTGGTGCCCGGACGGAGGAAGCGCTGAAAGGCTTCCAGCGGCGCACGAGCCTGCGTGTGGACGGTGTGTGCGGCTGCAACAGCTGGAAAAAGATCAGCACCGCCGTCATCGGCGTGGGACGGACAAAAACGACGATCGATTAGCAGAAACTCCCCCAGTCACCTTCGGTGCCAGCCCCCTCGGAGATGGGGCCTTTGGCAAAACCGCAAGCTTTTCCTCTTCGCCAGAGGCTCCCTCATTGAGGGAGCTGGCAAACCCAAAGGATTTGACTGAAGGAGTTCCCCCATGAAACATCCTTCGCTTCCCATCACCGAAAGTTGAAACTTTCTCCCGCATCTGCCCTTTTCGTTGCGCGGTTTGGAAAAACGTGCTAAAATAGCTCTATTATTAAAATGGTTCATGTTGAAGACAAGAGGATTTGAGGGGTATTGTATCATGGAATTTTCCAAACGACTGGACTTGTTCGGCGACGAGATCTTCGCCGCACTGAACGAACGCAAGGTAGCTCTGGAAGCTCAGGGCCGTACCATTTATAATCTGAGCGTCGGCACGCCGGACTTTGCGCCTGCCGAGCACATCCGCAAGGCCATGATGGATGCCGCTGCCGACCCGCAGAATTGGAAGTACAGCCTGCGCGACCTGCCTGAGCTGCTGGATGCTGTGTGCGGCTACTACAAACGCCGCTTCGGCGTAGAGATCACGCCGGATCAGGTGGCCAGCTGTGCGGGCAGTCAGGAGGGCGTGGGCCACATTGGTATGGTGCTGTGCGACGAGGGCGACACCGTGCTGCTGCCCACTCCCTGCTACCCGGTGTTCATTGCGGGCAGTCTGCTGGGCGGCGCAAAGCCGTGGTATTACCCGCTGACCAAGGAGCACGGCTTCCTGCCTTATGTGAAGGACATCCCGGAGGATGTGGCCCGCAAGGCAAAGTATATGATCGTCTCCCTGCCCGCAAACCCGGTGGGCAGCGTCGGCTCCCCGGAGCTGTACGCCGAGCTGGTGGCCTTTGCCAAAAAGTATGATATTCTTATCATCCACGACAACGCCTACAGCGACATTATCTTTGACGGGGCCGTGGGCAACAGCTTCTTCAATACGCCGGGTGCCATGGATGTGGGCGTGGAGTTTTTCAGCCTGTCCAAAAGCTTCAACGTCACCGGTGCCCGCATCAGCTTCCTTGTGGGCCGGAGGGACGTGGTAGCCGCCTTTAAAAAGCTGCGCGGCCAGATCGATTTTGGCATGTTCCTGCCGGTGCAGAAAGCCGCCATCGCCGCCCTGACCGGCCCGCTGGACATGGTAAAAACGCAGTGCGGCCTGTACCAGCAGCGCCGCGACGCTCTGTGCGGCGGCCTGCGTTCCATTGGCTGGAATGTGCCGGACAGTCACGGCAGCATGTTCGTGTGGGCACCCATCCCGGCAAAGTACGCAAAGAGCATGGACTTCTGTCTTGACCTTGTGGAAAAGAGCGGTGTGCTGTGCACGCCGGGTTCCAGCTTCGGCCCGCTGGGCGAAGGCTACGTACGCTTTGCCCTCACCCTGCCGCCAGAGCGCATTGCCGAGGCGGTGCAGTCCATCAAGGCAAGCGGTATCCTGAACTAAAAAATAACGGGAACGTCCATGCGGCGTTCCCGTTATTTTTATGCGTTCACAATATTCTCTCCCGCGCCATCCAGCCATGTGCGCAGGTTGTTGGCAGTAATATCCATCAGCCGCTGCAGGGCTTCGTTGGTGGCCCACGCGATGTGCGGTGTCAGCAGGGCATTCGGCAGGCCGCGCAAAGGGCTTGCCTGCGGCAGCGGTTCAGTGCCAAAGGCATCGGCACCGTAAAAGCCAAGCTTCCCGTTTTTCAGCGCATCGGCCACGGCCTGCTCGTCCACCAGCGCACCGCGGGCGGTGTTCAGCAAGATCATGCCGGGCTTTGCCTTGGCAAGGGTGGCCGCGTTGATCAGCCCCCGTGTTGCAGGTGTTGCCGGGCAGTGCAGGCTGAGCACATCGCTGCGGGCAAGCAGGGTGTCAAGATCCACGAACTCCACACCGTCGGCTTCGTACTCCGGCCGAACGGTGCGGGTGCACACCAACACCTCCATGCCAAAGGCCTTGGCAATGCGGGCGGTCTGCCGGCCAATGCTGCCGTAGCCATAGATGCCAAAGGTCTTGCCCAGCAGTTCCACCTGCGGCAGCAGACCGTAGGCCGCAGGCTCCTCGGTGCGCCATTGGCCGTCCTGCACAAGGCGATGGTAACGGTCGGCGCACTGGCAGATGGCCAGCAGCAGGCTGAAGGTCATCTGTGCCACACTGTAAGTAGAATAGCCTGGCACGTTGGCTACCGGCACGCCATGGCGGCGGCAGGCTTTCAGATCAAGGTTATCCGTACCGGTGGCAATGATGCCCACCCACCTGAGCTTCGGGCACTGGGCCAGAACGGCTTCGTCGATGCGACACTTATTCAGGAACACGATCTCCGCATCCCCGATGCGCGGCACCACCTCTTCCTGCGCGGTGCGCCCATAGCGGGTGATGTCCGGCACAAGCGCCTTCACACCCGACCAGTCCAGATCTCCCTGCTGTATGGCATAATCTTCCAGAATCACTGCTTTCATTTCAACTTCCTCACTTTCACATCATACGGGATACAGTGCCAGCACGGTGCCCTGCGGGCTTTCGCGGCTTTCCAGCGCGGCATAGCCTCGAGCCAGCAGGATGGCAATGTGCACCCGGTCGGCCAGCGGGAGCCATACCGGCGGCACATTCTGCGCAAGGCACCCGGCCTGCAGCAGGAAACACGGTGCCAGACTGTCCAGCGGACGGATAGCCCGCAAAGCAAACCCCTGACGCAGATACAGCGGGATCAGCTCTTCTGCCGCACATTCCACCACGGCCCACCGTGCCCGCTGCCGGGCAAGAAACTCCTGCCGGGCAGCAGCCGCAGCCAGCAGCGGCGCAAGGGTCTCGGCGGCATGGCCGTCCGGCCCGGCTGCCGGGGTCAAAAAATATCCGCCTGACGTGCGGTTCCAGCCCAGAAATCGGCGCAGCGCAGCCGCCGCTGCCACATCGGCATCCATGGGCAGCAGGATGCACCCGGCTCCCGGCACACCGCGTGTACTGTACACGCCCCACACCTCGCCTACCGTCAGCATCCGCAGCACCTCGCTGCGCGGACGGTACACACTGCTCACTTCGCTCTGCGCCAGCCGGCAGAATTCCTCCGCCGAAAGCCGCCTTACCTGCCGCGTGCGCGGCGGGTCACAAACCTGGATCATTTGGTTTCCCCCATTCTTTTTCAGTATGCATCCAGCATACCGGACCGGGGGCGAGAATCGGCGCGAAACAGGGCCGTTCTTTTTGTTTTACAGATCCAGCGTTACATCCTCGCTCAGCACCTGACCAATGGGCTTTGCAATGCACAGGTCGGCTTCCGCATCTGCCCCGGTGGGCTGCATGTTAATGACCACCAGATGGTCGCCCCGGAAGTACCGGATCAGTCCTGCCGCCGGGTACACCACAAGGCTTGTGCCGCCGCGCGACTTGGGCGGCAACTTCCCTGTATCACGATTTTTCCGTTTGGCGGCTACTTCTATGCACAGGCAAGGTCCAGCTCTACGCCTGTTCCGGACCGCGCGTATTTTGGTCCCTTTACCGTTTCCATATCTCAGTTACCCGCCAAGATACTCCCTGCAAAGCCTTGGCAGCAAACTACCGACACGCGCCCAGCCCCTTACTCGGGAAACCTAATCCGCGACTCAAAACTCCCCCAGGAATTCGTTGACGCAGGGCGCAATTATCCAACATGGTATGAGTTTGGCATTACGACCGTAGCGGACATTGGCAAGGTTACCGATGACGATTTATCTTTGTGGTTGGAAAACCCACTCAAGTACAGTCCTCAGCTTCGGGCCGCACTGATCTATCTTAGATGCCACTGCGATCCTCAACTGAAAGAGGTGGCTATGAAGTGTGCTGACTCGTCCGACCGCTGGAGCAAACTGCGTGAAGCGGCTTTTAACCATTTAGCTGCGCTCAAAGGCGATCCAGAGGTGGAGCAATACTTTATCGGGTATTTTGTTGATGTTGAAACCGGTTATGAATCGGATGTGTTGACCGACATAGCAAATAGTTTTTGGTCTTGATATATGGGCTTGGGAGAGAAAACATGAGAATATGGCAATTACACTTTACAAGAAATAATCATCAGCAAACGGGCCAGAGATGTCATAAAGAAAACAGTTCGTCGTTGCAACTGCATTCCCGTGCTATTCGCGGAAAGTATTCCTGTAGAGGAGCTAAATCAGAGCCAGTCATATCCACAGCTCGGACATAGGGACGAGTGAAAAAGTGCCAACAGCTGAACCAACATCCTATTGGAGAACAACAAATGACTGAAAACTATATGGTAAATCTTGTGGCGTGGATAATTCTATATGCCTCATTCTGGCTTACAAAGCACAATCCAGTTAGCACTGCATTTCGGAGGCGTGAATGCCACACCGGGTTTCTTGCTAAATGGCTGGAGAAAACTATTTTTCCATTTCGATGGTATGTCTCGCGCCCAACTTATGAATACGCTATCGGCTTACTGCTACTGTGCTGCATACTATTCA
>ERZ772831.2582-NODE-2582-length-14643-cov-41.837606_pt1 | contig 14643 bp, 10 predicted proteins | sample MGYA00580858_ERZ772831 | MGnify/ENA primary metagenome ERZ772831 (study PRJEB29015, sample SAMEA2737694) | human gut metagenome | biome: human gut; feature: human-associated habitat; material: faeces | place: China | collected 2012 ... | reverse complement strand
TGTTTTCCTGTTCTTTTAAGAGAATTGGAATATTCAAAGATATTGGATACTATAATTAGAAACGCTTTGACAGTATCAACTATAATATTTTCTATCTACATTAGACATTTCAGTCTGTCCAAGATAAAGGACATTCCTGTTCAGTCCATAATATATATTTGCGTTATATCGTTATTAGAAATAGGAATTTGTATCTATTGTTCCACCTTCAGCTTCAATCCAGGATTTGATTTCTCAGTAATAAAACTATTATTGTTCATCTTTGTAGAGGTAATAAATTATCTAACCTACTATATGATATTCACCATATGTATAAAGAATGAAAACATGGTACAACTTCAAGCAGAGAACTTCGAATTGACTAAGAACAATGAATTGATAACTGTTTCTGATGAGTACTTCAAAAAACTAAGAGCTATAAAACACGATGAAAAAAATCAATATAGCTATATGAAAATATTGATAGAACAAAAGAGATATGACGAACTAGAAACATTCTTCAATCAATATGGTGATGGAACATTAGAAGCTATATCATTTATAAGTTGTAACAATCCTATGATTTCATCCATATTGAATATGGAATATTCAAAAGCTAGAGCAAAAAATATAGAATTTGATACAAAAATAGCAGTTCCTGATAAAGTATCGATCCTATCCACTGATTTATCTTCCTTACTGACCAATGTGATAGATAACGCTATAGAAGCTTGTACCTATTACAAGATAGAAAAGCCTATAGTAACCATTAGGATAAGACAATACGAGAAGTTCTTCCTATTAGAAGTATCTAATCCTGTATCTAAAGAATTAACTTTAGAAGATATAAAGAACAACAAAACGACTAAAGAAGATAAAGCCGTCCATGGATTTGGATATAAAATCATCAGAGGAATAGTATCTAAATATCAAGGAACACTGAATAGAACCTGCGAAGACGGTCTTTTGACTCTCAAAGCAATGCTGAATTACCCTGATGAAGAATCTAAGGAGAATTAACAAATTATGAAAATAGGTATACTTGATGATAACCAATCAGTTATAGGAATCATAAAAAGTGCGGTAGAAGATATTCTTCAAAGTAACAAAATAGAAGGTCAAATATATACCTACACATCTTATAAGGATATGAATAAAGGCTTTGAATCTTCTCCTTTCGATTTAGTCTTCTTAGATATCAATATGCCTGATTGTGATGGAATCAACTATGCTGTATCAGTAAAGAACAACCATCCAAACACCGATATAGCATTTATTTCCTCCAAAGAAGAAAGAGTATTCGACTCTTTCAAAGTAAATCCTATCGGATTCGTTAGAAAGAGCAATTTTTTATTAGACATAAGCGAAATATTGAATAGATACTTAAATAAAAAGAGAATAGAGAAACATGAAGAAGCTCTATTCGTATCAAATGGAGCAAAGGTAAGCGTCAATCTATCAGAAATCTCCTATATAGAAGGTCAAGGAGTAAACCAAACACTTCATTTCTATAACAATACTAAGAACTCTATACAAATATCATCCAAAATGGAAATATTAGAGAATGACTTAGATTCCATGGGATTTATAAGAATCCATAAAGGATATATAGTCAATTTCATATTTATTAAATCTATAGAGAAAAATAATACTCTTCTTCTAAAAGATGGAATAACCTTACCAGTTAGTAGAAGAAAATCAGCCGAAGTAAAGGAAAAACTCTTATCAAACTGCGAAAAATACGGAGTTTTATCCTTCTGACACACCCATAACCCCTATAAATCAATCGAATGAGTTTTACCGCTCATTCGATTTTTCATACCGCTTACATTTATCTTTAAACCACTTATTCGATTTTTACTACCACTTGCAAGAATTCTATTGTTTATAAGAAACCCCTTTCTAAAATTGCTGGTGAAAGGAGTGATAAAAATGAAATCACTAAGACGAGCCGGGTTAGTAGGAATGATGGCCTTAAGCCTTCTTTCCTTAGCTTCTTGTGGAACTTCCAACAACAATTCTGGAACATCTAGTTCAGGAAAAGATAAAGATTCCACCATTCATTTTGTCGCTGTCACAAGTACAGAATGGGATGCAGAAGTATCTGCTGGACAGCACAAATATAAGATGTCGATGGATATGACCAAAGACAACAAAGTAACATTTACTGCAACTTGCACTGGAAAAGGTTCTTCTGGCGGACAAGGTGGTCCCGGAGGAGGAATGGGTCCTGGAGGAATGGGAGGAGGTCAACAACAGCAAACCTCTGAAACTTCTGAAACTCCTGAACAATTGGCAAGCTTCAACCAATCCTATGATGGAACTTGGTCTGAAGAAAAAGGTTACGGATATGTCATCAATCTCAACGATTCAGCAAAGACTGTAATCCATACAGATTATGATCAACTTCAAGGAAGACATCAGTTCTACTATAACTTCACCACAACTGAAGGTAGCAATGTCACTTTGTTTCAATTCAAAGATTCAGCTTTTAGAAAAACATTGGCTTCTGACTACAAGACTTGGGATGAAAGAGATAGCAAATACATCTTCTCTGGAACTACAACCGGAAACAACAATTCAGTAGCCACAGCTTACCTTTATGCTCATTCAGACAACAGTGCAATCATCAACACTGCCAACGGATCAGAAAGAAAAGTAATCATGGGATTGAAGTGGAAAGAAGAAAACAATGTCTTCACCTTGATCGACGGAGATAAATCGTATGTAGCTGATAATTCAGTCAACACATCGAATCCTGGAATGAGATTGGCTTATTCTTCCACCACTTACTTCTATTCAAAGAATGGGAATAACAATTCCATGACAAATGAAGACTTCGATGGAAAGACTTTATATCAATTCACAGGTTCTTATTCGATGCAAGGTCCTTTTGGCGGTGAAAAAAAAGTCGAATTGAATTTGACTGACAACAATTCAATGTACTTGTATACCAGTGGATCATTGACCAAGAAGGGAACTTATTCATTCGTTGATGATAAGTTCACCTTAACCTTCGAAGGTGAAGATGCAGTCGAAGTAACAAAGAATGATGCTGGAAACTATGTCTACTCATTCCAAATTTCAGTCTCTAGTTTCTTTGGAACTTCAACAGTAGATGTAGTGTTGACTTATACACCTTCAAAATAACATCTAAAGGAGATAAGTAAATATGTTCAATTTAGATAACTATCAAGAAAGGATGAATAAGATAAAGAAAACAGTCTTTATCTCATTCATCATATCCATGGTCTTGGCCTTGGTTATGGTCGTGTTATTAGTATGTTTCAATTTCATGGGTGTAATACACATTCAAACATTGTCTGGAACAAAATATGCCGATGGATTCGACTACCCTGGATGGCAAATTCTTTACTGGGGTGTAGGTCCAATGATCATCCAAGGATATCAAGAATACTCATTCAACATTTGGCTGACATTAGCCTTCGCTCTTCCATTCTTGGCTTTGATTATTTGTTCTATCCTTTACTTCCGTTGGAGAAAGATTAAAGGAACTAACACTAAAAAAGCTATCCTCGAATTCGTTATGGGCGGAATAGTGATAGTCGGATCCATCATGTTGTTCTGTTGTGATAAGTTTGCTATAGCAAATGCAAAAGCAGTAGAGAATTCCTATACATATTATTATTCTGAATATTTGATTCCTGCTTTAAATGGTGAAGTATCATATGGGATAACATTCTATCCAATCCTAATCTTAATAGTAGGATTGGTTACTGGAATATTCAAGATATTCAATGGACTTCTTCTTATTTATCAAAAGAAATATGCAAAAGCTTATAAGATGAAATTAAAGGAGGGTAAGTAAAACCTATGAAAAGAAAAACAAGTAAAATTGTCACATTGAGCACTATCGGTGGAGCCTTATTGGTCTTGATGACCGGTGTTCAAATTGCAGCCAGCATCGAATCTTCAAACCTCGATCTTTTATTCCCTGGAGATCAAATCATCACCGATAGCGGTGAGGGATTAGATGGGAACTACATCGATTACGAAGTGAAAAGCCAAGATGAAGCTTTGAAGAAAGCACAGGATATGACTCAGCTCACAGCTGAAGAAGGTATGACACTCATCAAGAATGATGACAACGCCTTACCTATGGCTTCTACTACCAAAGTAACAATCTTAGGATACTATTCCTGGCACAACAACATGTCTGGTGGTGAGGATCCTGCAAATACTACCGGAGCTATTTCTTTAGGAAAAGGATTAGCTAACAAGTTCCAAACAAACGAAGCTGTCACAAATCTATACGCAAATGTAAAAGATGACTTCGCCGATCCTGCATCTCAATTAGATACAGTCAAAGGAACTTTCAGTGAATATGACACCGCAATCGTAACTTTGAAGAGAAACTCTGGTGAAGGAAACGATCAGTCTTTGGATATCGGTGCTAGCGAGAATCATCGTACTGGTTTGACTATCAAGACCAATGAATTGAAATTGTTGGACTATGCTTCCAAAAATTTCAAAAAGGTCATAGTCGTAATCAATTCAGCCAACACCATGGAATTGGGATTCTTGGATCCTAATGATCCCAACATGTCAACTGATGGAATCTACACCGATCCTTATAACACCGGAGCTACATATGATCTTTCTAAGATCAAAGCTGCTATCTGGGCAGGATGCTGTGGATCTCAAGGTGGAACAGCCTTAGCAAACATCTTAGATGGAACAGTCAACCCTTCCGGTCACCTCGTAGATACATATGCCAGAGATTTGACCAAAGATCCTACCTATAAGAACTTCGGATCCTATAAGTACTCCAATTCAGCAGAATTAAATTCATATCAAAATGAGACATTCTTCGTGGAATATGAAGAAGGAATATATGTTGGATATAGATACTATGAAACTGCAGCTTATGAGGCAGATAAAGGAAACTATTCAGGATTCAACTATGACACCTCAGTAGTCTATCCTTTCGGATATGGATTGAGCTACACCTTATTCTCCAGCGAATATGAAGGCACTCCTACATATGATGAGAAGAATGGAGTCTATACATTCAAAGTCAAAGTTACAAACACTGGAAGTGTTGCTGGAAAAGGTGTTGCACAAATCTATGTAAATGCTCCTTACACAAATGGCGGAATCGAAAAAGCTCATGTAGTCTTAGGTGGATTTGCTAAGACAAAGATGCTTCAGCCAGGTGAATCTGAGACTGTAGATATCGAAATCAAAGAAGATTACTTCACTTCTTATGACTACAAGAATGAAAAATGCTATGTCATGGATAGTGGATACTACAACTTCTATCTTTCTGATGATGCACATTCATGGGCAACTATCGATAACGAGTCCGACACCGAAAAAGCCAAGCATCTTTATACCCGTTATGTCTCCGAGTCTAAGATTTACAAAGATGGAAAAGCCGGAAAGAGAGTGACCGATAAGAGTGTCGCAACCAACAAGGAAGATGATGAATTGAATTGGAAGTTCAAGGAATACAACGAAGGAAGTGTTGGAGATGGATATATCCACAACTTCACTCGTGCCAACTTCAAAGATTCATTCCCGACTTCTCCTACAGGAAATGACTTTGTGATGTCTGATGAGAGAGCAAAGAAGCAAGTCGCAAAATATAATGTCTGGGATGAAGAAAACAATCCTATAACTGAGATGCCTGAGACCAACACCGACAAGACCAGCTATACCTTGGCTGATATGAGAGGTGTTGATTACAACGATCCTAAGTGGGACGATTATATGAATCAATTCACCATAGATTCAATGGCAAATATGTTCTCCAATGGTGGATGGAACGAATTGGAAGATGCTGAAAACGGAGTTCCTAAGTCCTTCGATGCCGATTCACCTTACGGATACTATGCTCATGCCTTGGATATCAAGAATGTCAACAAGTGGTATTGTGGTGATCCTATGGTAGCCGCAACATTCAACACAACTTTAGCTAGAGAATTGGGTAAATGTTTCGGTGAAGAATCCTATGGAAACAAGTTAGCCGGTGGATCCTTGATCACAGGTATCTACGGATACGGATTGAACACCCATCGTTCAGCTTTCGGTGGAAGAAACTACGAATACTATTCAGAAGATCCAGTCTTAGCCGGAAAGATGGCTGCTGCTGAAGCTGGTGGAGCTTCCGAGAAAGGTTTAATCACCTTTATGAAGCACTATGCTTTGAATGAGCAAGAGACGAACAGACAAAAGAACGGATACTGTGCTTATGTCAATGAGCAAGCCTTCCGTGAAGTCTATAACAGAGGATGGGAAGTATACATCAAAGAAGCTGAGATGGAAATTAACTACTACGACACGGATTCTAATGGAAAATATGTGATGTCAACAAAGACCATGCCTGCCGCTACTGGAATCATGACATGCTACAACAGAATCGGTGCTAGATGGGGTGGAGCTTCTGATGCTTTGTTCGGAATCCTTAGAGACGAGTTCGATTATACTGGAACTACTGTAACCGATGCTGGTGGACAGCCTAACACCTACATGACAACCGATTTGATGTTGAGAAAGGGTGGTGCCTTAACTCTTACCAACAACGGAACAAACGGATTATACGATACTGAAAGTGCTACTGCTATTTATTACCTCAAAGATGCTACAAAACATATTCTTTACAATAAAGCAAACTCTAATATTATGCAAGGAATTGCTCCTGGCGCACACGTTTCCTACACTATGTCTCCTTGGAAAATCTGGTTATACACCGGATGGGGAGTCATCGGTGGATTAGTCGCATTAGATGCTGTATTCATCGCTTTGATATCCTTGGATAAGATTAAGATCAAAGAAAAAGAAGTCAAAGTCAGTGCAAACGGAAGTGACGAAGAAGAATTCTAAAAAATAATCATTTAATTCCCTCCCTAGTAAAAAGTCTCGCCTATGCCTAAGCATAGACGAGATTTTTATATTGAATCGTGTGTGTATTTAAAGGGTTAAACAATGATTGAAATCTACTCGACTATTTATTCTCTTTCTTGATAAATAGATGGAACATCTGGAATTGAATTGATAGCATCTACCAATTGTTGTTTCATCTCTTTTATTTTCATAGGATTGACCTTAAGTAAATCTTTCTATAGTTACATGGAAACTGATAAGAGTATTCCTAACAAAAAAAATAAAAGAATCAAATAGTTTTAAAATCAGGCTTAATATATTTGCTAGTGGAATGATGCATATATATGAAAGATGGTTCAAGAATGAATTAAATTGTGACTTAAACGATTTATCTATAGAGATGTCTAAGATCATAAAAGAAACAGCTAAAGATTTTATGTAGAAATAAAAAATCAGTGATAGGAATCACTGATAAAACACAGCAAAAAACATTTTAAGGATTTGACAATTTAACACACTATGCAAACTGTTTGAGAGTATTGCTAAAAATTCTATGCATATAGAACCCTAATTGTTTAACACACTTAGCAAACTCGATTTTCCAAGCTCCCAATACTCTGTCATGTATAGAACCCTAATTGTTTAACACACTTAGCAAACTGGTACTCGTTATGTTGAACTTTTATTAGGGTATAGAACCCTAATTGTTTAACACACTTAGCAAACGATTGTGGCTACTCTATTCCTAATCCACTGGTATAGAACCCTAATTGTTTAACACACTTAGCAAACAGCATTGAACTCATTGTTGTATCTGTTGAGGTATAGAACCCTAATTGTTTAACACACTTAGCAAACATATTGTTTCCACAGCTGTTAAGATTGCTGGTATAGAACCCTAATTGTTTAACACACTTAGCAAACTGGTGAGTATGGTGGTCTTACATTTCGATCGTATAGAACCCTAATTGTTTAACACACTTAGCAAACATAAGGAATGAGCAAAAAGCTACAAACAACGTATAGAACCCTAATTGTTTAACACACTTAGCAAACGTGCTGTACAGTCTCAGGCTATTCAAAATGGTATAGAACCCTAATTGTTTAACACACTTAGCAAACCTCAAACCATTTATTGTGGAATACCTGTGTGTTAAACAATACCTTTATATTATACATAAATCTTCATCAATATAAAGCGGGTCTAATTCTCTTTTAATTTCTGTCGATTCCGGAATAAAATCAACAACTTTAATCCCTTTCTTTTCAAATTCAACAGCTAATTGATCATACTCATTATCAGTTAATATAGATTTCATATTAAAAAAGCAAAACAATTCTATTTTATAAGAGTCTAAAATATGCTCAATATAATTTATAACGTTTTGAATGTAAGGATTATCTCTGCTATATAATAAATTTATTGCTTGAAACATCTTATCTGATGACACATTAACATCATAATTTATATCTGCACCAATATCTGCCGAACTGTCATTTACAACATTTATAAATTCAGTAATTATTTTATTCCATTCATCTCGATGATTTCTTTTAATATTGACTATCAAATTGTTAAATAATCCGGATATCCCTTTTTTATCATTCAAATCTATATCTAAAGGATTTTTAATTATGACAATTTCATTCTTTTTCAACTCCCTGTTATTTTGTGAAATAACAAGTTCATCTTCGAACATATAATATATTTCTCTGTAATATATCTTATCCATAATAACAATTGGATTTAATCCGATATCAACAGAATGAATTTTAGATATCTTCGATAGCAATATTTGTATCATATTTCTATAATCCTATCCATTGTATTAACAACATCAGTACTCATCTCGCCAAGAATAATATCCATCCTGGCAAACTGTTGTTCAGTAACAGTTAGAGCCATTATATTGCCACTAGACGGCTTAAATGATCTGACTAGTTTTACGACTGATTCAGCACTCTGTGGATTGATATTCATCATTACAAAAACAGATTCTTGAATTCTATAAAATCCTACTGTTATTAAATTCTTAACAAAATGCCTATATTCCTTTCTGTCCTTTGCGGTTAGAGTTGGCAAATCAAAAAACAATATTGTTCTCATATATCTATTCAATGCCATAATTAATAAACTGAATTTTTGATTCATTTCCAGTCTTTAAATACTGAAGACAGTTAGAAACATATTCTTCAATAGCATTATCCAAATATGTACTACTTTCTTCAAAGATAACAACTTTGCTCAACATATTAATAAATTCTTGTTTGAAGTTCTCCATATTTATTTCTTTTTTTAATATGATTAAATCTACTAATGGTCTTAGAGGTTCCATTAAATCACAAGAAAAATTAAACGAATTTGTCTCACCAATATGATGAATTCCTAATTCAGTATAGTATCCCAAAGCTTTTATAGATCTATTAAAGCTAGAAAGAATGATTGTGTAGCCATAATTTAAATATGTATTAACCTCTATAGAATCATCATCTCTATAAAAATCTTTTCCAAAAATAGCTCTAAAATAAGATTTCGCAGCTAACCCTTCCCTATTAGTTACATCACCTAATTCAACCTCATTTGAATAGCAATAAAGAAGGTTTGACACATCGCCTTTGCCTATAATCTTTAAATTATCTGCCTGCCCTTTAATTTTCATCTTCACAATTTGTTGCCATAAGAAATTCTTTCTTTCCTCATCAAAAGATATTTGTTCCTTAATCTTTTTGTTAGCATAATAATTATTTTTATAAGGTGTTATTTCACCTACTAAATTATGTTTAACATCCCCAAAAAGAATTTTAATCTTCTTATTTATACATTCTGCTATTAAAGTAGAAGTAATAGAAACTTGAGTTGAATTTATTATTATCATTTTGACTTCATCTAAAAGAACTCTCTTAGTTTCATCTCCTTTATTTATGACCAAATAATTAAGGGAATATTCTAATTTGCATCTATTATTTATTACAAGACTTCTAAATGACATAATACCTACTCTTTAACTTTCTCTTTAACTTTGTATAAAAGCTCAGTTTTAAAACCTGTAATCGAATAAGATACAATTCTCATGCCTTTGCTTAAATTAATACTAAGGCTTAACCCACCACAATCCTCACCCTTTTCTTTCTTTTCATCATTCTTATTTCCTTTTCTTAAATAATTAGTCTTCAAGTTCAAAGTAGAAGAATCATTGGTTTTTAAATATTTTAACATTTCATTCAAAAGATAAATAATATTAATAAACTGTTCTTTAGACAAAACCTCACTCGCAAACCAATGACCATATTTGCAAGAAATCTTATCAATCAAATTTCTAGTAGTACGATTACTGTAAATTGATTTATTCCACATTTCAATAATAGAGTTATAAAGATGCTTTAAGTCTTCATCAGTCAATAAACAATCTTCTGCTTTTTTTAGTTGAATATAAGCACTTGATTTCTCGTTAACACCAAATAAAATTCTTGGATTACAATTTTCAAAGCAATCATTCGATTCATATACTTTAATAAATTTAGTAATCATATGTATAGTTTGCATATCTTCTTTTTGAAAATTGCGGTCGAATCCGTTTTTAATATGTAAATCCTTGTTAAAACGGTTGGATCCTGTAATGTACATCTTCCTTAGATGCTGAGTATCATCCTTTGGAGATAAAATAACAGTGTTGATTTTCAGTTTTAACTTTTTCGTGAACAATGGTTTATTACTGCCTTTACTCTTCATTATTTCCTTCTCAGTAAAGAAATTATCTTCAATAAATTCATCTATCTTATTATCATCTTTATAAAAGGAATTAACAGGACAAATCATAGCTTCACGGTTATTCTTTTCAATTAAATAGAAATATGGATAAGAAACCTGCTTATATCCTCCATATTTTTTCAAATCCATCCTATTTCCATTTGGAGTTAAACTTTTAATTGTTTCTTTTCCTTTGCCTTTCTTTCCTTCCACGGTTTCTTCACCAATCAATGTATTTCCATAATAGGTATACATTGTCTCTCTAATATCAAAGTTATTTTGAATATTATTTTTAATTAAATCAATTTCCTTAATTCCGTTCCAAATAATGCGATGGTCTTTGGCTTCTCGTGTATTTTCACTCAATATATTATCCGGATTAATTGTATATTCCTTATCTTTTTGTATTCGCTTTTTAAGTTCATCACCAAATAAGTATATTTTTTTATCATCATAATAATCTTTTAATGTCTTCCCTAACACGGCATTTAAATATGCATCATGTGCATGATGATAATTATTAGCTATTCTCGATTTATATATTTGATATCTCTTTCTAAAATCCGATACAATTCCTGCTTTTGAGTAAATAATATGTTTTTCTGCTTCTTTTCTTGCTTCATCTCTACTCATCTCGTTATCTCTTTCGCAGTACTTATTAGTTTCAAGGAATTTTAAAAGTTCAATAATTGCCTTAGTGGATTGATCAGTAGCAACTTTTTGTCTGTTTATAAAAGACTCCAATGAATTGAAGTTAATTTCTTTTTCAGTTAATCTATTATACTTAGTTCTTGATATCAAACTATTATCAAATAAAAATTTATAAAAGGAGAAAGCTCCTTTGGGCAATTTCAATCCACAATCTGGATCACTTAAGAATTTATCTTTCTTAAAGTCTCTATTAATAGTACTTTTAGTAAGAACCCTGTTAGAAATAGAATCATCTTTCAAAACTGATTGAGGATAAATATGATCTATATCATATGCTTTATTGGTTCCAATTTCGTCTAAATCGGTTATTGGTTCCAATGTATACATATCTTTTCCTAATTGTTGAAAATACAATAGAAAATGGTCAGAATTATTAATGCTATCCTTATTATCTTGTAATGACTTTATTAAGGTTGAAACATTAATTCCTTGATCTCTTGCTTCTTTATTAAAGCCTTTATCTTTGAATATATTAAGCAATCTATCATATCGACTGCATGTTTCTTTTCCTTTCTTATCAGGCTTATTCTCACGAGTACACTCGACAGAATAATATGAGATTTCTTTTCCTTCTTCTTTTAACAGTTCATTAACTTCTTTTATCAGCTTATAAGTTTGAACAAAAGATCTTGTCCAAATAGGAGAAACACATACATTTTTTTCCATCCAATTTTTCAAGAAATCATCATCACTTTCTTTAAAATCAATATTTTGTTTCTCATTATATTTCTCTATTTCATCATGGAAATTAAATTTAGAATTAAATAATATTTCATTAAGATTAAAATTAGTAAACCATAAAACATTATTCAAGGAGTTATATTCACGATGTTCGTTTGACTCTTCATCGTTATATTCAATTTTTATTCCATTTAGAAATCTATCAGATAATCTTCCCCAGTTTTTATAATTAAATCCTTTTATTTGTTTGATATCTTCATCATCAAAATGATAATCATTTTTTAAAATATCATTTCGTGTTTCTTTATCAGAGAAAATCATCATCAATTTAACTATCTCATCTATTTCTTTTATTTGCTCGAGTCTAAGGAATTCATACTTCTTATATTTATTTAAATTTTTAAATGAAATATAAGTTGACATATTGCAGTTACAAGGTGGAATAGAGGCTGTATTTCCAAGTTTATGCTGGTACATCCATTCTTTTATTTCTTTTGCAGTGACCGTTTTATTACTTAAAAACAAGTCTTTAAATAATTGTTGCTTAGCATCGACTGAGATAAGGTTATTATTTGAATCACGAAGCTTATTGACATATTGAAGACAAACAAAAGCCTGGTAACTAATAGAGGAAGAAGGAATGCAATAGTCATTTTCCCCTTTTAAATAAGTACAATGATTCAGCATTCTTTGAATAAAATTCTTTTGCGTTTCTTTTTTATCAACTACATCATAGAAATTCCATGGATAAATCTTTTGTTTTTTATTTAAAGCTGTTTCTTTTTGAACAACCCAGCTAAACTTTGATTTATTATTTTTATCAAAATCTATAGGACCTATAAAATATTCCCGTTTAAAACTAAATATTTGTTTGATATGACTAATATTACTGTCAGTAAATAAATCAGGATAATACTCCTTTTGATTATTTATAATCGCAACCAATTCCTTTTTATTAAATTGCATAGGAATTACAGAATTGCTAGCATTATTTAGTCTTTGCAAAAGAGTATTATCTTCAATCTTTTTTAAGAAACCATCCGCTTCTTTTTGAGCTTCAGGATACTTTTTCCAAGGCTTTACCAAATCTTCTTTTAGTTTATTCAAGAATTCCGAATAATCACTTTTTTTCTTTTCTATTTTTATTATTTCACCCTCACTCCACGATTTTCCATCAGGATTTTTTTCATTTGGAGAATAATGTCCTATATAGTTAACAAAGTTATTATTAACTTTATTGTCTCTAAACATAGAATTCTTTTTATCACTCAAGTACTTGTCATAGTAGCTCTTAAGACTTTTTAAATCCTCTTTATTTTCATTATATTTTTTTATGAAAGCTTTACTAAGAGAACTAGAGCCTTTCATAAAGTCTTTAAAATAATAATTATTATAAATTGACTTTAAATAAATTAGTCCTTCTATTAAAGGACTGATTTCTTTCAGTTTTGAAGATAAATTAGAAATTTTATTTTCAAAATCATCTGAATTAAAAATAATTTTTAAATCCTTTTTATCTAAATCAATTTGATTTTTATATATTTCTTTATATATTCGATTTTTGCTTAAATCTACAGTACCTTTAAATAAAGCATCAGGTAAAAGTTCAGTTAATATATTTTTAGGTTCACCAACAAGTTGTATTAACTCATCAGCAAATAATTCATATCTTTTTTTGGATGGGTCTACTACTTCTGTTAATTTTTTAGACCTATCCAAATACTTATCTATTATAGAAATTAATGAATCAATAAACTTATCATTATTAATTTGCTCGACCACAAAATACTTATCCCAATTTGCATTATCATCATCCTCTTCTTTTTCAAAGTTACCTTCATATGTTGAAGAAATACAGCTGATAAACATATTCAATTCATCATTTGGTTTAGCACTTAATTCAATATCACCTTCGTGCAAGAAATTACCTCTATATTTCAATATATGATGAATTGCTAAATAAACTAATCTAATGTCTTTCTTCTCTTTGTTAGTAACTAAATCGTATCTGAGATGCCAAATAGTAGGATATTTATTATAAAAATCTTTTGTGGCCTTTTGATTTTCGAGAAGATAACCTTTTCCTTCATCAGTCCTATCATCAGAAACATAAAAGGCTTGATCCATCCTATAAAAGAAATAAGGATCTTTATTACATATTTCCTTTTGAAAAATTTCTCTAAGCAATAATATTCTTTGCCTTCTTCTTTGATATCTTCTACGGGCTCCTCTTTTCTTTCTTCTATCCTCAGCCGGAGATGATTCACTGAACATACGTACACCCCACATGGGATGTCCATGATACGAAACTAAATCATTTGTGCTATTATCCACTACCGCCCAACCCAAAGAATTAGTTCCCATATCCAGTCCTAATGTAATGCCTTTTTCTTCCATTGTACAATTTTCTCCCCTTTTATTTTTCTCAGCTTGACAATCTCAACAAAGAATATGATAATAATCACACTGTTTAACACACAGTTGCGTGCAAATAAGTCACTTTGTGGCGCATCCATGGCTCCATTGGAACGGAGCATTTTTTTGTTTCACCACTTTTCATATTATAATTTCAGTTAGCCTAATATCAAAGAAAGCGATGTTCTTATTTTTACTCATTCAAAAGCAACCATTAGGTATTATATTTTTTTACATTTAATTGCCCCTATTATGTCTTTTTA
>ERZ772831.2580-NODE-2580-length-14646-cov-6.844630_pt1 | contig 14646 bp, 15 predicted proteins | sample MGYA00580858_ERZ772831 | MGnify/ENA primary metagenome ERZ772831 (study PRJEB29015, sample SAMEA2737694) | human gut metagenome | biome: human gut; feature: human-associated habitat; material: faeces | place: China | collected 2012 ... | reverse complement strand
GCTGTGCCTGCTGAGCTGTCTGTACCTTTACTGCCTGCAGCTGATGCCGGCTTAGTCTGATTTGATGAAGCCGCATTTGATGCTGTACTGCCGTTATTGGATGCCGTGCTGCCATTACTGCTTACAGCTGAAGCTGATGAAGCAGATTTTTTATTATCTTTTGCTTTTTTTTTGGGATTTTTCCTTATCAGCTGATGTTCCGGCAGATGAGCTTTCATTATCTGAATCTGCCCTGCTGTCTGTCATGGCAGCTCCTGCAGCAATGCTGTCATCAGCTTTCACACCGGCTGCTGTATCAGATACCTCTGAACTTTCCTGCCCTTTTACTGCTTCATTTACTGCTGTGCTCTCTGTAGATGTTTCCGTAACACTTTCTGCCACACTCTCAGTTGCTTTCTTTTCTGTTTTGTCAGTCTTTGATGTATTTTTTGAACTTGTGCAGGCTGCTGATGAAACAGCCATTGTCAGTGCCAGTAACGTGATTAATAATTTCTTTTTCATTGTAATGCCTCCTGATTATCAAAATCAAAATAAGGTTCCTCAAGCTCCGTATCATAATACTGATATGCTTCATTGAAAGTATCTTCAAAATCATTATCATGATTTCTGTAATTTTGTGGCACCGCATCCGCTGCACTTCTCTCCATACACATACTCTGTATATGCTGGCTTGTCCACTACCCATACTTGGGTTGTTTCTGCATCGTGATGAATGGTTCCGACCTGTACTTGTATACAGCTGTAACTTCCATCACAAATATCTCCATGATTTATTACATTCCAATCATCAGTTCCCATATCATAACCACACTTATTACATACATTATGCCAGTCATACTGCGGCTCATCATATGCCTCTTTTACAACCTTCGTTTCATAATGGCCCTCTTCCTTGTGCTGAATTGTATTGGCCACATACTTTACCCATGTATGGGTATGAGCGGCCGGCTTATTCGCTGTGCCTGCTGAGCTGTCTGTACCTTTACTGCCTGCAGCTGATGCCGGCTTAGCTGTATCTGATTTGCCTGATGATGTGCTGCTACCGGATGACGTTTTACTTCCTGAAGAACTGCTAGTTGAAGCTGCTTTATCTTTTCCTGCTGTTTCCTGCTTTGCAGATGTGCTGTCTTTTTCTGAACTTTTTGTATCTGATGAGCTATCCTGCTGTTTTTCAGAGTCCGCTGCTGTGCCATCCGCTGTTTCTGTGTTATCCTGCGTTTCAGTAAGTGCAGTCTCTTCAGACTGCGTATCCTCTGCAAGCTCTGTAACTGCTTCAGTGTTTTCCGTATCTGCTTTTTTCGTTGTTTTTGCTGTATCTGTGCTGCCACATGCTATCAACACAGCACCAAGCATAGCAGCAATAACCAAACTCAAATTTCTCTTAAACATAAGCCTGTCCCCCTTATTCTGCTTCATTAAAGTTACTATAATATTCATCCGTATTATACTGCTCAAGATCATCATAATACCATTTCATGTTTGACTCTGACACTTTATCCAGTCCTGTGATTTTTAAAACAAAATAATATTTTGCCAGCCTTGGCACAAACCACTAAGCTATTATGATCACTATCGCCAATATAAATGCTACTATCGTACTGATCAGCCATAATGCAAATCTACCTGCTTTTTTCATAATGTACCTCCATTACCATCTTCAAATTTTTTCATTGCAACTATATAAGCCAGCATACGTTTCGTGTATTCCGGACATTCTCTTTCTCCTGATATCCAATGCCTTAATGTGCCTATTGGTATCTTAAATGTATCGGAGAACTCTTTTTGTGTCATTCCAAGAGACTTAATCATGTCCTTTATTGATATCTCCTCGTCATTAGATAAATGTTCTATTACTGAACCTTCATATGTAAGATGTTTTTTTTCGTTCATTTAACCCCTCCTTGTATTTATATAGTACTCCAATGGAGTACACAAATCAACACTAAAACGTTCCATTGGAGTGTTTTTGTGAATTTATCACAAAAAGTCTACGGTTCATTAATAGAAAATGCTGAGTATTTCAGATACTTAATATGTAGAGATATTTTTTTCTGTGCTGCTCATAAAAAAGAGGCATATATACCGGCTGGTATCTGCCTCCGATTAATTCTTTATGTTTTATCACAATTATATGGTAGCACATTCGTTTAACTGCTTCTACCTCCATTTACCTCCACTGACTTTCATTACAGCTTTTTATTTTTATATTAAATTCTCATTTTTGTATCAAATTAGCTTTTTTAGTACCAAAGAATCTAACAAATTAGTCAGCCGGTGTTTTAGTGTGAATTTTACAAAATCCATATTTATTGTGCAATGAGATGAACGTGCTGTAAAAAACGAAACAAAAAAAAATCATACTCTTTGCAAATCTATAAGAAAGGTAGGTATATGCTATGCATAATTTAATTCATACGCTGGTAATCAAATTTGCTATGAAATATGTCATAAGCAAGATCTTTAACTTGATCAAGACATATTTATTAAGACATTTGCACGTAATTCTGATCATTCATATACATATTGCAAAGTTCCATTTGGTTATCATCAAAGTATTTTAAGCTCTCATTGAGCTATTACATAGGCAAATGCATCAAATAGCTTGTCATTTGCCTTTGAGTTTTTCTTTCATTTATGGGACTAATTCATGTTATAACCTGTTAAACGATAACATGCGTCATTTAAACTGGAGCGCAGCTCCCGCAAGTCCCATATATGGGAGAAATATTAGATTTAATACTAATTACAGAATATATGTCCATATAAGACTTAATATAAATATGGTCACTAGTGACATAATCTCCAACCGTAGTCTTTCCCATATTGAGTATACGTGCAATCTTCTCAACCGTTCTTCCACCTCCCTTCACCTGCTTAAACTGATCCGGATATGTATCAAGCAGATATTTGATACGTTCTATCTCATGCAGTTTTTCTGCGTCAGTCTTAGGCATAAAGCCATTAGTGGCATATAGTTGGAACTCTGCCTGTACATCATCCACATTTTCCACCTTGCACGGCAGGAACTCGAATTCCTTTAATCCCTCAACCTCTACGAGATATTTACAGGCAAGTCTCCTGTGATGTCCTGCAATGATCTCATATGTATCAGTGCCAGACTTACGGACAAGTAAATCCTGCAAGACCTTACCAGCAGATTTGATCAATTCAGCAAATGCTACTATATCTTCCTCTGTCGCGCTCTTTCTGTACTGGTCTGTATTGTCTATGAGCTTGGTATAATGCAGCCATCTTGTCTCACTCCGCGGTCTGTTGTCAGTTTTTTTGACATCGGTTCCTTTGAATACGTCTCCAAATTTAGCCATTGCAGCCACCTCCTACAGAAGCACTCAGTATTTCATATGCCAGTTCCATATAGTCATTTGCTACCGCATTCTTGCTATGGTGTTTTAACATAGGCTTATACATGATGAGTGCATCATCTACTGCCGATGAGGCACTTACACAGGTATTTAAGAATGGATAATCATGCTTTCCTATTAAATCCTCGTATATCTTCCTCTGTGCCCTTCTGTTAGATCTAACCATTGTTGCAAATACATTCCACTCAATCTGATCACAACCAAATTCACTTATTTTTTCCTGTACAACTGATAAGTTATCTCGACAGAATTTGTTCAGGCATACCGGGGTAAGTACCATGTCTGCTGCATAAATACAAGTCATTGTCAGTTGCTCAAAAGCTGGTCTTGTATCCATTAAGCAGATATCATATCTATCGGAAATGATATCCAATGCGTTCTTTAATATATCAGCCTTGCTGACATCGTCCTCCATTAGATCAGTATTTCCCGGCATAATATCTATGTCCTTATATTTAGTCCGGTAAATGCATTTTTTTACATTTTGGGATTGCATATATACATTCCTTATTGATTTTTCTGTTTTCTTGCTGAGAAAAAATGGTGTTGTATTTGCCTGTGGATCAGCATCCACAACAAGAACCTTTTTTCTAAGCTGCATAAATGAATATGCAAGATTAACTGTTGTAGTAGTCTTTCCGACTCCGCCTTTTAAGTTACTAATTACTATTTTTTTCATCATAAAACCTCTTTTCCGCATCATCTGATGCTGTATATTATATTTTGCTGTTCTCACAGCTATAAAACCTTTTTTGCCTGTACTAATTTTCCGTTTATGTAATGTTTTTGGTAGTCATGACCATTAAATCCTACATAAACATCATTTTTGCATGTATCTTTATTATAAATTTTGCTCCAGTTACCAGTCTGCTGACTCGATAATTCTATATGTTCCAATTCAAGCCATTCAATCCCTACCAACTTTGAGTACAACATTGCATCCATATCCGGCAACATATACCCAAGACCTTTAACACGGCTATATAATTTCTCCCTGCCTATGTATTTAGCCAAATAATTCACGCTCCATAGCTTCTAATTTCTCTAGGATTTGGATTGGTGAAGGTGCCCCTTCGAGTACTCCATTGATATAATGATTAACGTATTTGTGTCCATCATAGCCTACATACAAGTCTGTTTTCTTTTCATTTTTATATGTAATCATCAACCAATCTCCACCACTTTGACATGTTATATGTATGTAACGATCATCAAGCCATTCTGTACCTTCATACTTTGTATAAATCATGTCATTCAATTTTGGTAACTGATGATTTTCAGTTTTAAGTCTTTTACAGATTTCTCTTTGTCCTATGTATTTGCCCATGATATACACCTCTCAAGCTAACATACCAACGATTAGTACATATACTTACCATTACTATCAAAATCGGCATCATCTATTTCGATTTTTCTCCATTACTGTCTCTTTCAAATGTTTGATAGTATGCCTGTCCTGTCCTGCTCATAATCAATTCCCACAGCTCTTTGTCTGTTAAGTCTGGCTGCTGTTCTATGAATGCTTGTAACTTGTCATAATCCAAGTCTCCATCTTCATTCTGAAATTCCACATCATCCTCAGTTTTTCCATACTTTTCAAGAACAGCATGATCATACACAGAGTATTCATAAGAATTTATTATCTCTTTTTCAAGATCCGGTTCTTTAAATAGCTCTAAGAAACTCGCTGCTTCTGTTTTGCTTTTCCATATTCCATCTGTTGATCTTCCTCTCCAATAAATAGTACCCATAGTTTTTCTCCTTTGGTTTCAAATGCCGAGTTTTAAGCTTTTGGCACATAAACTGTCGATGTATTGCCCAGCTAATAATATTTTGCTAAAATATGTATATAGGGTTGGGGACTGAGCTATCTACTATCAATTAGTTCTACACCAGCTATTTTTAGTTTAGTTATGTTCCTTATCTTTAAATTAAAAAAAGCGGTAGAGTTAAATCTTTTTAACTCTACCGCAAGCGGTATGTAATGCATAAGGATTAACTCTTTATGCATTTATTTTATTACTTTACAGAATTTCCGGTATTTAATATTACAATCATTTTCTATTCAGAACCATTTATTAATATGTACCAAGAATCTTAAGGGCAATTGCCTCTTCCCTTATGCCTCTTAGAGCATTCTGCACTGCCGTATCCGTAAAACGTCCCTCAAAATCGACAAAGAATCTGTACTCCCAGGCCTTATCGGATATCGGCCGCGACTGGATATTTAACATATTGATTCCATTGTATATAAAGTGGGCGAGCATATGATACAGTGCACCACTCTTGTGAGGAGTCTCAAAGCAAATGCTTATCCTGTCTGCATCCCTGCGGCATACCCTTTTAGCCGACACAATTATAAACCTTGTTGCATTGTTTTTATTGTTCTGTATGCGGCTCTCCAGCACCTGAAGACCATATATATCAGCTGAGATATGACTCGCTATGCCGGCCTGTGTGATATCTCCGTCATCCTTTACCTTCTTTGCTGAAAAAGCTGTATTCCTGACAGCTACCTGATTGATATCCTTATGCTCATCAAAAAAGTCCGAGCACTGCATAAGTGCCTGTGGATGCGAGTACACTGTTCTGATATCAGAAAGCTTTGCGCCCGGAAGTCCCATCAGACTGTGGTCAATTCGGATAATCTGCTCGCCAACTATGTAATTGTCGTACTCAACAAGCAGATCATAGTTTTCCGATACGATACCGGCTGATGAATTTTCTATAGGAAGCACCGCATAATCAGCCTTTCCGCACTTGATATCCTCCATGGCATCCTTCCATGTATCCACATTGTAGCCATTGCAGTTCTCGCCAAAGTATGTCTTCATGGCAAGCTGTGAGTATGCGCCCTCGACTCCCTGAAATACAATCCTTGCATTGGAAAAATCAAGGCTTTCCACCTCTGTAAAGTCCTCCTTCTCCACTATGCCGTGCTCAGTCATAAGCTGATACTGCTTCTTTCTGCTGGTCGACATAATCTGCTCAAAGAGCTCAACTATACCGTGCTTTAAAAACTCATCCTCTGCAAGAGACGATAATTTTTCAAGCTTTTCATCCTCTCTTGCCTTATCAAAGACCTTTTTGCCGGTAGTTATCTTATACTCGGCAACGTGCTTTGAGATTTCCATTCTTTCCTTATATAATCTGACTATTTCACTGTCTATCTCATCGATAGACTCTCTTAATTTCATTAAATCTTCCATCATTGTCTCCTAAAAAAGATATAATAAAATATTATTACAAATTTTATAGAAAGGCAAGTAATCCTTGAAAGATTTATCATATATAGATATAATTTAGTTAATATCTAAGCATAAATATCAAATACCCTCGGGAGAATTACATGAAAAAATATCTAAAAATAATTATTCCACTAATTTTAATATGCATCACAGGCCTTGTTATATACCATTTTGTATCAAAGGTAAAGCTTAATTCATCCTATGTAAATGGCAATACTGCAGGTAATCTGTACAATGCCGGACTCTTCTGTGAAAGTGACGGTGAAGTATTTTTCTCAAATACAAATGACAACGGCAGGCTGTATGCCATGAACTTAGACGGCAGCAATATACATAAACTGAGCAATGACACAGCCATGTACATAAACGCAGATAAAAACTATGTCTATTACGTAAGAAACAACAATCAGAAAATCACAAGCCAGACCTTCTTTTCATATGACAGGAACAGCCTCTGCCGCATAAAAAGAAATGGCCACGGCTCCACCGTGCTGGATCCTGACCCATGCATCTATGCATCCCTGATAGGTAACTACATATATTATCTGCACTATGACACACAAACAGCTACCTCTCTATACCGTATCAGAATAGATGGAGAAGAAAAAAAGAAAATAAAAAGTCACTATCTGTTTACCTGCAACACATCAGACCGGTATTTTTATTATAATAATCCAAAAAACGGACAGCTATACAGATATGACACTGCTTCACAGAGTGAAGCCTTATTCTACGACTGCAACTGCTACAAGCCGGTTGTGCTGGATGACACAAATGTATACTACATGGATGTAAATCGTGACAATGCGATTGTCCATGTCAATATCAACAATCCAAATCCTGTAGTTTTAACGGAGGCCAATATTGAGCATTACAATGTATATGGCAGTCTGATATTCTATCAGCGCGGTGGTGATAATCCGGCACTGTGTGTTGTAAAAAATGACGGCACCGGCTTTAAAGAGCTTGCTAAGGGTGAGTTTTGCAACATAAACGTAACATCACAGTATGTGTATTTCACAGATTTTGTCTCGAACAAAGAGTACTGTACATCCACACAGAATCCGGATACAATAAAGGCTTTACAGCCATAACAGATAATTTCATTAAAAAGAACACGCATGATTAATCAACTCATGCGTGTTTTTTATTAATTCATATAAAATTCAAATCTTGATCTGTATATATCACTGCACTTTCCGGTATTCTGGTCTATCGCAATAACAGAAAGCACATTATTTCCCTCAGGAACAGGTATTGGAGCTGTATACTCTGTTGATGCAGCACTCGGATCTGACGAATCCCAGGTATAGTATACCTTGCAATTTTCAGGTACTGTGATTGTAATGTCTGTCTGTGCACCAAATGTACCTCCGTCAGGGTCTATCTCCGGTGCATCCGGTGCCTCAAACTCGATTTCATACTTGGCAGATGCCACCTCGCTTTTGATTCCTCTGTCATCAACCGCAACAGCTGTTATCTCATATGTACCTTCCTTGTCCAGGGTGATCGGGCTATAATATCTTTCTCCTCTGGTCAAAGGATCATCCGAATCATATGAATAGTATATTTTGGTATCGCTGTCTGCATCTATAGAAAGCTCAATAGTCTCTCCATACTTGCCACTGCTCTTGCTAAACTGCGGTTTAGATACAGTATAATCCGCAAAAAGCTTTAAAACAGATGCATCCTTAGCACTCTCACGCAGCGCAACAATTGCATCATAATCCTTTTTTGATTCATAAATCGAGATAAGCTGCTTATAAGCCTCTTTGCTCTTTGGATCAATATTGATAATTTCCTGATACAGCACAAGAGCGGCATCATAATCCTTCTTCGACATATATATATCAGCCAAAGCAAATCTGACATCTGTATTATCCGAATCAATCGACAAAGCCTTCTCATAATAAGAAACCGCGGAATTTATATTTCCCGCCGAATAAGCTGCCTTTGCCTGCTTCACCTGATAATCAAATGAATTGTCATGTGATCTGCTTACATTACGTGTAATAGCTGCAATAAGTATTACAATTGCTACAGCGCACACTACAGCTGATATAATAATTATCTTCTTCTGCTGCGCTCTCTTTGCCCTCTGTCCGTCAGACTGCGGCTTCTCACACGGTTGTTTCGTCTGAGACTGCTGCTCACCTGTCTGATCCTGTCTCACTTGCTGCTTTACAGACTGTGACATTCTGTCCGTTTTTTGTCCGTTCCACTGACCGGCACTATGAAGCTGTTCCCTCACCGGCTCATCAAACCTGATTGTCCTATCAGACACAGGCTTTGCAGTCTTTTGTCCATCAGTTCGCCTGTCATCATTTCCAACCAGATTATCAAGATAATCATCAAATTCGTTGTAATCAGGCACTATCTGAACCGGATGCCCACAGACATCACAGTACAGACTGCCAGCCTTCAATTCATTACCACAATTGGCACATCTCATACATCTAATCCTCTTACTTATTGTCTAATTATCTAATTATCTCTTCATAGCCTCAACACAATTGCTCATGAGCATCGCAATTGTCATAGGACCTACACCGCCCGGTACAGGTGTGATATGTGACGCTTTAGACACAACAGAATCAAAATCCACATCACCACACAGCTTATTTTCAGCATTTCTGTGGATTCCAACATCAATGACAACCGCACCATCCTTCACATATGAAGCATCTATAAACTTAGGCTTTCCTATTGCCACTATAAGTATATCAGCATTTTTACATACATCTTTTAAATCCTTTGTATGTGAATGACATACCGTAACAGTTGCATTCTCCCTAAGCATGAGAAGTGACATAGGCTTGCCGACTATATTACTTCTGCCAACCACAACACAGCTTTTACCATCAATATCTATATTGCTTCTCTTTAAAAGCTGAATGATACCGGCCGGAGTACACGGCAAAAAACCAGGCTTTCCTATAACCATCGCTCCAACACTCTGTGGACTGAAGCCATCAACATCCTTTTTGGGATCAATAGCATCAATAACCTTGTCCTCATCGATATGCTTTGGCAGTGGAAGCTGACAGAGAATACCATTTACAGAAGCATCAGCATTGAGCTTTTCGATAAGTTTTAATATCTCATCCTCCGTAGTCTCCTCTGCAAGTTCATACGAAAGCGATTTGATTCCGACATACTCACACGCCTTTTTCTTGTTGCGAACATACACTGATGATGCAGGGTCATTTCCGACCTGAATCACCGCAAGGCAGCCCTCGATACCTTTTTTCTTAAGCTCTGTCACTTCTTCCTTAAGCTCATCCTTAATCTGTGTTGAAATTAATTTTCCGTCTATTAGATTAGCCATATTTCCTCCTAGAATAATCCTGTGATCACACCATTGTCATCCACATCAATGCCGTATGCAGCCGGCTTCTTTGAAAGTCCCGGCATAGTCATAATAGAACCGTTTACTGCTACAACAAAGCCTGCACCTGCTGACGCATAAACCTCACGTACGTTGATTTTAAAGCCGCTCGGTCTGCCAAGCTTCTTAGCATCATCAGAAAGCGAATACTGTGTCTTTGCCATACATACAGGGAAATCTCCCATTCCAAGGTCTGTAATTCTCTTAAGTTCTCTCTCTGCTGCCGGAGAATATGTAACACCATCTGCTCCATATATTTCTTTTGCAACAGTTTCAATCTTTTCCTTAAGTGACAGGCTATCATCATAGAGCACCTTAAAATTGCTTTCCTTGTGCTCGATTGTTTCAAGTACCTTGTTGGCAAGGTCAATTCCGCCTTCGCCACCCTTCTCCCATACCTCTGAGAGTGCAAATTCACAGCCTCTTTCTTTACAGAACTGCTCTACAAAATCAGTCTCAGCCTTTGTATCTGTGACAAATGAATTTAATGTGACAACTACAGGCACACCAAACTTGTGAAGATTCTCAATATGCTTCTCAAGATTTACGATTCCAGCCTTAAGTGCATCAAGATTCTCTGATGAAAGCTCATCCTTCGGCACGCCGCCATTATATTTTAATGCTCTGATTGTTGCAACAAGTACAACTGCATCCGGCTTAAGTCCTGCCATACGGCACTTGATATCAAAGAACTTCTCTGCGCCAAGGTCTGCGCCAAAGCCTGCCTCAGTGATAACATAGTCTGCAAGCTTTAATGCTGTCTTTGTGGCACGAACACTGTTACAGCCATGTGCTATATTGGCAAAAGGTCCACCGTGAACTATTGCCGGTGTATGCTCAAGTGTCTGGATAAGGTTCGGCTTTAAGGCATCCTTTAAGAGAGCTGCCATAGAGCCTGTAGCCTGAAGATCATCGGCTGTGACAGGCTTTCCGTCAAAGGTGTATGCCACGATAATTCTGCCAAGGCGCTTCTTTAAATCTGCCATATCATCGGCCAGACAGAGTATTGCCATAATTTCAGATGCTACAGTGATGACAAAATGATCTTCTCTGACCATTCCGTCCATCTTGCTTCCAAGACCAACAACGATATTTCTAAGGACACGGTCATTCATATCCATACATCTCTTCCATACAATCTGGCGTGGGTCGATGCCAAGCTCGTTGCCCTGCTGGATATGGTTGTCAAGAAGTGCTGCAAGCAGATTGTTCGCAGATGTAATTGCATGAAAATCTCCTGTAAAATGAAGATTTAAATCCTCCATTGGGACAACCTGTGCATATCCGCCACCGGCTGCTCCTCCCTTGATACCAAAGCAAGGTCCAAGTGACGGCTCACGAAGTGCGATAAGTGCTTTCTTTCCCAGACGTCCAAATGCCTCTCCAAGACCGACGCTTGTGGTTGTCTTTCCCTCTCCTGCAGGAGTCGGGTTTATAGCTGTAACAAGTATGAGCTTTCCGTCAGGATTTTTCTTTGTGCGATTGATGAGCTCATCAGAAATCTTTGCCTTATACTTTCCATAAAGCTCTAAGTCATCCTCTTTAATCCCTATAGATGCTGCTACATCCTTGATTGGAAGCATTGTAGCTTCCTGTGCAATCTGAATATCTGTTTTCATTTTTCTTTGCTCCTTTGTGTTAATTATTCTCTAATATAGTATCTAATTCCTCTTTAGTCACCAGAACCTTGCGGGGCTTTGTCCCCTCCTCGGGTCCCACTACACCGGCCTCTTCGAGCTGATCCATGATGCGGGCCGCCCTGTTGAAGCCAATTTTAAGGTATCTTTGAAGCATTCCGATTGAAGCCCGTTCCTTATCTGTGATAATTGACGCTGCCTCCGCAAAGTAAGAGTCCCTGCCATCATCCGTGTTTTCCACATCTGAAATGGTAACGGTTGTATTTGTCGTATCATTCGACAGGCTCTCCATCTTTTGTGCCACATCATTACTGTACTGTGCATTCTCATTATTTTCAATAATAAATTTCACAATATCGGAAACTTCTTTATCTGAAACGAATGCGCCCTGTACTCGAAGGGGCTTCGGAACACCCTGTGGGTCAAATAACATATCTCCCTTTCCAAGGAGCTTTTCCGCACCATTCATATCAAGTATGGTACGACTGTCAACACCGCTTGTAACCGCAAATGCGATACGGCTTGGCATATTCGCCTTGATGAGACCTGTAATAACATTAACAGAAGGCCTCTGTGTAGCTATAATCAGATGTATACCTGCTGCTCTCGCAAGCTGTGCCAGCCTGCATATTGCCTCCTCTACATCCTTTGATGCAACCATCATAAGATCTGCAAGCTCGTCCACTATAATGACAATCTGTGGCATCTTTGGCGGTTTTTCTGTATCCTTGCCATCCATTGCATCAATCATGGCATTGTAACCGTTTATTTCCCTGACACCGCTGTTTGCAAACTTCTCGTATCGGTCTGTCATCTCTGAAACCGCCCAGTTTAATGCTCCTGCAGCTTTTTTAGGATCTGTAACAACCGGAATCATCAGATGAGGTATGCCATTGTATACACTAAGCTCAACCACCTTCGGGTCAATCATAATCAGCTTTACCTCATCCGGCTTTGCCTTGTATAGTATACTCATGATAATTGTATTGATACAAACTGACTTACCTGAGCCGGTAGCACCTGCAATTAAAAGATGTGGCATTTTTGCGATATCCGTAACCTTAACCTTGCCTGCAATATCTTTTCCCACTGCAAAGGTAATCTTTGATTTGGCATTTTTAAATTCTTCAGACTCCACAAGCTCCCTGAAGGAAACAGCAACACTCTGGCTGTTTGGCACTTCGATGCCCACAGCGGCTTTTCCCGGAATAGGAGCCTCGATTCGTATATCCGCGGCTGCCAGATTAAGCTTTATATCATCTGCCAGATTCACAATCTTTGATACCTTCACTCCAAGCTCCGGTGTGATTTCAAACCTTGTAACAGCAGGACCGCAGCTTATATTATTCACCTTCGCATTCACCCCAAACACATTAAGAGTCTGTTCAAGCTTTGCCGCCGTCTCACGCAGATGAGCCTGCGAATCACCGGTTTTACCCCTGTCAGGAGCCTTAAGCAGATCAACAGTCGGAAATACATACGGCTTCTGCTGGATTGCATTTTCTGCGTCATTTACCGCTATCTGCTCGCTGACTTTTTCAACCTCTTTGGAAAGCTCATCCTTGTCTGATTTGACATTTTTCTTACCTGGCTCTGCTGCAGGTGGTTTTGTCATTACCGCATCTGCAGCCGGAGCTGATAATTTTGATTGCAGCTCATTATCTTTTTGTATGCCAAAATCATCAGATATATCAGGCTCCACGCAGCCCGATATAGGTATCTGCGACACATGGCTTGCAGCTGCTGCGCCCGAGCCGTCCGGTTTCATTCCATTAATCTGCTGCAGGGTCTTTCTGCCAAGCTCATCTGTACTATCACTATCGGCTGTTCCACCCAAAACCGAAACAGGCTCCGATGCCACACCAAAGTCCGGTGTCTGCACTATTTCCCCTGCATCCCCTGATGTAAGGCTTGTCGTCTTTTTCTCCTTTATTGCAGGTGAACTCGGATAATTCTCTATAGTTATCTCACCAAGCGCATCTGTAGCAGCTGCACCTTGTCCAAATATCCCCACATGCGCTGTATCACTACCTGCCATGCCTGAATCCAGCACGTTTTCACTGCCATCAATTTTTGTATCAAGTGACACGCCTGTTATCTTATTGTCCATCCTTCGGCCGGCACGCTTACTCCTTCTGCCACCTTTTGCAGCCTCCTTTATGTCACTGTCTGTATCATCTGAAGCTAAACCCTCTCTTGTCTGACGCTCTCTTGACTTATACTGCCGATACTCCTGATATCTCTCATTATTCTCACGCGCTGACTCGTATACCTTTCGTCCGCCGTTTCTCATACCCTTCATAAATGATTTACCGGTAATGAGCACAAGACAGATAATCATCACAACTATTGTCACCACGTATGCACCTATAATTCCTACCGCCGGAACTAAAATGCAGCCTATAAGAGCACCTATAAATCCACCACCTGAATGCCTTTCAACACTGTCAATGTATGACTGCACCGGCGAAACCGCGAATTCACCATACACTGCCAGGTACATAAACACACATATAAACCATATGAAAACTATGGTCATAACAAGCTTCATGATAGCATATGAATTGCCCTTATTGGACACAGCAAAAAAGCTGCCCACCAGAAGCACAAGCGGAAAAATATATGCCACCATTCCAAATACACCAAAAAGGAAACCGCTTACTGCGTTTCCCAAATGACCGCCTATTCCAAAATTGCTTATAAATAAAAGGATTGAAACAGCTACTACTATCCAGAGAAATATTTCCTTTTTAAAGGCCTGCTGCCTCTCTATCTGAGCCATTCTCTCCTTTTTTGTCTGTCTTTTTGCTGAGGATTTCTTCCTCGTTGCCATGTAACTAACCTCCGTGTTTTGATTTACAGAGTATATAATAACATATTTCTTCTGTTCTGTGTAAATTTTCTAAAGTAATTTTTCGATTTTGTGATTAAAGGGTCAAAAGGTATCATCGATGCATGCTTGAATGCAATTCAATGTATACCTTATTGAC
>ERZ772831.2572-NODE-2572-length-14685-cov-11.375871_pt1 | contig 14685 bp, 9 predicted proteins | sample MGYA00580858_ERZ772831 | MGnify/ENA primary metagenome ERZ772831 (study PRJEB29015, sample SAMEA2737694) | human gut metagenome | biome: human gut; feature: human-associated habitat; material: faeces | place: China | collected 2012 ... | reverse complement strand
ACCGACGCAGATGTCCGCATCGACCGGCGCAGATGTCCGCATCGACCGGCGCAGATGTCCGCATCGACCGACGCAGATGTCCGTATCGACCGACGCAGATGTCTGCATCGGTCGATGCGGATCAAAACAATGCTACTATAACCATGTTTCCACAGCGCGATTGCTAAAGAGGTCGCTGCGCTATCAGCAAGCAACTGCAACTGACAGAAATAAAAAGGCAGGCTATCCACACGGACAGCCTGCCTTTTCCTTATTATATAGTTTAATATACTTCTTACTAAAATATTATTAGAGCGCAGATATTAATCCTTAATGATATCCAACTCCTTGAACACGCGCTTCAGAATCTGAACGCCACGTTCCACCTGCTCTTCTGTGTGGGTAGCCATGAGTGCAAAACGAACAAGCGTATCCTGCGGTGCGCAAGCCGGCGGAATAACCGGATTGATAAACACACCATACTCGAAAGCCTTAGCTGTCGCAACGAATGTCTTCTCAACATCGTGAACATAAAGCGGAATAATCGGACTCTCTGTCTCACCAATCTCGAAGCCCTCCTCCTTGAAACGACGGAGTGCGTAACGTGTGACTCTCCAAAGGGCATCAATGCGCTCCGGCTCTTTCTGAATGATGTGAAGCGCCTCAAGAGCGGCAGCGGTGGCAGCCGGAGTGTTTGACGCACTAAAGATATAGGTGCGACAAGAGTGGCGCAACCAGTTGATTGTATCCTTGTCACCAGCAATAAAGCCACCGATAGAAGCCATCGACTTAGAGAATGTACCCATGATAAGGTCTACCTCGTCTGTCAAGCCGAAGTGATCACAAACACCACGACCCTGCTTGCCGAATACGCCAAGACCATGAGCCTCGTCAACCATGATAGAGCAGTTGTACTTGTGTTTCAGTTCTACGATAGCTGGCAGATTTGCGAGATCGCCCTCCATTGAGAACACACCATCAACGATGATGAGCTTGATAGCCTCCTCTGGAAGATTCTTCAGCACGCGCTCAAGATCCTCCATATCGTTGTGCTTGTAGTGGAGCTGTGTTGCAAACGACAGACGACGTCCGTCAACAATACTGGCATGGTCGCGGTCGTCGCAGATGATATAGTCGCCACGACCAACAACTGCAGGGATAACGCCACTGTTTACAAAGAAACCAGTAGAGAAACAAAGAGCGTCGTCCTTGCCAATATACTCTGCAAGTTCTTTTTCAAGTTGCACGTGGATATCGAGCGTACCATTCAGGAAGCGACTACCTGCACAACCAGAACCATACTTATCAAGAGCAGCCTTACCAGCATCGATGATGCGCTGATCGCCAGTAAGACCAGTATAAGCATTTGAGCCAAACATCAGAACTTTGTGTCCGCCCATTTCTACTTCTGTGCCCTGCTTGCTCGTAATCTCACGAAAATAGGGATAAACACCTTCCGCCATGTACTTCTGCGGAAGACGATAGCTTTTATACTTTTCTTGTAACTGTCCCATTATAATATTAAATAGGTATATTTCAATTTTGTTATTTCCAAGGTGCAAAGGTACGAAAAATATGTTAAACACGCACGTTTTTCATAAGAAATCTGACTTTTTGGTATTTTTCACCAAACCACAACCTTACTTATAACATTATTTTATTATCTTTGTGCCTTATTTATAGCATCAATAAATATGAAGAAAAAAGCCATTTTCATAATCAATCTAATTTCTGGCACATCTGACAAAGCTGCCATCCCCGAACTGATTGAGCAACTTCTTGACAAAGAGAAGTTCGAATATGAAATCGCAATAACTCAATATGCTGGCCATGCTTCAGAGATTGCATCAAAGGCGAAAGACGAAAACGTCGACTTGGTAGTGGCAGTCGGAGGCGACGGCACCGTCAACGAGGTAGCACGTGCCATCGTACACTCCAACACCGCACTTGGCATAATACCATGCGGTTCGGGAAACGGACTTGCACGCCACCTACAGCTACCTATTAATGTAAAGAAGTCGATAGAAATATTAAACACCTTTGAGGTGCGCGATCTTGACTATGGCATCATCAACGGATACCCATTCTTCTGCACATGCGGCATGGGCTTTGATGCCTTCATCAGCCTAAAATTCGCAGAAGCTGGCAAACGCGGTCCGCTAACATACATTGAAAATGTACTTAGGGAAGGCTTGAAGTACGAACCTGAGACATACACAGTGATGGCTGACGACGAGACGAGCCTGCACAAAGCCTTCTTAATATCGTGCGCCAACGCATCACAATATGGCAACAACGCATACATCGCACCACAAGCGTCTATGAGCGACGGACTAATGGATGTTATCATCATGGAGCCATTCGGACTGATTGACGCCCCACAAATCAGCATTGAGATGTTCAACAAAACACTCGATAAGAACAACTCGAAGATTAAGACATTCCGCTGCAAGAAACTACGCGTGCATCGCCACTCACCAGGAGCTATCCATTACGACGGCGACCCAGTTATGACGGGTGCTGATATCGACGTAGAGTTGAAGCCAAAAGGCATTAAGATTGTGGTAAACTCACATGCTGACCGAAATCTCAGAAAGCCGAATGCCCTACAGAACGCAGCCACAGAACTATTCAACGAGATAAACATAATACGCGAAGAAATAAGCAAGAGTCGACTAAAACTGCAACAATGGAGTAAAGCCGTACAGCACAAATTCGACTTGTAAACAACAGCGAAGGCGTTAAGCCTTCCACAACAACATCGTACAATCATAAATGTTCGCTTTCAAAAAGTTTGTAATCCACCAAGACCACTGCGCTATGAAGGTTGGTACCGACGGCGTACTACTTGGTTCATGGGCAAATGGCGGCAAACGCATCCTTGACATTGGTACTGGCACCGGACTCATTGCACTGATGATGGCACAACGCTATACTGATGCCACCATTGATGCAGTAGAGATTGACCATGACGCAGCCCTACAAGCATACGAAAACGTTAGCAACACCGAGTTTGCAAACCGCATAAAGATAGTAGAGACAGCAATACAACACTACTCCACTCAAGACAAGTACAACGCTATCGTATCCAACCCACCGTTTTTCATCGATAGTCTGCTCAACCCCAACGCACAACGCTCTACAGCAAGACATGCTTGCGCGCTGAAATACTGCGAGTTGTTCGCTACCGTGAAAGCATTGCTCGATACTGACGGCGAGTTCAGTGCCATCATACCAACCGAATGTCTACAAGCATTCATTGCCGAGGCCTACAAGGCAGGACTTGCCATGTCGCGCCAATGCGCCGTGCGCACCACTCCACGCAAACAGCCCAAACGCCACCTTGTGGCATTCCACCACGCAGACCACAAATGCGAGAGAGAAATGGAAGAAGTATGCCTACAAGATATTGATGGTTCAAGATCAGAATGGTACGCACAACTGACCGCCGATTTCTATATAAAATAACAACAAAAATTCACTCATTAGCAGAATTTTAAGTAACTTTGCACGGAAATACACACGCCCCCGATACACAGTTAACGAGATATGAATAAGAGAACGAGTACTTCAATACAGATGATAGCCGATTATGACGGCGATATTTCAAATTTGTTCAACGTAAACATAGAAGGCGAACTGCCCATTCTTGCCACACGTAACATGGCTATGTTCCCGGGAGTGATTACTCCCGTAATCATTGGAAGAAAACAAAGTCTTAATCTGCTCAACCATATACGCAAGACTCAGGATGCGAGCTTTGCCGTGTTCTGCCAGCACGACCAGGAAGTTGAGCACCCAGACACCAAAGACCTCTTTGAGTATGGAGTGTACGCACGACTCGTGAAGATACTCGAACTGCCCGGACCTGGAAATAACATCACCGCAATCATCCAAGGTTTAGGACGCTGCCGACTGAACAAGCTCACCGCTAACAAGCCTTTCTTGATGGGCGAAATATCACCAGCCATGGAGGAACTGCCTGATGCAGACGACAAGGAGTTCAACACGGCAATGGAAGATTTGCGTTCTACCACTACGGAATACATCCGACAGAACGAGGATTTGCCTGATGAGTCGCAGTTTGCACTGAACAACATTTCGAATGATGTAATCGCAGTAGACTTCATCTGCACAAACCTGCCATTCGACATAGCCGACAAAGCCGAACTTATCTATACAAGTTCTATCAAGGAACGTGTCATCAAGACACTGAAGGTGCTGCACAAGGAGATACAGTTGCTCGAACTAAAACAGAACATTCGCACGAAGACTCGCGAAGATCTCGATGAACAACAGCGCGAATACTTCCTGCAGCAGCAGATAAAAAACATCAAAGAGGAGCTGGGCAGAGGCGAAGGATCACCGGAACGCAAGGAGCTTGAGCAGAAAGCAGCTAAGAAGAACTGGTCGGAGGATGTGGCAAAGCTCTTCCGCAAGGAGCTTGACAAACTGGACATGTTCAACCCGCAGAGCCCAGAATACAGCATACAGTACAACTATCTGCAGACGATGATTGCACTGCCTTGGGGCGAATACACCAAGGACAACCTTGACTTGAAACGTGCCCAGCGCGTGCTCAACCACGACCACTACGGCATGGAGAAGGTGAAGGAACGTATTCTCGAATACATGGCTGTACTGAAGTTGCGTGGCGACCTCAAGTCGCCCATCATCTGCCTCTACGGCCCTCCGGGAGTCGGCAAGACATCACTTGGCAAGAGTATTGCTGCTGCCATGAAGCGCAAGTACGTACGCATGTCATTAGGTGGTCTGCACGATGAAAGCGAGATTCGCGGACACCGCCGCACTTACGTGGGAGCTATGCCTGGCAGAATTATCAAGAACATACAGAAGGCAGGTTCGTCAAACCCCGTGTTTATCCTCGACGAGATTGACAAGGTGACACAGAACACCGTCAATGGTGACCCGTCATCAGCCTTGCTTGAGGTGCTCGACCCTGAACAGAACAACGCCTTCCACGACAACTATCTTGATGTTGACTACGACCTCTCGAAGGTGCTCTTCATTGCAACCGCCAACGACCTCAACACTATACCGCGTCCGCTGCTCGACCGTATGGAACTTATTGAAGTGAGCGGATACATAACGGAGGAGAAGATTGAGATAGCGAAACGTCATCTCATTCCGCGCGAGATAGAGAACTGCGGATTGGACAAGGATGAGGAGAAGCCTACATTCACAAAGGCTGCTATCGAGAGAATCATCGAGCAATATACACGCGAAAGCGGCGTACGTCAATTGGAGAAGCAGGTGAACAAGGCACTGCGCAAGATTGCATACAAGAAAGCCCTCGACAACGACGTAAACGAAAAGATTACACCTAACGAGATTGAGGGACTGCTCGGCAAAGCACCTTTCTACCGCGACATATATCAAGGTAATAGCTATGCAGGTGTCGTTACGGGCTTGGCATGGACAAGCGTTGGCGGCGAGATTCTCTTCATCGAGACATCGCTCAGCAAGGGCAAGACGGGCAAGCTGACACTGACCGGAAATCTCGGCGACGTGATGAAGGAGTCGGCTGTCATTGCCCTCGAATACGTAAAGGCTCACATCGATACGCTCGGCGTAGACTATCGCATCTTCGACAACTGGAACATACATATCCACGTACCAGAAGGTGCAACGCCGAAGGATGGTCCGTCGGCAGGTATCACAATAGCTACGTCTATCGCCTCGGCACTCACACAGCGCAAGGTGCGCAAGAACATAGCCATGACAGGCGAGATAACGCTCCGCGGAAAGGTTCTGCCAGTAGGCGGCATCAAGGAGAAGATTCTTGCAGCAAAGCGTGCTGGCATCACCGACATTGTTATGTGCCAGGAAAACCGCAAGGACATTGAGGAAATTCCTGAGATGTACCGCAAGGGTGTTGACTTCCACTATGTGGAAAATATACAGGATGTATGGAAGTTTGCACTCACTGATGAGATTGTAGACAATCCGATTAATTTTAAAATTGAAGAAGAAACGAAAGAATGACTTTTGAACTGCAACATACCGACCCGTGTAGCGACGCTCGCACTGGTATAATAACCACCGACCACGGACAGATAAAGACCCCTATCTTCATGCCCGTAGGCACAGTTGGCTCTGTGAAGGGAGTACACTTCAACGAACTCCGCGAACAGGTGAAGGCACAGATAATCTTAGGCAACACCTATCATCTCTATCTGCGCCCTGGTCTTGACACTCTGCAAAAGGCAGGCGGACTGCATAAGTTCAACACGTGGGACCGTCCGATACTTACCGACTCTGGCGGCTTTCAAGTGTTCTCGCTCACCGGCATACGCAAGTTGCGTGAGGAAGGCTGCGAGTTCCGCTCACACATTGACGGATCGAAGCACATCTTCACACCAGAGAATGTTATGGACACAGAACGCATCATCGGAGCCGACATAATGATGGCATTCGACGAATGCCCTCCAGGCGAAAGCGACTACGAGTACGCCAAGAAGAGTCTCGGACTCACACAACGTTGGCTCGACCGCTGCTTCAAGCGCTTCAACGAGACAGAACCCCTCTACGGCTACAATCAGAGCCTCTTCCCTATCGTGCAGGGTTGCAAATACAAGGACTTGCGTCGTGAGGCGGCGAAACATGTCGCCGACAAGGGAGCTGACGGCAACGCCATCGGCGGACTGGCTGTGGGTGAACCGACAGAAGTGATGTACGAAATGATTGAGGTGGTGAACGAGATTTTGCCGAAGGACAAGCCACGTTATCTCATGGGCGTGGGCACACCGCAGAACATCCTTGAGGCAATAGAACGCGGCGTGGATATGTTCGACTGCGTGATGCCTACCCGCAACGGACGCAATGCGATGCTCTTCACTTACGAGGGCACAATAAACATACGCAACAAGAAGTGGGAGCAGGACTTCTCGCCGATTGACCCCGACGGATGCGACATCGACCGCATACACTCGAAGGCTTATCTACACCACCTCTTCAAAGCACAGGAGTTGTTGGCTATGCAGATTGCAAGCATTCATAACTTGGCTTTCTATCTACGACTGGTCACTGACGCACGCAAACATATTGAGCAAGGCGACTTCGTACAATGGAAAGCAAGCGTTATAGACAACCTCGGAAGAAGAATTTAAATGAAAATAAAAAACATCAGGCGTTTACACAAACTGCTACATCTGCAGCAGACAGTACGCAGAAAGACTAAAGGAATACGCACAGCTTGGGCATGGCTATGCCATAAGCTGCGCTTTCTCCGTGTCTTGAACGTGATAAACCCATTCCACTATATCAGCATTCTCGACTGGTATATCATACGCAAGTTCATCGGCACGTACATCTACTCTATCATACTGATCATCTCTATCAGTATCGTGTTCGACGTGAACGAGAACCTCGTAAAGTTCACGCAGTACCACGCACCGCTAAAGGCTATCGTATTTGACTATTATGCCAACTTCGTGCCTTACTTTGCCAACTTATTCAGTCCGCTATTCGTATTCATCGCGGTAATTTTCTTCACATCCAAGCTGGCTTCAAACTCCGAAATCATATCCATGCTTGCTGCAGGAGTTTCGTTCAAGCGCCTCATGCGCCCTTACATGATTTCGTGCGTACTCATCTCTACACTCTCGTTCTTCCTCAGTGCATACGTCATTCCACACGGTACGGTGATAAGACAGAACTTCGAGACGATGTACAAAAACAAAAAGAAGAACACATCGGCAGAGAACGTTATGCTGCAAGTGGACAAAGGCACTATTGCGTACATACAGCATTACGACAACAATCAAAAATGTGGATATGGCTTCTCTCTCGACAAGTTTGAGAACAAGAAACTCGTGAGCCATCTTACGGCAATGGATATCCAGTACGACACCATTTCCGACTCAAAGTACCACTGGACTCTTTCCAACTGGAAGATACGTGAGCTGCGCGGACTGCGCGAACATATCACAAGCGGAACAAAGCGCGACACCATCATACAGATGGAACCAACCGATCTCGTTTACTCGAAAGGACAGCAAGAAACATTCACCAATCCGGAGCTGAAAGAGTATATCGGCAAACAGAAAAATCGCGGTAACGGCAACGTCGTACAATACGAAGTGGAATACCACAAACGAATAGCTTCATCGTTCGCATCGTTCATCCTGACCACCATCGGTCTGTCGCTATCATCGCGCAAACGCAAAGGAGGAATGGGCATGTATCTCGGCATGGGACTCGCCTTGAGCTTCGGCTATATCATGCTACAAACAGTATCGTCTACATTTGCCATCAATGCCAATACGCCACCTATTTTGGCTGCATGGATTCCGAACTTCATCTTTGCAATCGTTGCGTATTTCTGCTATAAAAAAGCCCCTAATTAAAAAAATAAAACCCATAACATAATATGTATTTCGACGAAACACAACTCAATGACAATGTGCTCGACGCATTATATGATATGCGCTTTGATCAGTGCACACCAATACAAGAAAAATGTATTCCGCCTATCCTCGAAGGTCGTGACCTCCTTGGTGTGGCGCAGACAGGTACGGGCAAGACTGCAGCCTATCTCCTCCCCATACTCTCAAAACTCGACGACGGTGGCTATCCGCACGATGCCATCAACTGCGTCATCATGAGTCCGACACGCGAACTCGCACAACAGATAGACCAAGCTATGCAGGGCTTCGGCTACTACCTCAACGGCGTGAGCAGCGTGGCTGTGTATGGTGGCAACGACGGCAACCGCTACGATCAGGAGCTGAAGAGCTTTCAGATGGGTGCCGATGTGGTAATAGCCACGCCCGGCCGCCTTATCAGCCACATCTCTCTCGGCTCTGCCGACCTTAGCAAGGTGAGCTTCTTCGTTCTCGACGAAGCAGACCGAATGCTCGACATGGGATTCTCTGAGGATATCAAAATGATTGCAAACAAACTGCCTGCCACTTGCCAGACTATCATGTTCTCGGCTACAATGCCCGAAAAAATTGAAGAACTCGCAAAAAGTCTGCTGAAAAACCCCGTAGAGGTAAAGATTGCAGTGAGCAAGCCTGCAGAGAAAATCAAACAGAGCGCATACGTCTGCTACGAAACACAGAAGATAGGTATCATAAAAGACCTGTTCCGCAAAGGCGACCTCAACCGCGTAATTATCTTCTCTGGCAAGAAGCAGAAGGTGAAGGCTATCAACCGCACATTACAGCAGATGAAGATTAACTCTGGCGAGATGCACTCAGACCTCGAGCAGGCTGAACGCGACGAGATTCTCTACAAGTTCAAGACCGGACAGATCGACGTGCTCGTGGCTACTGACATCGTGGCTCGCGGCATCGACATCGACGACATCGCCATGGTCATAAACTTCGATGTGCCCCACGACCCAGAAGACTACGTCCACCGTATAGGACGTACTGCACGAGCACAACGCGACGGCATCGCTATCACATTCGTAAGCGAAGACGAAATCAGCAGCTTCAAACAAATAGAGAAATTTCTCGGACGTGTTGTCGACAAGAACGAACTGCCCGAAGGTCTCGGAGATACTCCCGACTACAACGCACCACGCTCAAGAGGCAGAGGCGGAAAGGGACGCGACGAGAAACGCCCAAGAAACAATTCTAAAGCCAATGGATCGCAGGGCGACAACAGAAAGAAGAACAGCGCAAAGGAGCAGAACAATAACGAGACTTCTGCTACAGAAACGCCACAGACCACAAATGCTCAAGAGACCGTTGCAGAAACAAATACTCCGGACGGCACACAACCCACTACGCAAAAGAAGCGCAGACGCAAGCCGAACCGCAAGCCTGCCAATGCAGAAGGCGGCAACAATCAGCAAACGGAGAATGGAGCCAAAGAAAGCAATGCAAACAATAACAAGGGCGATAACGCTAAGAGACGCAATGAGCGTGCTGCACGTGATGGCGAACAGGCAAAGCAAAACAACGAACAACCTAACCGTAATGGCGGACAGACAAAACGCAACAATCAGCAACGTCGCCAGCGTAAGGACAACGCTTCACGCCGTTCAACTCAAAATCGCAAGCAGGATAGAAAGGAGAATGGAAAGAGCACCACAGCAAAATCCACTCCCAATGTGCCAGCAATAAAACAGCCAACCACACTTACAACTATCCTTAAAAAGCCATTAAACTGGCTAAAGTCGCTCGGAAAGAAGAAAAATTAAAGAAAACCACGAAAAAGGTGCGCAAATATTTTGGAGTTTCAAAATAAATGCGTACCTTTGCACTCGCAATTAAGGAACAAGCCTAATTGCTTAATATTAGGAGGCTCCGTAGCTCAACTGAATAGAGCATCTGACTACGGATCAGAAGGTTGCAGGTTTGAATCCTGCCGGAGTCACAAAAAGAGGATATTACTTCATGTAACATCCTCTTTTTTGTTATACATATCCACCATTTGCTATATATTCCAACACAAGCCAAAATTATAGCATACACTTAACACATTATTATATAATTATTGAACTAAAACGGCGATTATCCCACGTATTTTTACTAATTTTGCAAGTTAAGAAATATAGAATATAAACAAAACAGATACAATCAGTATGGAATTAGCAAGCAAATACGATCCACAAGCAGTGGAATCGAAATGGTATCAGTACTGGCTTGACAACAAACTCTTCAGTAGCAAGCCCGACGGACGTGACCCCTACACTATCGTTATACCGCCGCCAAACGTGACTGGCGTATTGCACATGGGCCACATGCTCAACAATACGATTCAGGACATCCTCGTGCGTCGCGCACGTATGGAGGGAAAGAACGCATGTTGGGTGCCCGGCACCGACCACGCTTCGATTGCTACGGAGGCTAAGGTAGTAAATCGTCTTGCAGAGCAGGGCATCAAGAAGCGCGACCTCACACGCGAACAGTTCCTTGAGCACGCTTGGAACTGGACGAACGAACATGGTGGAATCATCCTCAAGCAGCTGCGCCGTCTCGGTGCGTCTTGCGATTGGGACCGCACAGCGTTCACTATGGATGAGAAGCGCTCTGAGAGCGTGCTGAAGGTGTTCGTGGACCTCTACAAAAAGGGACTTATCTACCGCGGTCTGCGCATGGTAAACTGGGATCCAAAGGCACAGACTGTACTCTCTACTGAGGAGGTTATCTACCGCGACGAGAAGAGCCATCTGTTCAACCTGCGCTACTATGTAGCTGACGCAGACGTAAACCCAGTTGTGCCGACAGGCTGCGAGGGCGAAGTGCTGCATCAGGACGCCGACGGACGCTACTACGCTGTTGTAGCTACAACACGCCCGGAGACTATCATGGGCGACACAGCAATGTGTATTAACCCGAAGGACCCGAAGAACCAGTGGCTGCGCGGACACAAGGTGATTGTACCGTTGGTGAACCGCGTTATCCCGGTTATCGAGGACCGCTACGTAGATATCGAGTTCGGTACGGGCTGTCTGAAGGTTACTCCTGCTCACGACGTGAACGACTATGCACTCGGCAAAACGCACAACCTCGAAACTATCGATATCTTCAACCCCGACGGCACCATCTCTGAGGCTGCAGGCATGTACGTAGGCATGGACCGCATGGACGTGCGCAAGCAGATTGTAGAGGATCTGAAGGCTGCCGGACTGGTAGAGAAGATTGAGGACTACGACAACAAGGTGGGCTACTCGGAGCGCAACCAGGACACAGCCGTAGAGCCGCGCCTCTGCAAGCAGTGGTTCCTCTCGATGAAGCACTTCGCAGACATCGCTCTGCCGACGGTGCTCGAGGGCAAGATCAAGTTCCACCCGACAAAGTACGTAACAACATACCGCAACTGGCTGGAGAACATTCAGGATTGGTGTATCTCGCGCCAGCTCTGGTGGGGTCACCGCATCCCGGCTTACTTCCTGCCCACAGCCGAAGGCGAAGAGGAGAAGTACGTAGTAGCACTCACCGCAGAGGAGGCGCTCGAAGAGGCTCGCAAGATTGAGGGTTACGAAAATATCACAGCCGACCAGCTCGTTCACGACGAGGACGCACTCGACACTTGGTTCTCTTCATGGCTCTGGCCGGTATCGCTGTTCGACGGCATCAACAATCCGGGCAACGAGGAGATTAAATACTACTACCCCACAAGCGACCTCGTAACCGGTCCGGACATCATCTTCTTCTGGGTAGCCCGTATGATTATGGCTGGCGAGGAGTACATGAAGGACGTGCCGTTCCGCAACGTATACTTCACAGGTATCGTGCGCGACAAGCTGGGCAGAAAGATGTCGAAGTCACTCGGCAACTCGCCCGACCCTATCGCCCTCATTGAGAAGTATGGTGCCGACGGCGTGCGCATGGGCATGATGCTCTCGGCTCCTGCCGGCAACGATATTCTCTTCGACGAGAGCCTCTGCGAGCAGGGACGCAACTTCAACAACAAGATTTGGAACGCATTCCGTCTTGTAAAGGGCTGGCAGGTGGCTGATACCGAGCAGCCAGAGGCTAACAATATCGCAGCAAAGTGGTTCGAGGCTAAGTTGAAGCAGACCAACGCTGAGGTGAACGACCTCTTCTCTAAGTATCGCATCTCTGAGGCACTTATGGCTGTGTACAAACTGTTCTGGGACGAGTTCTCAAGCTGGTATCTCGAGATGGTGAAGCCGGCATACGGCCAGCCTATCGACCGCACAAGCTACGAGCAGACACTCGCTTTCTTCGAGACTCTGCTGAAGATGCTCCATCCGTTCATGCCGTTCATCACAGAGGAACTTTGGCAGCACATATACGACCGCAAGGAGAGCGAATCAATCATGCGCGCTGAGTTGAAGCTCGATGCTCCTACTGCCGACGACGACGCCATAGTAGCAGCTATTGAGAACGTGAAGCTCATCGTGGCTGGCGTGCGCACCGTGCGCAACCAGAAGAACATCCCGAACAAGGATGCTCTCGAACTGCAGGCACTGCAGCAGAACAACTACGAGGCTTACGCTTCAGTAATAAAGAAGATGGCTAATCTCTCGGCTATCAACGTAGTGTCGGAGAAGGATACAACGGCTGCTGCCTTCATGGTGGGCACAGACGAGTTCGCAGTACCACTTGGCGATATGATTGACGTTGCTGCCGAGATAGAGAAGCAGGAAGCTCAGCTGAAGCACCTCGAAGGATTCCTCGCAGGCATCAAGAAGAAGCTCTCTAACGAGAAGTTCGTGGCTCACGCTCCGGAAGCTGTTGTGGCACTCGAGCGCAAGAAGCAGAGCGACTCTGAGGAGAAGATCGCTGCTCTGAAGGAATCTATCGCAGCATTGAAGAACAAGTAAACGCTTGGTCATCAAAAACGCTTACAATACAAAAACCGCAGGAGGCTATGATTTCCACACTATAGTCTGTTGTGGCGACCGAAAGTCGCCACAACAGCGCAGGCTACGGCATGGAGACCATAGCCTCCTGTCCTTTTAATACAGATATACATATAAATCTACTACTAATATATATAATATGTATAAGCTCCTAAAACTCACATTTCTTTCGCTTCTGATACTCTGTTTCAGCGCTTGTCGGGAGGAAGACCCTATCATGCCGCCAGAACAGCAGACAGCCGAGAAGACAATCTTCGTATTCATGCCATACAGCAACAATCTATACAGCTTTCTGCTCGGAAATATTGAGGACATGAAGAAGGCCATTGTACGTAACAAGGGCTTGGGCAACACACGCCTGCTTCTGTTCGTAGCCAAGGACAAGCAGCATAGCGCGCTTATAGACATCAGATACAAGAAGGGCGTTTGCACGCAGGATACGCTTGAGAAATACTCCTCACCTACTTATCTTACTACGAACGGCAGAGCGGAACTGCTGAACAAGGTGAAGGAGTATGCGCCGGCGCACCGCTACGCCATGATAGTGGGCAGCCACGGCATGGGATGGATACCAAGCTCTACAGTGTTCAACCCGAAGAAGTCGCGCTACTTCGGCGGACTATCTGAGGAATACAGAATAGATATCGTCGACTTCGCAACGAGCATCAAGGCTGCAGGAATGAAGATGCAGTTCATCATGTTCGACGACTGCTACATGTCGAGCATGGAGGTGGCTTACGACTTGAAGGACGTAACCGACTACATCATTGCGTCTACAAGCGAAGTAATGGCTTACGGCATGCCTTACCAGAACATATACCAGCATCTGATGAGCGCACAGCCCGACTACAAGGCTTTATGCAATGGCTTTTACGAGTTCTATTCGAACAGCGGCACACCTTACGGCACAATCGGCGTAATTGATTGCAGATACGTTGACGAGATGGCTTCCATGATGAAGAGCATCAACGCAACGCACACGTTCGACCTTAGCCTTCTCGACAACGTGCAGGACCTCGACGGCGAGACATACAAGCCTACCATATTCTTCGACTTCGACGACTATGTGCGCCAGCTTTGCACAAACGATAACGACGCCTACGAGCAGTTCCACAACGTGCTGCTACGTCTTGTGCCGTACAAAGCGGCTACAGAGTACATATACTCCGGCTCTACGAACAAGAAGACCAAAGTGGACCACTTCTCCGGCATCACCATTTCAGACCCGTCTACGCGCCAGGAAATTAAAGAGTCGAAAAAACACACTAATTGGTGGATACAGACTCACTAAGGTCTGTCAAAATATAGATACAAAAAAGGTGTTATCCGATTTGGATAACACCTTTTTTGTACACCCTTAGGGATTCGAACCCTAGACCCACTGATTAAGAGTCAGT
>ERZ772831.2568-NODE-2568-length-14706-cov-27.005733_pt1 | contig 14706 bp, 14 predicted proteins | sample MGYA00580858_ERZ772831 | MGnify/ENA primary metagenome ERZ772831 (study PRJEB29015, sample SAMEA2737694) | human gut metagenome | biome: human gut; feature: human-associated habitat; material: faeces | place: China | collected 2012 ... | reverse complement strand
ATAATTGATGATTAAGCATGAAAAAAATAATAATTGCTTGCGACTCTTATAAGGGTTGCCTTACGAGCAGGGAGGTGAATGAGGCGATTGCTTCGGGATTAAAGGTATGGAATGCGGAAGATGCTTCTTCTGGAATAGAGAATGTGGATTCTGATGCTGCTTCTCCCGAAATCATTTGTCTCGAAATGAGTGATGGAGGAGAGGGAATGCTTGATGCCTTTCTCTCGGCGATGAAAGGAGAGCGAGTGAGCATTCATGCCCATGATGCCCTGATGAGATGGATAGAGGCTGAGTATGGAATCGTGAATGATACGGCAATTATTGAGATTGCGCAGGCTGCTGGACTGGCTTTGATTGAACCCGAACAGCGCAATCCTTTTAAGGCTACTTCCTGGGGCGTGGGCGAGATGATAATGAATGCTTATCGCCGGGGCGTGCGCCACTTTATCGTAGGATTGGGAGGTAGTGCTACGTCCGATTGCGGTATCGGAATGCTCAAGGCGATGGGCGACGACTGGAAGAAAATCCGACAGGAATGCAGTTTTGTGCTGGCTTCGGATGTTACCAATCCGCTTTGTGGCGAAAACGGGGCGGCTCATGTCTTTGCCCCTCAGAAGGGAGCCGATGCTGAGATGGTGGAAATGCTGGATGCTCGGGCTGGGAAGTTTGCTGAGGTGAGTGCCAAGCATTTCGGTTATGATAGGAGTGAGGTGCCTGGTGCTGGTGCTGCCGGCGGTTTGGGCTATGCTTTCCTGCAATATTTTGATGCAGAGGTTTCTGCTGGAGCCGAACTTCTGTTGCGAGAAATCGGCTTTGATGAGATGATTCGGGATGCTGATCTCGTGATAACGGGTGAAGGACATAGCGACAGACAGACCTTGATGGGAAAGTTGCCACAGCGGATTTTGGAACATGTCTTGAAAAATAAAGCCACGACAGACCAGCAAATCTGGTTAGTATCTGGAGGAATCAGCGAAAAGCAGGCGCTTCTTGACGCAGGCTTTGATCAGGTTCTTGCCGTATCTCCTCAGAATATGGATTTAGAGGAGGCGATGAATCCTAAAATTGCCAAAAGAAATATTGCGAATGCAATCAGAGTTTTCTTTGGAAATGATTAGACCTCTTTTAAAGAATAATCCATGTTTTGGGCCAATGATCAGGACTTTCTTTGCCATTCTTCGGTTCTTTCTTTTGAGGATCATAAATTTTTCTTTGGATTGATTCCTGATTGAGAAAAAGCGAAATCGTATATTTTTAGGTACAATAAGCTTAAAAATATACGATTTTACATATTTATTTTCTGTTTTTACATGTTATTTGAACGATTGATGGTTGTTTTTGAACGTTTTGAAGGAAAAAACGACCATCCGTATGGTTGGTGATTCAGTATTTTTCAGTGTAATATCATCAGTTGTAAATTTCCATAAATACAAACATTTTTCTCATTTTGCAATTTCAAAAACGAGGAATTTCATACTTTTGCACCCAGTTATGATTTAACGAAACAGTAACTTGATGTCCTATCACATTTTGTTGCCTATATGATGATTACTTATTTATTGAACTTTAAATTTTGAAAGATGATGAAAATGTTTTTACTATCATTTAATGCTTTTAAGCATCGCTCCATCTTTGCCGTTTTCTTGGCTATATTCTTGCTTTTCGGAGCAGTCAAGGGAACCAAGGCACAAGATAGTAATGGTTCAGCCTTTGATGGTTTGGAAAATCTTGTTGGTATTTCTGCAAGAGATATGGCGAATTATGCAAAGAACGGTAAGCATGGTGAATTTCCAACAACGGATAAGAACAAAATCTTTTTCCTGTATAATGTAAAGACCGGTCTGCTGCTCAATGTAGGAGGCTATTGGGGAACACATGTCTCACTTCAGGAATATGGAATGCCTCTTTGGGTCTATAAAGACACAGACGGCTGGATTCATTTCCAGCAGGATATAGATAAGCAAGGTGCAGCATCAGGAAATCAGGAAGGCTGTTCGTTGGAATACTTCTGGGAAGAAGGTTATGCCTCTACAAGTATAGGTGTCTTTGTAGATCGCGATATCTATAAATCAAGTACAGATAAAACCGTGATTCAGCGTGGTTGGACGATTGAACCTATTTCTGGAGATGCAAAAAATACCTTCAGAATATTCACTTATCGCCGTAGTGCAAATGGGTATAGCAAATATAAAACTTATGATAAATACTATCTCTCTGCAGCCGATTCTCAGGGTGATGTGGATAAAAATTGTGGTGCTTTCTTAACGAAGGATAAAGACTATAGTGATGAGGGCTCTAAGTGGCGTATCTTCTCCTATCAGCAGCTTTATGATTTGCAAAAGAATTCTATCGGCTTTAAGAGTTCGTTAGATTTGTCATTCAAATTAGAGTGCCCTGGATTCAACCGTGATAATGGTGCGCTTGATAAATGGAAGACTGCTGTTTATAAGAAGGGAGCTACCGGATCATTCCGATTTGGTTTGGAGAAACGTTATAAAACAGACCCGAAACATGTATCATACGACTATACAGGTAGTGTTTCATCTGACAATTCATATACTTTCAATGGAATCACATGTTATAATTTAAATGATTACCAGACTCATCTCGGTAAATATTATTGCGCAGATATCAAGAATACCCGTGGCGCAGTCTATCAGGTGGTACACGTAGATCATGGCGGTTCTTATGTAATAGAATGTAAGGCTTATTCTAATACAAATAAGGCTAAGCTCTTTGCCGTTCTTCTGGAGGATAAAACTTCTGCAACACCGGACCTAACTAAAATTGTAAAAAATTCCCTCCGTGAAACCGTTGTTATGCAGACTGCAAACATGTCTCAGACAGAACAGGACAATTTGCATGTTAGCGAACAGAACATGGATTATGCTGGTAAGGAATTCTATGGCAGCCATAAGTACTTCAACAGTGTCCTCGTGCAGGTTCCAAAAGGTGGCGGTAACATCTGCTTCGGTGTTCGTGTAGGTTCTGTTGCTGATAATGTTGTTGAAAGTAATAATGAGTGGACTGTATTTGATGATTTCCGTCTTCTCTATGCAGGTTCCACCACCTCTCGCGACTTGATATTGGATGAAGACAAGGATAATCTGAACTATCTTTTCGATTGTAAAGAGACTTATGAGGATGTGGTTCTCCATCTTAACAAGAGTTCTTTCAAGAATAATATCAAGAAATGGAATACCATCGTCCTGCCAGTTGACTTGCAGAAAGACCAGTTTACTCAGGCCTTTGGCGCCAATGCCCGATTGGCAAGACTGAAGACGCTCACTCAGAAAGAAATTCAGTTTGAGACAGTGAAGATTGCACAAATGCGAAATGATGATGTAGTTCTTCAGGCGTACGTACCTTATATTATTTATCCAACAAAGGATTTGTCTGGTGAGAATACACCTGCTTATACGGCACACCTTACCAAGGTAGGACAAGGTGAAGAATCAACAACTCATAAGGTAACAATAGCTGGTGGGCATATTGATATTCCAAATGTCAGCCTAAAGAGAAATAAAAACAATGAGAATGATTTGTCTGGTCTCGATAGATCAACATGGATGCTGAACCTGAATAAAGTGGATATAGCCACCAAGCCAGGCGATAGCGAAATCGTAACAGATGGAACTTTAGCTGCATACGGTACTTTTGCAAGAACATTCGGCGATATCATGGAGAATGATGAGCAGACAACCTTTACGATATCAGATAAGAATAATCCTATCATTTCTGGTAGAGATAATCTGAAAAATTGCTATTTCTTCCATGAAGGAAAAATGGTCTATGCTGGCGACAATGTTCGTGGCTTGCGTGGTTTTAGCGTATGGTTCAAGCCATATAAAAATCCGACTTCAGGTGCAGCCACTTCCAAGTTTATCCTGGATGGAATTGACTATACCACAGATGTAGAGCGAATCATGGCTACAGAAGACAGCAGCATCGATTCCAAGTTTGCGAAACTCGGTGTGTTCAATCTCAATGGACAGCTTGTTCGCAGCGGCAGTACCGATGTTTCAGGCTTACCTTCCGGTATCTATATCGTGAATGGCAAGAAAGTGTTTGTTAAGTAAAGACTAACTTATTGAAGATAAGAAAGGATGATTATGATGAAAACTCAATATATTAAACCGGAAATACAAATGGTTCTCTCTGAGAATATGCTGATGGCAAGCAACAGTTGGACAGTCGATAAAGCAAATAACGTTAATGACCCAGATGGTAATGATCACGGTCATATCTTTGGTCCTGACACTGATTGGGGTAAGGATCCTAGTTGGGGTGGTTCCTCTGATCCATTTGACAGCAGATACTGGTAATCAGAAGTATATGTAGCGTACTATTAAACAGTGAAATATATTAAAAATGTGTTATCTTGGCAGAAATTCTGCTGGGATAACACATTTTTTTGCTTAAATAATTTGGAGAAAACTTATTTTTTTGTACTTTTGCAAGCAGGGTAGTTGAAAAACTATGCCTATAAACATCATATAGACTCAACAAAAATGATAAAAACCTAATGACGATCTTCAAAATACTCAAGATCAAAGGACTTTTAGTAGATTATGTACGTCTAATAATACTCTCTGTTCATATGGCAAGTCAGATTGCTATGTGAATCAAAGTGTGCTAAAAGTAAGTGATGATAATTTATTGATTTGATAAAAGCTGTTTATTATGGAGTTACTGGAAAAATATTTCGCAGAACTCATTCAGTGTGTCGATGCAAGTTATCTGGTGATAGGCATTATCCTGGTGTTCCTGAGTGTACCGGATACTGCAGACTATGCCCCTTATCGTAAGGCAAAATATTTCTTGGCATCAGCATTTTTTGTTATGTTCATCAACCTGTATCTTTGGTTGGAAATCTTTTCCTCGCAAGATTGGGAGGCGCTCAATTCCATCATTGCCTGTATGGACATCAGCCTGTTTTTCCTGACATGTATATGCTTTGCTTATTCGTTTGCCTCGTTGCTGGATTCGCAATATATCAATAAAAAGAGGATGCTGAAGGATTTCGGGTGTTGGATATTGACGGTTTCCATTTCCTGGATTAGCCTATGGGAGCCTTTGGTGCCTTATGCCAATTATCTGTATATCATTTCCACCCTGATTTTCTGTAGCATCGTGGTAAGATACATGTTCCATTTCCAGTTTATCTATAGGAAGAAAAGGGAACAGTTGGATAATTACTTCTCCGATGATAATATGCAGCGCTTCATGCTCTGGACGAAGAAAAGTCTCTTCTTCCTGTGCCTCTTGGGTGTCTTTGCCTATCTCACTCTCTTCTTCGGAATCTATTTCAATTATGCCTACCAGGTGTATATCGTCAGTGTCAATCTTTATATCGTCATCTCTTTCATCAATTACCGCCCGTATTATGGCACGCTCAATTTAGCGTCAGTGATGAATGATGAAATAGAAAACGATTCCAGCCAGGAACCGGAAACGTCTAAGTTGGAGAATTATGAGAATCTCTTCGGAGCACGTTTGCAACAATGGGTGGATGATAAGAAGTATCTCTCATCCCAGTTGACCATCGACAGTCTGGCTTCCGAAATGGGCACCAATAAGGTTTATCTTTCCCGTTATATCAATGGGAAACATGCCGTCAACTTCAGTACCTGGGTTACCACCTTGCGCATCAAGGAGGCACAGGTCTATATGTTGGCTCATCCCGGTGCCACATTGGAAGAAGTAGCTTATCATGTCGGATTCTCTTCTGCCTCCTATTTCTCCCGAGTCTTCTCCCGCATCGTCAAGACAAGTCCTACAATATGGCGAAGTAATATCTGAAAATTGATGGATTCTTTTATTGTTAAAAAATAAAATATATTTGTTTTTTTCATGGAAATCTTGTATCTTTGCAGAAATCAAATATTCTAAATAGGGTTAATATGGCACAGATTTTAGTTACTATAGATGATACTCAGTCGTTGGCAAGCGTTCGCAATGCTATAAAAATGTTGCGTGGCGTTGTTTCTACATCTGTAATGGATACCTCTTCTTTGTCAAAAACAGAGAAGCAGCAAGCTTATGTGCAAAAAACTTTGACTAAAGCGATGCAAGAGGTGAAATTAGCAAAACTTGAAGGAAAGGAACTTCAAAATATTGATGATTTTATCAACGAAATGAGAGAGGGTTAATATAATGGAAGTTACAATAACTATTGGTCCAGAGTTTAAACGCGAGTTTAAGCGTTTGTCTAAGAAGTACCATTCTTTATTGGATGATCTTGAGTTATGGAAAAAAGATATTATAAATAATCCTTTTCTGGGAGATGATCTCGGATCCGGTATCCGAAAAGTTAGAATGGCCATTGCTTCAAAAGGTAAAGGAAAGAGTGGGGGTGCTCGTATATTGACTTTGAATTTATTACTTGATACTGAAAGTATGGAAATCACTTTGTTGACAATTTATGACAAAGGTGAGATTTCCAATGTGAAGGATGATTTTATTAAATATCTGATTTCCAATTTATAATTGCTTTTTGTACTATATAATCAAAAAATAAACGGAAAAACTAATGTTTTTGAAAAAGATATTGTACTTTTGTAGCCAAATTAACAAATAACTAAAACATATAATGGAGAAACAAACGAAATGGCTAATCGCCGGTATGATGATGTTGGCGATGTCCGCAAATGTGAAAGCCCAGACTTTCGAGGTAGATCTGAGTAAGCAAAATCCTAAAAGTTACGCTGTGGAAGTGCCTGATGGCAACTACAAGGTGACGGTTGTCCTCGGCTCCAAGAAAAAGGCAGCCAAGACGGTGGTGCGTGCTGAAGCCAGAAGACTCATGGTGGATGAAATCTCTACCAAGAAAGGTAAATTCCAGACCGTCCAGTTTATCGTCAACAAGCGTTCACCTAAGATTTCTGATAAGATGAACGTACGTATCAAACTTCGTGAGAAGGGCACACCTGACTGGGATGACAAGCTGACTCTTGACTTCTATGGTGCTGCTCCTGCTGTAAAACAGGTGAAGATAGAGCGTGACACGACTGCCACAACCATCTTCCTCTGTGGTAACTCAACCGTAGTGGATCAGGCTCATGAACCATACGCCAGTTGGGGACAGATGATTCCACGCTGGTTTGGTCCTGAAGTCGCTATTTCCAATCATGCAGAGAGCGGATTGACAGCCGGTTCTTTCTTAGCTTCCAACCGTCTGGAGAAAGTGTTGGCAATGATGAAAAAGGGCGACTACGTAATTTGCGAGTTCGGACACAACGACCAGAAAGAGAAGACTCCGGGTAGTGGAGCCTGGTATAATTTCTCCTACAATCTGAAGCAGTATATTGATAAGGTACGCGCTAAGGGTGGAAATATCATCTTTGTGACCCCTACCCAGCGCCGTTTCTTTGACAAAGCTACCCGCAGCAAAATACAGGAAACGCATGGCGACTATCCTGATGCCATGAGAGCAGTGGCAAAAAGAGAGGGTGTGCCTGTCATCGAACTGCATGATATGACCCGTACATTCTTCGAGACTTTGGGTTATGAGAACAGTAAGAAATCGCTGGTTCACTATCCAGCCAACACTTATCCTAATCAGCCGAAGGCATTAGAGGATAATACCCACTTCAATCCATACGGAGCCTATGAGGTGGCCAAGATGGTGGTGATGGGAATGAAGCAGCTCCATCTGCCATTCCTGAAATATCTCCGTCCAGACTGGCAGGATTTCAATCCAGCCCAGCCTGATGACTTCAATAAGTTCCTCTGGTATCCATCCACAGACCTGGATGTTACCAAGCCAGATGGAAACTAAAGATGTTCCGTTAACTCAGCGTCATCCAATGAAGAAAATCAAATGAGAATAAATATAAGCCGATTCTTTAAAGTGTATAAGAACCGGCTATTTTTTGTCTTTTTAGCTGTTATTCCAGCTTATTTCCCCCGAAATTTAAATATTTATGCAGATTTACGTTATTTTTTTAGCAAATTGTTAGGTATATCAATGTTTTTTATTAAATTTGCAACATCAATATGAAGTTCAACTAACACATAGTTATTATGAAGAAGGAAAAAAGCCTGTTGCTCCTGATGGCAGCAGCTTCAGTGGGAGCTGTCCATGCTACCCCTCCTGCAAGCATGGGCGAAGAGATGAGTATTGTAAAAGTTCAAGAAAAAGGTCACACTTTTGTGAAAGGCCGTGTTATTGATTCCGAAGGAAATCCTCTGGTAGGAGTTACCGTCAAGATTGAAGGCACCAGCTATGGCGTCATCACGGATGCTGACGGCAATTATATCCTGGAATTCCCTTCCATGTCTCATCCTAAAATCGTGTATTCGAGCATCGGTTTCAAGACGAAATCTATCGAATTCATGGGTGTGAAAGAACAGAACATGATGCTTGAACTGGATCATGTGGCTCTCGACGACCTCGTAGTAATTGGTTATGGCAGCAAGAGTCGCAAGGATGTGACCAGTGCCATCTCTACCGTAAACCAGGAGCAGATCAGCAAATTGGCTGCTACGACTCCTACAATCGACGGACTTCTTCAAGGTACCGTGAAGGGTGTGTTGGCCACAACTTCCAATGGTGAACCGGGTTCTACCCTCAAGTTGAATATCCGTGGTATCACTTCTCCTTATCCAAAATCGGGTAAGGGCAATAACAACCAGCCTCTTTTCGTGATTGACGGTGTGCCTACCTTCATGGAGGATACCGGTATCAATCCGCTCATTAATATTTCTCCTAACGACATCGAAAGCATCGATGTGCTGAAAGATGCTGCTGCCACAGCCATCTACGGTTCTCGTGGTGCCAACGGTGTGGTCATTGTCAAGACGAAAAATGGTAAGCGCAATGAAAAGACCAAGGTAAGCTTCGGCTACACCTTCTCTTTCAGTAATCCTATCAAGAATTATGAACCGCTGAACACGGCTGAATACAAGAATGTACAGGACGAAATCCTGCGCAATACGGTAAACGGCATGAACAACGGCAGTTCGATGGTGGATATGTATGGCGTAGCCGACTATCTGAGCCAATTTGGTAACATCGGATATAATGCCGAGACGGGTGCCTATACATATAATGGACTCAATGAGAGTCTCTTTGGTACGACGAATACCAACTGGGCTAAGGAGGTGATCAACAAGAATGCGCCTACTCACCAGTATAATGTAGCCATCAGAGGTGGCAGCAATAGGACCAACTATTCATTCTCCTTCAACGGTATGAACCAGGAAGGTCTGCTCATCAACGACCGTATGGAGAGATATGGTGCCAGACTCTCTTTGGATTCTGAAATCAATAAGTATATCACCGTGGGTGGTGTGCTCGACTATACCTACTCTTCTCGCAAGAGCGGCAGCAACGATCCTGCATTGGGCTATGACAACGACTCATGGAAGACTCGTCCAGACCTGACCGTACGCGATGCTGATGGTAACCTGAATCGAGTAGATAAGTTTGGCGAATATGCAGATAGCTATATGGATGCAAGTCCGGTGGGAAAACTCCAGAGAAAGACCCAGTATGAGAACGACCAGTTCTCCGGAAATGCCTATATTGACATCAAGCCTATTGAAGGTCTTACCCTCCATGCTGATGCCAACATTTCCCGTTTCATCTTCAGCAATAGCTATTTTTCTCCAAAGGTTTCCTTGCCGGAACAGTATGAGACGGAACCAACTTCTACGCTCGCAGAGGCTAACTATCGCAACACGAATACGTCTATCAACTTCCGTGCTGACTATAAATTCAAGATTACTGACGACCATTGCTTCGACGTGATGGCTGGTTATAGTGCTGACAGATACTGGAGCAAGGAACACGACCAGGCTTACAGCGGATTCCCTAATGACGATGTGCTCAACAATGCCAGTTCTGCAACTACCGTCAACAAGCCTATGGAGACTTATTCCAAGAGTGGACTCAATTCCCTCTATGGCCGTTTGAGCTATGATTATCTTTCACGTTATCTGCTCGACTTCAGTCTCCGTTCCGATGAGTCATCCAAGTTTGGTCCTGGCAACAAGCGTGGTACATTCCCTGCACTCTCTTTGGCATGGCGCGTAAATCAGGAGCCTTTCATGGCATCGGTACAGGATGTGGATGATCTGAAACTCCGTCTGAGCTGGGGTAAGACTGGTTCTACCAACGTATCCGACTTCTCTTACATCCAGTATTTCAATTCCAATATCTACGGTGGACAGAGCGCCATTACCTTAGCCACTACTTATCCTAATAAGGATATCAAGTGGGAGATGACTACTGAGTACAATGCCGGTGTTGACTTCTCGTTCTTCAATGGCAGACTGAACGGTAGCTTTGATATCTATCATCGTAAGACAGATGGCGCCTTGGCTCCAGCTCCTATCGCCTTGGAGTTTGGTATCGGTACATTCTACAGCAATATCCTCGACTTGACCAATAATGGTTTCGAGTTCTCTATCGGTGGAGATGTGGTTCGCACCAAGGATTTTACCTACAATACGATGCTCAGTATCTCATCCAACAAGAATAAGATAACCAAGCTCAATGGTTCTACACTCGACATGATTCACCAGGATCTCTATATGGAAGGTCATGCGATGGGAACCGTGAAGGGTTACAAGGTGGCTGGTATTTTCCAGAGTCAGGAGCAGATTGATGAACTGAATTCTCAGGCACAGGCAAACGGATATGATTTCTATCAGAATGGTGCTCACGTAGGCGACTATATGTTTGTGGATACAGATGGCAACGGGTATATTACCGAGGCAGACCGTACGGCTATCGCCAATCCGGAGCCAAAGGTGTTCGGAGGTTGGTCACATACCTTATCTTATAAGAACCTCACCCTGTCAATGCTCTTCCAGTATCAGTTTGGAGGTCATGCATACTACAGTACTATGCAGGAATCAGCAGCCGGTAGCCTGGGTCAGAGTATTCTGAGAGAAATGTACGGCAATACCTGGACACCGGATTGTACGGATGCCAAGTATGCTCAGCTGGTATGGTTGCCTGCAAGCATGGACAATACAAATACCAATGACCGCTATGTATATTCCAACTCATATTTCCGTCTGAGAAATATCACGCTCTCCTATAATTTCGAGCCATCTCTTCTGGAGCGCCTGCACATCAGCGGAGCATCTGTGTTCTTCACAGCCACCAACCTGTTTACCATTACCAACTGGCCAGGTTTGGATCCAGACATGTCGGCAACAAATGCCTTCTTAAAGACTACAGAGAATAAGGACGTTTATCCAATGAGCCGTTCTTTCTCCATCGGTCTGAAATTACAATTCTAACTCATACAAAGACTGTAGATTATGAAACATATAAGATTTCAATTTCTTACGCTCCTTTCAGCCACAGCACTGACTCTTACATCGTGTGACCTGATAGGTAGCCTCGACGGCATCGAACCAGAACATGTGGTTACTGATGACAATTATATCACTGATGTCTCAACTGCACAGACGGCGCTCAATGGTGTCTATGCCTCATGGCGCAGCACGGGTGTATCTTACCTGCGCTATGGAATGTCGTCTATGGCTCATACCCAGACTCAGGCGATGGTGATGGGGGCGGATGAGTATGCTGACGAGAACATCGAAACCAATAACAGTAATGTGGAGTTGGCTTATACCGCCTACTACAATGTGATTAATACGGCCAATACCTTCCTGGTACATATCAACAAGAATATACCAGGACTGAGCGAGGAGAAACGTACAGAGATGATTGCAGAGGCTCGTTGCCAGCGTGCCTTGGCTTACCTTACTCTCCTGAAGTGCTTCGGAGAATATTGGAAGCAGGATTCACCATACGGTGTCTGCATTTTCCAGGACGAACTGGTAAGAGATAACCAACCACGCAAGCGTTCTACTGTGGCTGAAACTTACAAGTTGATATCTGATGATCTCGACTATGCCATTGCTCACTGTGAACAGCAGCCTGCAGATCATTATCACATGAGTTCCGTTTTCGCCAAGGCTTTGAAAGCGAAAATGTATATGGCTCAGGATAATTATGCTGAAGCTGCAAGACTGGCAGAGGAAGTGATTGGTGAGGCAGAAGCAGCTGGTTATGCTTTGGAAAGTGATTATGCCAAGATCTTCGACGAACAATTTAATTCTCAGGAGATGCTCTTTGCTCCTTATACCGCCAATCCAAGTGAGTTGATGGACTCAAACTGGTATATGTTTTCTCCAGGTTCACTCCTCAAGAAGGTGGCAGATGATTTAGTTCCAGATGATGAAACAGGTGGAGATATTGTTATTCCAAACCCGGGAGATGGTGGGGACGTTGTTGTTCCAGATCCTGATGGTTCTTCAGATGGAAGTGCTTCTGGCGATGGTGGTGTTGTTATTCCAGGTGGCGATGGTGGAGTAGTAATTCCAGGCGGTGATGGAGGCGTAGTTATTCCTGGTGGTGATGGCAGTGATTTCCCATTCTTCCCAGGTGATGAAGATGTAGCTTCATACGATAAGCTATATACATGGGCCTATAAGGGAGATGCCATGAACGGTATTGGAAAATATAACAAGTTGACTCCTGAAATGTTCTATGCTGACTCTTATTACTTCATGCGCCTTGCCGAAGTTTATTATATCGCTGCCGAAGCAGAGGCTCGTCAGGGTCAGTATGCAAAGGCTCGTACGCTCTTGACTACAGTCATCGAACGTGCTGGATATACGGAGGACGATGTGAACGCCATTGCCGACGGCGATCTGCTGGGCGAAATCCTCAAGCATAAGTTGGTGGACATCAGCAATGAGAATTTCGAGGAATGGTTTGACCTCTGCCGTTACAACCGTAAGGGCGGTTTCGAAGGCTGGACTGAAGACGAGAAAGCTGAGTTGCCAACATTCAGAAGAAACCTGCTCCCAATTCCAAAGGCATCTATGGGTGCCAACAATCTGTTGGAGCAGAATCCGGAATATGTAAACAACTAATTTTAGAATAATATTTGAACATTATCAAAAGAACATGATGAAATTGAGAAATTCAATGATGACCATTGCTGGCTTAATGCTGGCAATGGTGGCTAATGCCCAGAATTTTGTACTGAAAGGTACGGTGAAGGGTAACGTGGAAGGCTGCACCGTTATGCTGCAGAAATATGATATCGATAAGGTGAGCAACCTGGACAGTGCTACTATCAAGAACGGCGAGTTTGTGCTCAAGGGGGATGTGAATCAGCCTGAACAATACCAGATGGTCATCGATATGAATGAACCGGGCGTGGCAGAACCTGACTATCAGAAGATTTTCGCCAGTCGTATCTATATCGAAAACAAGCCAATGACTTATGATGTAGATCTTACTGGTTTCCCTACTGAAAAGGACATGAGCATGATTACACCTGTCATCAAGGGTTCTGCGACACAGGATACCTATCAGGCTTATCTCGACCTGATGACTCCTATCCAGGATAAACTGCATAGCCTGAACGACAGTATCAACAACTGTAAGGTTCTGGCACAGAGAGTGGCCTTAGCAAAGGAGGCTATCCAGCTGATGGACGATATGCGCCAGCAAACCAGCAAGTTTATCCAGGATCATACCAGTTCATTGGTAGCTTTCGATTTGCTCAATGAGAGTTTTTCAGCCCTTCCAACTCCTTATACCTCAGCGGAAATCGATGAGATGATGGGTTGGTTGAAGAATGATTGGAGCAATTCACCTCAGTATCCAATGCTGCAGGCACAGTCTGAAATGGCGAAGCATACAGCCGTAGGCAACCGCTTCATCGATGGTACGCTTCTCACTCCTCAGGGCAAGCAGGTGAAGTTGTCTTCCCTTATCAAGAAGGGCGAATATACCATGTTGGAGTTCTGGGCATCCTGGTGTCATCCATGCCGTCAGGAGATTCCTCATCTCAAGGAGGTACATGAGAAGTACAAGGATTTCAATATCATCAGCATTTCCGTAGATGAAAGAGATGAAGACTGGAAGAAGGCAATGGCGAAGGAAGGTATGAACTGGACCCAGTTGCGCAACCCAGAAGGTTTCGGTGGTATGGTGATGGGAGAGTATGGCATCAATGGTATTCCTGCTTGTCTGATTCTGGACAAGAATGGTAATTTCTACAAGACCAATATGCGTGGTGCATTCCTTGATGCATTCCTCTATGATTATTACAAAAGATAAGATGTAAAATAAGTTTCTTATCTTGTAAGTAAAAGAATTCATAAATAAGAGAAAGTTTCGCTCCATACTTCGGAACGAAACTTTCTTTTTATCTTCTTTCGCCAGTTTGTACTGTGCATCATTTTTTGACAATTTTCAACTTATCATCATAATGAAAGCATTTACTTATATTAAACAAGGTGTATTTGGCTTCACCGAAAAGGAGAAACCTATCCTGATAGATGAACACGATGCCATCGTGAGAGTAACCATGAGCAGTATCTGTACCAGCGATCTGCATATCAAGCATGGTTCTGTTCCTCGTGCCGTTCCCGGAATTACCGTGGGACATGAAATGCATCACCTTCAGCATCAGCAAGTCCTACCACTTGGTCATCGTCACTGATACCAAACACCAATGTTCCGCCCTCACCATTGGCAAAGGCAGAAACACTTTTTAGCCAACTCTTAGGTCGCTTGGCTTCGAGTTGTTGCTTCTTATCGTAAGCAGTTGCTTCGCCTATTAAAGTCATCCTTATTTCTGCAACACTATAATTTAATGTTTTTTATAAGCACCTGAGCAACAATAAGTTGCTCAGGATTTTGCCATGTCAGAAATTTCA
>ERZ772831.2562-NODE-2562-length-14718-cov-17.560117_pt1 | contig 14718 bp, 14 predicted proteins | sample MGYA00580858_ERZ772831 | MGnify/ENA primary metagenome ERZ772831 (study PRJEB29015, sample SAMEA2737694) | human gut metagenome | biome: human gut; feature: human-associated habitat; material: faeces | place: China | collected 2012 ... | reverse complement strand
AGCATGCCATCACGATGATGAAGAACAAGCGATAGCCTACCATATCTTTCAGATAGCCCGATACCATACCTGGCAACATTAAACCCAGATAGGAGATGCCCGTGCAGATGGAATAATGCGAGGTCTTGAACTTGCCCTGACTGTAGAACAGCATGTAGAGCGTAAGAACCGTGAAGCCCAGACCATAACCAAACTGCTCTACGAAAAGACAGCTCGATACCACGATAATATCGCTGTTCAGCGAATAACTCAGATAGATGTAAACCACATCCGGCAGGGTGATGGCGCAAACCATCGGCCAGAGCCATTTCTTCATACCGTCGCGGCTCACCAGAATACCGCCGATGATACCACCCAGCAGCAAGCCTATCAGTCCCACCGTGCCATTGGCAAAACCATATTCCTGCGGCGACAAGCCCAGTCCGCCCTGCGAATTAGGACGAAGGATAAAGGTCTTGGTCATCGTATTCAGGAGTGCTTCCGGGAAGCGATAGAGCAGCAGGAAGAGCATCACGCAGATGGTTTCCCCCACCCTGAACTTCACGAAGAAGGTACGGAACATGTTCGTCAGTTCGTGCGCCACTTCACCCACCGTTCTATCCGTCTGCACATCCTCCTTAGGACGCGGCATAAACCGGCTGTGATAGAGCCACAGTCCGATGAAGATGCCCGCCAATCCGTAGAAGATAAGCGCCCACGAGAAGCGTATCTGGTTGCGGAACATCACCTGGAGTACACCTGCCAGCATCACCAGGAAACCATTCACGAAGATGATGGCGAGGCGATAGAAGGTGTTTCGCAGTCCCACAAACTTGGTCTGTGTATGCTCATCCAATTCTATCATATAAAAGCCATCCGCCGAAATATCGTGGGTGGCACTGCAGAAGGCGATGAGGAAGAAGAAGCACATCGTTGCCTGGAACCAGAAGGCAGTAGGCAGCGAGAAGGCGATGCCGGCAAGGGCGGCTCCGATGAGCGCCTGCATGGTGAGCACCCACCAGCGCTTGGTCTTCAGCAGGTCGATGAACGGGCTCCACAGGGGCTTGATTACCCAAGGCAGGGCGAGCCATCCGGTATAGAGACCCACCTCAGCATCGGTGAGGCCCAACTGCATATACATCACCACAGAGAGGGCGGTCACAATGACGTTGGGCAGTCCTTCTGCAAAATAGAGGGTCGGAATCCAAGCCCATGGATTCCGACTATTTTTCTTTGTTACCATTTCATTTTTAATATTAGGTTCAGAACATCAGGTGTTAAAAGAAGCGTAGCCTCTTTTAACACCCAACATTCAACATTCAAATTATTGATAGAGTTTCATGTTATTGATAGAGTTTCTTGATTTCTGCTCCCTGATAGTAGTGCAGCAGGATGGCATCATAGAGATAGCCCTCCTCGCCCATCACGGCAGCACCAATCTGGCAGAGTCCTACTCCGTGTCCCCATCCGGCGCCAATCAGTTCGAAGCGCTGCGGAACACCGTTTTCATCTGCATCATATTTATCTACCACGAAGGCAGAGCTCAAAAGATGAGAATCGCTCAGGGCACGGCGGATTTCCAGTTCCTTACCGATGGTGAAGGTCTTCTCGGTTCCGATAATCTGCAGCTTGCTGATGCGGCCGCTCGTTCCTCTCTCCACCGCCTTCATGTCGAGGATGGCACCGAAGTCCATCTTCAGCTTGTCGGCGATGAGCTGCTGCAACTTCTCCTGGGTCAGGGTCACCTTCCAGCGATAGAAATCCACGGTCTCCTGGTCATAATCGTTCAATACCTCAGAGAGGATTTTCTTATCCTGCGTGTTGCAGAAAGCAGGCGGATTGAAGCGGATCCACTTCTCTGCCTCATCCTCATTGGTAAGATTAGGAAGAGGAGCCTTTTCTGTTCCCGATATTCCCAAGGCGATGTCTCTCACTGCCGTGAGATAGTTCTTCGGCGTATTCTCCCAGCAGTATTGGAATTCCTCAGTTACTCCACCGCAGCATTTCGAGAATCTTGCATCGCAAATCTCGCCGCCATCCAGCAACACCTGGCCACGGGTCAGTCTGATAGCCTCGGCAACATGTGGCGAGGTTTCCTTCGTGATGCCCTGGTAGCGCTGGCAGTGGTCATCGGCACACACGTCAAAGAGGGTGTGGTCCTCACGGTCGTACCAGCGAATCAGCATATCCTCCTTCTTGGTGAACGAGAAGAAATTGTTGCCGCTCTCAGCCACCTCTCTGCGCTTTTGCATCTGCGCCAGCAGCCACGAACGCGAAATCACGGCATGTGCCTTCAGCAGTTCTAGGCTCGAGTGGCACTCATCTCACTACTGATTACACTCTCCAGATAGCGCTCCACCGGCAGTTCGTTGATGGCATAGATCTTATCCGATTCCACCACGAAGCGGAGGGCACCCAGGAAGGTCTGCGTCTCCTTGCGCTCCCAGTGGAAGTTCACGCCGATGGTCACGTCGCTGATAGAGAACGAGGCGTCGTCGCTCTGCGGATGGAAGGTGAGCTTACTGTAAAGATTGCCGTTCCACATGATACCTCCCTCGAAGAACTCCACCTCCTGCTCGCCAATCACGATTTCGCCCTTAGCCAGATAAGGCTTGTTCAGCGAGAAATGCACCTTCTGGGCACTCACGATGCCCACGGTAACCTCTGGTTCCTCCTCATTATTATATAGGGCAGATGTAGCCAGAATGGAATCTTCTGCCTCCTTTGCCACCTTCAGCTTGCTCACGATACTGTTCATCTTCTCCTGGCTCACACCGCATTCCTGCAGCAGTGCCTCGGCACGCTCATCGGTCAGTTTTCTGAAATCCTCCTCTCTTGGGGTGATGATGAGTCCCGACATATCCAGGGCACCCGGTGAAACCATCAGTTGGGCATCGCCATCGGCAAAGTAAGCTTCCGGACGGTGCTTCTCTCTCGGAATCACCACCGAGATGAATTCATCGCCCTTTCTCCAAGCCACGATGTTCATCATCGGTTCGGTCTCTCCGCCACGCAGCGGCATGGCTCTGTAAAGACGGTGGAAGAGCATCTCGTCGCTCTCCTCACTCTTCGAGATGATGACGAAGGCTGGAACCACGAAGTCGTGAACCACGGCTATCTTCTCTTCATCGTTCAGAGTGATGACGTCAGTAAGATTGCGCGAAAGACGCTGCCAGTTGGACTGCAACGGCAGGATGCCGCTCGTACCCGCCTGGAAATGAAGATGATCAGGGGCAGAAGCACCACACTTCGGACCGTTATAGAACACCATCAGTTCGCTGTGAAGCGAGAGGAAGCGATGCATCTCGCCATAGTTCTGATAGATGGCCTGATACTGATGCTTGCGGGCCGGAATGGTGAAATGCACCGGAAGGATTGGGAACGGATTCACCAGCAGATGGAAGTTTTCATCTATCTGCTGCGACATCTGCTCCTTTGGTCGGTTGCGGTCGCAGAGGAAGCAAGGGCGCTCGCCCAGGGTCTTCCTGTCTATCTTGGCACCCGTGCTCACGATGCGGGCAGGGTTCCACTGCAGCTTGATTAACTCCGATAGCTGACGGGTTTCCACATGCTTCAGGTCGCGGAAGCGATGGCGGGCATCAGCCCATTTCTCCAACTGTCGGTTGAAGAATCTGGAGATGCTGCTGTCTTCCATGATATCCGCCTTGCCCTGCATCATCTGCTTGCGGGCCATCAGTTCCATGGTGCGCAGACGGTCTTTATAGAGATTGTTGGCATTCACCCTGTCGATGCTCAGGGCGGCATCCGAATTGCCTCCCCAGCGACGGCAGAGATACAGCTCGTCGTAGATTCTGCCGATGCGATAGCGGCGAGAGAAAGCCAGTCCCAGAGCATAGTCCTCACCATAGCTGGTGTTAGGGAACTGCATCTGTCTTACCAACGGGGTAAAGAAGGCACGTGGTGCTCCCAAACCGTTGATACGCAGGGCGTTGTTACAACCGTTATCCTCGGTCCATTCCTTGTGGTCGATGAGTCCCGGAGGCAGGGTATTCAGGTCGAAATCGCACATGCGATAGGCGCCAATCATCATCGCCGCCTTCTGGTCGTAGAAGGCATCCACGATTTTCTGAAGGGTTTCAGGAGATGAATACAGGTCGTCGCTATCCAACTGCACGGCGAATTTTCCGCAATAGTCGCTGTTGATGGCTACATTCCAGCAGCCGCCGATACCCAGGTCCTTTCTATCAGGAACTATCTGAATCAAACGGTCATCTGCTATTTCATCAAGAATCTCTCCGGTTTTATCCGTAGAATGATTGTTCACCACAATCACGTTAAACTTGAAATCCGTTTTCTGCGCCAAAGCACTCTTCACGGCATCGGCGATGGTCTTCTCACGGTTAAACACCGGAATCACCACCGAAGCCTCGTATTCAAACTCCTGTTCGTCGAAATCAGGCAGACGGTAGTAGCTGGTGTCCACCAGAGCACCCACCTTGTTAAGATGCTGGGTACAAGCCTTTTCCATCTCTATCTGCACCTCACGGTTTCTAGGGTTCACATAGTCAAACTGCTTCTCTCCGCTCTTTCTGTTATCCAGTTCGTTCTCCGTATAGAGGAACTCATTCAGGTGGAAGATTTCTCCCACACGGCTCAGATAGAGACGCAGGTCGTAGAGACCGGCAAACTGATATTCCTGTCTATCCTGCTGGGCGATATAGTTGCGCAGCGCCTGCGCCTTGACGAGCCAGAGGCTTCCGAAATCGAAGTCATCTCGCAAACTACCCTGCTGATAATCAATCACAGGATGCTTTTCCAGTTTACCAGATGCTTTTTCCGAATCAGATGCATCCGCTTCAGAAGATGCTTTTTCTGAAGATGCATCATCCTTCACCAGCGAATAGTGGTCGGAGTAAACCATCACGGCTGCGGTATCATCCGCCGTGCGCAGGAAACGCTCCAAGGCATAGAGCCCCCATCTGATAGGGGTGGTCTTGGTGCAGATCATCACGAAGTCGGCATCGGCATTTTCGGCGATGCTCTCCACGGTGTTGCTACTCTCCAGTCGGTCGATAACCACGAAGGTACAGCCGTCTGGCACCTGGTGATGGGCAGCGAAATCAGCGCTCACCATCAGGTTGATATGCTGAACAGTCTTGTTGTCATGAAGTTCTCCGAGTGCTTCTTGGGCCACCTCCAGGTCTTCACATGGCAAGAAAAGGTCTATTTTTTCTCTCATTTCTTTATTACTTATTTTCTGTTTTTCGCCCCTTTTGGGGGCTCGGAACCATGATTTTTATCTTTATTTCAACTTATTATCTTAAAATATGTGGCAAAGATAACACTTTTTCGGCAAAAAACACTATCTTTGCAGTATGAATAATGAAAAAAAATATCTTTTGGGCCTTACACTTGCCGAATTGAAGCAGGTGGCTAAGGATCTCGGCATGCCTGCCTTCACCGGCGGACAGATGGCGAAGTGGCTCTATGAGCAGCATGTGAAGAGCATTGATGAGATGACCAATATCTCGAAGGCCAACCGTGCCAAACTCGCTGCCGAATACGAAATAGGATGCGCAGAATATTCTGACGCACAACATTCTGTGGATGGTACCATCAAGTATCTCTTCCCTACCCGAAGCGGAAAGTTCGTGGAAACGGTGTATATTCCTGATAAGGACCGCGCCACGCTCTGCGTCTCTTCGCAGGTGGGCTGCAAGATGAACTGCCTCTTCTGCCAGACCGGAAAGCAGGGATTCGAGGGGAGTTTGCCTGCCGGCGACATCCTGAACCAGATTTACTCGCTGCCTGAGGTGGACAAGCTCACCAACATCGTGTTCATGGGACAGGGCGAGCCGATGGATAATCTCGACAATGTGCTTCGTGCCACCGAGATTCTCACCGCCGATTACGGTTGGGCGTGGAGTCCGAAGCGCATCACGGTAAGTTCTGTGGGCGTGAAGAACAAGCTGAAGCGATTCCTGGAAGAGAGCGAGTGCCATGTAGCGATTTCGATGCACGACCCTATTCCATCGGAGCGTGCCGAACTGATGCCTGCCGAAAGGGGCATGAGTATCGAGCAGGTGGTGGAGCTGCTGAAGAACTACGATTTCTCCCATCAGCGCCGCCTGAGTTTCGAGTACATCGTGTTCAAGGGCGTGAACGACAGCATGCAGCATGCCAAGGCCATCATCAAGCTGGTGAAGGGTCTGGATTGCCGTTTCAATCTCATCCGTTTCCATCAGATTCCCGACATCCCGTTGCAGGGTGTGAACGATGAAAAGATGGAGCAGTTCCGTGATTACCTCACCCAGCATGGTGTTTTCACCACCATCCGTGCCAGCCGCGGCCAGGACATCTACGCCGCCTGCGGTTTGCTCAGCACCTCGAAGAAGATTGGAGAAATCCGACAGCACGAGGATGAGGAGCAGAAGCATGGAAAGGGATAAGAAAGGAGGTGAATATGGTACAAATGGATACAAAAAATGAAAGAAAAGAAAAGGAAAGAACAAAAAGGTCTGAGACGGGTAAATACTTCTATGACTTAAGCAAAGCGTCTTTCTCTATCACTTTTCTCGGTAGCTTGGCATCGATGTTTAAAGATGGAGCCCCAACTGTATCAATGCTTATTGGAGCAACCATTGGCATAATACTGTCTGTGGTATTTTTCATCGTTGGATATAAAATCTTAAAAAAATAAGAATTATGGATCTATTTACATTTACAATGACGATAAGTCTCATCATAGCTCTCAGCTTTCTGGCTTGGCTTTATACAAAACCAGGAAAGAAATGGTTAGAGAATCTTTAAAATAAGAAATATGTTTTACATGGCTTTAACAATGACAATTATTATGGTAATTGCAGTTAGCATCCTGATATTCCTCTACACTCCAAAGGGTAAGAAATTTTTGGAGAGTATGTAAAATATGAAGCACTCATTTGCACGCAGAGCAACAAAGTTGCCTCTCATCAGCCTACTACTCTACATTCTGCTGAGTGGATGCAACAGAGGAAAGGAGAATCAACTGCCCAAAAGCACGGGAATGCCCTATGAGGTGGTGCTTGAGGGAGATACCGACAGCATCGTAACCAAGATGCTGACGGAGGATGTGACAGGACTGCCCCAACCCGAACCACTCTGCCGACTGATTCAGGTGAAAAAGGGAAAGACCCGGGGAAACTATCTGCTCGTAAGAACCCGAATCGTCGTGAATATCGGAGAGCGGGATTTCGGAGAACAGAATATCGGAGAACGGGATTTCTCCGTCAGGCTAAGCCACGACGAGAATGCAGCGCCACAGAATATCATTCGCATAACCGTCCAATCGGCACAGCAGTTGCGGGAAAGGCTCAATGGCGAGAAACTCCGCCACATCGTGGATGAAGTGGAACTGAAACATCTGGCAGATATCATCTCCGGCAACCCCAGCAAACAAAACAGGGAGATGCAGGACGAAATCAAAAAGATGTTCGGAATCGACATGAAGATTCCTGCAGCGATGAACGCCAGCAAAAAGGCGAAAGACTTCATCTGGATCTCGAACAACGCCAGTTCGGGCATGCAGAACCTGCTCGTGTTTAAAGTGAAGAGTGAAGAACGAAGAATGAAGAATTCAAATGCTTTTCAGGTTAATGACAAGGCTTTGATTGATAGCATTCTCCGAACCAATATGCCGGGCGAAACCGACAGCATGTATATGGTGATTCCCGTTCTTTCAGAAAGAGGACTCTGGGAGATGAAAGGGGATGCCATGGGAGGCCCTTATGTGATGCGTCGCATTCATAATAACCTCTACATCATCGCCTTTGTCTATGCACCCGAAATGAAAAAGAAAATATTAATCAAGCAGCTCGAAGCTGCGATTTCTACTATAAAATAAAATTTCATGGACAACAAAAGAATCAAAGTGGCTATCACCCACGGCGATACCAACGGTATCGGATATGAACTCATTTTTAAGGCATTCAACGAACCGGAGATGCTGGAGTATTGCACCCCTATCATCTACGGCTCGCCAAAAGTGGCAGCCTACTATCGCAAGGCGATGAACCTGCCAGCCCAGTTCTCCATCATCCAGAAAGCTGAAGATGCTGAGGATGGAAGAATCAACCTCCTCGCTGCCGTAGAAGAGGAAGTGAAGGTGGATATGGGTATGCCTACTCCGGAATCAGGAGCAGCAGCAGTCAAGGCACTCGACCGTGCCATGACCGACTATCGCGACGGTCTCTACGATGTGCTCGTCACTGCCCCGGTAAGCAGTCAGAACATCAAGATTGAAGGTTACACCTTCGTGGATCACAAAGACTACATCGAAACCTGTCTGGGCGACGGCAGCCATGCCCTGAGCCTGCTCGTAGGCGACGACCTGCGCATTGCCTCCGTCACCGGCAAGACACCACTCACCCAGGTGGCCAAGTCAATCACCCAGGAAAGCATCGTGGAGAAAACCACCCTGCTCTGGCACACCCTGAAGCGCGACTTCCTCCTCACCAACCCACGCATCGCTGTGCTCGCCCTCAACCCAAGCATCAACGAGGAACAGAGCTGCGGCACCGAGGAGCGCAACATCATCATCCCAGCCATCGATGCACTCGCCGAGAAGGGCATCCAGGCATTCGGTCCTTACCCAGCCGACGATTTCTTCGGCAACGGATACTACAACGAGTTCGATGGCGTCATGGCGATGTACCACGACCAGGCAGCCGTACCATTCCACTCCCTCTTCAACGAGGATGGCGTGCTCTATACCGCCGGCCTCCCTATCATCCATACAGCAGCCAACACCACCCCATGCTACTATATGGCAGGCTACAACGAGGCAGATGCCATCTCGTTCCGCCACGCCATCTTCCTGGCACTCGATGCCTTCCGCCATCGTGAAACCAGCGAAGAGGCTTACCAGAACCCACTGCCAAAGCTCTACCACGAGAAGCGTGATGAGAGCGAGAAGGTTCGCTTCTCCATCCCAAAGAAGCACGTTCCTTCCCCATTCCCTCCAAAGGGCGGAAACAAGCAGAACGGCACCAAGGGAAACAACGAGCAGAATGCCCCTAAGGGAAACAACGGCAACAACAATGGTGGCAACAATGGTAAAGCCAACAACAATGCCAACAACAATGCCCCTCAGCCTGCCCAGCAGACTGATAAAAAGTTGACACAGCAGCCTAATCCTGCCGAAAAACAGGCGCAGCCGGCTCCTCAGAAGCCAGCAGAACAGCCTGCTCCACAACCAGCAGAATAGGCTCGAAATACGTAGAGAATAGGCGAAATATCACATTTTCGCCTATTTTCTACCTTATTATACCCACTTTTTGGGCAAAAAAGGCAGTTAATTCAAAAAAAATGTGTAATTTTGGCAGCTAAATGGATAATTCTGAACTACAGAAAATAAAACAACGCTACAATATCGTCGGAAATAGCGACGGATTGAACCGTGCTCTCGATGTCGCCCTGCAGGTGGCACCGACCGACCTTTCCGTGCTTATCATCGGAGAGAGCGGTGTGGGTAAGGAAATCATCCCACGAGTCATTCACGATAACTCGCCGAGAAGACGCGAAAGATATTTCGCCATCAACTGCGGCAGTATCCCAGAGGGTACCATCGACAGCGAACTCTTCGGTCATGAGAAAGGTTCCTTCACCGGAGCCATCGGCGAAAGCGAAGGATATTTCGGCATCGCCAACAAGGGTACCATCTTCCTCGACGAGGTGGGTGAACTGCCGATACAGACGCAGGCCCGGCTGCTGCGTGTGCTCGAAACGGGTGAATACATCCGTGTGGGCGGCACCGAAATCAGAAAGACTGATGTGAGAATTGTGGCAGCCACCAATGTAAACATGCGCAAGGCTGTGAGCGAGGGAAAATTCCGCGAAGACCTCTACTATCGCTTGAATACCATCCCTATCCAGATGCCTCCGCTGCGTGAACGCGGCAACGACATCCTCCTGCTCTTCCGCCTCTTTGCAATGCAGATGGCTGAGAAATATCGATTGCCTAAGATTTCACTCACCGAGGATGCCAAGGCGCTCATGCTGAAATATAAGTGGCCAGGCAACGTGCGACAGCTCAAGAACATCACCGAACAGATGTCGGTGCTGAGCCGGGAAAGGGAAATCAATCTCGAAACCCTCTCGCAGTTCATCCCAAGAGATGAGGAAACTACCCAGCTCGCCACCATTCCGCAAGCCGGAAACGACCAGCATAGCTACGAAAGCGAGCGGGAGATGCTCTACAAGATTCTCTACGAACTCAGGGGCAACGTGAGCGACCTGCGAAGAGAGATGAAATCGCTGCGCGACCAGCTAGATGAAGCTCGGGGACTCAGCGGAGCCAATGGCTTCAGCCATCCGAAAAACATCTCAGGCATGCCTCCAGCCACGGTTTCAGGCGTACCATCGGTTTCAGGAATGCCAGCATCGGTTTCGGGAATCACATCCCCATCGGTTTCGGGAATGTCTGAACCCCACTACCCTTCCGAATTCGGCAATCTGCAGGAAGGCAGAATCTATGCCGAACCAAGACGGGATGCCGAGGATATCGAGGCAGAGGAAATCAAGGACATGGAGAATGAGAATGAGAGCGAGAACGAATCGCTCAACCTCAGTGAACTGAGCCGACAGATGATAGAGCGTGCCCTGGAACGCAACAACGGCAACCGCAAGAAGGCTGCCGAAGAACTGGGCATCTCCGACAGAACGCTCTACAGAAGAATTAAAAAATACAATTTATGAAGCATCTACGCGCGTACATATATATAATAGGCATCGTCCTGGTGATGGGTGTCACAGCAGCCTGCTCCGTGAGCTACAAGTTCAACGGTGCCAGCATCGACTACACCAAGACCAAGACCATCCAGTTGGCCGACTTCCCTATCCGCAGCTCCTATGTATGGGGTCCGATGGGTCCGATGTTCAACAACGAACTGAAGGATAAGTTTGCCAGCAACACCCAGCTCCGCCAGGTGAGCCGCAATGGCGACCTGAAGATAGAGGGCGAGATTACCCAATACTCACAGCGCAACAAGTCGGTGAGTGCCGAGGGATATTCAGCCCAGACCGAGCTGAGCATCACGGTGAACGTACGCTTCACCAACACCAAGAACCACAACGAGGATTTCGAGCGCCAGTTCACCTCTGCCAAGACCTACGATACCACCCAGAGCCTCGCCTCTGTGCAGGAAGAGTTGGTAACGCAGATGGTAAAAGACCTGGTTGACCAGATCTTCAACGCCACAGTGGCAAACTGGTAGTAGAATTTAGAGTTAATAGTTTATAGTTTAAAGTTAATAGTATCGTGGAACTAAACAGATTGATACAACATCCTGAGGAAATGAACCGGGAAACGCTCTATGATTTGCGCGCCCTCCTGGCCCTCTATCCGTACTATCAGACGGCTCGCCTTCTGATGTTGCAGAACCTGTACCTGCTCCACGACCCGAGCTTCGACGAGGAACTGCGGCGTGCCGCCATCTACATCTCCGACCGCAAGGTCATCTTCCAGATGGTAGAGGCAGCCCACTATCAGCTCAAGAGCCAGAACTCAAACCGCCACAAAGCTATGGAAGGCAAGCCGAAGAGCGACCGCACCAGCAGTCTCATCGACCACTTCCTCCACTCCATCCCAACCGAAGCAGAGGAAAGGGAGAAGGAACCGGAAGAGAAGCGCAAGCCAACGCCAGCCGATGCCGCCGTTGACTACGTGGCCTATCTGATGGAGACGGAGACGGAAACCGAGCACGAGCAGCCATCAAGAACCATCGCCCTCATCGACGACTTCATAGAAGAAGGCGGATTCAAACTCCACAAGGATAAGGAGGAGGAGGATCAGGAGAGCGAGGTAATGGAGAAGAAGGAAGAAAAGGAAGAGAAGAAGGAAACTGCAGAAGCAGATTCTTCCGAAGCCCAAGCTGCCTCAGAAAACGGTGGTATCTTTACGGAGACCCTTGCCCGAATCTACATCAAGCAGGGCAAGTACGAGCGAGCCTATCAGATTATCGACCGCCTGTACAAGCAGCATCCACAGAAGAGTGCGTTCTATATAGATCAGCTCCGCTTCCTCGAAAAACTGATGCTTAACGAGAAGAAAAGAAAATAAATAATAATAATAAAACTAGTTTTAAAAAAAATGATTTACACATTATTTGTAGTATTGATCGTCCTGGTATCCATCTTGATGGTACTCATCGTTCTGATCCAGGAGTCAAAGGGAGGTGGATTGGCATCTAACTTCTCTTCAACCAACTCTATCATGGGTGTTCGCAAGACCACCGATGTAGTAGAAAAGATTACATGGACCCTTGCCGGTCTGATGGTAGTAATCAGCGTAGCTTGCGCTTACGTAGCTCCACAGGCTGTGGGCGAGAGCAGCGTAATGGAGGGTGCTACCCAGGAGCAGACCGCTATTCCTGCTATGCCAGGTGCCAGCAAGGATGCAGCAGCCGGTGCTCAGAAGGCAACTCCAGCAGCAGCCGGTGCAGAGAAAGCAGCACCTGCAGCAGAAAAGGCAGCTCCTGTAGTACCAAACAGCCCTGCAAAATAAAAAAAAATGTAAAAAAGTACGGAAATATTTGGTGGAACCAAATTTTTTCCGTACCTTTGCACTCGCTTAAAAAATGGTGGACGTAGTTCAGTTGGTTAGAGCGTCAGATTGTGGTTCTGAATGTCGTGGGTTCGAGTCCCACCTTCCACCCACATTTCTTTAAGCAAACATAAAAATCAAATGGTGGACGTAGTTCAGTTGGTTAGAGCGTCAGATTGTGGTTCTGAATGTCGTGGGTTCGAGTCCCACCTTCCACCCTGAACATTTAAAAAGAGGAAAGCAACATTGCTTTCCTCTTTTTTTGCGTTTATTCCCGCAGGCATCAAAAAAAAACAAACACATTTAAACACCTGATTTACAATATACTATTAAAAGTTCACAAGGTTGTGGACCACAACCTTGTGAACTTTGTTTTTTATCCGAGTATTGCAGATACGGAATATAACACCTAATAGAGCATACCAAACATCCATAACGGGATGATGTTTCCATACCCCGTCTCTATATCGTCCTTTACTACATATCCATTTTCTATGTTCTGCAGCTGATTTTGCTTTTTCTTCTTTCCACCAACCTCGAATGTATATTTCCCATCTATCAGGAAATCAGATATAGGTGATACTGTTACAGGTATGAGTGAGCGTGTCTGATTGAAAAAGAAAGTTTCTCTCACAGTTCCTATCTCAACACTCTTTCCTGCAAGAGTATAGATGAGCGTTGGATTATCCAGATAGATCTTATCTACCTTTCCTAGTCCTTGAATACCACCAGTTGAAGTACGAAGCTGCCCTATAAGTCCAGCTTTCTCCAAATAGGTGCAAAGGTCGGCTATATTGTTTCTAGAAACTTCCAGCTGTCCTCCAATCTGGCTCATGTTAGGCTTGAATGGTGCACTTTGAGCGATGATGGCAAGTAGCCTTTTGAGTTTTCTTGCAGTTGAAACCGTAAGGTCTGCATATTGCGGAATATCGGTTTCTATCGTTGCATTGACCACTTGCTGAATATACATCCTGATGTCGCCATCAGAAAAAGGATAATACCCTCGTTGCAGATAGTCTGCGAAATGTTCTAATGGCAAGAAGCCATTCGGTATATTGACATTCTGTTGCAGAAGCTGTTCTAAAGTACATACAGGAAAGTGGATTCCATGAAAGAGTTCCAGATATTCCCGGTATGATAGACCTTGCATCTCGTACATAAGCGCACGACGACTCAAGTCAAATGCCCCCTTTGCTATATCGAGAACAGATGATCCGGTAAACATTACATGGAGTTCGGAATGGTAGTCGTATATTAATTTCAACTCTCTTGCCCAATCCTTGTATTTATGGATTTCATCTATGAAAAGATACTTTCCGCCCATCTTTGCAAATGAATCTGCCAGTTCGGTGAGCCTATGATTGGCAAAATAAAAATCTTCTGCCTGTACATAGAGTGAGTCTTTTCTTGGTAGTTGTTCTTTGATGTGTTGAAGCACCAAAGTTGTTTTACCTACACCTCTTGGTCCCATTAGACCTATCATACGAGCATCCCAATTGATGCGATTATACATATAGCGATGAAACGTGGTACTCGTTTCTCTCAGCAATTTGTCAAATGTTGTTTGTAACTGTTCCATTTTTTTGCCCGATTATGTTGTTCTTTGCTGCAAATATACGAATAAATAGCGAAAGTGCACTGAGTTCAGTGCACTTTTTAACAAAAATTGCACTCTACTCAGTGCACTTTGTACCGATTGTGCAGATTGCCGCGAGCATGGGTTGGCAATACAGCCATCAAAAACAAGATAATCAAGTTAATAGATTTCATATTATTATCAGTTAGTTATTATTCATCACATTCCCTCATCTACCTACCGTTTTGCCCCATCAGGCAGCCAATATACTGACAGATTTTGCAAAGATACAGTTTTCATGTTAGAATATAGCATAATAGCCTGCATTTTAAGCTTTATTATCTTTTCAAAAAGACTCAAGTTTCGCATAGATAATTTGCGCTAACATACTTTTTTCATACCATTAGCGCAGATTATCCGCGAATAATTTGCGCTAATGGGTATTTTTTTATATCTTTGCGCAGAAAATAAACTGCACTCGGCAATTTGGAAGCAAGCTTTCATTGCGCTCGCTTGCATTATTCATTGCAAATAGGAAATAACGAAAGATATATGGAACAGAGACTGATAGGAAGAGAAGCAGAACTCAAACTGCTCAATGAATATATAAACTCCGATAAAT
>ERZ772831.2533-NODE-2533-length-14878-cov-18.510828_pt1 | contig 14878 bp, 11 predicted proteins | sample MGYA00580858_ERZ772831 | MGnify/ENA primary metagenome ERZ772831 (study PRJEB29015, sample SAMEA2737694) | human gut metagenome | biome: human gut; feature: human-associated habitat; material: faeces | place: China | collected 2012 ... | reverse complement strand
TCGGTGGTTCCGTGGGAGCCGAGGCTCCTATTGTGCTCACGGGTTCGGCCATCGGCTCAAACCTGGGACAAATCTTCCGCATGGACAAGAAAACCATGATTCTGCTGGTGGGCTGTGGCGCTTCTGCAGCCATTGCCGGCATCTTCAAGGCGCCCATTGCCGGACTCGTATTTACGCTTGAGGTGCTGATGGTAGACTTGAGCATGGCTTCCTTGCTGCCTATCCTTATCAGTTGTGTAACAGCCACTTGCTTTACCTACATCCTGATGGGCTCCAAGAGTCTTTTCGATTTTACGCTTACCAGTCCGTGGGCGCTCGACCGCGTGCCTGCCTGCCTTTTGCTGGGCATTTTCTGCGGCTTGGTGAGCCTTTATTTCATGCGCACCATGTCGGCGTGCGAGGGCTTCTTTGCCAAGCTTTCGCCTTATCCATACGTAAAACTGCTGTTTGGCGGACTGATTCTGAGTTCGCTCATCTTCCTCTTCCCTTCGCTCTACGGCGAGGGCTATTCGGCAGTCAACGTGCTGCTGAAGGGACAGAATGTGGAAGACTGGGGGCAGGTGATGAGCCGTTCGCTCTTCTACGGGCACAACCAGCTGCTTATCCTCTACATCGCCCTGGTAACCTTTACCAAGGTTTTTGCCACCTCGGCAACCAACGGCAGTGGCGGATGCGGTGGTACCTTTGCCCCTTCGCTCATCATTGGCGGTTTTGCCGGTTTCCTCTTTGCGCGCCTCTGGAATGTGAACCAGGTGGGCGTCTACGTTCCTGAGCAAAACTTTACACTCATGGGCATGGCGGGCCTCATAACGGGCGTGATGCATGCTCCGCTTACGGGCATCTTCCTCATCGCCGAACTCACGGGCGGCTACCAGCTCTTCATGCCGCTGATGATCGTGTGCATCTCTTCGCTGCTCACCATCAGCATCTTCGAGAGCCACAGCATCTACGCCCTGCGTCTGGCAAGAGAGGGCAAGCTGCTCACCCACCATATTGACAAGGCGGCGCTCACGCTGCTGGGCATGCAGGATGTCCTAGAGAAAGATTATCATCCCGTAGGTCCTGATCTGCAGATGAGCAAGCTGGTGAGCGAGATAAGCCGCAGCAACAACAACTTCCTGCCGGTCTTAGATCAGGCGGGCGTGCTGCTGGGCGTGGTAGATATTACGAAGATTCGCCACATCATCTTCCGCACCGAACTGTATCAGCATTTTACCGTCCGCCAGCTGATGATGCAGCCTTCCGCCGTTCTTACCGAGCACGACAGTATGGACGAGGTGATGCAGAAATTTGACAAAACCGATGCTGCCCAGCTGCCAGTGGTAGATGTGAGCGGCGTGCTGAAGGGTTACATCAGCCGTACTAGAATCTATTCCATGTACAGGCAGATTGTAGCGGATATGTCGGCGGAGTAGGAGTTTTAAGTGAAGAACGAAGAATTCAATGGCTTTGCTGGTTTTATTTAAAAATATTAGATATTTATGGAGAAGAAGGATTTGAGAATCATATTCATGGGAACACCGGAGTTTGCGGTGGAATCCCTCAAGCGCCTGGTAGAGGGCGGTTATAATGTGGTGGCTGTGGTTACGCAGCCTGATAAACCGGTGGGCAGACACCAGGATACGCTGCAGCCTTCGCAGGTGAAGCAGTATGCCGTGGAGCACGGGTTGCCGGTGTTGCAGCCTGTAAAGATGAAGGCCCCGGAGTTTGTAGAGCAGTTGCGCTCTTATCATGCCGATTTGCAGGTGGTAGTGGCTTTCCGCATGCTGCCTGAGGTGGTTTGGGCGATGCCTCAATATGGTACTTTTAATGTACATGCAGCCCTCCTTCCGCAGTATCGCGGTGCGGCGCCAATCAACTGGGCAGTCATTAACGGCGAGAAGGAGACGGGTGTCACTACCTTCTTCCTCGACCACGACATTGATACCGGCCGCATCATCATGCAGAAGCGTTTCCCTATTCCGGAGACGGCAAATGTGGAGTATGTTTACGACGGGCTGATGCATCTCGGTGCCGAACTGGCGCTGGAAACCATTGATGCGCTCATCGCTGCCGACGGCAACATCGGTTCCATTCCGCAGAGCAAACTGATAGGTGAGGGTGCCGAACTCAAGCCGGCTCCTAAAATCTTCAAGGATACCTGCCGCATCGACTTCCACCAGCCAGCCAAGAAGGTGTATGATTTCATCCGCGGTCTTTCTCCATACCCTGGTGCATGGACCGAAATCAAGAAGAAGGAGACGGTAGTTTTCTTTGACGATCCTACAGAAGGACACGTGAAGAGCGCAGAGGAGATGCTGGAGAGTACTTCTGATGATTATGTGAAGTTTCCAGATGCAACAGATCATCCGTCTCGCAAGCCGAGCACGGCAAAGATTCAGGTGCTCAAGATGTTTGCCACCCATCTTTCGGGCGAAAAACGTGGCGCTGCGCCTGTAGGTTCGCTGCGTATTGAGGGCAAGCAGCTGCAGGTGGCCTGTCTCGACGAATGGCTCAACATTCAGGAACTTCAGCTCAGCGGCAAGAAGCGCATGGAGGCAGCCGCCTTCCTCAACGGCATGAAGGACATTGCCTATTATGAGTGCCAGAGGAAGGATATTAAGGACGATTTTTAGGTGTTAGGAATTTAAGTTTTTATAGTAATTATGACTGTAGAAGAAGATATTAAGCGTGCTGTGGAATGCATGCGCAAGGGTGGAGTGATTCTCTACCCAACGGATACCGTATGGGGAATAGGTTGTGATGCAACCAATCCGGAGGCGGTAAAGAAAGTTTATGAAATTAAGAAGCGTGACGACTCTAAGGCGCTTATCTGCCTGACAGATTCTGCCGACCGCATGGCTCGTTATTTCCGCAATGTGCCTCAGGTGGCATGGGATTTCATTGATGCTGCGATGCCTGTGAAACCTACCACGGTTATCCTGGATGATGCGAGTGGAGTGGCTAGTAATCTGGTGGCAGAGGATGGCAGTTTGGCGATGCGCGTTACGTATGAGCCTTTCTCCAAACAGCTCTGTTACCGTTTTCAGAAGCCTATTGTGAGCACAAGTGCCAATGTGAGTGGCGAGCCAGCTGCCCAGAATTATCGCGACATTTCTGAGGAAATCCTCAATGCCGTAGATTATGTTTGCTGGAGCCGTCGCCAGGAGCATAAACCTCATCAGCCTTCGAGCATCGTAAAGATTGCCAAGGATGGCGAGGTGAAGGTTATCAGATAATAAAAGCGTGCTACTTCATGTAGCTTTCGGGCATTCAGCCCATACTAAAACCACTTTGAAACTTTCTATATATAGAAAGAGCCCTGAGAAAAGGCTAAAAGCATCTTTATGTTTTGAGGATGCTTTTGCCTCTTTCAGGGCTTTAATTTTTTGCCGCCTTTTCCTTGCAGACTAGCGTTTCTTCTTTACCGCTTTTCTACATGCAGCTCGTTACTCCGAGAGTAGTTGCTACGGCGGTGAGAATGCTGATGATAACCTGTATCAGCGTTTTCCATGTTTCTCTTTTCATCATGATTTTCCTTTCTTTTTAGTGGTTAAATACTTGTGTTTCCGTGTTTTTAAGAGCAGTGTTGGAAATCTTCGTTTCCGTTTTCAGGAGGATTTCTCAGAAAGAGCGCAGCCCCCCGAAGGGGGCTTTGGCTAGCCCATGTTTCCGTCGCCGTCAGTGCCGCCGCCTTCGGTAGTTCCGCCACCTTCGGTAGTGCCGCTGCCTTGACCGCCGTTTTCACCGGTATTTCCGCTGCCACCAGTAGGGTTGTTACCATCGCCCTCCTCGTCTACGTTGCCCTTGTCGGCAGAAGTAACCTGCTTGATTACCTTTCCGTTGCGGTCGTAGCAAGTGATGCTGATGGCGGTGTTGGCGAGTTCCTCCTTGATCTCCACACTTGGGGTGAAGATGACGCGGCGTGCGGTGATGAGGGCTGTACTTACGAGGTCAACCTTCTCAACGGCGTTGCCTCGCACACCGAATCGCATGGTTCCGAGACCTGGGATTGCCACACTGTGACCCTCAGTGGCCCATGCCACGATGACGTCGCTCAATGCGTTCCAAGATGCGTTTACCACACCCTTTGGCAGTCCGGAACGGAGAGAAGCTTCCTTGATTACCTTGTCGGCAGTAAGTTTGCCGTAGAGCTCTGGAGTGAGCACGAATGCGTAGCGGGTTTTGTTCTTGTCGAAAGATACGTTACGCTCAATTGCCTTAAGTTTCATTCCCATAATGTTTAATTTTTTTTAGTGGTTATTAATATTGAAAATCTGTAAGTGTGAACCCGAGTTTGCGCGCTTTCTCGAATTTCACGGTGCAAAGGTATGAAAAAATATTGACATGGGCAAGTAAAATCGTAAATATTTTTCAACTTTAACTTTTCTTTACAAAACGAGAGGCTTCCCGGTAGTCGGTACAAGGCGGCTTGACGGTGCTTCTGCTGTATCTCCATACCCTCGCCCGCGCGCGCCTGTTATTATTTTATCGTGATAGAATATTTTTTTCATCGTGACATAAAAATGAAACTACGGCTGGAGGGGTGAAGATGGAGGGATGAAGAGAAGGTTGAGGGGAGAGAGAAAAGAGGGTGGTCATTAAGGTCATTAGTCATTAAGGTCATTAAGCACTTTGAGATTGGGGGTATTTTTTTAGGACAATAATAAAAATATAAATATTTATATTTTTATTATTGTCTCTATTTTTACTCCCCGTTGGAGAATCCTTAAAGACCTTAATGACCAATGACCTTAATGACCACTTTTGACCATCAAGATGTAAAGATAATTGAGTTTCCCCTTTAGGGGAAGAGTTCTTGCTCATAGATTTCTTCTGAAAATAAAGAAGAAAAAGTTTGGTGGTAACAATTATTTTTTCTATCTTTGCCCCCATCAAGCAAGCTAAAAGAATAAGCTTGCCTCTGGTAAAAACTAATATGGATAAAAATTATACTTATGACACAGAAAACTACTACTTATCTCGCCACTGCTGTGCGTTATTTTGCTAACCCCAGCCTTCGTGGCAATGCCCAGGAGACTCCTGAAATGGAGCAGCGTACTATCGGTGTATTGTCGGGCTTGCAAGCCCGGTTGCCCCTTGTTGTGCTTCGCCTTGATGAGCAGAACCATTATGATTCTCAGGCAGTTGTTGTGCTTGAGCATGGGCGGCAGATAGCTTATCTGGCTGCTGATGATGCCCATCAGTGCGTGGCTGAATTCGGTGAAAGGCTTCGGGTCGGGATACCGGTAAGGGTGACGGAGGTGAACGTGGAGAAACACGGGATGTTCTGGGTGGAGAAGCCTAAGATGAAGGGGGCTTCTTCTGCTGGGGCTGCTGCTTCTTTTACTTCTTCTTCTGCTTCTCTTTCTGCTTCTCTTTCTCTTCCTGCTGCTCTTGATTGGAGCGGGTGGATGGAGCCTGCTGCTTTGGCCCTCCCTGCTGCTTTTAGGCAGAGGATAGAATCGCTGGAGCTCATCATCGATTTCTGCTTGGGAGAAATAGAGGCAGGTGAGGAAGGCGGGGGACCTGCGATGGAATCGCAGGGAACGGGGGCGCAAAGGGGGAGTGCTGGCTCTGCTTCTTCTGGCTCTGCTTCTCCTTCTGGCTCTTCTTCTTTCTCTTCTTCTGAAGATATGCTTTGCGAGTATTTGGGGTGCTGGCTGGAGGAGGTTAGCTTTGATGTGAGCAGGGAGGCGCATGAAAGGGTGCTGAGATACAGACAGCTGCTCGAAGCTAGCGGAAGACCCAAACTGATGGAAATGGCTGAAAAGATGGATAGGGCGCTGGTGAAAGGAGGATGCATTGAGGTTACCCGAAAAAGATGCGAAATGTGGCAACAGATGATGGAGGATGAAGGGGTGAAAGAGGACTTTGACCACTTGATGGCTTTTTCTACATCTGTGCCACAGGTGATGCTGGCTGATACTGAAATGAAGGTGAGGCAACTGCCGGGAAGACAGTATGACTTCATTGCTGATGATGCTAAGTTTCTGTCACATCTTCGCTATCTTATGCCGCCGCTTTGTGCTTTGCGTAATATCTTGAGCTATAGGTTGTTGAGGAAGTTGCTGTGCAAGAAACTGGGGGTTAGCGATGCGGCTTGCCGGGCTGCTGGGAATACTGATTTTTCAGGGTCTTTTTCAGGGTCTTTTTCAGGGTGCTCATCAGGGTCTTTTTCAGTATCTTCTTCGGGTTCTTCAGTATCTTCTTCGGGTTCTTCAGTATCTTCTTCGGTTTCTTCAGTATCTCCTTCGGGCTCTTCAGTATCCCCTTCGGGCTCTTCAGTATCATCATCTTCACCTTCAGTATCAGTCTCAGAAAACGGGGAGGAGAAGGGGGCTGGTTCTTCTGTTTATCTTTTGCCTGTTCGGGGAAAGAAGATTGATTTCATCCGTGTGGTTAATGTGCTTTATGAATTGGGGCTTTTTACGGATAAGGATGGGGTTCGCTGCACCAAGAAGGAGGCTTTCCGGGCGTTTGGACGGGCGGTGAATCTGGATTTGTCTAATTACAATAAGGATTTGAGTCGCGCTCTTAACGATACGACGACCCGTGAGCGCCAATTGCAGATCTTTAAGGATATGAGACAGAAAATGGCGGAAATCTATCAAGATAAAAATTAGGCGTTGTAAGCGCATCCCGTATCTGATGGATGTTGTTTGTTTCGGAATTACAGGGGGATGTTGATGGGGGCTTTGTAGACTCCATGAAAGTTTTTTCTTGTTTTTTTGATTTTTTTTTTTATGAGTTGATTATCAGATAGTTAACTTTGTTTTGAGAAGTATAGGCTTCGTAGACTCGTGAGGGCGGTCTACGAAGCCTTTCGTTTTTTTGCCCTACCTTTGCAACCGGAAATCAGAAGAAATGAGGCTGGTTCCTGAAAAGGATTCGGAAGAAATGACGCTGGTTGGAGTAATAACTTTTTAAAATGGATAAATGATGAAAAAGAAAACGAAAATCATGGAGCTGAAGCTGGTTCGCTTCGCTAAAAAGAAAGGGTATACCATCGGGCGCCTTTACTGCCTGGGGGAAAGGGAAGAAGAAGGGACCTGCGATGGAATCGCAGGGAACGGGAGCCAGACGGGGGACTTGGAGGCTGATGAAGGGCTGAAGGGTGACGGAGGGCTGCAGCCTTTCTGCGATACGCTGGAACCGCCGCGACGCAACCTGCTGAATGGGGGAAAATGGGATAAGAGACTGAAGGTGAAGGGGATGACGGCGATTCCGGAAGGGAGATACCTGATGAGGTTTACCTATTCGCCTAAATTCGGCAAGAGGCTGTTTCAGCTGATGGATGTGCCTCTCTTCGACGGCATCCGCATCCATTCCGGTAATTCGGTGAAGGATACGCAGGGATGCATCCTGGTGGGGAATAATACGAAGGTGGGAAGACTGGAGAACTCGAGAGCTGTGCTCTTTAAGCTGGAAATGATGCTGAAGGGGTTTCAGGGACCTGACGACCTGGTGTTTATTACGATTGTGTAACTATTGATTTTTTAACTATTTAATATTTATAAATGATGAATACAGAATTGATGAAAGTGGTGCAGCAGGGTGAGGCCTTCGCTGTACAGAGCCAGAAGGCTGAGGGCGGCCAGATTAAGAAATGCAACATCCTGTTGCAGGAACTTGGCGGCAAGTTTGAAAACCAGTTTGCTGCCCAACTTTGGGGCAATGCGGCAGAATGCCGTTTCCAGGCTGGGGATGTGGTGGCGGTTCGCCTGCGCTTTCAGACCCGCGAGCATAATGGGCAGGTGTTTCAGGACATCTCGGTGCAGGAAATCGTTAAGCTGAACTGATGTATTAACTACCTGAATTTTCGTATGAGGGGAAGTTAGAGGGAGTGATAACTTCTTTAACTTCTGTCAATTCCCTCACTTGCAAAACTTGAATTAAAAAAGAAAAAAACTAATATGGAAAAGAATTTTAATTTGAATCAGAATGTTGGAATGGTGATGAATGGGGGCGAGCATGTGCAGATTGAGGGCATGGCTTTCTTCGACAACCGCAAGTATTTTATGTTTTCGCCTGATGATCCGAAACCGAATCAGGTTTCCAGTTTCCGTACGCTGGGCATTGTACAGCAGATGAGCGACGGAACGGTGGATTTTACGGTGAAGGGGTATCCGCGCTCGCAGAGTAAACTGATCAGGAAGTTTGCCCACGGCCGTGCTTCGGAGACGAAGGATGGGGCGATACAGATTTTTCTGAAGGTTTTTAAGAATGAGGGTATCAATATTCCTAAGGCGATGCGCAAGGAGAGCCGCGAGGCGGTGCAGGCTATCATGGATTATCTGATGCTGGGATAGGGCCCTAGATGTACTTACTGAATCTTTATTAACTGTTTTATTTTTTGATTGGAATATGAGTGTTTATTTGATTTCTGTTAGGGGAGGGCGCAAGGTGGCCCTCCCTGTTCTCACCGAGGAGTCGTATCGACGGCTCAGAAATACTTCTTCGCAACAGGCTAACCTAAGGCAGGCAAGAATGGGTAACCAGGCTGCTAAACGGAGGCTTATCCAGTTTAACTATTCGGGATATTACCCGGATGGGGTTGTGAAGGGGTGCCGGCTGCCTAGCCAGGCTTTCGGATTTGATGTGGATGATGCGGGGGAGTTTGAACGCATAGCTAAAATGCTGATGGAGAAGAGGGGACCTGCGATGGAATCGCAGGGAACGGGGGCTAGGCGAGGGACCGCTGGCTCGGAGATAAAGGGAGCGGCTGCTGAGGGCGGTGACGCTGGAGAAGGCAAGGGTGCTGAAGGAGCGGCTGGAGAAGGAGCGACGCTGGCTGAAAGGCTGGGACTGCTGATGCTGGAAAGAAGCGCGAGCCAGGGCGGACATGCTGTTTTTAAAAGAGAAAGGGGAAAGACGATTCTCGAAAACCAGGTGCGCATAGCTAAAGCCCTCGACTGCGAACTGGATACCAATGCACATGATATCAACCGGGTTTACTTCTCAAGTACTGCTGATAAGGATGAACTGCTCTTCCTCTCGCCTGAACTCTTTAATGACCAGTATGGGGTGAGCCCGGGGGCTGATGTGGACCGCGTTGCTGAGGAGGCCAGAACGCTGGAAGACAGGGAGAAAAACGGTAAAGAAGAACTGCCAGAAGGAGCCCATGGGAGCAATAAGCACTTCAAGGTGAGGGAAACGACGGAGAAAACGGAGAAGCCAGGGGGAACGGAGAAGCCGGAGCCAGGGGGACAGGAGAGAACGGAGAAGCCGAGGGGACAGGCGATGGAATCGCCTGGAACGGGGGCCCAACGGGGGACATGCTCCTCATCTGCTGGCTCTGCTTCTGCTGGCTTTTCCTCTTCCTCCTCTTCCTCTTCTTCCTCTTCTTCCTCTTCTTCCTCTTCCTCTTCTTCTGGAGAGAATTACTTGGGGATACCGTATGAGGTGATTATTGAGAAATGGTGGGGGATGTATAACGACGGGAAAACGCCGGTGACCTCTAACAGAGATGTGCTGACTTTTGAACTGGCGGTGAACCTGAGGCATATATGCGGATTCGACAGGATGCTCATGGATAGGGTGATTCCTTGCTACGACGGGTTTCCGGAAGAACAGAAGATGAAATGCATTGACTCGGCTCTGGCTGAAAGACGAACGCAGATGCCGAAAAGACTGAAAGATGTGCTCAATGCGCTGAGACAGGAATATCTCAAGACGGGATGTGGAGATGCGCAGGAAGGCGTGCAGGTGGCTGATGCGCTGGACGAGGCCATGCAACAGGATGAACTCTGGCATTTTAACCGACTGCCGAAACTGCCGATGGGCGTGAGCGACAGTGTGGCTGCTGCCGGAACGCCGCTCTGTATGGCTACCCTCATCGGCATAGCTCCGGCACTCGGGGCTCTGGCTACGGGCGTGAAACTGGATGTGCACGGCAATGCGAGGGGACTGAATCTTATCTCCTACATCTGCGGCGAATTCGGTTCGGGAAAGGGACAGCTTGACCCGATAATCGGTGCCTGGATGTACGAACTGCAGGCGCAGACCGACATCTACACCCAGCAGGAGGAGGAATGGGCGCTGAAAACAAGACGCATGAAGAGCGGAAAGGCGCCCGAACAGCCGAAACTGCCGGTAAGAATGCTGCCGCTGAACAACACGCTTGCCAACATAGCCGAACGACTGGGAAATGCTGAGGAGAAACACAGCTTCAGTTTTACACCCGAGGCTGATACGGTGGCGATGAAGTGGAAGTCGGCGATGAGCGATTTCAGTGTGATGCTGCGCCAGGCTTATGATGAGAGCCGCTACGACCGCGAGGCGAAGAGTGCAGATGCTACCCGCGTGCACATCAAGAAACTGCTCTGGAATGTGACGATGTGCGGCACGCAGGATGCACTCTACCGCGTGATTACCAATTATACCGACGGTCTGCTCTCGCGCATCTCCATCGCCCGCACGCCCGACAACACGTTTGCGCCGCTGGCTCTGAAACCTTCTCACCTGACCGACAAGCAGGAGGAGCACATTCATCAGGTGGCTCATCTGCTGCCGATGATGCAGGGCACGGTGGTGCTGCACAAGCTGGAGAACCGGGGCAGGGAATGGCTGGAGCGAATCCGTATGGAAGCGATGAAGAACGACGACAGGGTGCTGGCTCGCCAGCGTCTGCGCGGCTGTGTGAATGCGCAGCGCATCACCTGTGCACTCTGGCTCTGCAAGGTAGCTGAATCGCTGATTGGGCGTTTCGGACTTTCGGGTGCCGAGAAGCGGCTGAAGCTGACTCCGAAGCTCTGGATTACCACGCTGGAGAAACTGCAGAATGACGACATGCTGCAGACTTTCGACCTCATAGCCGATTATCTCATAGACAATGATCTCTACTATTTCCGCGAGCGGATAGAGGGGGCTTATGAGTCGAAGAATTATCAGATAGGACCGAGAAACCGCGTGGGCAAGAACGACAGTATCTTTGCGCGGCTGGCAGATGAGTTTAGTATGGAGCAGGCGATTCAGCAGTGTATGGCTGTGAAGGGGGCTAATGTGAGCCGCAACAGTGTGCGCATGATGCTGAAAAACTGGCGCAACCAGGGGCTTATCGTATTGGGCAGTGTGCCTAACCATTTTCAGAAGGTTCAGAATCTTCCTGCGGGTGGTCATTAAGGTCATTGGTCATTAAGGTCATTAAGGAATCTTTAATAATGAAAAAGGTATGGAAATACGGAATGATTATGATACTTATGTGCGGCTGTGGCGGTTGCTGCGCCGCACAAGAAGACTGTTTCGCGAGCGGCATGTGATGTTCTGTCCGCGAAGGATACTGCAGGAGTGGTTGCCGGATGAGGCTACCGACCAGTTTATCTATGATGTTTGCCATCAGGCGGGGCTGGAGGGGTATACCCTTCTGCCTTCGCCCTATGAGAGCGCTCTTGAGAGCAGAGATTTTCTGATAGGTTTCCTGAGCCGGTATCTTCACATCAGCTGTCCGGTTGTGATCTATCCTCTGATGGTGCGCGCCTTTCATGAGGTTTACCCCAAGGCGAAGGGTTCGGCGATGAGACGCTGGAAGAGTGATGAACCGGAGCTGCCTTCCTGAAAGAAAGGGAGGCGGTAATAAACAAGAAACCCTGCAAGAAATAAATCTTGCAGGGTTTATCCTGGGTGGAAGGTGGGACTCGAACCCACGACATTCAGAACCACAATCTGACGCTCTAACCAACTGAACTACGTCCACCATGTTAGCTAGCTTAAATGTCATTTCTTTTAAGCGAGTGCAAAGGTACGAACTTTTTTCGGTTCTACCAAATTTTTGAGCAACTTTTTTTCAAAAACATCAAAAAAAGTGGCATTTTTCGTCTTTTCCATCCTTTTCTCTAGAATAAAAGGGTAGAAGAGTGCGAAAATGCCACTTTTCCTTATCAGCTGATTTTATTACTTAGCTGGGCTTGCTGGAACAACCGGAGCTGCCTGCTGAGCACCAGCACCTGCTGCTGGAGCTGCTGGAGCTGCCTTCTGTGCACCTGCTGCTGCATCCTTGCTAGCACCTGGCATAGCAGGAAGAGCGGTCTGCTCCTGGGTTGCACCCTCCATGACACTGTTTTCGCCAGTTGCCTGAGGAGCTACATAAGCACATGCCACGCTGATAACAACCAAGGCTGCAGCGAGGCCCCATGTTAATTTCTCAACAATGTCGGTGGTCTTGCGAACACCCATGATTGAGTTGGTTGAAGAGAAGTTACTTGCGAGTCCACCTCCCTTTGACTCCTGGATGAGCACGATGAAAATCATCAGGATAGCTACCAGGACGATTAATACTACTAATAATGTGTAAGCCATTTTTTAAAACTAGTTTTATTTATTTATTATTCTTATTTATTTCTTTTTCTCCGGAGATTTCTTCTTGCTGTTCAGCATCAGTTTCTCCAGGAATCTGAGCTGGTCAACATAATATCCGTTCTTGTCAGGACGCTGCTGATGCAGTCGGCTGATGATGTCGTAAGCCCTCTGATACCTGCCCTGCTTGATGTAGATGCGGGCGAGGGTTTCGGTAAATACGCCGCTGTTTTCCTCTTCGCCGTCCTTGCCGGAATCGGTCTGAAGTTCGGGCGTAAATTCCGGTTTGTAATCTTCGTCCTGCTGGATTTTAGGCAGCTTGAAACCGCCATCCTCCATAAAGTCGTCGATGAGGCTCATGGTGCGCGATGTATCTTCCGGCTCCTGCTGGTCTTCTGTTTCCATGAGATACGCCACATAGTCTACTGCCGCATCGGCAGGTGTAGGCTTGCGCTTCTCCTTCTTCTTCTCCTCCTCTTCGGCATCCATCGGTATGGATCCCAGGAAGTGGTCGATGAGGTCGCTGGTGCGGTCGCCGTGTTTTTCTGCTCCCGTTTCCTTTCTTTCCGATTCCTTCAGCTGGTTGAGATCCACCTCTGACGGGTCGGGCTTTATCTGATAATGGGCTGCCTCTACCATCTCGAAGATGATTTTCCGGTCGGTGATGTAGATGGCTGCCCGGCGCAGTTCTTCGTCGAAACTCGGGTCGTGAAGCAGGTACAGATTCTTCAACATCAGCAGACGTGCCGTCTGATAATACGGATATAGGGCCAAGAGGGCGCGCAAGTCGTAGAGCGTCTCTCGGTTCATTTCCTCTGGGTGTTGTATCAATCTGCTTAGTTCCACAATAATTTACTTTTTTTTACTTTGAACTTTGAATTTTGAACTTTATGATTAGTAAAGCCGTTGAATTCTTCGTTCTTCACTTTTCACTCTTCACTTACCTTACCAGTTAGCCACCGTAGCGTTGAATATCTGGTCTACCAGGTCTTTGATAATCTGGGTTACCAGTTCTTCCTGCACCGAGGCAAGGCTCTGAGTGGTGTCGTAGGTCTTGGCAGATGTAAACTGCTTTTCGAAGTCCTCGGCATGGTTCTTGGTGTTGGTAAAGCGCACGTTTACGGTGATGCTGAGCTCGGTCTGGGCAGAGTATCCCTCGGCGCTTACCGACTTGTTTCGCTGAGAATATTGGGTGATTTCGCCCTCTATCTTCAGGTCGCCGTTGCGCGACACCTGTACGAGCTGGGTGTTGCTGGCAAACTTGTCCTTAATTTCGTTGTTGAACATCGGACCCATCGGACCCCACACATACGAACTTCTGATAGGGAAGTCGGCAATCTGTATGGTCTTGGTTTTGGTGTAGTCGATGCTGGCACCGTTGAACTTGTAGCTCACGGAGCATGCAGCCATGACCGCCACCATGAGAGTGAGTCCTATTATATATAGGTACGCGCGTAAATGCTTCATAACTTATATTTGTTAATCTTTCTGTACAGGGTTCTGTCGGAGATTCCCAGTTCTTCGGCCGCTTTCTTGCGGTTTCCGTTGTTTCTCTCCAGTGCCTTTTCTATCATCTGCTTGCTCAGGTCGCTGAGGTTCAGATTCTCGTTTTCTTCCTTAATCTCCTCAATCTCGGCATCCTCGGCTTCGGGTTTGTAAGTGCCCCTCATGCCTCCTGCTGCCATTTCCTGACGGATGTGCTGGAGCTCGTCGAGGTCGGTAATTGGAGGTACGGACGGAACCGGTGAAACCGGTGAGACGGATGATACGGACGGAACCGATGAAACCGGAGCTACGGCTGAAACCGGAGCTACCTGGGTGCTCGGCTGAACCGGCGAAACATATCCGCTGGTGCCGCCCAGCTGGCGAGCCTCGTCGAGCTGCTTGCGCAGGCTGTTCATCTCTCGTCTCAGGTCGCTCACGTTGCCCCTCAGTTCGTAGAGAATCTTGTATAGCAGTTCGCGCTCGCTGGCGTAGCTATGGTCGTCCTTGCCATCCTTCTGTATGGTGGCGAGCTGTGTAGACTCCTCATCTCTCGGAATAAACTGGGTGAGGGTCTGCGCGTCGATTTCTCTTTCCCGGCTCAGCACCGACATCTGTTCGGTGATGTTCTTGAGCTGTCTCACATTTCCCGGCCACTTGTATTTCAGCATAATCTGCTTAGCCTCATCGGTAAGCGAGATTTTAGGTAGACGGTATCTTTCTGCCATCTGCATGGCGAAGAGGCGGAAGAGCAGGAGAATGTCATTGCCACGCTCACGTAATGCAGGCATCTGTATACAGATGTTGTTTAAGCGGTAGTAGAGGTCCTCGCGGAACTTGCCTTCGCTCATTGCCTTGCGCATGTTTACGTTGGTGGCTGCCACGATGCGGACATCCGTTTTTCTTATCTCCGTACCGCCCACGCGGATGTATTCTCCCGTTTCGAGCACGCGCAGCAGTCTAGCCTGCGTCTGTATCGGGAGTTCGCCCACCTCGTCGAGGAAGATGGTGCCCTTGTTGGCAATGCCGAAGTATCCCTCGCTTTCGCCAATGGCTCCGGTGAAGGATCCCTTCTCATGTCCGAAGAGTTCGCTGTCAATGGTTCCCTCCGGAATGCTTCCAC
>ERZ772831.2497-NODE-2497-length-15073-cov-4.607871_pt1 | contig 15073 bp, 33 predicted proteins | sample MGYA00580858_ERZ772831 | MGnify/ENA primary metagenome ERZ772831 (study PRJEB29015, sample SAMEA2737694) | human gut metagenome | biome: human gut; feature: human-associated habitat; material: faeces | place: China | collected 2012 ... | reverse complement strand
TCACTCATATTCCAATTCCTCCACATAGCACCAACTCTGGGGCGGGCGTTTGATTTCAACAGGCTCATATCCAAATTTCGTTTTCCACTACCCCTCTTTCTTTCTCTGGGTTTCCTCCGCTTCTTTCAGTGCATGATACAACATGCAGTAAACGATTCTGCCGTAACTGGTGTCAACCGGAATCAACGGGGCGATAAAGAGCCAGCAGTCCATGTAGGTGGGTTCGTCACTCATTTTCGTCTTTTTCGCCATTAGTCTTCTCCAACATGTATTGGAAAGCAATCGTGTTCAAAACGTGTGTAAATTCCAAAATATCCCAACTGTTATGGGTAATTCGCCCCGCAACAACGCGCATTGCGAACAGCATAGCGGTTAAATCCTCCGTGAAATCGCCGCCCAAATCCATCTTTGGGAGTGCCGGTAGCTCACGATCTTCCTCATCTTTGTAAACGTCCGTTAACGCAGCTCCAAAAATTTGTGTTTTCATAAACAGATCCATGATTATTCCTCCAATTTCATCTTTGCACCGCAGTTGGGGCAGCAGGGCGGAGTCCAATCACTCCAAATATCTGCATCTAAATCCTTAAATTTATCTTCTCCACATACTGGGCAGATTTGGTTTCCGGGTTCCCACCGCCCATGTACCACCGGCTCCACATCGGCGGCGGGGGTTCGATTTATCGCATCAGTTAAACTTGATATCGATGCAGGTTTCGGCATACTTCTCCAAACCGAAAATATTTCATCCCGGCTGATATAATCACTCATATTCCAATTCCTCCACATAGCACCAACTCTGGGGCGGGCGTTTGATTCGTAAGCTGCCAATGCCACAATCCCCGCCGTTGCCCCAATACCTTGCACATCCTTCGCAGCGGCACCCTTTATCACAAATTCTTCTAAATTTGCTCAGCACCTTCGGCGTATCGTAGATTTCCAACTTAGAAATATGCCATCCGTATAGCGTTGCACCTTTTCCGTAGTCCCATAAAGCACCGTTCACAAGCCCGGTCTGTGCAACAAAGTCATCGTCCACATCATAGGTTCCATACGGTTCCGTTGCTGGAACTATGGGAGCTATTCGGTCACAGACAAACTCTCCGATAACCTGTCCTCGTCCTTTGAAAATTGTGTGCCCATCTTCATCTATCCACGGGGTTTCGGTGCGGCCTTGCGTTTCATATATGTAGCACTTGAACGGCAGTTCCAACTTCGGCCTGTTCTTCCGTACTTCAAGCGTTTTTTTGCTGCTGGTGATCCTTGCCACCCACTCCGGGCGGATGCTGATAAGTACCGCTTTAGCCATTGTCAGCCCTCCGGTTCCAGGCCTCGATTGCTTCGCGCGCAGTGCTAAAACCGTCTGTGATTGGGCGAACAAGGCAATCGTTTTGGGATTCGCATTCTACATCATAATAAACACCCCCGCAACGCAAGATGGCAGTCCCACCGCAAAACGGGCATGGCTTCAATTTGATTTCGTCCATTGTTATCTCCTTCCTACGGCAAATCCCAATAAGATTTTATCCCCTTGCCGATCTCCACAGCCAACTTCGTGGCGATGATTCTGGCGTGTTCGTACTGGGTTTTTATACCCAGTTTATAATTGCCTTCCCACTTCTTTTCCGGGTGCTTTTTGGCTTCCCGGATGTTGGCATCGTTCTCTGCCGCAAGTTCCGCCTGGTATAGATTCAGCAGTCGTACCAGCTCCTGCTTTTCTGCAAGCTGCATATTATCTCCTTCCCGCCCGGGTTTCCACGGGCTTATATCATTTTCGTGAGATCACGAAAATGGTCATCCCCACTGTTCTGCCATAGCTTTGGCAATGCCAGGGGAGAATTTGCTTCTGGCCTTGCTTGCGCCGCCTTTCCTGCTTACTCCGGCCTTGTCCCGGTTCCCTTTGTTTCGGCTCGTCCCGCAGGAAACAAGGGGCTTATACTCCGTCAGGATATTTGTCGGGACAAGCGGGTTTACGCCGAACTCCCACAGCAACGTTTTCTTGCTGAACGGGTCGCCGTATTCAAATGGCTGCACAACCTGGGTATGCTCCGGCATATCAAAAACCTTGCTTGGCACAGGGTTCTCAATGCAGATTTTCCCAACGCCAAAGTATCCGTAAAGGTAAAATGTCATGAAAAACAATTTCGCTTTCAGGCCATTTGCAAAACGCTCCAAATTAAGAACGCCTTTCTTTGGGTACAATCGGCAAGCCCCGGCATTTGAAATAAACGTACATGGCGGGTGCACAATAATCAAATCCCATCCAAAACGGGGTATGATATGCACCTGCCCGTCCATGGTGGTCACTTGCCCCCCCTCGATGACCTTTAGAGCATCCCCCAGGATATGCCATTCCGGGTGACCCCCACTGGGTTCCTGAATATCGCAGGAGTAGGCTTCATGCCCACGCTCCCGGAACGCCTTACAGACGGTTTGCGACTCCTCACAGGCAACAAGCACTTTCATTTCTCGCTCTCCCCCACCGGTGCCCGGAGCCAGGCCCATAGGCACTCCTCGCACCCTGGCATATCCTCGCAGACATCTTTAAGCCTCCCGCAGATAAATGTTCCTGAATTTAGCAGCTTTGCCAGCTTCTCGTCCGACATCTCCCGGATGCGGTCTGCGTTGGTCTTGGTTTTTTCTGTCATATCGCATTTCCTTTCTTTGTTTTACGGCCCGTTATCCCGCAGCAACGGCTCTTTCCTGAGCTTTTTCCTGAGCACAGGGTAATGTTCCTTAGGGCGTTCCTCTTCCGGTGTCTCCATGAGCCACTTCCCCATCTGGGCGATGGCTACCATAACGTTCATTTCGCCGAACTCCAAAATCAGGCGGTCATACTCGCTCTGTCTGAGCCGCACCAGCTGCCGGACACCATAAGCCTCTTTCCCATCATTTCCAACAGGGCGTGTGTAACATCCGAGGTCCTGGGGTGGACAAGGGGGCGGTTCGTGGGGTGCTGGGGCTGTACAAGTTACCTCCCCTTGTGTAGTCTTAGGGTTAGGTACGATGATAGGAGATATATTATCTATCTCTATCTCTTTCTCTACCTCTACCTCTCTCTCTACCTCTACCTCTTTCTCCCCCTCTTTCTCTTTCTTGCTTGGGATATTCCCTAGCTTCTGGTTTGATTCCGGTTTGCTTACCGTTTGCTTACCGTTTGCTTTCTGTTTGCTTCCACCATTTTTCCCGTTTTCGGCTTTCTCCTTGGCTTTATCCAGGACGGGGCGAAGCAAATCAAAAGCAATGGCTACAGAGTCGGGGGCCTTATCCAAATCCGGCTCCGTCTGATAAAGCGCATAAGCGCAAATCATATCATAGGCAGCGGCCCGGTCCTGGGCTTTCTTGATTCGGGACACCGCCTTGTAGAAGCTCTCGTAAAAGGTGAACTGTGAACGGGCCACGGTTACACCCCCTTAAAACGGGAACTCCGGGTCGTCCTGCTCGATGATCTCATAGCTCGGCTCCTTTGGGGCAGCTTCCTTGTCTTGCTGCTTGGTTCCGCCGAAGTAGGCATGGTCCACCAGTATCTCGGCACGGCGGCGCTTCTGGCCGTTGCTGTCCTCATAGGAGCGGATCTGCAAGCGACCATCTACAATAATCATGGAGCCCTTCTGGAAATAGGTGGTGATGAACTCGGCAGTTTTGCGCCATGCGGTACAGTCGATAAAATCTACTTCCCTTTTTCCGGTATCCTTGTTGGGAATGTCCCGCTCCACGGCAACGGAGAAGGACAGGACGGTGAGGCCGGAATTGGTAACCTTGGGCTCCGGGTCTGCGGCCATGCGGCCGCAGATAACAATATGATTCAGCATGCTCAGCCCTCCTTGCCCATCGGGAAGGCCATATACAGGGGGCAGTCGTGGCGGCGGTAGTCTGCCCAATAAGAGGTGCAGACGGACTGCTGGAGGGGGAGGCACTCCGCCCGGCCATTCTCGGAATTGACGGCAAAACGGCAGTCCTGGCAGGACTCCGGGAGACGGTCAACACGGATGTTCATAACCTTAAAGCTCTTTTCCATGGTAGTGATTCCTTTCTCATTCATAGTCGATTTGAGCAAATGTAATGTCGGTTAGGTGGTGAGTGCGGCGGCAGTAGGGGCATTTGCCACAACGGGTGGGGACGATCAGCCCATCTTTGATGGCCTGATACCGGGGGGCCAGAGTCTCCACATCGGCCATAGCCCCGTCAAGGTCCGCATCCGGCACCCAGTGGGCAAAGATATTGGTTTCTGCCTCTTTGGTGGCTCCGACCAGCACGAAGGGGGCGGCGGTGCCCTCCAGCTTCTGGTAAATGGCCCCCTGGATATCGTAGCCCCAATACTGGATATAGCTGATACGGCACTGGGTCTCCTCATTCCAGACGGATTGAATGGAGCCCATATATTTGAGGTCTACGATCATCCCACCGCCAAAAGGAACCAGGCGCTTCACAGCGGGGAACCGGGAACAGATGGCCTTGACCTGGGCAGGAGTGAGAAGGGAATCGATCTTGCACTTGAAGGGCACTCCGGCGATGGTGCCGGTTTTGATGACCTGATGGCGGCCGGAAAGAAGAGCGTGGGCCAGCTCGTCAGAGTCCAGCCGGACGGCGTCAGCCCAGGCTTTTTCAAAGTCTTTTGTCAGGGTGCCGTCCTTCTTGCGGATCTCCGGGTGGGACTCGATAAACTCGTTGAGTTCCCCGGAGAAGTAAGCATCCACGAAGGAGCCCAGCAGCAGGGCCTTGGTGGGGGTGGGAATGTATTCCCCGTTGAGTTCCGCAAGGGCGGCAGCTTCACAGCGGCGGAAGGATTTGAGCTGAGAGGCGGACATATAGGCCATGTTGGCCTCCCGGGAATAGTAGTTAGTTGCTGTCAGTACCATTTGCTTCCTCCTTACTCTCCTGGGCCTCCTGCTTGGCCTGAGAACGCTTTAAGGCACAGGCATAGCACAGAGGGCAACGGAACTGTTTGCGGGTGTACTGGGCGATATACTCGCCGGAGCGGCCATTGGCGGCAAGGATGGGGCCGCCGCAATCGGTACAGGCCTCTGCCTTCCGCTCCTGGGGCTTCCGGGGACGGACACGGACGGCGGAAACCACCTCGCCGAAGGCCTTGATACCGTGCTCAATGTAGAGGGTGATGCGGGTGCCGGGCCAATCTTCAAAGTAGGCAGACCCGGCAACCTTCTCGATAGACTTGGACCGGGCCACGTTGAGGATCATGGGCTTGATCCCAGGCTCCTTGAAGTGGCACACAGCCTTTTGGGACTTGCCCTCGGCAGTGACAACGGTCTCATGCTGGACCACCTTATCGATGGTCACGACCTTCTCTTCCCCCTCCTGAAAATCTGCCTCGCCGATATAGTTGGGGTCTGAGACGATTTTTTTCCAATGGGTCTTTTCCATCAGGCAATTACCTCCATTTCGGGGAATCCAACGATCTGGGCAGAGGCGACCATTTCGCCCTTGCAGTCCTCGCAGATATACAGGTCCGTCTTTTCAAGGGCCAAAGTGTACATCTTCTCGCCCCGGCGGATCAGGTGGCCGCAAGCATCACAGCGGACGGCCCCACGGTCTGCCTCTGCCTCCCTGGCCTCTGCCTGGGAAACGGGGTCATAGCAATCAGGGATTCGCATTTGACAAATCTTCCTTTCTTTGATACAATATAGGTGTCATAAATTTTCCTTTCTCCCCTTCCCTGTCTCCCTTCTGGATGTTGGCGCATCCGGAAGGGCTTTTTTCATGCCTGGGGCTGCCGGAGCCTGGCCCGGTTGGCCCGGACCAGGGAAAACACATCCTCGTCCTGCCGGTCAAAGTCCCTGGCCTGGGCGGTGTAGATGCCCATAGCCTCCTGAAGCTTGGCAACCTGGCGGCACTTGTTCCGGTAGAGGATAGCGGCCTGGCGGCACTTGGCATATTCCATTTGATTCATAGTGGTCCCTCCTTTCTTAGCTATTTTGCTGGGTCTGCTCCTGGATCCACTGCATCAGGTCTTTACGGAGGATCCAGTAGGTGTTTTTGGACGAACCGGGGGCACGAAGGACCTTGACGAAGGGGAGCACGCCCATATCCACAAGCTTGGGGAAGTTATCGTTGGAGATAAGGAACCGGTTCTCCCGCAGGATCTTGATGGTTTCTGTCATGGTAACGTTGGTGGAGTTGGGAATCTTAGTTCTCATGGCTCTTTTCCTCCTTCTGCTGGTCCTTGGCGGCCAGACGCATTCCATCTGCCAGCCCGGAGAGATAGGTTGCAGCCTGCTCCACAGCGGGAGCCGGGGCGGTTTTCAGGGCCTCCTTGATGGCCCGTGCGGCAGTTTTTTCTTTTTCAGACATATTTATGCTCCTTTCTGTTGCGTTTTGATTCTTCTCTACGCCCCTCGGCGTTGCGGCGGCACTCTTCCTCAATCCGGGACATGTACATCTCCCGGTTGATGACAAATTTATTGCCGCTCCAGAATCCAGGAACAAGGCCGAGGCGGATTTCCCTGCGGATAGCTGCTTCCGACTTGACACCTAGCTTTGCAAATTGACGGGCACTGATAAAGTTTTCGTTCGTTCCCATTGTGTCATTTCCTTTCTGCTGTTTCCTGTAAGGCGGTAGCCGGAATCGAACCGGCCCAGGAGTCCATGACCGCCATATGAAGGGGGGAGGGCGGAATTAAACCGCCCTTCTGTGGGATAAGAGGATGCAGAAACCCACGCTCCAGACCGGACCCCCGGGAATTACTTGGATTCGGGCTTTTTGGGGTATGCGGCGTTGAACTCATTCAGGGCCGTGGTGGCCTTGTCTTCCTTGACTTTGGCCGCCAAGATGAGGTTATCTTGTGCTTCGCCGAACGGGAGCAGAGGCGTGATTTTCTTGACTCTGTCTGACATTTCTCTGGTGCAGTCCAGGCTGATTTTAAGCAGCTGACGGATAGCGTCAACGGTCTTCTCGGAGAGGGCGGGGGGCTGCTTCTGGGATTCCTCGGAGCGCAGAGCGGTGAGGGCATCGTTGAGATTGCGGAGCTCTTCGTCATGGGCTTCACGCAGGGCGGACTTTTTCTCTCCACACAGGGAGCGCAGGTAAAGGTTTGTTTCGGTTTTCATATTATTATCTCCTTTCTGTTCGGCGGGCTTCTTCTGCTCGGCAAGGCCAGCGATCATGTCTTCGTACCAGTACCAATGAGAATGCGAATCGTTACTATCATCCTCCATGTGATAGTAAACTCCGTTGTGTTCGATTCCAGATTCTATGATCGTCATGGTCTTCCCCAGATACTTGTCCATCTCAGAGTTCCAGAAATGCTGCGGCCGTTCGCTCACAATCCGCACCTTATCTCCGACTTTATACTTTGCCATATAAGCCATATAAGCTCCTTTCAAAATGGTTCATTGGGTTATTATTCCTTGCGCAGAGCGGTGAGGGCATCGCCAGTCTCTCTTATCTCCCGGCAAATTTCAGAGAGTCTGAAAGTAACATATCCAAATTCATCGCCGGACATTGTGGCCCCGTTGATTCTGTCGATAATGCGGTCCCTTTCTTTGAGCAAGTCGGCCCTCTGCTTCTCAACCAGGGAGCACAGGTAAATGTTTGTTTCGGTTTTCATGGTTATTCCTCCTTGTTGGTTTTAAATAGACCCGTTACCGTTCAAACGTTCTTGTTGCGGAAACGGGTGCGGGATGATAGAATAAAGGCGGCAGCTACGGGCTGCGGGAAGGAATGGGAAAAATGAAGAAATTATGGGCTACGCTGGTATTTTGGTTCTGGGTGTTGCTGGGGCCAATGGCTTTGGGACTACTGCTACAAATTTGCTGGGGGATGCTTGGCGGAGATCAAGAGGACCTGTACAGGACCGTGCAAAACTTGGTATTCTTCGTTCAACCTTGGGCCTGCATAATGGCGTATTACAGTGTGGTCAAAATCACCAATGAGCCAGGCGGATACTGTACAAGATACAACTGCTTGTTTGGCGTTATTGTTATGGCTGGGCTAACTATGTACGACCTGCTCGGAGGCTTTTACCTCCGGGCCGCTTCTCTGGGGGTATCCTGTGTGGTTCTGGTTGTTTGCCTGAATAATGTGATACAGGACTACGGGAACACCTCCAAGGACGAAACCGTAGCCCCTGCCACGAATCCGGCGCCCAAGCCACGGGAGAAGATGGAACCCTGGGTGATCTGGTGCGTTATCGCCATGATTGCCGCCGCCGGGCTGATCCTGGGGGCCGGGATGCTGTCCCAGAAGCAGGACCGGGAGCTGGAAGAGGCAAAGGAGGCGGCGTACTTATCCGGGTATTCTGAGGGGTACAATGACGGTGTGGCCGATGAAAAAGCCAAGGCGAAGGATGGCATGAGTCCAAACGGCCTGAACGTGGAGCGAATCGCAACGTTTACAGAGAAGCAGTACGGTGTCACACCACACGAAGCGGCCAACATCGTCAGCCAGTACAACCACCCAGGAAAAGACGGGGCAAAGCCAAGCTGGGACGAGTACATGAACGCAATGTGGGCACTGGCCTATGCCGGTACGCTGATTGGGTACTGAGCCGGTGGGGGGCGGTGCCGCCCCTCTAGGCTGTGACCTCCTGCTCTGCTTTTTCCAGCAATTTTTGATAGTTGAGTTCGGCGGCGAATGGATCGTTGTAGTCAACCAGGCCTAGGCGCTGGCACTCTTCCGTCCATTTCGCCCTGGACTGATATCCGAAGCAAGTTGCCACGCAAGCAGAAGCAATTCGCAAAATTCCGTCATCATTGGGATCCCTCAACCGGAGATTTTCCAGGATTGCTAAAATCTCGATGTTTGTCATTGTGTGCGTCCTCCTATTGGTTGTTTTCCCCGTTACCGCTCAAACGTTCCGATTGCTACGTTCCTCTGGAAATGTTACAATGGGAAACGGTGCAGGGATTAGTTTACCCTGCACACTACTTGACGCGGAGGTGATGAAAAGCTGAAAGACTTTTTGCCCTGCGCCGTGATCCCACGCAGCCTACCAGAGCAGGTGCTACACTGACGTGCGAGCAGACCGCTAAATAGTGTTCGCCAATGATAGAGGGGTTGGCGTTGCCCTCCGGCTTAGCCCAGTGACATGGGACGTTGGTCATTGGTTGGGATCGGTGTCTGTGGTACCCACCCGGGAAACGCCCTCGGGTAGGTATCTTTTTGAGCGGTAACGGGTGCTAATGAATAATTAATATTATTTATTAGCTAGTCATAATATATCACGTTCGATTCCAATTGTCAATAGCTTTTTATGAATCATTAATATTTTTCTTGCTTTCTCAACTTCACTGTGGTATGATGTAGAAAAGGAGGTGAGTAAATGGAAGAAATGTATTCCAGAATTGCCCAAATAAATAAAGATTCTGGGTTGAATAAGACGGAATTCGGACAAAAAATTGGTATTTCGCAGTCAATGGCAAGCCTTATTTGCTCCGGGAAGGCTACGCCGAGTGACCGGACGATTTCCGACATCTGCCGCGTCTTCCGTGTCAACGAACCCTGGCTGCGCACCGGCACCGGCCCCCCTTACCGGGCCAAGTCCCGGCCGGAGGAGCTGGCGGAGATCTTCGGCGACCTGATGGTGGATGAAACCACCAAGGCCAAGATCATCCGGTCCCTGGCGGAACTGCCGGAAGAGTTCTTCGACGAGGCCTTGCAGCTTGTTCAAAAATTCCTGGATCAGTACAACAAACAGTAAAACGCAATCCCCGGCGCAGTGATGAATTGCACCGGGGATTGCGTTATTCTTTTAGGTCCGCCCATTTCTGGGCCATAATGTAGATAGCTCTGAGCCAGTCCATGGGCATTCGCTCCAAGAGGGGCAGGATGGCGGCGATCAGCTGGGCACGCTCTGACATATGAGATTCCTCCTCGTTTTTTGTCGATAATTGTCAATTGCATTCCTGGGCCGCTGGTGGTAGTATAGATTTATGTTCCCCCCCTCCTGGGCGTATCCGAACAACTGTTCTAATAATACAAGGCGTGCAGTCCGTTAAACGGTACAGATACAGTAAAAAGGCCCGGCCCCAGTGCCACTAAAAGCCGGGCCGCCGCCGGAATGGGCTGCATAAGCAGAATACACCCAAGCAGGGCGGGGACGCAATAAGCGGGTGGGGAGTATCTACGCCAACATAGGAGAAAAGGGGAGAAATGGCAATGGAAGGAGCAAAACGGCATGATATGGAGCAGTCCACCGGCAGACTGGTGGAGGCCATGCGGAGGGAAAAGACGGCAAAGGGGTGGACCAACAATGAGTTGGCCGAAAAAAGCGGGGTGAGCGTGTACACCATCAATAAGCTGCTGGCGGGGAGCGTGGCAAACCCCGGCCTGATACAGGTGGCGGAACTCTGCGCCGCCCTGGGATTATCCATTGATGTATGCATCGGCCTGAGGGTGGAGGACAACCAGGCGGCGGCAGAACTGGCAAGGGCGCAGAGGGCCATAGAAGGCCTCAAAAGCGGCATTGCGGACCGAAACAAAATGGTTGAGGATACACAAAACGCATGGAAACCGCTGGCTTATGGGCTGCTGGGCCTGTGTTTGCTGTGCATAGCGCTGCTGATGGTGTATGTAGTCCGGGATATGGCAGTGAGGGATCAGGGCTTTATCCGGGGCGGTGATGTACCATGGTGGATCCTGCTGGTGGCGCTGGCCGGGGTGGGAATGCTGCTCTTCTGCCTGTGGCAATTTATGATGCGGAAATAATAAGAGCCCGATGCAACATTTCTTGCATCGGGCTGTTGGTTATTCCGTTTGGATTGGGATCGTGGGCTTTGGGGTGTTTTCCAGGGCCTGGAAAAACTCCTCGGCCTCCTCCTCGGTGGCCTCTATATGGTTCATTTGGCTTTCATCCACCGGGATATACTGGGAATCTACACACATAAGATCAAATCCTTTCCGGCCCGCTCCAAATAGTGGGCCACGAACTCAGGCAGAGGGCAGGGGCTGAAATTGGCATCGGTGTCGGCGTAAACTTCTGGATCCATTGCGGCGGTGATGGTGTCCCAATTGTCTGCAATGGCGTGGCGGTGGTCCGTAAGCTCCTCCGGGGTGATCCAGCTGTCCCCGCCGTCCAGGCTCAGACAGGCAGGGCGGGGGACCTCGGCGGGTGGAGTCCATCCGGTGCGGGTGATCTCCTCCCGGATCAGGCGGCGGAGCGTCTGGGTGGGGCTTCCGGTGGCCTTCAAAAAGGCGATTGCATCGGAGTCCTGGTTGCGCGAAAAACGTAGCTTCACCTGTACAGTGTTTTCTTTCTGCCAGGCGTTCATGGTGGCGTTGCTCATTCCCGGATTTCCTCAACGCAGATGGGATCATTCCCCTCCTCGATGACTGCGATATATCCACCCGGATAGCCCTTGAGCATCTCCCTAGCCTCGTCCAGGTCGTGGCTACCGTAGCCCCAATCGGTGTCCTCGTTGTCCTTCATAACGGCGTACCAAAAAATCTTTTCCATGTCATTTGCCTTTCTGCCCGTCTCGCCGTTGGCCCAGCGTTCGGACTTATATTAACGTGTGTTGTGTACGATAAATGGGATGGTCAGTGCCATTCCTGGTCCTCAAAGTCTTCCAGGGGCCGACGGGCTTCTATGTAGTAGTTCCAAGCGTCTTCCTTGGCAGATGCAAGCTGCTCGAGTTCTTCGGTGCGGTGCTTTCCTTCGTGTTCCTCGTCGTACTGGTCACGGGTCTGCTGATATCGCTGGTACCGATCTGCGGCCTCCTTTTCCAGGAGGGAGTGGATAAAGGATAAAGTCTTGTAGGTCATTCTGTCCACCCCCTTACGCCGTCAGGACCGCACCGGGCCGGGTGTTGATCTTCTCGGATCCGTGGAGCTGCCGGATCTCGTCCAGGCTCAGCTGCTTCCGGCTTCTGCTGTGCTCTCCGGCGGGGTGCCAGTACCAGGCCACTTTGTTTTTGCTGTAGCAGCACCCGGCGGCCTTCAGGGCCTCCCGGTTGGGGTAGGTGTTGCCGGTGACCCAAATCCAAGACCCGCAGATCTCAATATTGATGCCGGTCAGGATCACCAGCCGGGAGATGACGGCCCGGAACTCCTCGGGGACTTCCTCGGCTTCTGCCTCGGTGGCGGTGGAGCCGCTGGTCTCGGTGGTGCGGTGCTGGAGGCGGTGGAAGGCCTCATCATACTCGTTATTGATGGCGGCCATTGTGGCGGCATCTCCGCCCCGGTCTGGATGGTGGATCATGCAGAGGCGGCGGTATTCCTTTTTCAGGGCCTCCAGGGTGGTGCAGGTGGTAAAGTATTTCATGGTTATATCTCCTTTTTGGTTGACAACCGACCGGCAAAGAGATATAATACAAATATCCCTTTGATCGCTGTGGTTGGTGGTTTTTGGGTGTTGCCCTTCCTGGTACTCGCAATACCAGGAAGGGCTTTTTGGGTGCGGTTACTTCTGGGCGGAAATGTGGATGTAATCATCCATGATCTTGATGATCTTTTTGACCGTTTCGGGGTCGAGGTCCGGGGCCTGCTGGATAAGCTTTTGCAGGTCGTAGACCGTGGCCTTCCGGGTGTCCTGTCTGTCTCCTTCCGTTCCCATCGTTGCACCTCCTTCCGCTTGGTGTGCTTTCACTATATCATGAGGTACCCTATTTTGTCAAGCGTTTTCCGCAAATTTTTTTGATTTATTTTTATGCACCGCTTCCCTCTCTGTTTTGGCACTTCTTTCAGGGGGTTGACGGTGCTTTTTTTGTTTGCGATAATATGTATATATACAATATTACGGAGGTTGTTTTTATGGTAAACGAAAAAGAGCAAAAAAGTTCTGTCAGACGTATCATTTCAGGGTTTAGCATGGACGAAAAGGAGTTAAATAGTAAGATTAACGACTACAAGCAGATGACGGCAGATGGTACGATTGAGTTGCCCTCCTGGTCCGACTTTTGCAGTCGTGCCGGGATCACGGAGGCCATTGCAGCGGAGGTGATGGAGCGGGCAGAGGATGGGCCAACTTCTGCATACTATGAGAGGGGCCGGGCCCTCTCCCTGCTTTGGCAGTGGTGCCGGGCTCAATATATGTCGGCCCCTGGGTGGAGTGCCACGGCTGCCAGATGCACCAAAGCCCTGGCCCTTTATAGGATGCTGCCATGCGGTGAGGAGCGGGCCAGGCCGTCAGCGGTGCAGGGCAAGACAGGGGTCAAGGAGCTGGTTATCTCCTTTGGGGCCAATGATAAGAGGGCAAAAGAGGCCGGTAAATGATGGGATTGTCCTCCGGTTGTGGATGCTTCACAATGTGCAACTAGATATATTTATATGTATTGTAAGTGGTCAAATGAACGCAACCAAATAAATATTTTGTTGCGTTCGCAATTCAGCCAGCAATCAATGTCAGGGCCTGAGGCCTGGGGGCTATAACCCCCCGGGGCCTGGGTCTTTTTTGATGTTCAACCCAACCACCCCCTCGAGGACCCCACCCCCGGGGTAGCGGAAAAACGGGCGGGCGACGTGAGAGCGTATAGGTATATATCCCACACATCCTCCCTGCCCCTGCTGCGGTTTGGGAAAAAGCAAGGAATTTCGAAAAAATGAATGCGTGTAAATATATTACGATAGAGAATCATAGCTATGATAATTATATAAGCTCATATGGTTCATATAAGCTTATATATAATAATATAATAATATATAAATAAAGCTAAGAGGTTAGTATAGGCGGCAGAGTCGATCGCTGCCTTTGCGTTCCGATTTTGCCGGAGTTTACAAAATTGAGATGAAATTTGACAATCCAAAATAATTTGTAATAATTATAAGAAACCGAGAGTGGGGGGTGCCGGAAAAAGGCCGGGTCCTTTTGCGAACGGGGATTGAAAAATTAAAAAAGCAGTATTTTACATTTGCTGACGTAGCACAACAGGCGGTGCAGCTGCCTTGTAAGCAGCAGGGTGAAGGTTCGACCCCTTCCGTCAGTGCCAATCGGAGGAAATGGAGTCACATGACAAACTGCAAAAACTGTGGGGCACCAATAGTAGGGAGCTTGTGCGAATACTGCGGTAGCCGGATTATAGATCCGAGTTTGGAGGCAGCCAAGCGGGAACTTGAGCGGGAACTCAGGGACGTGGAATATCATCAGCGGGTGCAGGAAATCATGCTGTCGAGCTTTTGCACGTGTTTCCCATCGAACGCCCACAGCCGGAGGTAATATGGAGAAAACCGGTAAATACCTGCTTTGCCCGAAGTGCGGGAAGAAGACGAAGGTCAAAATCATCCCAGGCACAGAATTGAAGCGGTTTCCGCTGTACTGTACCTGGTGCAAGACGGAGACCATCATCGACCATCGGGCATAACTGAATACTTGTTGCCGGAGCCATTGAGCCAGAGCAGCACGCAAATTTTGCGTGTCGTTCTGGCTCTTTTCTTTTTGCCGTGAAGGAGGTGCCAAAGTGGCAAACGAATCGAAAACCATCTATGCCACATTTGGCAGACCAAACAGTGAAAAGCAATGGGCGTTCTTTGAGTCGAAAGCCCGGTACACCTGTTACGGCGGCGCCCGTGGCGGCGGCAAGAGCTGGGCAACCAGAGTAAAGGCGGCGCTGGGTGCGCTGACCTATGCGGGGATCCGGATCCTGATCCTGCGGCGGGAGTACGGAGACATGGAGGGAACGATTATCTCGCCCATGCTGAAAATGCTGCCTCCCGAAGCGTTCGCCTACAACAAGACGGACCACATGGTCACCTTCATCAACGGAAGCACCATCAAATTCGGCAATATGCCGGGATACGGTGCTGCGGTGCAAGGCAAGTATCAGGGCCAGGAATACGAATGGCTCTTCATTGATGAGGCTACCCAGTTCTTGGAATCGGAGTTCCGAGGGCTTGCGGCGATTGTCCGTGGTGCCAACGACATTCCGAAGCGGATCTACCTCACCTGCAACCCCGGCGGCCCAGGGCATGGCTGGGTAAAGCGGCTGTTCATCGACAAGAAGTTCAAAGACGGGGAAGACCCAAAGGACTATGTGTTCATCCCGGCTACCGTGGACGACAACAAGGACCTGATGGACGCAAACCCGGAATACGTCAAGCAGCTGGAGCAGCTGCCGGAGGATATCCGGCGGGCCCATCGGTTTGGTGACTGGAATATCCTTGCCGGTATCTTCTTCAAGGAATTCC
>ERZ772831.2492-NODE-2492-length-15118-cov-3.812454_pt1 | contig 15118 bp, 10 predicted proteins | sample MGYA00580858_ERZ772831 | MGnify/ENA primary metagenome ERZ772831 (study PRJEB29015, sample SAMEA2737694) | human gut metagenome | biome: human gut; feature: human-associated habitat; material: faeces | place: China | collected 2012 ... | reverse complement strand
CCTATCCCCCGGCTGATCCTCAGCCTTGCCGCGCCCACGATTTTACATTTTCATATATTGAAGCAATATAATTTCCCAAAAGTAAGTTTTATAGGTTTGGATGATTTCTGTCATTCACTATGAATATCTTCTCTTTTCTGTGACAAACAGAACCCATTAGTTTATGAAAATCTTAGTGACCGGCTCCCGAGGGTTTGTCGGCCGGAACCTTGTATCCCAGCTGCACAACATCCGTGACGGGAAAGCCCGCAATTACGGCATTGCAGGTGAGGGACTTGCTATTTACGAGTATGACATGGACAGTGACCCTGCCGAACTGGATGTCTATTGCAGACAAGCTGACTTTGTCTTCAATCTGGCAGGCGTGAACCGTCCCCAGGATGCGTCTGAGTTTATGAAAGGGAACTTCGGCTTCACCTCCACGCTGCTTGATACATTGAAGAAGCACGGCAATACCAGTCCGGTAATGATTTCCTCTTCCACGCAGGCCGCACTCGACAACCCTTACGGTGAATCGAAACGGGCAGGGGAGCAACTGTTGTTCGAGTACTCCAGGGAAACGGGAGCAAAGGTACTGGTGTACCGCTTCCCGAATGTTTTCGGCAAATGGTGCCGCCCCAACTATAACAGCGCGGTGGCCACTTTCTGCAACAACATCGCCCATGACCAGCCCATCCGGGTGAACGACCCTTCGGTGGTGATGCACCTGGTTTACATAGACGATGTGGTGGACGAGCTTATCTCTGCCCTGAGCGGCATGGAACACCGCAACGGGGATTATTGCGAAGTACCCGTAGTACATACCATTACCTTGGGCGGCATTGTGGAACTGATAAGGTCTTTCAGGCAAATGCCCGGTACCTTGTCCGTCCCGGATTTGAGCGATGCCTTTACAAAGAAACTCTATTCCACATACCTCTCATACCTGCCTGAAGAACGGTTCAGCTATCCCCTGAAGATGAATGTGGACGACCGCGGCAGTTTTACGGAGATTATCCGTACTTCCGACCGCGGGCAGTTCTCGGTGAACATCTCCAAGCCGGGCGTTACGAAAGGCCAGCACTGGCACCATACCAAGAACGAGAAGTTTGTGGTGGTGAGCGGACACGGTCTGATACAGCTCCGCAAGATAGGTACGGAGGAGGTTGTCAGCTTCGAGGTAAGCGGCGGGAGGATGGAGGTCGTGGAGATGATTCCCGGCTATACGCACAATATCGTCAACCTTTCGGAAACGGAAGACCTGGTGACCTTCATGTGGTGCAACGAGTGTTTCGACCCGGCACGTCCGGACACTTATTCTGAAAAAGTCTGAAACGAGTTAAAGAATATAGGAACAGATGGAACTAAAATTGGATTATTCGCAAGTCAGGTTTCAGGAGAACGGCAGACTGAAACTTCTGATTATAGTGGGCACCCGTCCGGAAATCATCCGCTTGGCGGCTGTCATCAACAAATGCCGCAGTTATTTTGACTGTCTTCTGGCCCACACCGGCCAGAATTACGACTATAACCTGAACGGTGTCTTCTTCCGTGACCTGAAGCTGAAAGCCCCCGATGTGTATATGGATGCCGTCGGTGATGACCTCGGTGCCACGATGGGGAATATTATCAACGCCAGCTACAAGCTGATGGTGCAGGTGAAACCTGATGCTGTGCTGGTGTTGGGAGACACGAACTCCTGCCTGAGCGTGATAGGCGCGAAACGTCTGCATATCCCCATCTTCCATATGGAGGCAGGCAACCGCTGCTTTGACGAGTGCCTGCCTGAGGAGACCAACCGCCGTATTGTGGACGTCATTTCCGATGTGAACCTCTGCTATTCGGAGCATGCCCGCAGATACCTGAACGCTTCGGGCGTGGCGAAAGAACGTACATACGTAACCGGTTCGCCCATGGCGGAAGTCCTGCATGAGAATTTGTCCGAAATAGAGTCTAGCGATATTCATCAGAGGTTGCATCTCCAGAAAGGTAAATACATCCTGCTTTCCGCGCACCGGGAAGAGAACATTGACACGGAGAAGAACTTCCTGTCCCTTTTCAGCGCGGTTAACGCTATGGCCGAGAAATATGACATGCCCATACTTTACAGTTGTCATCCCCGTAGCAGGAAACGTCTGGAATCAAGCGGCTTTGCACTTGACAGTCGTGTGATTCAGCATGAACCTCTCGGTTTCCACGACTACAACTGCCTGCAGATGAACGCCTATGCCGTTGTGAGTGACAGCGGTACTCTGCCTGAGGAGAGCAGTTTCTTCACTTCTGTGGGGCATCCTTTCCCTGCTGTATGCATCCGTACCAGTACGGAGCGTCCCGAGGCTCTTGACAAGGGTATCTTTGTCCTTGCCGGCATTGATGGGAAATCCTTGCTTCAGGCTGTAGATACTGCCGTGGAGATGAATAGGAATGAGGACGATGGCCTGCCGGTGCCCAATTATACGGATGAGAATGTATCGGCCAAGGTTGTGAAGTTGATTCAGAGCTATACGGGGGTGGTGAACAAGATGGTTTGGAGAAAATAATGGTGAGACATGCCTAAGAAAATCTTGATACATAGCCTGATTTTCAGTCCGGATGGAGTTTCGACAGCCTATCTTTATAATGATATTGCTCTGAAATTCCAAGAAAACGGTTATGAAGTATTGGTATTGACAACTACGCCTCATTACAATGTTGTGGAATCACAACTGGCAGTACAACCTCTGAAATGGAAGGTTTGGGGGATTTGTAAAGAAAGCTGTTTTCATGGAATCAGAGTTCTTCATGTACCCCAGAAGAAATTCAGAAATACATTTCTGCGTGTCCTGGGATTTGTCTATTGGCATATTATCTCTTTCCTGATTGGTTTGTTCCAGAGAAATATAGATGTCATACTGTCACCTTCCCCTCCTTTGACTATCGGTGTAATAAACATTTGGCTGGCGAAAATCAAGGGATGTAAAACCATATATAATGTGCAGGAAATATATCCTGACATCTTGAAACGAAAGGACGGGCTTGTTATAGAACAGCTACGTAGGATGGAACGGTATGTTTATAATAACTCAACGGCCGTAACGACAATAGACCAGGTTTTTTATAATGTAATAGCCGGAAGGTTTAAGGATAAGTCCAAGCTTTGTATAATACCTAATTTTGTAGATACAGAATTGTATAATTCTCAAGGTGGAAATGTAGAATGTCTGAATCCCCATTTTTTCCCTGCCACAGATTCTTTGAAATTACTTTATGCCGGGAATATTGGTTATGCCCAAGATTGGGAGCCCTTAATTTGTCTGGCAGAAAAGACGAAAGGGGTTTCCATTGAATACTTTATAATCGGTGAGGGAGTCATGAAACCCGTTCTTGAGGAGAAAGTACGTGAGTTGGAGCTGGATAATGTGCATATTTTGCCCTATCAGCCCAGAAGTTTGATGCCGTCCATTCTTGCCTATTCAGACATCCAGTTTATTTTCATGAACCCTGAGATGGAGATGCAGGGATTCCCTTCCAAGGTTTATACAATCATGGCATGTGGTAGGCCTTTATTGGTCTGCTCGGGAAAGGATACGCCTATCATCAACTTCCTGCAGGAACATGGCTGTGCAAAATTGATTACAGAGAAGAGTTTGGAAAAGAAGGTGGGAGAAATGGCGGACTGGCTGAATTCCGTCTCAAAAAGCGAACTGGCTTTACTGGGTCGAAATGGTGTAGAGGTGATTAAGCGATTATATTCCAAGGATGTGGTAACTCAAAAATATGTAGACTTAGTTGAAGCTTTATGAACATACGATATTTATCAATCAATTATTAGGATATCTTGATATTCCCGGGTATCTTTGTAGAAAGATTGGATTCATGAAGAAGAACAAGCCATATAAGGAACAAGAACCGATGGTGCCGAATGTTGGTGAACCGGTAGTTGTATATACGGGTAATGAGAATAATCCGAATATCGTTACGGAAGGACGTGATGACATTAGGCATGCTATTTCCGGTGAAGAATTATTGGATAGGCTTTGCCCTCGTATAAAGGCTTTGTTTGGATGAGAGTCGTATTCGCTCCCGAAGTAGAGGAGGATTTGTATGGGCTTATAAAAATACTTGTTGAGAAGGAGTATTTGGGTACTTATCCTTTTGCTATTTCTTATGTAGAAGAACTGATAGCTGATATTCAACAGAACATTCATTCTAAATTAAAAAAGAAAGCGCCCGCTTTTTTTGAACGTTATGGTAAGGATATGTATTACATCACTTACCAACGTAATTCTAATACAACGTGGTATATTTTTTTCTCTGTCATCGGAGATACTTATTTTATCAAATACATAACCAATAACCACGTTTCCGGTCAGTATATTTTTTAGCATATTTCAATGAACATACTCGTCACTGGAATCCACGGCTTTGTGGGTTCCAATCTCGTTGTTGCCCTAAAGGAACGTCATAGCCTTTACGGGCTGGATATTGTTGCTCCTGAAAAGGAGGGGGTGGTAAAGACTTTCTCCTGGAAGGATATTGAACCAGCTTCTTTTCCGATGCGGAATCTTCCTGAATTCGATGCCATTATTCATCTGGCTGGTAAAGCCCATGACACGAAGAACCGGTCTGCTGCCCAAGCCTATTTTGATATCAATATGGGATTGACTCAAAAGATATTTGATTTCTTTCTGGAATCGTCTGCGAAGAAGTTCGTATTCTTCAGTTCTGTGAAAGCCGCTGCAGACAGTGTGGTGGGTGATATGCTGACTGAAGATGTGGTGCCTGCTCCGGTAGGGCCTTATGGGGAAAGTAAGATAGCTGCCGAGAATTACATCCTTGACAAGTTGAAGGTTGAGAATGGGAAATTGAAAGCTAATCCTTATGATGACAAGCAGGTTTATATCCTGCGTCCCTGCATGATTCATGGTTCCGGCAATAAAGGCAATCTGAATCTTCTTTATAATGTGGTGAGGAAAGGTGTTCCCTGGCCTTTGGGGGCTTTTGAGAACAGAAGGTCTTTTACTTCAATAGACAATCTCTGCTACGTGGTGGAAGGTCTTTTGACCAAGGAGGTGGCGAGTGGTATCTACCACATGGGAGATGACGAAGCCTTGTCCACAAATGAACTGATAACTTTGATGTGTCGGGCTTTGGAGCGTAAGCCGCATATCTGGAAGATAAACAGAGGACTGATGGAGTTCTGTGCTCGGCTTGGGACTCTGCTCCATTTGCCTTTGAATACAGAGCGTCTGCGCAAGTTGACAGAGAATTATGTGGTGAGTAATGCGAAAATAAAGGCTGCCCTGGGAATTGACAGAATGCCGGTGAGGGCAGAGGAGGGGATAGTGAGAACGATAAAATCGTTCTCAAATTAAAAGTTAAGAATTAAAAATTGATAATTAAAAATTAAAGAGGAAAATACTGTTATGTATTATCTGTTAATATTGGTTCTGCTGTTTTTGGCAGAACTTTTTTATTTTAAGGTGGCTGATAGGTGTAATATCATCGACAAGCCCAATGAGCGGAGTTCCCATACGAAAGTGACTTTACGCGGTGGTGGGATTATTTTCTATTTCGGAGCGTTGGCCTATTTCCTGACGAGTGGCTTTGAATATCCCTGGTTCCTGCTTGCCTTGACACTGGTGACGTTCATCAGCTTCGTGGACGATATAAAATCCACCGGACAGATGACAAGGCTGCTTTTTCATTTCTCTGCTATGGCTATGATGTTTTATCAGTGGGGACTGTTCTCCTTGTCCTGGTGGTGGATAGTCATAGCCTTGATAGTCTGTACGGGCATCATCAATGCCTACAACTTTATGGATGGCATTAACGGCATAACCGGTGGTTATTCTCTGGTTATTCTTGCTGCGTTGGCCTATATCAATAAGGAGGTGGTTACTTTTGTAGAAGCGGATTTCATCTATACCGTTATCTGTTCCGTTCTAGTCTTCTGCTTCTTCAATTTCCGCAAGCGTGCCAAATGCTTTGCCGGTGATGTGGGTTCGGTGAGCATTGCCTTTATCCTTCTTTTCCTGATAGGCAGGCTCATCATTGAAACGGAAGATTTCAGTTGGATAGTCCTTTTATCCGTTTATGGTGTGGATAGTGTACTGACTATCATTCACCGCCTGATGCTTCATGAGAATATCGGGCTACCGCATCGCAAGCATCTGTATCAGATTATGGCGAATGAGCTGAAGATTCCCCATATAATGGTTTCTTCTATTTACATGGCAGTGCAGGCAATCATCATCGTAGGATATATAATGTGTTTAGGTTACAGTTATTGGTATTTGGCAGGTATAATTCTTTTGCTTTGTTTTCTTTATATCTGTTTTATGAAGAAGTATTTCGGATTGCACCAGTCTACGTGAGTAATGCTGAAATGATGATTAGTAAAATAATGAAAGGCGATGGAGACTAAAATCTCCATCGCCTTTCGTCTTATTTTTGAAATATAAATCGTACCTTTGTCATACACCAATCAGGTTATAATAATAACATGGAACAGATACGTAAGCTGCCGATAGGCATACAGACTTTTGATAAACTACGTGAAGGCGGTTTTCTTTATGTAGATAAAACTGCTATGATTTATCAAATAGCATCTACTTCTACTCCTTATTTCCTAAGCCGTCCCCGTCGGTTTGGCAAGAGTCTGCTCATTTCCACTTTCGAAGCTTACTTTCAAGGACGCAAAGACTTGTTTCAGGGCTTGGCCATCGAACAGTTGGAAACGAAGTGGGAACAGTATCCTGTTCTACATCTTGACTTGAATGCCCGGAAATATGAAACTGCTGCTGACCTGACGGCTATGCTTAATCAATATCTGGAGAAATGGGAGCTGCTCTATGGTCAGGAGAAGGAAGACCGTAGTCCGGAGGAGCGTTTTGCTTACGTGATAGAGCGGGCATGCACGCTGACGGGAAAGCAGGTGGTTGTGCTGATTGATGAGTATGACAAGCCATTGCTTCAGGCGGTCTTGGACGAGAACTTGCTGGATGAGTATCGGAAAATATTGAAAGCGTTCTACGGTGTCTTGAAGAGCGCTGACCGTTATCTTCGTTTTGTTTTCCTGACCGGAGTGACCAAGTTTGCGCAAGTAAGTGTATTCAGTGACTTGAACCAGCTGAATGATATCAGCATGAAGTCTCCTTACGCTGCTTTGTGTGGTATTACCAAAGAGGAGTTGGTGAAAACCTTTCTGCCGGAACTTGAGAGACTGGCTAAACGAAGAGGGATATCTTTACAAGAAGTGATTGATTTGATGGAACGTCAATATGATGGTTATCATTTTCATCCGGAAGGTGTAGGAATGTTCAATCCGTTCAGTGTATTGAATGCTTTTGATGCAGAAGAGATGGGATATTATTGGTTTCAGACCGGCACACCTACTTACTTGGTTGACTTGCTGAAGCAGAGTGATTACGATATACGTCTATTGATAGATGGAGTGGAAGTGCTGGCTTCCGCTTTCTCTGAATATCGTGCGGAAACAAATAATCCTCTTCCGATGATTTATCAAAGTGGTTATTTGACCATAAAAGGGTATGATGATGATGTGAAGCTATACACTTTAGGCTTTCCAAATGATGAGGTTCGTTACGGCTTTCTGAATTTTCTGGTTCCTTTTTATACTAAAGTTACTGATGATGAGACTGGTTTCCACATCGCTAAATTCATGCGTGAATTGAAGAGTGGGGATGTGGAGGCGTTTATGGAGCGTCTTAAGATATTCTTCTCCGGTATTCCGTACGAGTTGAGTGATGATACGGAACGTCATTATCAGGTTATTTTTCATGTAGTGTTTACTTTGCTGGGACAGTTCATCCGGTCCGAGGTTCGCAGCAGCCGCGGCCGTGCGGACGCAGTAGTTCATACCCCTACCGCTATTTATGTTTTTGAGTTCAAACTGGACGGTACGGCCGACGCAGCTCTGAAGCAAATAGATGAGAAAGGTTATCTGATTCCTTATACCTTGGATGGCAGGAAATTAGTGAAAGTAGGTGTGAACTTCAGTAAAGAAACACGGAATATTGATGAATATATTGTCGTGGAGGAATAGGAACGAACAATCCTATATACGGAAAAGGCGATGGAGAATCAAATCTTCATCGCCTTTTCCATATTATAGTATTTCATTTTATTTCTTCATCCTCAGCACCCGTATTCCCGTCCACTTATTATTGTCTTTCAGCATTTGGGACAAGGGGACTTTGGAGACGACCACTTTCTTGTCGGTAGAGGAAGCGTGTACCAGCAGGAGTTTGCTATCCGCATAGAAAGCGATTCCCATGTGGGCTACGTCCAGCCCCGGAGTGTTGGTGGTGATGGCTATGATATCGCCGTCTTTAATCCACGGGAGACCATCGGCGGGAAGTTTGGCTTTGGGAAGATAGTGAATTTCCTTGCCGGACAAGGATTGTTCAATCTTCTTCATTTTGGCTATGTTCTCCGGAGAATTTGCCAGCTGCTTGTAGAGTTGGGGGTGGGAAGACATGTAGGAGATGGACAACCGTTCGGTGTCGGGACTCATGGCGCCCGTTACATCTTGAAGGAAGCCGTTGCGTACGCCATTGTTTATCCAGTCGGCAATATAATGCAGGCGGGAAGTGTACCCGTCGATTTTACCGTCACGGTAACGGATTTTTTGCAGGTTATCGGCGAAAGCGCTTTCCGAGATGTCTCCGTCGGCCAATTTGGGGGTGAGTGTCTCTGCCAGTACATATTCCACCAGCGTGGTACAGTCTACTTCATCGCAGTTGATGACGAGTTCTTCGGGACCATCAGCCTCCAGCGTATGGGCTACGTATGGCACATCCAGATACTTTATTCCATTGCTCAACATATCTTTCCCTCCCTGGGCAGAAACGGAAGTTACCATGGCTGCGGCGCAGAGGGCGCTGAACATAAATTTAGTCATTGTTTTCATTTTTCTTTCTTTTGATTATTATTGTTCTTGAACGTAAAAAGGATGCAGCAAATTTACTACATCCTTTTTATAAAAGCTTAATCCGGAGGGATTAAATTCAATATTGCCGGATTAAATATTTATAATCCTCCTTTTTATCGAACGGAACAAGGGAGAAACCGTATTCAATGGTGTTCTCTTTGCCCGGACGAATCAGATAGGGCTCATGGGCGGTTGCGCCCCAACTGTCGTCTCCACCGACACCCATCATGCGGTAATCAATGAACAAATCGACCATCTTTTCCGGCAGAGGGTCGGTGAGGTGGCGGTGATGGGTCTTTTCGGTACGCGGAGCGCCGTTGTCAATCGTATCGCCGCTGTCCATACTTTCCAGGGGATAGTTGGAGGCGTTCAGCTCAAAGGTGCGGTCGGCGATGAGCAGCAAACCACGTTGCGTCTTATCGGTAAGGGCGCACCAATAGATGTCCGTGCGATGGTTGTTCTCCTGTGGGCGGACATACGGCTCGTACATATCCTTGACCGGGATGGCGTACTCTCCGATGAACTGGGAGGTACGGCGGTCTCGGTAATTCTCTTTCGGACCGCGACCGTAGTAGGTCAAGTCTGTAAAGCTTTCCGGCAACTGCATCCGCAGGCCCACACGCGGTATCATCGGAGCTTGGTCTCCTTCGGCCACGAACCGGTTGTCTACCTTGATGACTCCGCTGGCATATATCTTATAGGTGATGTCCCAACGGGCATCTGTCTGTGGAAAACGGTAGGTCACCTTTATTGTCGTGGCATTGCTGCCCGGAGTCACTTGGAAACTTTCGGCTTTTGGTTCTTGATAGCTTGCCTCTTTCCAGGCTTTGAGGCGGACGGGGAGGTTGGCTCCATAATCATTGTCCGTCGGTGCACGCCAGAAGAATGGGCGGGGACCTTGACCGTTCAGTATGTACTCGTGCTTCTTGTATAAATAGGAGGTGAGCAGACCGCTTTGCTTGTCGAAGGTGGCTTTGAAGTCGGGACCGGAGAACGCCACCAAATTTCCCTCTTCCTTAGAAGTGGCGGGCTGCTGTGCCGTAGCCTCTTTCTTGTAGAAAGTATGGACGTAGGTCTGTTCGCGTGCGATGACCGTGCCGGCCGGGAGGAAAGGCTCTGCCGTCTTGATGGCTGCATAGAACTCGATACGCACATCTCCCGTTGTCTGTTTCTCTTTGGGTATGCCGTTCAGGAAGCCGGTGGTTACCGTCTTGCCCGGTGCGGCATGGATATTTTCAATCTTGCCACGGTAGACTTCCTTTCCGTGGTCGCGGATGATGTAGTAGAAGTCGTACTTGTCGAGATTGGTGAAGGAGAAATCATTGCGGATTTTCACGGTGGAAGTCTGCTTGTCGAAATCAAGGAACTTGATGTTCTGGTATACTTTTCCCATCTCTTCTGTCTGCGGCTTGACACTGCGGTCGGGGTATACCACGCCGTTGATGCAGAAATTGCCGTCGGAGGGCGTGCCGTTCTCGCCATAATCGCCGCCATAGGTCCAGTATTTACGGTCGTCGTCTGTCTTGGCGGCAAAGCCCTGGTCTACCCAGTCCCAGATACAGCCGCCCTGGAGGATAGGATATTTCTCGATGATGTCCCAGTAGTCCTGGAAGTTGCCGAGGCTGTTGCCCATGGCATGGGCATACTCGCAAAGAATGAGGGGACGCGTCATCTCCTTGTTCCGGGCATACTTTTCCAGATAGGAAGGGGAAGCGTACATCGGGCAGTAGATGTCCGTATTCCATTCCAACAGTGCGCGTTCATACTGGATGGGACGGCTGTCGAGCGTCTTCAAGGTGTTGTAGGTAACGTAGAAATTCAATCCGTTTCCGGCTTCGTTGCCCAGCGACCAGATGATGACTGACGGATGGTTCTTGTCCCGTTCGTACATATTCATGGTACGGTCGAGGTGGGCATTCATGAAGAGCGGATTGTTTCCCAGCGTGCCGCCTACACGCAGGTCGTAACCCATGCCGTGGCTTTCTATATTGGCTTCGTCGATGACGTAGATACCATATTCGTCACAGAGTTCGTAGAAACGTTCCTGCTGGGGATAGTGACAGGTGCGGACGGTATTGACATTGTATCTCTTCCAAAGCTCGAAATCTTTCTTCATCAGTTCTTCGGAGACATAGTGACCGGTATTCTCGTTGTGTTCGTGATAGTTCACGCCTTTCACGAGGATAGGTTGTCCGTTTACCAACAGTTGCTTGTCCTTGATTTCCACTGTACGGAAACCTACTTTGCAGCTTGTCGCTTCAATCACATCTCCGTTCGGGCGCTTCAAGCTGACGACGAGGGTATAGAGGTTGGGCGTTTCGGCTGTCCATTGCAGGGGTTCCTGGATGGTCTTCTTGGTGAATTCCACTTCCGTTTGGTCACCGCTGACCTGAGTAGAGGACTGGGCTATCTGCTGGTCGTTCTTGTCCAGCAGGCGGTAACCAACGACAAATGGGGAATTTTGTCCGCTTTCATTGGTAAACTGCACCTTTACCTTGAGGATACCGTTCCGGTAGTTCTCATCCAAAGGAGACTCCACCTTGAAGTCCGTGAGATGGATTTGAGGCTGGGCATATAAGTAAATGTCCCGTTCGATACCACTGATGCGCCAGAAGTCCTGGCATTCCAGATAGTTGGCATCGGAAAAGCGGTGTATCTGAATGGCAATGACATTCTTCCCTTTCTTGGCAATGGCGCTGACGTTGAAACGCGCCGGAGTCTTTGCATCTTTACTCATGCCTACAAACTTGCCGTTGAGGTAGTAGAAGGCTGCCCCGCGTACGCCGTCGGCACTCAGGAAAATTTCCTTATCGTCCCAGTCTCCCGGAAGAGTGAACTCGCGGCGGTAGGTGCCGGTGGGATTCCATTCTTGGGGAACGTATGGAGGATTGGGCTTGTCCCAATAAGGAGGATAGCCCGAAGAACAGAATTCATAAGGCTGGTTCACATAGATGGGCGTACCGAATCCCTGCAACTCCCAGTTTCCGGGTACATTGATGTCCGGCCAGCGGCTGGCGTCCACACGGTCCATCATGAAGTCCGTGGGGCGGTCGGCGAAGGTTTCCACATAATGGAATTTCCATTTCCCGTTAAGGGACAAGCGGAATGTTCCGTTCTTGCGGTCATTGATGACGGCATCAGCCTCCGTGACGTAGGAGGTGAACGTGCTGCGGGCAGGCTCCCGGTTGATGCTTGTCAGCTTGGGGTTGGTAATCTCTTCGTAGCGATTGTTCTCCTGAGCAGTCAGGCCAAAGGGAAACGTTGCGAGGCAAGTGAGTAAAAAATACTTTTTATTCATAATTGCTTTTATTTCTTTGTGGTAGGTTCAGAGACCGGGAATACGAGCCCTTCACGCAACCACTTCTCCAGTTCTTCCGTCCATTGACGCTTGTAGGTGAAGTTGTCCCGGAATCCCCAGCCATGTCCGCCGGTGGGGTAGGCATGCAGGCTGGCAGGTACTTTATGGTCGCGCAGGGCAAGGAAGTAACCGATGCCGTTGATGGGCGGCACTGCGTCATCGTCCGAAGAAAGCATGATGAAAGCTTGCGGAGTGCGTGGGGACACTTGCCTTTCGAGGGAGTATTTTTGTTCCAGTTCCTGAGATGGATTTTCTCCGATAAGGTTCTTACGGGAACCTCCATGGGTAACGCCTTTCTGCATGGAAATCACCGGATAGAACAAGATCTGGAAGTCGGGACGGGTCTTGTCACTGCTGTATAGTGTGGCAAGCGAAGCTGCCAGATGGCCGCCGGCAGAAGCGCCCATGATGCCTACACGCTGAGGATTGACACCCCATTCGGCGGCATGTTCGCGTACCATGCGGATGGCTTGTTCGGCATCGGAAAGGGGCACTTCATGGTGCCCGTTGGGCATACGGTATTTCAGTACTGCATAGGTGATGCCTTGTGTGTTGAACCAGGGAGCCATGTAGTGTCCCTCGTGCTTCATGGCCAGCCCCCCGTAGCCGCCTCCCGGACACATGATGATGGCCATGCCGTTGGGGTGGGAGGCAGGGTACACCGTAAGGGTAGGGGTGGTGACATCGGACACCCATTCGTTGTTATGGTTCTGTCCGGAATTGGTCAGTTCGTTGTTATTGGGGGCACCGTTGGGCCATAGGGGCAGCTCAACGGGCTTTTGTGCAGATAACATGGTCGCTGCAAATAGAAAAGATAAAAGTAGAATCTTTTTCATGTTCTTGGTATTTAAAAGTTATTTGGTTTTCATGGAAGCTTTGATGAGGTAGAATATCAGAATGGCATAAGCACCCAGCGCCAGCACTTCGGACCAGGTGTTCTGCAACCATGCATCGTTTACGAGGTTGATTCCTCCGAAACGCATGGCAGCACTTGCCACGCCCATCAATGCACCGCCGGCAATGAAACCGGAGGCAAGCAGGGTACCTTTCTCCCCGCGTTCGGCATTGAGAGCGGCATCCTTGCTGCGGCTGGTCACGTACCAGTTGATGGCACCGCCCACTACCAACGGAACATTCAGTTCCAATGGGATGAACATACCCAATGCAAATGCCAGTGCGGGAATCTTGCAGAAGTTGAGGATGACGGCCAGCACTGCACCGATGCCGTAGAGCAGCCAGGGCGCACCCACACCGTTCATCAACGGTTCGATAACGGCCGCCATGGCATTGGCTTGCGGAGCGGCCAGCTGTCCGCTGGTGAAACCGTATGTCTTGTTTAGGATAATCATTACACCACCTACGGTAGCGGCAGAAACGATGGTTCCGAGGAACTTCCAGGTCTCCTGCTTGGCAGGCGTGCTACCCAGCCAGTAACCGATTTTCAAGTCTGTGATGAAGCCTCCCGCCATGGACAGTGCCGTACATACAACACCGCCCATCACCAGTGCCGCAACCATCCCTTCGGGACCTTTCAGCCCTACGGCTACCATGACTACGGATGCCAGGATTAATGTCATCAGCGTCATTCCGGATACGGGGTTTGTGCCCACAATCGCAATGGCATTGGCTGCCACGGTGGTGAACAGGAAAGCGATACCTGCAACAAGCAGGATAGCTACAATGGTATGTGTCAAGTTGCCCTGCATCACATCGAAGTAGAAGAAGAGAACAACCAGCAGCAGCGTGATGATGGAACCGATGGCGATAATCTTCATAGAGATGTCCCGCTGTGTGCGTTTCACACTGGCTTCCACGTTGGACTTACCTCCCATTTCCTTGGCAGCCAGACCTACGGCACTCTTGATGATGCCCCAAGACTTGATAATGCCGATGATACCTGCCATGGCAATGCCACCGATACCGATGCTCTTGGCATAGTATTTGAAGATTTCTTCCGGAGCCATAGCGCCTATGGTTGCCGTGATTTCGGGGTTCCATTGGTTCAGTACGGAATCTCCCCAAATCATGGACATACCGGGGATGATAATCCACCATACGGCCAGTGAGCCGGCACAGATGATGGACGCGTATTTCAGTCCCACAATATAACCCAGACCGAGCACGGCAGCACCCGTATTAACCTTGAATACCAGCTTGGCTTTCTCGGCCAGCATTTCGCCGAAGCCGCATACGCGGGTAGTGAAATTCTCGTTCCACCAGCCGAAGGTTGCCACGATGAAGTCGTATAGACCTCCGATAATACCAGCCATGAGTAATGGTTTTGCCTGGCTGCCGCCCTTTTCACCGGAGACGAGCACTTGTGTGGTGGCTGTCGCCTCGGGGAAGGGATACTTGCCGTGCATGTCGCTCACGAAATATTTGCGGAAGGGGATAAGGAAGAGAATACCCAGCACACCTCCCAGCAGGGAACTGATAAAGACTTGTGCAAAGGTGACGGTGATTTCTTTCGGATAGGTCTCTTGGAGAATATAGAGTGCCGGAAGGGTGAAGATGGCACCTGCCACGATGACGCCCGAGCTGGCACCGATAGACTGGATAATGACGTTTTCGCCCAATGCGTTTTTGCGTTTGGCGGCACCCGATACGCCGACGGCAATGATGGCGATGGGGATGGCGGCTTCGAATACTTGCCCCACCTTCAGCCCCAGATAGGCGGCTGCGGCCGAAAAGAGGATGGCCATCAGAATACCCCATGTCACCGACCAGGCATTTACTTCTGAATACTTCTTATCCGGGCTCATCAGAGGGTTGTACACTTCTCCCGGTTTCAATTCACGGAACGCATTTTCCGGTAGTCCGGTAATAGGTTCTTCTTCTTGTTTCAT
>ERZ772831.2491-NODE-2491-length-15122-cov-4.922480_pt1 | contig 15122 bp, 20 predicted proteins | sample MGYA00580858_ERZ772831 | MGnify/ENA primary metagenome ERZ772831 (study PRJEB29015, sample SAMEA2737694) | human gut metagenome | biome: human gut; feature: human-associated habitat; material: faeces | place: China | collected 2012 ... | reverse complement strand
CGGCGGTGCCGCCCCATGCGACACATTCAATAAAGTCAACTTCCTTCTCGCCGGTTTGCTGGTTCTTGAAATCCCGCTCACAGGCAACAGAGAAACTTGCCACAGCCTTGCCGGAAGCAGTTCTCCGCAACTGTGGGTCAGAAGAAAGTCTCCCCATGATTGATATACTATTCAGCATTGTTATCCCTTACTTTCCTGTAGTATGTTGATTTTGCAATTCCGGCAATATTGCACGCTTCATTTACGGAATGCCCGGAATCCAAAAGACTTTGAATACAGCTAATATCGACTTCTTTGTAAGAAGGGTGATTGCGCTTATCCGAAAATCTTTCTTTAGCTCTGCTGGATATAAGTGCCCTTGTTTTTTCGCTTTGCTTTACTCCGGAATGGTGCATTACAGTGTGTGCTCCAACCGTCATAAGGCATAGGTTTTCTATCCTGTTATCTTCCTTATTGCCGTTAATGTGGTGTATGCAGCACCCTTTTGGGACTGAAATACCCGTTTCGTTCTCAAAAACAAGAATGTGCTCAAACACATACCCGCTGGAATCAGCTCTAGGGTGGTTCGGGTGCATAACCTGAATATAACCTTTTGATGTTTTCTTTCTCCCACCCTTCCAGTTCGATGATTTTTGACCTTTCCGCTGAATAGAACGGTTTTTGAATGTCACATTATAGTCTCTCCGCAAGCCTAACTTACGGGCTTTTTTGTATACCGCTTCCACTGATTTACCAGGGAATATATCAGAAAGCTCCTGGTTCGTTGAATGTTCGTAGCACAGTTTAAGCGTTTCGACCTCGTTGTCAGACCACTTGCTCATCAGATGCTCTCCGCTACCTCCTGAGAAATCACCTCGCCGGTGTCCTGGTCAACGTCGATGTACTCAGTCATGTCCGGGATATCTGTCATGTCGGAGGAAATATCCGTCTTTGTGGTGCCGTCCTGAGCCATACCGCGCACAAAGTCGGATTTCAGCGGGGCGTATTTCAGCACCTTTTTCAGAACGGTTTTCTTTGCCATCTCGTCAAAATTGGTCTGCCACGGGCCATTCCCGAAGCTCTTAGAGAACTTTCTCGCGTGCTCGGTAACTTCCTCGATGCTCATAACCTGAAATCCGTAGCCTCCGTCCTTGGTCTTGAACATGGCGTAGTAGGCAATGGGCTTGCCGCGGTTGCTCTTGGCGGGGACGTGCCGCAGCTTCGGGTCAAGGCCAAGGGCATACTCAAACTCGTCGTTTTCGTATACGGTGTGCGCCTGAATGATGGAAACCTCACCGGAACGGTAGGCCAGATCAATAAGCCCCTTATAGCCAAGCTGGAATTGGCACTCCATCTGGCCGTGATTGCGGAAGGGAATCAGGTAAGCCTGCCCAAGAGGGGTATTCGGCTCCAAGCCCAACTGTGCGGCGGTCATCATAGCGCCAAGGAAAGACTGAGGGGTGCATTCCTTGAGCTTCGGGTTGGCGCTCAGTGCCGACAGGGTAATGCGGCTGAACCGCTCCGGGGTCATCACGCTGGGCAGTGCCGCCTGAATGGCGGGCTTCATAACCTCAATGTAGTCCTGAATGCTGCTGGGTTTCTTGCTTTTTGCTACCGCCTGTGTGGAAGCGGCGGCGTTCTGAATCATGTTTGCCATTTTTTATTCTTCCTCCTCGATAACTTTCATTTCTTTCTGCTTGTAGCACATATGCGCCGCGTAGCTGATGGACTGCATGAGGTCAAGCTCCCGCGCCCCGCGGATGCTGCCCCATGCGTGCATGATTTCTTCTCCGTTGAAAAGGACCGCGAACCGTACCTTTTTGGGGTATACGTCCAGTTTTACGGAGTATCCGATGGTTTCACAGCCCGAAACGGCTTCCGCCTCCGCTTTTTGAGGGGGGGTAACTGCCTGCTTTTTCAGCAGGTCACCTTCCGATACGCCGAGGAGCACACACAGCCTGCGGAACGCATATTCCGGAAGCCTACCAGATTTGACCGTGTAGCTGAGGTATGCCGGGCAGCGCCCGATCTCTTCTGAGAGTGCGGCCATTGTCTTGCCGGAACCGTCAATGGCTTCCCTTGTGGCAGGAATGTCGATTTCTACCATATTTGTTTTTCCCATTATTGTTCATCCTTTTTGAACCGGAAAGTTCTGCTTTCCGAAGCTTTGAAATAGTCCTGTGGGATTTCTCCATGGTCTTTCTCCCACTTCTTTCTATCGAACGTGGAGCGTTTCTGCGTCTTCCATGTGACGCTGTAACTCCCGTATCCGCCCCGCTCGGCGGTTCCCATGGCCTCCATGATACGCGCCTGAGCGGTTGCTCTCTTTTCTTCCAGCGCCTTGATCTGCTGGCTGCATTCGTCCATGATCGCCAAATCAACGGCGCAGCCGGTCAAATCCATTTCGGTGTCCGGATCGCTGGCCGGGAACTCTGCGTTCAGGGTGTCAATGGTGGAATCCATGCCGTCAATGGCCGGGGGCGTTTCGCTCTGAACGTTTTCCCAGAAGCTTTCTTCCGCCTCTTTCAGGGCTTCCAGCTCTGCCTCGTCCCGCTCGATGACGAACACCTTGAAGTCAATGCCCAGAACCAGAACCGCCAGATACCAGCGATCAAGGCCGGACACAAGAAGGTAATGGCAGCATTGCGCGTAGTAAGTAGCCGGGAACTCACCGTTCTTGAATTTGCTCAAGTGGAGCGCGTTCGTGGTCTTGATTTCAAGCCCCGCCCGTTCGCCGATCACAAGCCGGTCATAATTTGCGTGTGCGTATGGCATATCGTCCCGGAAGACGGTGTAGTTCTCCCGGCGGACCTTCTTGCCGGTGGCCTCCATAAACCTGCGTGCCACATAGTCCTCAAGGTCTGTGCCAAGCCGTACCGCCTCTTTCCCGGAAATGTCCTCCGGGACGACCTTACCGGTTTTCTCCGCCCACAGGGCGTATGGGGACTTGTGTGGGTTCAGCCCCAGAATAGCGGCGGCATCCGACCCACCGATGGTGGAGGAGCGGAGCTTCGTCCACTCTTCCTTGCTCATATTGGAGGTAGGAATTTTTCTCAGCATCACTCCACCTCCGCAGCCTCGTTGAATTCCTCCATCGCCTCAATGCAGCTCAGGTGATAGAATTCATCGTGCTTCGCGATGTAAATGAGCTTGGAATCCGTGATAGGGGAGCAGCAGTGGGCGCATACCGGGAACCGAGAGAGGTAGTTGTCCCAGTCGGATTCTCTGGCCTCCGCCTGCCTCCACGGCTCATAGCATTCCGGGATGTTCATTTCTGTACCTCCCTTGCCACCTGGGTAACGGCCCCAGCCATAGCCACACCAGCCGCAGCCACGGCGTAACCCATAGGCACGGCCCCGGTGCTACCCAGGATTGCCGCCGCCCCGGCGGTTGCCATCATGCCTGTTGCAACGATGACGCTTTCCAGGCTCGGTTCCTTGCCCTGCTCCACGAAAGGGACACGGTTGGCCTTACAGGCCATGGCCACGGCCTGGTCCATTTCCAGTTCATACCGCCGGTCTGACTGCCGCTTATTGATGCGCTCTCTCATGGCAGCGATCTCCTCCGGCGTTGCGTCCTTGATGCTCATGCGTCATCCTCCGTTCGATATTTCAGTTCCAGGGCCTCTTCCGTCCAGCCATCCGCCCGGAGCCGCTTCCCGCGCTTTTCCAGGCTCCTGAGCTTGTACATATACTGTTTCCGGCGATTGATAAGGGCCAGCTCCTTCTTGGCAAGCTGCACATCCGGGGATTCCAGCAGCCGGGAGATTTCAGCCTCTACCAGCTCGTCTGGCGTGATTTTAGGGCGGCTCATTTTTTGGTCTCCTTGTAAGGCGCTAAATCTTTTGGACTGACAAATTGCGAATGAGCGTCAGGGCTGCACGAGAGTGCTTCGCAGAAGTAGTTCCCGTATTCGCTCACGCCTGCAACTTTAACAACAGTCCCAATTTTGAAGAAGTGGGGCATATCGCTGCTATTCCCGATCACCTTAAACTTCTTGCCGAACGCATTCGGGTATTTATCAGAGGAATCTTGCTGCTTCTTCTCAAACAGTCGGTTCACGGCGACCTTGGCCCCTTCACCCCGGTCGTAGGTGTCCTTCGGGTTGCACCGAGCGTTCTCGGCTTTGACCACTCTGCCATCCTTGTAAAGCTCCGCTACGGTCAGAGGACCGCAGAAACGGATATGCACGGAGAGGGGTTCACTGGATGTTCCATTCGATTCCTTGGGCTCTTCGGCCAGGCCGGAAATCCATTTCTCACTCCAAACCCAGCCGTCGGCAATGTCGCCGAGAAGCACCCTTGCGAGTAGGAATTCATGCAATCCTTTGTCTTCCTCCATCTTGTACGACGGATTATCGGATTCAATGACCTTGCTGATGGTCATAACCGTACCAAGATACTTGCACATGGTGTCGGTGAACCCGCGAGAGGAGGGCCGCTCGCTCACGATCCGCACCTTATCTCCAACCTTATACTTTGCCATAAAAATCTCCTTTCACAGTTCCGGCTTCACACCGTATTTTTCAAAAAACCATTCTTCGTAGGCCCCAATATCGGCCATTACAAAAGCCAGGGTCAGTTTGCCTATGTCCCGGATTGCTGCCTGGTGGGAAAGCTCTGCCTGTATCGCTTGCAGATTCTCTCCGCCCGCATCAGGAACTCGTCTGTTTTCGGGCTGACCAGGCTCCCCGCCAGAGCGCTGCTCACGGTGGTCTTGCTGATTGAAAAGCCCTCGCTGGCAAGCTCCTGGATGAGCCAGCTGTATGTCAGCTTGTTCATCTCCACGGTCATGCGTATGAATGTTGCCTTCTGCACCCGCTCCTCGGGAGTTCGTGGCAGCGTTGCTACTTCTTCCAACTTTCAAAACACTCCTTCCTTTCTTGGTGAATTTGAACAAAATTCAGAAAAACGGTTGCTTTTCCGAGTGGCGTATGCTATATTGGTTTTGCTGAAACAAATAAACCATTCGCCACTCGCCGGAGCCGGAACCTCTGAAAAATGGGGTTCCTACCCCGAGGATTTTTGTACTCATTTTTCGTGAACTGGTGTTCATGGCTGTATTATAGTTCGGTAAGTTAAGAAAGTCAAGAACATTAGTTAAGAAAGCTCTCTTTCTACCATCTGCACAAAAATGGAAGGTGTTTTTACACTATGTTTTACAAAAAGTTTATCGAACTATGCAACGAGAACAGAGTAACCCCTTCTTACGTTGGAAATCAAATAGGCGTATCAAAGGCGGCTGTATCTGGGTGGAAAACAGGTTCCATGCCTAGAGACACCCAGCTGGCAAAGATCGCTGACTACTTCGGTGTTCCTGTCTCCTACTTCTCTGAGGAAACCCCGGAAACGGAAAAATCCCCGGCTCCCGACAAGGAAACCGAGGATTTCGCCAGATACTTCGCCATGCTCACGCCTGAGCATCAGCAGCAGATTCGTTCTGCAATGGCTGAGTTGATAAAAGAGCAGCTTCAAGGGTAAGTATCTTCCTCTTATTCTCTTCGTTCAGCTGTTCCCACATTTCCAAAACCTCTTCCAACATTGTCGCCGCCCCTTTACAAGTTATTATCGAATGTACGTTCAATTCATACCTTATGTATAGCACTTAAAATGTCCGATAAAACGGACGAATAATTGCCCCGCCGCCCGTGCCACAAGGCAGCGGGGCTGCCACCGGATGCGTTTATCCCTTGCCGGTTGGCGTACCATTATGGTACTCTGCGACGGTAGGTTTCGTAAATACGCACATCAGAAATTCCGGTGCTCTCAGGAAAATCCACCGTTCTGTATTAGAAATGTAAGGGGGCAAGCCATGGCAAACCAGCAAATCATTCAGCAAATTTCTACAATTTGCGAAAATCTTCCTACGAAAATGAAGAACGCCAAGGAAGACCAGCATAAAACGAACCAGCAAATCATAGACAGCACCGGGCTGAGCGAATCTACCGTCAAAAAATTTTTCTCAGGGCATCTATCCGGTCCAAGCATCTATGATGTTACGGCCATAGCCATTGATCTGGGCCTTTCTCTTGATGAGCTGATGGAGATTTCACCGCCAAGGCAAGACCAAAGCGCTGAAATTGCGCAGCTAAAAACCGAGCTCGCCCACAAAGAGGAAATGATTGCTGAGAAGGGCAAAGCCATATCCAGGCTGGAAGACAGAAGCCACATAATGGAAAATGAAATTTCTACAGTCCGTAGTAACTGGAAGGAAATTGCCTATGTAACATCTGGTCTTTCTGTGCTGTTTGGTTTGCTCCTGATGGTATATGTAACCTTGGACGCTAGGAATCCAAATCTAGGCCTAATTAGGGGCACCACAACAGCCCCAATTGTGTACGTTGCGGCTTTTTCCATTATCGGAATGTGCTTGTATATCGTCCGAACCGTGGCAAGGCGAAACGTAAAAAGGAGAAAACGGGATGCAAACAATGCCCATTGACCTGTCGGCGCTGACTCTGGAGGAAAGGCAGCAGTTTGCGGAGAATCCTTCTGCGCTGTCTACAGACTGCGTGGCCACCTGCTGCCTGTATATGCGCTATTCCTCCGACCGGCAATCGGAACAGTCCATAGAGGGCCAGCTCCGGGAATTGATATCATACTGTATCCGGCAAGAATACCGTATTGCCGCCGTGTATGTGGACCGGGCCATATCTGCCCATACCAGCATGGCAAAACGTGTAGCATTTCAGCAGATGCTTGCAGACAGCAAGCGGGCCGCATGGAACACCGTGCTCGTGTGGAAGCTTGACCGCTTCGCCCGGAACCGTCAGGACAGCGCCGCCGCCCGTGCCCTTCTGTACAAAAACGGTTGCGGCGTGGAATCCGCCACGGAGGCCATTTCCGCCACCAAGGAGGGCCGTCTCCTGGAATCTGTCTTGGAGGGGCTGAATGAATATTACTCCGACGAACTCCGGGAGAAAATCATCCGCGGCAACCGGGAAAGCGCCCTAAAAGGGAACGCCCTGGGTGGTTCTGTTCCTCTTGGTTACAAAATCGAAAACAAAAAATGGGCGATTGACCCACTAACCGCACCATTGGTGTCTGAGGCTTTCGACAGATACGCCAGCGGGGATACTGTAGCCGCCATCTGTGATGATTTTAACGCCAGAGGCTACCGTACAGCAAAGGGTGCTAAATTTAATAAAAGCAGTTTCAAGAATATCTTCCGAAACGAGAAATACATTGGCGTGTACAAATACAAGGATATTCGCCAGGAAGATTCTGTTCCGAGAATTGTCACAGACGATGTGTGGGCGAAGGTAAAAGCTCGTCTGAAAGTCAATGAGTCAGCCCCTGCCAGGGGAAAAGCCAAGGTGCCGTATCTATTGGCGGGAAAGATTTTCTGTGGACATTGCGGCTCTCAGATGGTCGGAGAATGTGGCAGGAGCAAGAACGGCCATACCTACAATTACTACTCCTGCGCAGGTCGCAAAATCCGAAGGGCCTGTAATAAAAAGCCAGTCCCGAAGGACTGGATAGAGGATATCGTTGTCCAGGATGCCTTGGAGGTCCTGACGGATGATGTCATTGATTATGTCGCTACCGTCGCCGCCCGCCAGTCAGAAGAGGAAATACAGCAGAATACCAACATCCCCGCTATCCGGGAGCAGATCGCCGATATTGAACGCAAGGTGCGTAACCTGACCAAGGCTATAGAGACCAGCGGCATGGCCCCTGACACGCTGGTATCCAGGATTGCAGAATTGGAGTCCCAACGCAAAGGATTGTCCGCCCAGCTGTTGGAAGAGCAGCACTCCGTCATCCACCTAACCAAGGACATGGTGGTCTACTACCTGGAATCCGTTCGTAAGCAGGCCGTCCCGCTGGAAACCCAGAAAAAGATGCTCATAGACCTGTTTGTCAACTCCGTCACAGTTTACGACGATGACCCGGGCTATTTCAAAATCACAACCGCTTACAATTTGTCAGCAGTTCCGACAAAAACATATCGTGTTTCTACATCATTTGTAGAAGCCAGGAGTTCGGATACGGGGCCGAATGGTCCACCAAAAACGAAGCGCACCCGGGAGGGTGTGCTTCATTTTTGCCTGGCTGGGGAGATTCGAACCATCCCATGCAACGGTCCGGTGGACCGTTGCCCATGGCCGGCTGGACGGCGATGGCTCCATAGTGTTTCGAATCTCTTCAAGTCCACCAAAAACGAAAGGGCTGTACCGGCGGCAATCTGCAAGGTGGCTTTCGTGTGGCGCAGCCCGTGGAAGGGGATCACGGGAAGCCTGTCTTTCTCCGCCTTGTCTGCTTGCCAGCAATATACAAGACGGAATAACCAACAAATCAGTATTGCTAGCAATATGATAAAATTGTGCAATATGCTATATTGCTAGCAGTATAACTAAATGGTAGAATACTCACAAAAGGAGATGAGCATATGGCGATTAAGAGCGACGCAAACAGAAGGGCAGTAGCGAAATACAAAAAAGAAAACTACGATCAAATCCAGCTAAGAGTTCCCAGAGGCGATAGAGACAGATTGAAAAACCATGCAGAGGCTCATGGTGAAAGCCTGAACGCTTTTATCAATCGGGCTATTACAGAGACGGTATCCCGGGATGGTACCGCCACAGAGGAGGCCCAGGCATGAGAACCTATACCATCATCGGCGGCGTGAACGGCGTGGGCAAGTCCAGCTTCACGGGACTGCTGAAAGAGCAGCGCTCAGACCTGGGAATCATCATCGACGTGGACAAGATCACCGCAGAGCTGGGCGGGAACACCCTTGCAGGCGGCAGGGCCGCTTTGAAGAAAATCCGGGACTGCATCGACAAGGGTATTTCTTTTACCCAGGAAACCACCCTCTCAGGCCGCCACACAGAGGCCACAGCCCGGGAATTGGTGGAAAAGGGTTACCGTGTACGGCTGTACTATATCGGTCTGGACAGCGCCGCCGAAAGCGTTTCCCGCATTGCAAACCGTGTAAAGCGTGGCGGGCATGATATTCCGACCCAGGATGTAGAGCGCCGCTTTGTTTCCCGCTGGGAAGCTGTCGCAAAGGTGCTTCCTTATTGCGACGAAGCGGAATTCTACGACAATGACAATGGCTTTGCTCTGGTGGCGGAGTACCGCAACGGAGAATTGCGCCCAGTCGGGGAGGATCCCCCTCAGTGGCTTAAAGAGCTGCGGGCATATCTGGACAACTGAATGAACGAAAAGCCGGGGGCCTGTGAAGCTCCCGGCTTTTGCTCTGTGCGGCGGCTGGTGGCCCTGCTGTGCAATCCAGGACGGCGGAGAGCCTGGAGAGTACCGCTTTGCACGGGCTGTTATTTGATGACCCCAGGGGGGAGGGGGTATCTTAACATAAAATTTATGATCCTGTGCTATAATAACCTCAGCGAATCGAGCAATCGCCAAAGAAAGGATGGATCAGAACCATGAGATCTCGATGGAAAATCACTTTTATGATATGTGTTGTGCTTATTGCCGCCGTACTTGCAGGCTGCGGCGCAGCCGGGCAGCGTCCGGCATTGGAGAAAATGGAATACACGAACCTGAACGACAGTGGTTCCAGGGAGCTTTTGCAGGAGCTGCTCTCCGACGCAGGCGTGTCAGACGGGCGTATTCAGGGCTTTTTCCGCCGTGTGGATCACTTTAATGACAGCGTGAAGCAGGAATGGCTCACGGATGGCTTTGAGGAAGCGGAGCCGAAATACGACCCTTATACCATGCAGGACGAATGGACGGCGAAGAACGGGACGTTTCCGGGCTATAACTGCCGGATCACCGCCATGAGCCTGTTTGGGGACTTCCTCTCCGTGAGCGCAGACTCTCAAATCAATGCCGGTGAAGATGTGCTGTTTGTGGACGAGGAGACGCTGAAAACAGATCCCGATGCGCTGGGCGGAAGCAGCCTTGCGGATTTCCGCGCACTGTATTCCTCCATGAAGGCGGAGGATACCACGGAAATACCGCGCCATGTGCAAACCGTACAAGAGGAATGGGCATCCCGCGGCGTTGCCTTTCAGGAGAATGAAAGGATTCGCCTTATCACGGTATTCTTCCATGATAAGCCCACGGAGGAGGAATCTCTGCTGTTTGTCGGGCATGTTGGTGTCCTTTTGACGGCGGAGGACGGGACGCTGTACTTTGTAGAAAAAGTTGCCTTTCAGGAGCCCTACCGGCTGCTGCGATTTGCGAACCGAAGGGCACTGAGCGATTATCTTATGGGAAAATATGACACCTCATGGGGACAGGATACGGCGACTCCCTTTATCATGGAGAATGACAAGCTCATGGACGGCTGGCGTCCAAACCCGGATAGCGGAAGCTCCGCCCTCGGCTGAGGACTGCGTGCTGCTGCCAATATAAGGGGTTGTTTAACAGCCCCTTTTGTTTTGCCAACCGGGTAAGGCGCACTGTCCCCGGATGGCTGAGGGAACTGCGGGCGTACCCGGAAAAATAGAAAGGGCCATTCCCGCCCGTCATGCCGGGGTCTCCCGGAAGGTGCCGGTGTCCAGCCAGAAGCGGAAGCTGTCCTCGCCGGTCCGGCCGTGGCGGTTTTTGGCCACGGTCAGCGTCACGTCGGAGGGTGCGCCTTTGGCCCTTGGGCCGGTGTAGTAGTCCTCCCGGTAGAGGAAGAGAACGCCGTCCGCGTCCTGCTCGATGGCGCCGCTGTCCCGCAGGTCCGAGAGCTGGGGCTTCTTGTCCTGCCGGTCCTCGATTTTTCGGGACAGCTGGCACAGGCACACCACCGGCACATTCAGGGAGATGGCCATGCGCTTGAGCTCCCGGCTGGTCTGGGACACCTGCTCATAGGTGGAGCCGGTCCGGTTGGCGGGCTGGATGAGCCCCAGGTAGTCCAGGATGACGCACCGGAGCTGGGGCACGCTCTGGGCCAGCAGGTGGATCTGCTGCACCGTCAGGTCATACCGGTTGTTCACATAGACCCCCTTCTGGCCCAGGACGGTGGCCGCCATGGCCACGGCCTCCCACACCCGGTCCTCGTCCTCCAGGTCCCCGGACAGCAGCCGGGCGGCGGGATACCCCGTCAGGCCGGAGACGCGCTTGGCCGTGAGCTGCTCCGGGGACATTTCCAGGGACACGAGCAGGGTGTTTCCGGCCATGTTGTCGGCCAGATTCAGGGCGAAGGTGGTCTTGCCCACGGCGGGCCGGGCTCCCAGGATATACAGCCCGCCCCGGATGAAGCCCCCGCCCAGGAGCCTGTCCAGCCCGGGAAAGCCGCTGGAGAGGAAGTTGTCCCGGTTCTTTCCCGCATTCACCACGTAATCCATGAAGCGGCGCAGGGTGTCGTTGGGGGACAGCAGCCCCCGCTGGAAGCTGCTTCCCTGGATGGCCTGGGCCTCCCGCTGCATGGCCGCCAGGAGCTCATCCGAGGTGGAGACCGTGTCGCTTTGTATCCGCCCGGCAAGCTCCTTGATGCGGCGCTTCCGGGCGTCCTCTGCCACCCGGTGGGCATAGTCCACGCAGTTGGCCGCCGTGGGGACGATCTCCATCAGCTCTGCCAGAAGGGAATTCGGCAGCTCCACCCCCTGCCGCCTGGCCTCGGCGGCAACGGAGACCGGGTCGATGGGCTGCCCCTGCTCCAGCAGGGACTCTCCCGCCGTGAAGATGGCCCGGCAGCTCTCAAGCCGGAAGCACTCGGCGGTGACAAGCCCCCGGATGGCCCCCAGGACCTGCTCGCCGGAGATCAGGATCGCCCCGGCAATATACTGTTCTGAATTCATTGGAGGGTCTCCTCTCTGTCGATGACCTTGCCCTGCACCGGGTCATAGTAGAACCGGGCAGGGGAGCCGCCCACCAAGGCGGCCTCCCCGGTTTGCCCTTGCACAGGGGGAAGATCCTTCGGGGGATCTTCCCCTGTCTTCTTATTCAATTCAGTTGTATTGAACTGAATTGAATTGGCTAAGTTTGCTGGTTTTGCTGCGGCTTGCTTAGCATTTCTGGCTTTTGCCAGGCCGCCCTTAGACCCGGAGCTTGCTCTTTTTTTCCTGGTTTCCTCGTAGCGCAGGTTGTCCTCGTCCAGCGTTGGCTGTATGTAGTCCCACGCAACGCTGAGGGCACCGGAAAAGCTGGGGGCCTGTCCCGTCTTGCCGTAGTCCAGAACAGCGTCGTATAGTTGCAGTCGTTCCGCATCGGACAGCCGGGAGGACGGGCGCATATTGAAATAAAACATAACACCGGGCTTTCCCACGGTCATCCCTCCTCTCTGCTTTCCAGCGAGTACCGGGCGAAGCTGGTGGCCTCGCCGTACCGGTTCTGGCCGGAGACCATCTCCCTGCGAATGGGCAGGCCTTCCTTCCGCAGGTCCGAAATCCGGGAGGCCAGGCGCAGGATGCCATAGTCCTGTATGGCCTCCAGGCTGGTGATGGCGCCGAAGGTTTGTAAATGGCGAAGAATTCGTTCCGTTTGATTCAAAGCAGTACCTCCTGAATAAAGTTTATTAAAATGAACTACCTAGGTATGCTTATTGTAACAGAAGATCGCCCCTTTGTCAAATCGCCCCCCCGCAGGGGCTGTGGATAACTCCCCCAACCTTCCCCACCGGGGAAGGGGGACCGCCGCACCGCCCGGACGGGAAGCGCTAAACCTTCCCCTCCGGGGAAGGGGGACCGCCGCAGCGGTGGAAGAGGGGCGTTGCGTGCGAGAGTGGTCTGTATGCCGCGTTTTTCTTACCGCTCCGACCCGTAGAAGAACAGGGCCAGCATGCCGGGGCCTACGTGGGCACCGGAGAAGGGCTCGTGGGGGACGATGATGAGCTTTCCGGGGTTGGCCACGGCGCGGATCTTCTCCGCCAGCAGCTCTGCCTCCTCGGGGCAGTCGCCGTGGGAAATGGCCACCACACGGTGCTCCGCGTCCATCTGCTTCTGGGCGTACTTCTCCACAATGGCATCGATGGCCTTCTTCCGGCCCCGGACCTTGCCGCAGGAGACGATATGGCCGGAGGCATCTCCATAGAGAATGGGCTTGATGTTCAGCACCGTGCCGATCATGGCGGTGGCCCCGCTGACCCGGCCGCTGCGCTTCAGGAAGTTCAGATCGTCCACCGTGAAATACTGGCACATATGGGGCACATCCGCATCCAGCATGGCCCCGGCCTGGCGGACGGGGGTGCCCAGCTTGCTCAGCTCTGCCGCCCGGATGGCAAGCAGGCCGCTGCCGAAGCCGCAGCCGTGGGAATCCACAATATGAATGTACCGGTCCGGGTATTCCTCCTCCAGCTCCTGCTTGGCATTCATGGCCGCCTGATAGGTGCCGCTGATGCCGGAGGACATGGCGATGTAGATCGCATCCTGCCCCGCCTCCAGCACAGGCCGGAAGTGCTCCATAAACAAATGGGTATTCAAAAGGCTGGTGGTGATCTTCGCGCCGCTGCGCAGCGCGTCATAATAGTGGTGCACATCGAAGCTGTCCACATCGCCCTCATATTCCTTCTGCACGCCGTCCACACAGTAGGTGCAGGGCAGCATGGTAATGCCCTCCAGGCAGCTCTTCGGCAGATTGGCGCTGCCGTCCGCAAATACGACAAAAGACATAGGCTTCTCCTCCAAATGTTTTGAGACCATTATACCCCGCCCCCCTCTTTTAGGCAAGGAAAACCGTGCAGCCGGGTATCGACTGCACGGAAACGGACTCTACTCTACCGGTTTTTCCCACTCTACTGCCGGTAGAATCTGCTTTTTCTCAATTATTTCCCCCGGAATTCTTGGCCGGTCCCCTGTTTTTCCGGTAATTTCTGTAATTACCCCGGCGGTGGGGTTTTTGCTCGCCGGGCGTGCTCTCCTTGCCCTCGGCGGGGGCGCTTTTCTGAGGAGTGCCGTTCTCCTTCCGGTCTGCCGGTGCTCCATTGGCATCTCTCGGGGGTCTGGGCTTCCGGGGCAGGCGGGGTCTTCCCTCGCCTCTGGGCTGCTGGGCGGGCCCCTCGGCCGCCCCCTGCCGGGGCTCCTCTCTCTTCCCGTCCTCTGTCTGCTTTCCGTCCTCCGACTTTTTCCCGTCTTCTGCCCGGGGGGCTCTCTGGCGGCGGCGGTCATTGCGCCGGGGCTTATTGGCCGGACGCCCGGCGGTCTCCTGCTCCGGCTCTGCCGGTGTCTCCTCCACCAGGGACTCGGTGCTGTAGCGGAAGCGGATGGGCTCCAGGACCATATCGTCCTCCTGCTTGGCTGCCGCCTTGGGCCGGATGCCGTTTCCGGAGATGGGGGCCAGATCCGCCGGAATGGGCGGGTCGTTCTTCTTGGCCCTGCCGCTGCGCAGCACGGCCACCTCTTCATTGGCGAAGGTGGAGATGGTATCGGGACTGCTCTCCATGCGCACCTTCACCCGCTGCCGCAGAATGTCCGCCTCTATGACGGTGCCCCGGCCCTCGGGGGTATCCACAAAGGATTCGATCTTGGGGCTGGTGCGGATCAGGGCCTCATAGGTATCCTGCTCGTATTTCAGGCAGCACATCAGTCTGCCGCAGGTGCCGGAGATCTTGGTGGGGTTCAGGCTCAGGTTTTGGGACTTGGCCATCTTGATGGACACGGGCTGGAAATCGTCCAGGAAGCTGGCGCAGCAGAAGGGTCTGCCGCAGATGCCCAGGCCTCCCACCATCTTGGCCTTGTCCCGGACGCCGATCTGCCGCAGCTCAATGCGGGTATGGAACACGCCTGCCAGGTCCTTGACCAGCTCCCGGAAGTCCACCCGCTCGTCCGCGGTGAAATAGAAGAGGATCTTGCTGCCGTCAAAGGCGCACTCGGCGCTGACCAGCTGCATATCCAGCCCATGGGCCTGGATTTTCTGGATGCAGACGCTCTGGGCCTTGGCCTCTCTGGCCCGGTTCTCCGCCACAACGCGCTCATCCTGGGCGCTTGCCCTGCGCAGCACCTTCCGCAGGGGCGCTACCACATCCTTCTGCCGGATGCGGTGAATGCCGCTGGCGCAGACGCCGTATTCCTCCCCCCGGGCCGTGTCGATGATGACATGGTCCCCCTGGGCGAGGGTGATGCCGTCCGGGTCGAAGAAATAGACCTTCTGTCCCGGCCGGAATTGAATATCCACAACGGAGACCAGCTCCGGGGTATTGGTTTCTTCCATGATAAGCTCCTAACTTTTATCGGTAACTATGCACACAGCTCCCCTAACCTTCCCCTACGGGGAAGGGGGACCGCCGCAGCGGTGGAAGAGGGGCCTT
>ERZ772831.2476-NODE-2476-length-15195-cov-4.616182_pt1 | contig 15195 bp, 21 predicted proteins | sample MGYA00580858_ERZ772831 | MGnify/ENA primary metagenome ERZ772831 (study PRJEB29015, sample SAMEA2737694) | human gut metagenome | biome: human gut; feature: human-associated habitat; material: faeces | place: China | collected 2012 ... | reverse complement strand
GTGTTGAATTGAGTCATCAGTTCTGGAAGGCTGTTGGTTTGCTTGTATGGTTTTGTCCCAACAGCGAAACGCTTTAAGCGCTGGGTCACGGCGGAAGTGCTGCCCTCCCTCAGGAAGACCGGAAGCTATTCGCTCGCTCCCATTGAGCCCGCCGTTCCCAGGCGTGTGCTGAATGCAGATGACTACCTCAGAGCCTCAGCAATCGTTTCCACCTGCCGCAACGAGCGCCTGCCGTATGTGCTGCACTACCTGACTGCCGGAGGGTTTGAGCCGCCCCGCATTGCGGACAAAGGACCTGCGGACGAATCCGCACACGCCGTCCGCTTGATACGGGAAGCACAGGAAAGGGGCCTGAGCCCCGCACAAATCGGAAAAATCACAGGGCTTAACCTGACGTACGTTGACAGATACACCAGAGGACAGTCGTTCCCGGTAGGCGGATGCGCCGCATACATCGTCTACGCGATGGAGCGGGCATTGGCGGAGATGTAACGCAGCACGAATTATGGCGGATACACGCGAATAAGCATTAAATGTGAATTAAGTGGAAGGAGGATCGGTATGAAAGAATATGTTGCAGGCAGCAAAAAGCAAGAAGAAGGAGTGTTGGGGTACTATGAAACGGACTCCGTCGTATACCACGAAGACGGTGTTACACCCAAGTACATCTTTCACGTGATTCGGCCGCTGCTCACGGATGAGGAAAAAGAAAAGCGGTATGCTGCAATCAAAGAAGCGGCCGCGAAGCTTATTCTTGCGGCGGAACGGTGTCACAGGCAAAAAGATGCCATGGCGAAGGATTGACGCCTCGGAGCAGAGATGAACAAGCAGCAAAAGAGAAAGGTCCGCCGAGTAATCGTTGAATACGGAGTCGCAGCGATTCTGGGGGTGGTGCTGTACATCCTGATTCGTCCTTATGCAGTCGCAGCACGCGGCAGCACACTGTACGGCGGCGAAGTCATGATGTTCGGTATGCCGGCATACTGGGCGGTGTTAAAATCCATCATCAATGATGTCAAACAGGTTTTGACAGAGCGAAACTACCAAGATAACTAAGCATACGGAGGTAAAAACAATGCTTGAAATTAAAGTAACCGTTGATTTTCCGGGCTTGCCGGAAGCACTGACCGCGCTGGCGGATGCACTCGGCAAAAGGGCTGAAACCGATGAGGTGAAGGAAGTTGAGGCAGCTGCTGCAGCAAACCCTACGGCACCTGCGCAGGCTGCATCAACTACCGTCACTGCCGCACCCACCCCTGCTCAGCCGACTGCACCGACGACTGCTGCCCCGACTGCATCCGCCGTCCGGGCTGAGAATACTTACACCCTCGACGCTTTGAGCCGTGCCGGAGCTGCTCTGGTTGATGCCGGCATGATGCCGCAGCTGCTTGACTTGCTGACTAAGTACGGCGTGCGAGCAGTCGTTCAGCTGCCCAAAGAGCAGTACGGTGCATTTGCGGACGAGCTGAAGGCCCTTGGTGCACAGCTGTAAAGGGGTGAAAGAAATGTCCACACCTAAGAAACATGCCCTTCTGAGTGCTTCCGGTGCCCACCGCTGGCTTGCTTGCACGGCGGCACCGCACTTTGAAGAGAACTTCCCTGACGGGACAAGCCCCTATGCGGAGGAAGGCACGTTGGCACACGCCATCTGCGAGCTGTATGCCCGTAAAAAGTTTGCAGTTATAACCACCCGCAGATTCAATTCGGAACTGAAGAAGCTGCAATCACACGAAATGTATTCTGACGAGATGCTGCGGACCGCCGACGCGTATGTGACGTATCTCACGGAAAAGACCATGCAGTACGACGCACCGCCTCACGTTGCAACGGAGGTCAGGGTTGACCTCACGGACTATGTCCCGGACGGTTTCGGTACGTGTGACTGCATCATGATAGGCGGCGACACGCTGCATATTACCGACTACAAGCACGGCAAGGGCGTTCCCGTAAGTGCTGTGGACAACCCACAAATGCGGCTGTATGCACTGGGCGCTCTGAGGCTCTACGGGCCAATCTACGGCGACCTAATCAAACGGGTATCAATGGGTATCTGTCAGCCCCGCCTGTCACAGGAAGCCAGCGAGGACGCCCTCAGCGTGGACGAGCTGCTTGCATGGGGCGAAAGCATCAAGCCCATTGCACGCGAGGCCTACGACGGCCCCGGAACCTTCTGTCCCGGTGAGCATTGCAGGTTCTGCAAAGGTAAGGCTCAATGTGCCGCAAGAGCCGCATTCTTCACCGGCTTTGAGGAATTTACAGACTGCGCTGCCGTGAACGACAGCCGCGAAATCGGGAAAAACCCATGCCTGTCGGTTGCAGAAGTCGGAGATCTGCTTATTCGCGCTGAAGGGCTTGTGCAGTGGTACAAGGACCTTCAGACTTATGCATCCGCTGTGCTGCTTGACGGCGGTGAAGTCCCGGGATGGAAACTGGTGGAGGGCCGCAGCAACCGCGCTTTCACGGATGCTGATGCCGCCGTCAAAAAGCTTATTGATGCCGGGTATGACGAGGCTTTGATTTACGACCGCAAGCCGAAGACTCTCTCGGAACTGGAAAAGATGCTCGGCAAGAAGACTTTCTCAGAACTGCTTTCCGGTTTCGTCACAAAGCCGAAGGGTAAGCCCACACTTGTGCCGGCAAGCGATTGCCGAGATGCATATTGCCCTGGTGCTGCCGAGTTTGAGGGTGTGTCCAATGGCTGAAATTATATGCCTCAACGACGGCGGCTTTGTAGTCAATTTGGGTGATACTAAAGAGTTCTTGGAACGTCTGCTGAGGGAAAAAGTTGGCGTGGACGCTGCATGGTGTTTTGCAGATTATGTGTCGGAGCTTACTGATGACCAAAGCGACCTGAGTGCCGAAAATGAGCGCCTTGAACGCGAGATCGACGGTTACAGAGCAATGTGCTTTGACGCTTGTGGGGCATTGAATACGATTCTCTCGTTACTCGCTGCCCCGCGGTTGGACAGAGAGAAGCTTCGGTTTGTCGCTCGAACAACACATGACGATATCATGTCGAATTTATGAAGGAGGTTTTGAATATGACCATTACACTCACCAGAGACGCGTTTAATGCAATCATGAGGACTTGCAAAGATGTGGCTAAAGGGAGTCACTACGTCGGACTCGACAGAGATACGCTGCGATTGATTTGCCGCGACTCCAGAGTCACGGCTGTAGCGCTAAACAATGCATCGATTGTGGAAGTTACAGTTCCGTGCGAGCAACCCAGTGACGACGGAGAGATGCTCGTTCCGGTTTTGAAGCTCGCCGGGAAAAATGAGCTGATAGTATCTATTTCCCACGAAAATGGGGTAACATCCGTTTTGACTGCCGAACGGGATGAAAAATATGAATTGGAACTTGAAGACACGCTTTTCAAGGGTGTTGAAGCGATTCTGCCAAAAAACGAACGTCCGATGCGCTCTGTATGTTTCGATCCGCATCAGCTGCGTCAGGCAATCACCGCAATGAAGGCAACCGGCACCAACAGAGTGCAGATTAGTTTTTACAAGGATTGGCAGACCGGAGTAGTTATTACCGCACCGCATGCGAAAGCGTGTGTTTTGCCGGTGCGGAGAGAAGATAACTTTTGAGCAAACACGTGACATTAAGTAACTTATGAATTTTATGGAGGAATTAAACCATGTATCAAAATGACCCTAAAAGAGTTCTTACCCCCGAATGCAGACTTTCATACTGCAACCTCGTGACTGCACGTGCGCCGCAGAACGGCGTCGGCGACCCGAAATTCAGCGTGACGCTGCTGATTCCCAAGTCAAACCCGAATATCAAGCAGGAGCTTGATGCGGCTATGGCTGCCGCTGCTGACGCCGGCGTCAACGCCAAGTGGAACGGCGTCCGGCCCGCTCGCATTGAATCCGTCGTGCATGACGGTGACGGCGTCCGCCAATCCGGGGAGCCTTACGGCGAGGAATGCCGCGGCTGCTGGGTGGTGACTGCGTCCAGCAAGAACAAGCCCTATGTCTGCGGCGCGGACAATGTGAACTGTGAGCTGGCCCCCACGGACATCTACAGCGGTATGTACGCCCGCGTGTCCATCAACTTCTACGCCTACAACTCTGCCGGCAAGCGCGGCGTCGGCTGCGGTCTGCGCGCCGTGATGAAGACCCGCGACGGCGAACCTCTCAGCAGCTCTGTTGTTACTGCTGCTGAGTTCGCCGGTGTTGGCGGTGTTCAGGCGGCCCCCGTACAGGGTTATGCTTCGGGTCAGATCAACCCCATCACCGGTCAGCTCATGTAATAAACAGCAGCACCGGGCGGGCGGTTACACAATTGCTGCCTGCTCGGCAAGGACGCAAAGGAGGTAAAGATGCTCATTCATCTTGACTTTGAAACATATTCCGACGTCAGCATCAAAAAAGCCGGTGCGTTCCGGTACATTCAAAGCCCAACGTTTGAAATCCTTCTGTGCGCATACAGTGTTGATGATGGACCTGTTCGCGTGCTCGACCTGACTGTTCCACAAGAACGCGATTACTTCAACACAGCGTTCAAAGACCTGATTTTCCGCAATGACAGCGTACTCATGGCCTACAATGCGGCCTTTGAGGCGGGGTGTATCGCTCGGCATTTCGGTGTCGATTTTACCCCTGCTTATGTGGCAAAGTTCCGTGACACTATGCTGCACGGCCTGTATGCCGGTTATCCCGCGGGTCTTGATGCGACGGGCCGGGCGCTGGGCATTCCGGAGGACAAACAGAAGCTGACCACCGGCAAGGCCCTGATCCGCTATTTCTGCGCCCCCTGCAAGCCCACTAAGGCGAACGGCGGCAGAACCCGAAACTACCCGCATCACGACCCCGAAAAATGGGAGCTATTCAAGGCTTACAACGGGCAAGACGTTGTTGCGGAAATGGAAATTGAACGCCGCTTGTCTGTGTTCCCTGTGCCGGATTTCGTTCAAAAGCAGTGGGAAACGGATCTCATTATCAACGCGCGCGGTGTGGCCGTCGATATGGACTTCTGCGAAGGCGCATTGGAGCTGGGCGAAACCATTCGTGTGCAGCTCACCGATGAGGCCGTCCGGCTCTCAGGCCTACCAAATCCTAACAGTGTGAAGCAGCTTGCCCGCTGGCTGTCCGCTGAAATCGGCGACGACATTACCACACTCCGTAAGGAGACGGTCAAAGAATTGCTGGGCCGCGATAACGCCGACCACGTTCAGCGGATGCTGGAAATACGGCAGGAGCTGGGCAAAACCAGCACCAAGAAATATGACGCCATCGAGGCTGCCGTGTGCAACGACGGGCGCGTCCGTGGGCTGCTTCAGTTCTACGGTGCAAACCGGACGGGGCGCTGGGCCGGACGTCTGGTGCAGGTTCAGAACCTGCCGCGAACTTACACAGAGCCGCTGGAATTCGCCCGTGAGCTGGTCACTGACCGCAAGCTCGACGCACTGAGTATGGTCTACGGCTCTCCGAATGATACGCTGTCGCAGCTTATCCGTACCGCCTTTGTGGCTGCCCCCGGCAACGTCCTGATTGACGCCGACTTCAGCGCCATCGAAGCCCGCGTCATATCGTGGCTGGCCGATGAGGAATGGAGGCTTGAGGTTTTCCGCACTCACGGCAAGATCTATGAGGCCTCTGCTTCTCAGATGTTCGGTGTCCCGCTGGAACGGATCAAAAAAGGCAACCCCGAATACTCCCTCCGGCAGCGCGGCAAGGTGGCTGAGCTTGCGCTTGGCTATCAGGGCGGCGTCCCGGCAATGCGGCAAATGGACACCGGAAAGCTGTTGGCGGATCTGCCGGACGAAGAAATTCAGGACATCGTGGACAAGTGGCGCAACACCAATCCCAAAATTCGCAACCTGTGGTACAGCTTCAATGACGCGGCGATCCGTGTGATTCAGAACGGCGGTTCCGTCCGTGTCCGCTGCTGCACAATCTCCCGTGAGTGCGATTGTATACGTGAGACAAGCTGCCTGACGATAGCTTTGCCGTCCGGCAGAAAGCTCTACTACATCGATCCTGCTGTCGGGGAAAACCGCTGGGGCGGTCCGTCCATCTCTTACATGGGCATGGATCAGACCACGAAAAAATGGCGGCGCATCGAAACCTATGGCGGGAAGCTGGTGGAGAATGTCGTACAGGCTATCGCCCGTGACTGTTTAGCACAGGCCATTGACCGCCTTGAAGCAGCGGGCCTGCCGGTTGTATTCCACATACACGACGAGGTGGTAATTGATACCCCCGCATTCGGCTCAAACGACGCCATGCTCGGCAAAGTGGTTGAAATTATGAGCCTACCTATCCCGTGGGCGCAGGGCTTACCGCTGGGCGCGGATGGCTGGGTAGGACGGTTCTTCAAGAAAGATTAAGAAGTCAGACAACTAACGGAGGATAAAATGAAAATCATAAGTCCGCAGATTGAATTCATAACCCCAATCGACGGAACGGCCGTGCTCAAGCGCATCGAGCAGTGTGGGCGCGTCTGCTATAAGTCGGAGGGTCAAATAACGGAGGGCAGCGCGCCGCGTTTCGTTGAGACCCTCATCAAGCATGGTCATGAAGCCGTGCTGGAACACTGCTCTTTTACAGTAAAATTTGTGTGCGATCGCGGTGTATCACACGAGATTGTCCGTCACCGCATGGCGTCCTACTGCCAAGAGAGTACCCGATACTGCAATTATGGCAAGGGCGACTTCAATGGCGAGATTACAGTCATAGAGCCGAGTTACCTTATCAAGGGTACGGCTGCCTATGACGCATGGAAGGCCGCCTGTGAGGCCACTGAGCAGGCCTACTTCGACCTTCTGAATTGGGGCCTGTCCCCGCAGGAAGCCCGCGCTGTGCTGCCGAACAGCCTGAAAACCGAAGTGGTTATGACGGCCAACATCAGAGAATGGCGGCACATCCTGAAGCTGCGCTGCTCTAAGGCGGCCCACCCGCAGATGCGGGAGGTGGCTACACAGCTTCTGAAGGAGCTGCGAGAGAAGATACCGGTCCTCTTTGACGATATTGATCCGGAGGGCTGAGGCATGGCTATTGAGCGCTTCGCTGACGCATACACACCCACCTGTGATATGTGCAGCGCTGAGCTGCCGGAAGAGTTCTCTTTTGAGGACGCGGTAGACAGCAAGAAACAGAACGGCTGGCGCTCCGTCCGGGATACCGGCGGTGACTGGTGGGACCTCTGCCCGGATTGCTACGCGAAACACGCAAACCGGCTTAGAGGCATCGGCCCTTCTGAGTTTGGAGGTATCACATGATCCTTGCTACAAGAATCGTTCTGCTGGTAGTCAGCACGCTCTTCTTCCTTGCGACCATGAGCGCAAGCACGGAGCGGCGCGGCTATCTGGATCTGACCGGCGCAGTAGCGGCAGCAATCCTGTTGCTACTGTCCTACCGGATCTGAAAAAGAGGTGTCTAACATGGATAAAAACGCTGAGAAAATCACAATCACCTACGACGACGGCTCTACAAAGGAGTTGAAAAAGGGGCTGGTCTTTCACATTGAGGGCGACCCTTCCGCTGAGAGTATAACCGTCACGGCAGATATGGTGGCAATGTCAGGCAAGGACCTGTTCACCGTCGTAGAGGCCGCCGTTGAGCTGGGTGTAAAGCTCGGTATGTTCGGAGATACGGAGGCTGCTGACGATGAATAGAGCTGAGATTTTGGAGGCTGCCCGCGTCTGTGTCTGCGGTGAACGCGAACAGGACTACGGCAAGCCGGAGGACAATTTCTCTACTATCGGCCTTCTGTGGGGCGTCTACCTCCGCGCAGCTCACCCGGAGCTGGCAAAGGTGATGGGCGTCAACCGCATTGACGCAAAGGACGTGGCGGCTATGATGGCTCTGCTCAAGGTGGCCCGCATTGCCACTGGCTCAAGCCCTGACAGCTTCGTTGACCTTGCCGGTTACGCGGCCTGCGCCGGTGAGATCGCCGCGGATGCGCAGACGATCTCGCCTGTCAATGCCTGTGTTTCCTGCGGCACTGAAATTCCTGAGGGGCGGCAGGTCTGCCCCGCTTGCTTAAGGGAGGCGTCAAGATGAGCAAGCTGACAGCAACTATTTCTGACACTGTATATTTCTGCTCTGATACGTACAGTGCGGCGGTAACGCACTACGGGAAACAGTCACAAGCTGTAATTGCTATGGAAGAGATGGCTGAATTAACAAAGGAATTGTCGAAGGACTTACGCTGCAACGGTGACCTTGGCGCAATCTCGGAGGAAATCGCTGATGTGGAAATCATGCTTGAACAGCTTAAAATCATATATGGAAATCGTGCTATGGTTGATAGAATCCGCGCTGAAAAGCTAATACGGTTAGCCGACCGCATCAAAGACCAGGAGGAGAGACATGCATTATGATCGAACAATCTGCATCGCTATAGGTGGCAGTCGCAAATCGCTGACGTGGCAAAACTCACGACTTAGCGTATCGGAGCTATATAATCGTTTCGAACACCCTGTTCGCAGCAGCGAAACGATGCAGGAATACCTGCATCTAAAAAAACTGCAGCAGGATGAGCTCAAAGACTGTGCCGGCGGATTTGTCGGCGGAGAGCTGTCATCACCGCGACGTAAGGCAGGCAATGTAACGGGACGCGACCTTATCACGCTCGATTTTGATAATATTCCCGGCTGGCAAACGGACGCTGTTATCGCAAAAATGGACGCACTGCATTGCGGCTATTGCGTTTACAGCACACGCAAGCACGTTCCTGAGCGTCCGCGATTGCGAATCATTGTACCAACCGACAGAACCATGACTCCGGATGAGTATGAGCCGTGTGCCCGCCGTGTGGCCGCTCACGTGGGTGTAGGCATGGCGGATCCCTCGACATTTGAACTCTCACGGCTTTTCTACTTCCCGACTTGCTGTGCAGACAGTGAGTTTGTGTATAAGGCAGTGGACAAGCCGCTCGCATCAGTGGATGCACTGCTCAAAAGCTACGCTGATTGGCGCGACGTAACAAGTTGGCCTGTGATTCCGGGTGCTGTCAGCTACCAAAAGCTGGCCATAAAACAAGGTACCCCCGAAGAAAAGTCGGGCATCGTGGGCGCATTTTGCCGAACGTACGATGTGCTGAGTGCCATAGATGCATTCCTGCACGGAATTTATGAACCCGTGGACGGCAGCACCGACCGGTATACATATCTCGGCGGTTCAACAGCCGGGGGCGCCGTGATTTACGACGGCGGAAGATTCCTCTACAGCCATCACGCTACCGACCCATGCAGCGGTCGCCTGGTTAATGCGTTTGATTTGGTCCGCTTGCACAAATTCGGCGATAAGGACAACAATGCATTACCGGACACACCTATAACGAAGCTGCCGTCATACACCGCCATGAGGGATCTTGCACTGTCGGACAAGCAGGTATGCGCTACACTGAGTCGGGAACAGCATGAACGTGTCGTGAGGGAGTTTGAGTGCGTCGGCAGCGCTTCAACGTCTGAGGACGCTACAACGTGGACCGAGAACCTGCAGAGGACACAGGACGGTAAAATCAAGAACACTATCGACAACGTGCTCATTATTCTTGACGGCGACTCGCTGCTGAGGGGTAAGTTTGCTCTCAATCAGTTTGCAGGACGCGGCGAAGTACTCGGGTCACTGCCGTGGAGAGAGGACGGTAAACGCCGCCTTTGGTCGGACACTGATACCAACGGCTTGTACTGGTATATGGAGCGGTTCTGGGGTATCTCCGGGCGAGGCAATATTGACAGTGCCCTTGATATTCACGCATCACAGCACGCATTCAATGAAGTCCGGGACTATATTAACAGTCTGACGTGGGACGGAATTCCACGGTTGGACACGCTGTTCATTGACTATCTCGGAGCCGAAGACACCGCATACAATCGCGCCGTATGCCGCAAAAGCTTCACTGCTGCAGTCACTCGTGTCATGATCCCGGGCTGTAAGTATGATAACATGGTTATCCTTGCCGGCCCGCAGGGTATCGGTAAAAGCACCCTGTTGGATAAAATGTCCCGCGGTTGGTTTAACGACAGCATTCGCACTTTTGAGGGTAAAGATGCATCAGAGCTGCTTCAGGGCGTGTGGCTGGTGGAAGTGTCGGAGCTTGATGCCTTCCGTAAGACCGACGTCGCCCGCATCAAGCAGTTTCTATCCCTGCGTGCCGACCGCTACCGCGCAGCATATGGTCGTCACGTCTCGGAGCTGCCTCGGCAGTGCGTGTTCTTCGGATCCACCAACACAACGGATTTTCTGCAGGACACAACCGGCAACCGGCGTTTTTGGCCTGTGGACGTTGGCGAGCAGCCGCACGCCAAAACCGTGTGGCACGACCTGACCGACGATGTTGTTGACCAGCTGTGGGCCGAAGCAAAAGTTCGCTGGCAGACCGGGGAGCCGCTATACATATCAGGAGATGTAGAACAAGAAGCACTCGAGAGGCAGGAAGCACATCGTGAGGCGTCAGTCCACGAGGGCATAATTGCCGAGTTTGCAGCAAAACAAGTCCCGGTTGACTGGTGCAGATGGACGATAGATAGACGCCGTGATTACTGGTGCGGCGCGGCACGTATGCCGGATGGACGAGAAATCGAGCTTGTGGACCGTGACCGTATCTCTGCTGCAGAGGTCTGGTGTGAGATGCTGAACGGAAATATCCGTGACATAACCAATGCTGACACACGTAAGATAAATGCTGTGCTCGCGCGTCTTCCTGGGTGGACGCGTAGTGGACCATTACGGTTTGGCCCGTACAGTGTTCAGCGTGGCTTCATCCGGAGCAACAGTCAGTTGCAACCACCGCAACAAAAGGTGTAACGCTCAATAAACCGTTACATCGAGGGGCAACATATATTAAATTATTTTATGTTTTTGTTGCGCGTAATGTTGCCCCTAAAAGTCTTTATAATGCAGGCTTTTTCTATTAATGTAGTCAATGTAACAATATTTACTATAGAGTATTAAAAATAAGCGCGCGCAAGGCGAACGCGTGAAACGCGCGCCATGCACGCCCATATATGTGCCCGTATATACGCGCGTGCGCGCGAACGTAACGGATAGCTCTGCCGCTAAGCTGTACCTCGACCTTGGACTTCGCTGTACATGCGCAGCTTGTGCTTTATCAGTATTAACAATTCAATGCAGAAAAAGATTGAAATATGTGATTTTATGTGGTATGCATTATATCAATGAATAAAATCGCCGAACAAGGAGATAACATCAATGAAACTTATAAGCATGAAATGTCCGCATTGCGGCGGTACGCTGAGTATCGATCCCGACGGCAAACAGGCCAAATGTCCATTTTGTGAAACTCCAATTATGATTGATGACGAAGTACGTCACATACAGTTTGACAACTCAAAGCAGGCTGGGTACGATTTTGAGGTAGGACATATGCAGGCTGGGTACGATTTTGAGGTAGGACGTATGCAGGCTCGGAGGGATGCGGCTGTAGCGACCATTGCAGAACAGCAGAGGGAAGAGAAGAAAAAGAAGAACCTCAAGTGGTGGATTATCGGGTGGATACTGTTTTTCCCGATCCCGTTGACTATCATCGTTGTGAGATCGAAAAAGCTGAAGACCCTTTGGAAAATCATCATACTGGTTGCGATTTGGGGCGGTTTTATTCTTATTGGACTGTCAGGTGAAAAGGAAAAGAATGAAACTCCAGCGCCTCAACCATCGATTACATCGATGCAGTGCATAGCACAATTTGATTTCTAAAACACATACACTAACTGCAATAGCCGCATGAGCTTCGCGTTCGGCGGCTATTGTTTTATTTATGTGCATCATCATGGCACTGAAGAAATTGCACCATGATGATGCACATTAGTTCAGACCTTGAGTTCCGCCAACAGTGATATGGGATGCGATTGACCCCAGCGTCTTCCGTATTCGGCGTCCTTCTGCTTGCGGCTGTACCATATCCGGCTGAAGCACATTTTAAGCAGCGCATTCTTTTCTTTTGCAGGTGCCGTATCGTCCATAAGAAGATCCAGGGCGGTTTGGAATGCAACGATGCGCTCGGCAATATCACAGGGTTCAGGCGGGTTTGCTTCTGACTCAGCAATGCTTTTTTGAATTGACTCAATCTCACTGACCACCTCCGCATTCAAACGCTCAAATACACGGTCAGGCATGGCTCCCTTGGCCTTTTCATTCCACTGGGCGGCTTCCAGTGCATATAGGTCTTCCAGACGCTGTTTTAGGCTGCTCAGGATGTCCTGACGCATGGCGGCTGCCTTATTTTTCTCCTCCATCTGCTCCAGCTGGACCTCAAACGCTTCGAGGCTGTCCGAAAGCAGTTTCGCAACGGCGTCCCTCATCTCAATATCTGTGCAGGACGCTGTTTTACACGCCCGCTGATTAATGCACACGTAGCGTATTTCACCGGTTGTGTACGTTTGACGCTTAATGGCACGACCGCATTTCTTGCAGTACATCATCCCGGCATAAGGGCTTTTAACATCACGTCCTTTTTTCACCGGCGGATACAGCGACTTGATTGCCTGCACACGGTTCCAGAGCTCCATATCGATTAAAGGCTCATGCTTCCCGTCAAACACCATGTAGTCATCCGCTCTCGGCCGTCGAACAACGACGTCACCGTTCTCGATCGTGCGTACAGTTGCTCGGTGTGCCCAAATAACCTTGCCGATATAGTGTTGATTGTTGAAAAAACCGGCAATCGAGTAAGGACTCCACGCCTTCGCCTTTCGCGGTTTTACACCCATTTCTTCTAACTTATCGCAGATATGTGTTGTTCCGATGCCGTCGGCATACCAGGTAAAAATGGCTTTCAGTATTGGCGCTTCTATTGGGTCGGGTTCCAGTGTATATGCGTAACGTTTGCCGTCCTTTATGCGGACCTTCCTGTATCCGTACGGCGGGACGTTCCCGATATAGTTGCCGTTTTTGACCGACAGAACCTTACCGTTGTTCATAATGCGTTTTTGGTACTCGAGGAATTCGTTCCCCCGTTTCAGCTCTCGCTCAAAGGCATCTCTGTCATGAGCGTCATGCATGTCATATGAGTACTGCAGCGTGATAACGAGCGTGTTTGTGTATCGCAGTATTTTGACGATTCTGCCTATGTCTTCAAGGTCGCCGCGGCTCAAACGCTGCGGCTCCACCACCAGAACTGCGCGGATGGATGGGGACTCGATTCGGCGCAGCAGCTCCTGCATTTTGGGACGTGAATCTATCGTCTCACCGGATACAACCTCGCGATACCGGTTTTCTTCGGGGACCACATGTGGCTCCGGCAGGCTGCGTGCAGCCCACTCGTTCAGCATCTGCTCATGCTTGGACAGCACCTCCTCAACGGACAGACTTGGGTCGTCCGCTCTGGATTTGCGCAGGTATATCAGCACCTGCGAGGATTGCAAATTGGGAAGTTGGTACACAGTTTCACCTCGTACGGAACTTGCGGCGCAGCTCAACAGCCACACCGCCGATGGTAACGGGCAACTCTTGAACCTGTTTTGCCGTGAATGTGCAGGGTGAATAACTTGTATTCAAAGGGCAGAGGCTTAACGAACCATCTTCATACCGCTTTATTCGCTTGAGTGTTGCGTCCTGCCCGTTGACGTAGACAACGCAGTCATCGCCCGTCTCGCACGTATCAGTTTTAAGGAAAATTACAACATCACCTTCGAGATACTGAGGATACATACTGTCACCGTGAACCTGCAATGCGAAGTACTCACGGTCGCCGCTCAGCCATGACGCAGGAATCTCTTCAGTATCGATTATGTCTTCAACTGCCTCGACCGGAATTCCGGCCGGAATAGTGCCGTAGACTTTTATCTGCACAACGGATCTTTCCATGGAAAAACCGCGAACGTTAGAGTCATTCTTCATCATCACGGATGGGTTATCCGTCTCGAACAGCAAATATTCAGGCGTTGTCCCTAAATCAGCAGCAATTATTTGCAAATACTCCATCGGCATGGCGGATGAAGCCTTGCTGATGTCTTTCATGTATCCGCGATATCGCCCAATCAAACCGCAAAGATATGTGATGCTTTTTCCCTGCTTTTTTGCAAGCGCGACTATTCGTGATGTATCCATAGTATCTCCTCCAGAAAATATATCCCACAGAAGTTGGTTTCGCTATTGACATACCAACAATTGTGGGATACAATAATGATGAACCCGAAACAACCAACAACAAAAACGCCTATTGATGCCGGAAATGCGTTTCGCACTATTAAGATTCTGCAACAACATTATAGTACAGAACGCAACAAGACGCAAGAGGCGAAAAACAAGATTAAGATGAGGGAGAACGTTTTTATGGAAAAGATGTACACTGCGGCGCAAGTCGCAGAAAGATACGGCGTGTCTAAACGCACGGTCTGGGAATGGATTCGACTCGGCAAGCTTCGTGCAGTCACGGTGGGTGGTCGATGTTACCGAGTGCCGGCAGACGCACTGGCAGACTTTGAGCGAACCGCCGCGCACGAAAAGAACATTTGCTATGACTATCTAAAGAAAGAAGGCGAATTGAAATGAAGAGCGAATGGAAAGTAACCAGTAACTGCATTGGCGGAGGGTGGTTTTACGGTGTATACAGGCTGCGGGACCGCAAAGATGTTGACCACAGCGGCAACCGTGAAACCCCGGATAAGCAGTTTTTTGATGCGATTGAAAACCTGCTTGGGCGAAAGCTTAACCCGCAAGACGAAGCCGAGGCCGAGAAGATCGCACGATTGCTGAATGCTGCCCCCAAAGAATAATCCACGATTCAATCGAAACATGTGGATTGAAACAAGTGAAGGTACACGGTAAACCGAAGATTACCGCAGTCGCACCCGTTATGGGTGCGTGGATTGAAACGCAAACCTCGAAGCATACCGCCCGGACAGGTCCGGTCGCACCCGTTATGGGTGCGTGGATTGAAACAAACAAGTGAAGGTGGGTGGTGATTCGCCACCCACCCCTACAAAGAAAAAAACGGAGGAAAAAAGAAATGAATGAACTGCAGGTATTTAACAACTCGGAGTTTGGCGAGCTCCGCACCGTAACAATTGACGGCGAGCCTTGGTTCGTCGGTAAGGACGTGGCAACGGCACTTGGCTATACCAACCCTCTGGAAGCCGTGCGTAACCATGTGGACGGTGAAGATAAAGGGGTGAGCGAATCGCTCACCCCCGGCGGGAAGCAGAAAACCCTTATCATTAACGAATCAGGCCTCTACAGTCTCATCCTCTCAAGCAAGCTCCCAACAGCGAAA
>ERZ772831.2472-NODE-2472-length-15210-cov-11.296800_pt1 | contig 15210 bp, 7 predicted proteins | sample MGYA00580858_ERZ772831 | MGnify/ENA primary metagenome ERZ772831 (study PRJEB29015, sample SAMEA2737694) | human gut metagenome | biome: human gut; feature: human-associated habitat; material: faeces | place: China | collected 2012 ... | reverse complement strand
ATCCTCGGCGAATTCGTAACTTCTCATTGGGCCGACAGAGTCGTCGGCCCCTACGTCAAGGCTTTACTCTCCCCGTATCTCCGTAGTGGCGGACGACTCTGTCCGCCCGCAGCACGCACCAAACCGTAACCAGCGCCCCTTTTCTTCCCATTCTTTTCCGGCAAGACGGAAAAAATGGGCCGCCGGAGGCACACTGGAACGCCCCTTTCACAAAACACACCGCCCGCGTTCGATGAAACTGAACGCGGGCGGCAGCTTTTACAGTCTCTGATTTTTCGCCAGCTGGCGGTTTTTGTAGGCGGGGTCGCCGGTGACCTCGCGCAGGACGGTGATCTCGGGCGGCGCGGTAAGCACGGGGGCATTTTCCGGCAATGCGGCACGCATGATGGCCCGGTCCTGCGAGAACGGGTAGACATCGATCTCGAACCGGCAGCCGTTATATACGAAGCGGTACTTCGTCTTGTGGACGGTGTGCAGGCTCGTGTCGCCCTCCATGAGATAGCGGATGTATTCCTTTTCGGAGATCGGCTTCTCCGTCTCCCACTGGCCGGAGCCGGTCGTGCGCTTTTCCGTGTAGAAATAGAGATAATCTCCGCCGTTTTTCTGCTGGCGGACGCGGCGGACGATGTTGGGGTTGGCGCGGGTCAGATAGGTCTGCATCATGTCGATGCTGGCGGCGTGATACGTCTGCTCGAGCGTCTGGAGCGTGGGCAGCGCGATGAGATACTTGTGCCAGACCTCCTGCTGCGTGGGCCTGCCGAGCGCTTCATAGACGGCGCGCAGGCCGCGCGCGATCTTGTCCTCAAAATCGACGGAATTGTCGATCACGTGCAGATTCGGGTGCGCACGCCATGCGCGCAGCGTCAGATCGTCCTTTTCCCGCGCAAGCTCCAGCGGCTCGTAGCGCGCCTCGTTGCCGAAATTATAGGCAAACTCCGCGCCCTTGGCGCAGGAGACGAGGTGCAGGACGGTATCGTAGTGGGAAAGCGCCTGCTGCTCGGTCAGGCCGAAGCGCGCGAGCACCTGCCGGAACTCCTCGTCGGAGATATAGGCCTTGTCATCGAAGAGCGCGCGGTCGTACAGCACGATGACATGCTCCTCCGGCACCATCTGTGCCGCCTTGAGCGCCAGCTGCTCCTTGTGCAGCTGGTCGGAAACGACAAAATCCTGAAAATCCAGCATGGACACGCACCCGCCGAAGGGCTTGATGCCGAAGCCGGAGATCAGCTCCGTCGCAGTTTCAGGGATGGTAATGACCTTCCAGCCCTCGTCCTGCTTGAATTCCTTGAGAATGCGGCTGATAAGCGTCGTCTTGCCCGCGGCAGGCCCGCCGGTCAGCACGATCCGCGTGATCTGTTTTGCCAAAAGGACCGCTCCTTTTCCTGTCAGGGAACCTCTGATCCGATGTCTTGGGCCAAAATCTCTCGCCGAATGCTCTCGGTCATTGAATCAGAGCTTCCCTATCGTTTTTTATAATTTAATAGTACCATCGTTCTGCGGCAAAAGCAAGAAAAAGTATTTTCGGCCAGCCGTTCATGGATTATTCAAGCAAAACAGAAAACAGTATGCCATAATATATTTTTAGAAAAAATACAGGAGGGGTTCTGTGTGCAGAATTTTGTGTTGTTCGATCATGTCTGCAAGACCTATCGGATGGGCGATGTGTGCATCGACGCGCTGAAGGATGCCTCGTTTACGATCGCAGAGGGGGAGATCTGCGTGATCGTCGGACAGTCCGGCGCGGGCAAGACGACGCTTCTCAACATTCTGGGCGGCATGGACCGGCTGACCTCCGGCCATGTGCTTCTGGCGGGCGAGGATGTGTCGGGGTTTGACCGCAAACGGCTGACGACCTACCGCCGGCACGAGGTCGGCTTTGTGTTCCAGTTTTATAATCTGCTTCCCAACATGACAGCACTGGAAAACGTGCAGATCGCGGGTCAGCTTTGTAAAAATCCCATCCCGGCAGACGAAGTTCTGCGTCAGGTCGGCCTTGGTGAGCGTATGCAGAATTTTCCTGCTCAACTTTCCGGCGGCGAGCAGCAGCGCGTGGCCATCGCACGTGCGCTGGCCAAACGGCCGCGGCTTCTGCTGTGCGACGAGCCGACCGGCGCGCTTGACTACCAGACCGGCAAGCAGATCCTTGCGCTTTTGCAGAAGCAGAGCCGGGAAAACGGCATGACCGTCGTGATCATCACGCACAATTCCGCCCTGACCGCCATGGCCGACCGCGTCATCCGCGTCAGAAGCGGCCAGATCACCGACGTGCGGCAAAACGCAGCGCCCGTGCCGGTGGAAAGCATCGAATGGTGACGGGTATGCTGAAACTGACAATGCGCCAGATCCGCAGCAGTCTCACCCGGTTTCTGGCGATCGCGGCGATCGTCGCGCTGGGCGTGGGATTTTTCTGCGGCCTGCGGCTGACAAAGACCGCAATGGTACATACGCTGGACGACTATGCCGAGGCGCACCGGATGTATGATTTCCGCCTCGTCAGCACGGTCGGCTTTGACGAAACGGACGCGGAAGCGCTCGCCGCCGATGCGCGCGTGGCGGCCTGCGAAGGAGAAAAGAGTGCGGACGCGCTGGCCTCCGTCGCAGATGGGGCGGCGAAGCCGTGCAGATTTTTGTCGCTGCCTGAGCAGATCGACCTGCCGGGCTTAAAATGTGGAAGATTTCCGCAGACGGCGGAGGAATGTCTGGCTGACGGGCTGCTGTATTCCGAAAAGGATCTCGGACAAACAGTCGTTCTGACGGAAGAGAACGACGAAGATACGCTGGACGGCTTCAACCGCCGGGAATTCACCATCGTCGGCATCGCCAAGAGCGTCTTATACATCAACTATGAGCGCGGCGGCACCTCCATCGGCAGCGGAACGCTTTCGTCATTCGTATACATCCTGCCGGAGGCGTTTGCGCTGGAATATGACACGTCGCTCTATCTCCGTCTGGCCGGTCGGCAGGGCGAGGTCTATTCCGACGAGTATACCGCCTGCATTGACGCTGCTGAGCCGTGGGTCACGCAGCTTGCCGAGAGCGCGGCTTATGGGCGCAGCGATCGCCTCTATGAAGAGGCCAAGCAGACGCTCTCCGACGCGCGTGAAACGCTGGATGAAAAGCAGCAGGAGTTGGCCGATGCAAAGCAGGAGCTTGCCGACGCGAAGCAGGAGCTGGAAGACGCGCATCAGACGTATGCTGACGGCGTTGTTTCTCTGGCCGACGCAAAGCAGGAGGCGGAGCAGGAACTGGCCGACGCATACCAGAAGCTGGTGGATGGGCAGCGGACGATCGAGGAAAATGAACAGAAGCTGGCCGATGGCGAACAGGAGCTGGCGGACGGCGAAAAAAAGCTGGCCGACGCGAAGCAGACCTATGAGGAAAACGCCGCCAAATTTGAAAAAGAAAAGAAACAGGCCGAGAACGAGATGAGCTTCGCTTTCGCGCAGCTCCAGAAAGCACGCGAAACGCTTGCCGAGCAGCAGCAGCAGTTAGACGCGCAGAAAGCCGCGCTCGACAAACAGGAGGCGCAGATAGACGCTGCGGTTTCCGCAGGAGCGATGTCGCCGGAGGCGGCGGAGGCGGCCAAAGCGCAGATCGCGGCGGCGCGTGGGCAGCTTGCAGCGGCGCAGGCGCAGCTGGACGAGGGTAAGAACGCTCTGGCCGACAATGAGAATCAGCTGGATCTGGCGGCAGACGCGGCGAACGAGGCGTTCGCGGAAAACCAGAAAAAGCTGGACGAGGCGAAAAAAACGCTGGAAGAAAAGCAGCAGGAACTGGAAGATGCGAAGCAGGAGCTGGAAGATGGCCGGCAGGAGCTGGAAGACGCAAAACAGGAACTCAAAGACGGCTGGGCGGATTATTACACAGGTAAGGCCGAAGCAGAACAGAAGATCTCCGACGCCGAGCAGGAGCTGGCTGACGCAAAGCAGGAGATCACAGACGGCGATCAGAAGCTGGCCGACGCCGAGCGGGAGCTGGCCGACGGTGAACAAAAGCTGGCCGACGCCGAGCAGGACTACCGCGACGGCGAGGACGAACTGGAAAAGCTCGAAAACCCGGACGTGTTCGTGCTGGATCGCAGCAGCAACGTCGGCTATGCCTGCTTTGAGAGCGATTCCGATATCGTGCGCGGCGTGTCACGGGTGTTCCCGCTGTTTTTCTTCGCCGTGGCCGCGCTGGTCTGCATCACGACCATGACCCGCATGGTCGACGAGCAGCGGACGCAGGCGGGCGTTTTAAAGGCGCTGGGGTATTCCAACGGCGCGATCTTGTCCCAATACTTCCTCTATGCCGGGATCGCCTCGGTTCTCGGCTGTGTGCTCGGCATCGCGGCAGGCTCGTATTTCCTGCCGAAGATGATCTGGCACGCGTATAATATCATGTACGGCTTTACCGGCATTCTGTATGCCTTTGACTGGCCGCTTGCGCTCGTCTCGTCGGGCGCGTATCTGCTGTGCGCGCTCGGTACGACGTGGTACGTCGTACATGCCGAACTGCAGAAGCCGGCAGCGGAGTTGATCCGCCCCAGAGCGCCGAAGGCGGGCAAGCGCATTCTGCTCGAACGGCTCCCGCTGATCTGGGACCGACTCCCCTTCCTGCATAAAGTCTCCATCCGGAACATTCTGCGCTTTAAAAAGCGCATGGTCATGATGATGATTGGCATCGGCGGCTGCACGGCGCTGCTCATCACGGGCTTCGGCATTCAGGACTCCATCAGCAGCGTCGTCGACTATCAATACGACGAGATCACCCGCTATGACGCCGCCGTGACCTTCCAGCACGCGCTGAGCGGCAGCGAACGCGAGGACTTCCTCGCCGTCTGCGAGAAAAGCGGCGCGGAGGACTGTCTGTTTGTCGCGGAAAAAAGTCTGGACGCTTCTGCCGGCGGCACGGTCAAGACCACAAACGTCGTCTGCCCGGAATCGGGCAGCGTGGACGGCTTTATCGACCTGCACACGCAGGAGAAAACGCCGATCCCCTACCCGCAGGACGGCGGCTGCATCATCAGCCGGGGCCTTGCGCAGGCGCTGCGCCTGTCGGCGGGCGATACCATCACCCTGCAGACGGGCGATATGCGCCGGGCGGAGCTGACCGTCGAGGCTGTGTTTGAAAACTATGTTTATAATTACGTCTATCTGACGCAGACTACCTGGCAGGACGTCTTCGGTGAAGCGCCCGGATACGAGGCCGCATGGGTCAATTATCAGACGGACGAGGACGCGCAGGCGGCCTCCGCAGCGCTCACGGGCGCGAAAAACGCGGCAGCTGTCACCCTCAGCCGCGATTTCCGCAGCCGCGTGGCGACGATGATGCAAAGCCTGCGGTATATCGTGCTGGTCGTCGTGCTGGGCGCGGCAGCGCTGGCATTCATCGTGCTGTATAACCTCACGAACATCAACATCACCGAACGCGAACGAGAGATCGCGACCATCAAGGTGCTTGGCTTCTACGACGGCGAGACGAACCGCTACGTCTTCCGCGAGAACATCATCCTGACCGTCCTCGGCGCGCTTGTGGGCCTTCCGATGGGAAAGCTGCTGCACGCGTATGTCATGGGACAGATCAAGATCGATCTCATGTGCTTCGATGTGCGCGTCGCGCCGCTGAGCTATCTCATCTCGGCCGCGCTGACGCTGGTGTTCGGTCTGCTTGTCAATCTTGCCCTGCGGCGGAAGATCCGCACAATCGATATGTCGCAGGCGCTCAAATCCATTGAATAGCAGAAGAAAGAGAAGAAACAACCCATGAAAAAACTGCTTGTTTACCTGCGGCCTTACCGCCTGCAGGCGATCCTGGCCCCGTGCTTCAAGCTGCTCGAGGCCGCGTTTGAGCTGCTCGTGCCGCTCATCATGGCGGATATCATCGACGTCGGCATTTCGTCCGGCGATACGGCGTATATCCTGAAAAAATGCCTTGTGCTGGTCGGACTCGGCCTGTGCGGCTTTGCCAGCGCCACGTGCGCGCAGTATTTTTCCGCCAAGGCCGCGACCGGCGCGACGGGCAGCCTGCGCCGTGCGCTTTTTGCGCACATCCAGTCGCTGTCCTACGCCGAGCTTGACCGGCTCGGCACGGCCACGCTCGTCACGCGCATGACGAGCGACATGAATCAGGTGCAGACGGGCCTCAATCTGACGCTCCGCCTACTGCTGCGTTCGCCCATCGTGGTTTTCGGCGCGATGCTCATGGCCTTTACCATCGACACAAAGTCGGCGCTTATCTTCGCCGTGGCCATCCCGGTGCTCTTTGCCGTTGTGTTTGCCATCATGCTCAGCTGCATTCCGCTCTACCGGCGCGTGCAGACGAAGCTCGACGGCGTGACCGGTGCGGCGCAGGAGAATCTGTCCGGCGTGCGCGTCATCCGCGCCTTTACCCGCGAACAGACAGAGACGGAAAGCTTCGCAGAGAAAACCGGAGATCTGTTTTCCGCGCAGCAGTTTGTCGGAAGACTTTCCGCGCTGCTCAATCCGCTGACGTATGTGATCATCAATCTGGCCATTGTCGCGATTTTGCGCGTGGGCGGCGTCCGCGTGAACGAGGGCGCGATCACGCAGGGCCAGCTGATCGCGCTTTATAACTATATGTCGCAGATCCTGGTCGAGCTGATTAAGTTTGCCAATCTGATCCTGAACATCACAAAATCCGCCGCCTGCGCGGGCCGCATTTCACAGGTGCTGGACACGAAGTCCAGCATGGTGAGCGGCGCGGACGCGCTGCCGGACGGCGCGGGAGAGGCGGAGCTGGAATTCCGGCACGTCAGCTTCCGTTATCCGCAGGCAGGCGCGGATGCGCTGACCGATATCAGCTTCTGTGCCGCGCCCGGCGAGACGATTGGCGTGATCGGCGGCACAGGCTCCGGCAAATCGACGCTGGCAAATCTGATCCCCCGCTTCTATGACGCGACAGACGGACAGGTGCTCGTGCGGGGCGAGGACGTGAAAACGCTTCAATTGCAGGCGCTTCGGACGCGCATCGGCGTTGTGCCGCAAAAGGCGCTGCTCTTCTCCGGCACCATCCGGGGGAATCTTCACTGGGGCAATGCGGACGCGTCCGACGAGGCGCTCTGGGACGCACTGCGCACAGCGCAGGCAGATGGCGTCGTGCAGGATAAGCAGGGCCAGCTGGACGCCGAGGTCGAACCCGGCGGGCGCAACTTCTCCGGCGGCCAGCGCCAGCGGCTGACCATCGCCCGCGCGCTTGTACGCAGGCCCGAGCTTCTCATTCTGGACGACAGCGCCTCCGCGCTGGACTTCGCGACGGACGCAGCGCTGCGCAAGGCGCTGTCGAAGCTTCCGTGGAAACCCACAGTCGTGCTGATCTCGCAGCGCGTGTCGTCTATCCGGCACGCAGACAAGATCGTTGTGCTCGACGACGGCCATATGGCCGGACTCGGCACGCATACACAGCTGCAGCAGACCTGCCCGGTCTATCAGGAAATCTGCCGGTCGCAGGAGAAGGGGGAGGCGAGTGCATCATGAAGCATACATCCTCCTGGGCGCTGCGGCGCGTGTTAAAAAGCCTCGGGCGGTATCTGCCGCTGCTGCTTGCATCCTTGCTGCTGGCCGCGGCCAGCGTAGCGGGCACGCTCTATATCCCCATTCTGGTCGGCGACGCGATCGACCAGATCGTCGGCCCCGGACAGGTCGATTTTGCTGCCGTCAGTACGCTGGCGGTCAGAATCGCCGTGCTTGCCGGTCTGACGGCAATTTTGCAGTGGGTCATGACGGCCATCCACAACCGCGTCTGCTTCTGCGTGACGCGCGACGTGCGCCGTCAGGCGTTTTCCCACTTGCAGCGGCTGCCGCTTGCATATCTGGACAGCCACCCCTCCGGCGACACGCTCAGCCGCATGATCGCCGACGTCGACCAGTTCGCAGACGGCCTGCTCATGGGCTTCACGCAGCTGTTTACCGGCGTTCTGACCATTGTGGGCACGCTCGGCTTCATGCTTTCGATCAGCTGGAAGATCACGCTCGTCGTCGTGCTGCTGACGCCGCTTTCGCTGCTGGTGGCAAAGTTCATCGCGGGTCATACCTATTCCATGTTCCAGCTGCAGTCCAAGGCACGCGGGGAGCAGACCGCCCTGATCAACGAGCAGCTGAGCGGCCAGCGCGTCGTGCAGGCTTTCTCGCACGAGGACGAGAGCCTGCGCCAGTTTGACGAGATCAACGACCGTCTGACGGCGGCGACCATGCGTGCGACGTTCTTTTCGTCCATGACGAACCCGTCCACGCGCATCATTTACAATATTATTTATGCCTGCGTCGGCTTTACCGGCGCGCTCAGCGCCGTGGCAGGCGTGATCACGGTCGGCGGGCTGTCGTGCTTCCTCAGCTACGCGAACCAGTACGCCAAGCCCTTCAACGAGATCACCGGCGTGGTCACGGAGCTTCAAAACGCCCTGGCCTGCGCCGCACGGGTCTTCGAACTCATCGACGAGCCTGCCGAAACGCCTGACGCACTGGACGCGAAGAAGCTTGAAGCCGTCTCCGGCAGCGTTGAGCTGCAGAACGTCGCGTTCTCCTACACGCCGGAGCAGCATCTGATCGAAAATCTGAATCTCTCCGTAAAGCCCGGCCAGCGCATTGCCATTGTCGGCCCGACGGGCTGCGGCAAGACGACGCTCATCAATCTGCTCATGCGCTTTTATGACGTGAAGGACGGCTCCATTTCCGTCGACGGCAGCGAGATCCGTTCCGTCACGCGCGAGAGCCTGCGCCGCCAGTACGGCATGGTGCTGCAGGATACATGGCTCAAGACGGCCTCCGTGCGCGAGAACATCCGCCTTGCAAAGCCGGACGCGACGGATGCCGAGGTTGAAGCCGCCGCGCGCATGGCGCACGCGGATTCCTTCATCCGCCGTCTGCCGGAGAGCTATGACACGGTGCTGTCCGACACGGGCGGCGCGCTGTCCGCCGGACAGCGGCAGCTGCTGTGCATTGCGCGCGTGATGCTCTGCCTGCCGCCCATGCTCATTCTCGACGAAGCGACCAGCTCCATCGACACGCGCACCGAGGCGCATATCCAGCAGGCGTTCGACACCATGATGCAGGGCCGGACAAGCTTCGTCGTCGCCCACCGTCTGTCCACCATCCGCGAAGCGGACGTCATCCTCGTTATGAAGGACGGCCACATCATCGAACAGGGCCGCCATGAGGACCTGCTCGCCAAAAACGGCTTCTACGCCAATCTGTACCACAGTCAGTTCGAAGGGTAAACGCCCTCATCTCCTCCCCTTGCCGCCCGGCAAGGGGAGATTTTTCATACTAAGACGGATAGATTACCCATTATCCGCGAAAACCGGCGAAAGTCAAACGCAGTTGGTAGGGGCGGGGCTCTGCTCCGCCCGGCAGGATGCCCTGAATCTTTGGAAAGCCTCGGCGAATCCGTATGCACGTGCGCATTCGGCTGTAGGGGGGCAGAATGCACCCGTTTTTACGGAACTCTGCGGCAAATTCGCATCTGCCAAATGGGCCGACAGCGTCGCCGGCCCCTGCACCGAAACCTCAATACCCCGTATCCTGTAGGGGCGGACGAATCTGTCCGCCCGCAGAATGCACCGGTTCTTTCGAAACTCTTCGGCGAATTTGGAGCTTCCAAATGGCCCGAGTAGGCATCGGCCCGTACATACAAGTAGGAAACTGCATTCGTATCCGCCCGAGATTCCCGTTAAAACGAGTGCCCTCCGCCGGGCGGAGCAGAGCCCCGCCCCTACCAGCCCTGTTCGAGTGCCAGTCGTTCTCTGTGTAAATCTGATGTGTGCTGACCTTAAGTTGATGACATTGCCTTGAAAGGGGCGCCTTTTTGTGCGCAAAAAACGCCCCCGGCGTGAGCCGGGGGCGAGGGGTCGATATGCTTAGAACGTCAGGAAGCGGTGGAGCATGACGGCGACCTGAGCGCGGGTGGCGTTGCCCTTCGCGGAGAGGGTCGTCCTGCCGCCGGAGGTGACGCCGGTGATGATGCCGGTGCCGACAGCCCACTGCATCGCCGTGACAGCGAAGGAGCTGACCTGCGCCTGATCGGGATAGCCGCTCAGAGAACCGGTCACGGTCGGACTGCCTTCGTAGCGGTACAGGATAGCCGCGATCTGCTCACGGGTGACATTGCCGTTCGGGTCGAAGGTCGTGGCGGTCGCGCCGTTGACAATGCCCATGTTGGAGGCCCAGAGGACTGCATTGTAGTAATACTGGCCCTGCTTGTTGTCGGTGAACTTGTTGGTGATACCGGTAACGGTGGGCTCGCCTGCCGCACGGTAGAGGACCGTGACGAGCATGGCGCGGGTCATCTTGGCGCCCGGCCCGAAGAGCTTCGGGTTCTTGGTGTTGTTGCCCTTGATGATATCGTTCATGTACATGAAGTCGACCGAGTTGGCCGCCCACTTGTACGAGCCGCTCACATCCGTGAACTGGTTGGAGGCTGTCTGCTGGTTGACCTTGAAGGACAGCGTGCCCTTTGTGCTGCCGTCGATGGTGTAGCTGACCTCGACGCTCTTGCTGTCGGCCAGCGGCAGGATATAGAGGTTATCCAGACTGCCGGAGCCAGAGAAGTAGAACTTCGTGCTGCCGAAATCCTTGCTGGTCAGCGCGGTGCAGTTCTTGATGCTGGTGTAGGCGGAGTAAAGCTTGCCGCCGACGACACGGTCAATGGTGATGTAGGTGCTGCCGGTGGCGTTTTCCGGCGTCAGCTCACCCGCGATGCCCATGGAGCGGAAGGACGCGCCGGTGGAGTTCAGCGTGTGGGTGTCGTTGACATAGACCACAAGCTGGCCGTTCATCTGACCGGACGAGCCGTTTGCCGTGAAGGGGATGGTCACAGTGTACTTCGACGTGGTGCTGCCCGCGATGAAGCAGACGTTTTTCAGCAGGTTCGAGCCGGTCGAGACGCTGTAGGCCTCGCTGCCGACCTTGCCGGAGCTGGTCGTGCTGCCCTTGTACAGCGCGCCGCGGGTATCGGTGTTTGAGCCGAAGGTCACGGTGCTCAGGCCGGAGCCGTAGACGCGCTGGAAGTCGCTGACGACCATCTGCTGCTTTTCATTGGCAGAGATATGGTATTCGACCGTGCTTGCGCTGGTCACGACATTGATCGTGCCGGTCGCGATCTGGGCGCTGCCGTCATAGGCGGCGTACCTGATGGTATGCGTGCCGGTGGTTCTCGTCGGACGGTAGACCATCTTGCTGACTTCGCTGGCAGAATACTTGGTCGTCGTGCTGACCGTGCCGGACATGGCGCTCGAGGTATAGAGCGTGCCGTTGGCCGGGGACTCAAAGGTAAAGGTGCTGGGAGTGGTCTTGGCGGCGGTCTTGACTGCCGCAGCGAGCTTGCTGCCGTCGAGCTGGACGTAGGTTTCGTTCTCGCCGAGCGTCACGCTGACAGTGTCCGCCTCGGGGACAGTGACGGTGAACTTCACTTCGGCAGCATACTTTTTCGCGCCGATCGTCGTTTCAGCCTTGATGGTGACCTGACCGCCGGCCTTGGCCGTCGCGGTGATGGAGGGGCTGCTGTTGGTGCTGGTTTTGCTGGAAAGCTTAACAATGTTCTCGTCGCTCGAGGTCCATGTGATCGTGTAGGTCTTGCCGGTCACATTGGTCAGCTTGCCGCTCACATACTCCTGCGGCGTGCCGGTGATGGTGAACGTCCCGCCGGCTTTTACCGTAGTCGGGTTGAAGACAATGTTGATGTGGTTCTCACCGGTGATGGTGATAATAGCCTTGCGTGTTTCGGCATACTTGCCGTCGTCGGTCGTGACGCGGCAGTAGAACACATAGGTTCCGGTACCGGTGATGTACTGCTTGAGATTGGACAGAACCGAACGGTAGTTCGTAGGCTTATCGGTAATTTTGTCTGTCTGAATTGCTTTATCCACACCGCCGGTCGTCTGGTCGCTGTTCATGTACCAGACCACGGATTTGATCTTGCCCGTCGAAACCGACGCTGTCATGGCCAGATCGGCAATGGTGTCCGTGATCCTATAGGCCGCGTTTGCGGGCTGCTCCGTAAAGGAAATGTCGGAGAAGGTCACCTTGCCTGTCGTCGTAACACCACTGTCGTCAGGGTCGCTTCTGTTGTAGAAGAACTCCTTTGTGGCCGTTTTGAGTCCGTTAAGTGTATAGGTGAACGTATAGCCAGCCGCATCAGAACCATTTGCTTTTGCAGTTTTGACTGGCAATTCATAGATCATTACCTCGTCGGAGTAAATACTGGTTTGAATCTCGACCTTCGCCGATTCTTTCTTAAACAGAGCTTCGAGTTCTGTCTGGGTCATTTTTCCGACCGTTTCGCCGATACTCGGTTCTTCCGTGATCTTGTATGCACGACCCTGATAGACCGTAACATTATAGGTTGCGGTAACATTGCCGTCGACCTTCGCGGTGATCGTCGCCGTACCGGCTGCGACCGGCACGATCGTCGCAGTTGCCGAGGTTCCGTCCGAATCGGTCGTGCCCACCTTGGCAACAGCGGGGGCAGAGCTTGTCCACTCAATGCGGGAATAGGCATTTTTCAGATCCGCAGCGCTTGCAAGCAGCGAATCGGGAGCCTTGATGCGCGCAGTAAGTATCAGCTCGTCACGGATCAACGCAGACTTCACAGCAGGCTTATAATAGCTGTCCTGCAGACCGAAGACCATCGTGCCGTTGTCCAGCAGTGTTTGCAGACGGACCTTTTTATCTTTTCCATTTGCATCCTTAATCGTTACGCTTTCGTTGTTCATGACTTCGAGTGCTGTAACAGCCATGCCCTTATTCTTGATGCTGACCGTGCAGACGGCATAAGAACCGGTAATCGAATGCTCCGGGTCATCCTTGACATCATTATATGTCTTGCCGATATTATAGCTTTCAATGCAGATATAGATATTCGTCGCGTCGCAGGCCTTGTACGGCTCGACCGTTGCAGAGGTCGTGGTGGCATTGGGACGGACATACAGATAGTTGCCCGTAGTATCGCCCGTGGTATCGTACAGATACAGCAGCTTCGGCTGGGCTGTGCCGGAATAGCCGGTCACCTTCGGCTGCAGCGTGGCAGACGTGCCGCCTGCCTCCAGCGACAATACCTGCTGGGCGGTCGGAAGCGTGACCGAGATCGTCGCCGCGCCGCTGACTCTGAAGCCGATGGTCTTGGTCGCAGTCGCGGACGTGGACGGCTTCATGCCATCTTTACCCTGATACCAGACCTGCGCCGTCAGCGTTGCGCCGCCGACCTTCTCTGCTTTGACAGTCGCTTCAACCTTATAGGTCGTGTAGTGGCCGACCGTGCTTGCGGTGACCTTCGCGCTGGCAGGAGTAACCGAGATGGCATCGTTATCGCTGGTGAAATGAACTTCGCAGTTTGCCAGATTGCCTGCGGTCACGCCGCTGCTGCCGACCGTGACAGTCGCGGTGAGCGTTCTGGTGTCGCCCTGATTCAGCGCAACCGTGCCGTTGATATTACTGTTGCTGAGCGCCAGCGTAAGGGTATATGCGTCCCGCACATAAACCGTGAAATACTCCGAATAATCACGACCATTTACCTTGCCGGTAGCCGTGATCCGGATGGCCGTCGTGCTGGCCTTTACGCCCTTGATGACTGCCGTTGTGGCGGTGCTGCTTTCAATTTTTGCGACGGTCGAATCGCTGGACGTCCACGTTGCTTCCGTGAACGTGTACGTCGTCGTGAGCGTGATCGTCGAGTCCGGCTCGACGCTGTACGCGTTTGCAGCCAATGTCGCCGGAACCATCGCCAGTACCATGGCGAGCACCAGCAGCAGGCTCATGAATCTTCCAAATGTACGCTTCATAAGTGCACCTCTTTCAATTTGCAGCCGATTGCAGCTGCAGATTTTATGTAACCAGTTTACCATAAAAATTAAAAATTGCAACCAATTTTTACGAAAATGTCTGTTTTACCAAGCATTTCAGCCCATTTCGGCCCATGTTGCGAGGTAGACGTAACACCCGCCACAAGATATTGTGGGCCGCGCCGCGTCCGCATCCGCGCTTCTCTTTCCTACACGCAAAAATTCCGCAAGGGTTGCATCCTGCCGAAAATTTTCTGTCCGCAAAAAGCTGCCCTTTTGCAAAGGGGGCTTGACAAGAGCAGTCTAATGCGTTAGACTACAATTACAGTCTAACGTATTAGACAAGGAGGGAATGCCTATGTCCACCCCGAAGATCTTTGAGAGCGAATACCGGTTCTGCCTGATTTTATGGGAGCATGAGCCGCTGCCCAGCGCGGAGCTGGCGAAGCTGTGCAAAGAAAGGCTCGGCTGGAGCCGGACGACGACGTATACGGTCATCCACCGTCTAGGCGAGCGCGGCATCGTAAAAAACGAAAACGGCCTCGTCTCCTCCCTCGTCTCCAAGGACGAGGCGCAGGCGGCAGAGCTGGACGAGCTGGTCGAGAAGACGTTCGAAGGCTCGCTCCCCGCGTTTATCGCGGCGTTCGCGCGCAAGACGAAGCTTTCGCAGGACGAGGTCGACCGGCTGCGCGCCATGATCGACGGCTATGAGGAGAAGCGGCCATGACAAATCTTTTTCTCGGCTTTCTCAACCGCAGCCTGTCTGCGGCGGTTCTGATTTTTGCGGTCGTGCTGGTGCGGCTGGCGTTCAAAAAAGCGCCGAAATGGCTGCTGTGCGCCCTGTGGGCGCTGGCGGCGGTGCGGCTTTTGTGCCCGTTCTCGATTGAAAGCGTGCTGAGCCTCATTCCGAGCGCGGAGCCGGTGCAGCCGGAGATCGTGTATTCCGCCGCGCCAGCCATCACGAGCGGCATCCCGGCGGTCGACGCCATTGTAAATCCGCCCTTACAGGCCGCGTTTACACCTGACCCTGTGCAGAGCGCGAACCCGCTGCAAATTCTGACGTGGCTTGCCGCGTGGGTCTGGCTCGGCGGCTGCGCGGTGCTTGTCCTGTACGCGGCCATTTCCGCGCTGCGCCTGCGGCTTCGTGTGCGCACGGCGGTGCGGCTGGAGGGAAACGTGTTCCAGTCGGAATTCGTCCCGTCCCCGTTCATCCTCGGCGTGATTCGACCAAGAATTTATCTGCCCTTCGGGCTGGAGCCCGGCGCGCAGGACATGGTTCTGGCGCACGAGCGCGCACATTTAAAGCGCGGCGACCAGCTCTGGAAGCCGCTGGGCTTCCTGCTCCTGACGGCATACTGGTTCAACCCCGTCTGCTGGCTGGCGTATGTTTTATTCTGCCGCGATATCGAGGCGGCCTGCGATGAAAAGGTCGTGCGCGA